>Ga0306921_10007205_pt1 | contig 11651 bp, 6 predicted proteins | sample sta12Cox44000080_FD_203760 | JGI IMG/M metagenome (GOLD analysis project Ga0306921, IMG submission 203760) | Lab enrichment of tropical soil microbial communities from Luquillo Experimental Forest, Puerto Rico - statoxic.12C.oxic.44.000.080 (v2)... | ecosystem: Environmental > Terrestrial > Soil... | reverse complement strand
ACGGACCCTGTAGGTGCCGGCTTTGTGGATAGTCTCGCACGCCCGGGACGGAATGCGACTGGATTTACTGTTTTCGATTATGACATCGGCGGAAAATGGCTGGAGCTGCTCAAACAAATTGCGCCAGGGGTTACGCGAGTGGCGGTACTGCGCGATCCGGCAAACCCGTCTGGAACCGGCCTGTTCGGTGCAATTCAGGCCTTGGCGCCGTCTCAGAAGGTAGAAGCGAGTCCCCTGAACCTCCGCGATGCGAGTTCTTTGGAGCGCAATGTCGATGAATTCGCAGGTAAGCCGAACGGTGGGTTGATCATTCTGCCAAATTCCTTGGCGATCGTTCAGCGCAAGCAGATCATCACGCAGGCCGACCGACATCGATTGCCCGCCGTTTACCCGTTCCGGTATTTCGTCGCCGAGGGAGGCTTGATCTACTACGGTCCGGACCCGATCGACCAGTATCGGCAAGCCGCGGGTTACGTTTCTCGGCTCCTCAAGGGCGAAAGGTTGGGCGATCTTCCTGTTCAAACGCCAACCAAGTATGAGATGGTCATCAATCTCAAGACGGCCAAGGCGCTGGGCCTCGACGTGCCGCCAACACTGCTCGCCCGCGCTGATGAGGTCATTGAGTGAGGCGGCGTTCGTTCGTCACGCTGCTGGGCGGCGCAGTGGCATGGCCGCTTGCGGTGCGCGCGCAGCAGCCGGCCATGCCAGTGATCGGGTATCTCCATGCGGGTTCGCCTGGGCCGTTTGTGCCGCTGATGGCGGTATTCCGCCAGAGTCTGGCCGAAGCCGGCTACGTCGAAGCGCGCGATGTAGCGATCGAATACCGTTGGGCCGAGGGGCAATACGATCGACTGCCGGCGATGGCGGCGGAGCTAGTGCGTCGGCGGGTGGCGGTGATCGTCGCGAGCCCCATCCCTGCCGCAGTCGCGGCTAAGTCTGCAACAACAACGATTCCGATCGTGTTCTACGTAGGAGGAGACCCGGTCCAGCTTGGACTTGTCGCTAGCCTCAACCGGCCCGGCGGCAATGCCACGGGCGTGAATTACTTCGTCGCGGAGCTGGGGTCAAAGCAACTGGAGCTGCTGCACGAGCTTCTCCCCACAGCCGTGCGCGTCGGGCTAATGGTCAATCCGACCAACGAGAATGTCGAAGGCTCGACGAAAGACGTGACTGCGGCGGCTGCCACGATGGGGTTGCAAATCGACATCGTTCAGGCGAGCGACAGCCGCGAGATTGAGGCTGCTTTCGCGACGCTCGTTCGCAATCGGGCCGATGCGCTCGTGATCGGCGCCGACCCGTTCTTCGCTAGCCGGCGGCTCCAACTTGCCACCTTGGCGACGCGCCATGCAATTCCCGCCATCCACGGTATCCGCGAGTTTGTGGAAGCCGGGGGGCTGATGAGCTACGGAACGAGCCTGACGGAGGCGCAACGGCAGCTCGGCGCCTATACCGGCCGCATCCTGAAGGGGGCCAAGCCGAATGAGCTGCCAGTCGCGCAGTCGATCAAGTTCGAGCTTGTCATCAATCTTCCGACCGCCAGGGCGCTCGGCCTCGAAGTTCCGCCGACGCTGCTCGCTCGCGCCGACGAAGTGATCGAATAACGCGACTATTTTTGCTGCACCTGCTCACAGCCGCTTATGGCACTACCCGGACCCAAGCCGATCCAGCGGCGCGTCCGCTATCGGCGAGAGCTGACATAAGGGCCCAGACGGCAACTTCCGGAGGTGACCCGATTCGGACATAAGCCGGATCGAAATGCCGCACTGCGGCGAGACTTTGCTGCCGCACCAATCTGTTATGCTCTGGCCCTTGGTTGGGGGGCGTCGGATGCAATTTGCTCAACTGAAGCGGCGCGAACTCATCACGCTGCTCGGCGGCACGGCTGCGACGTGGCCGCTTGCTGCGCGCGGGCAGCAGCAGGCGATGCCGGTGGTTGGCTATCTCGATGCGGGTTCGCCTGGAGCGACCGCAGCACGGGTAGCGGTATTCCGCCAGGGTCTAGCCGAAGCCGGCTACGTGGAGGGGCAGAATGTTGCGCCCGCATACCTGTGGGCCGAGGGTCAATATGATCGACTACCACAGATGGCGGCGGAGCTGGTGCGCCGTGAGGTGGCGGTGATCGTCGCAAGCACCATTCCTGCTGCAGTCTCGGCTAAGGCTGCGACCGCAACGATTCCCATTGTGTTCTACGTCGCCGAGGATCCGGTCAAACTGGGTCTTGTCGCCGGTCTCTCCCGGCCAGGCGGTAATGCCACCGGCGTGAACAACTTCGCCGCCGAACTGGGCGCAAAGCAACTGGGGCTATTGCGCGAACTTCTCCCCACAGCCGCGCGCATCGGACTGCTGGTCAATCCAACCAATGCGAATGTTGAAGGGGTGATGAAAGACGTGACGGCGGCGGCGCCCGCCGGGGTGCAGATCGATGTCGTTCGGGCCAGCACCAGCCGCGAGATCGAGGCTGCTTTCGCGAGACTTGTTCGCAATCGAGCCGACGCGCTCGTGGTAGGCGGCGATGCGTTCTTGAACAACCGGCGGCTGCAGGTGACCACCTTGGCGACACGCTATGCGATTCCCACCGTCTCCAATCTTCGCGAGTTTGCGGAAGCTGGCGGCCTGATGACCTACGGGACGAGCCTGACAGAGGTGTATCGGCAGCTCGGTGCCTACGCCGGCCGCATTCTCAAGGGCAACAAGCCGGCCGATCTGCCGGTCGTGCAGTCGACCAAGTTCGAGTTTGTTATCAACCTGATCACAGCAAATGCGCTCGGGCTCGATGTGCCGCCGCCGCTGCTCGCCCGCGCCGACGAAGTGATCGAATGATGAAGCGACGCGAGTTCATCACGCTGCTCGGAAGTGCTGCAGCAGGATGGCCGCTCGCGGCGCGCGCGCGGCAGTCGGCGATGCCCGTGATCGGGCTCATGGGCGCGGGTTCGGCTGCGGCACAGAGCCATTTGACCAGCGCTTTTCTGCAGCGGTTGCGTGAGCTGGGCTGGACGGAGGGCCGTGAACTAAGGATAGAGTATCGCTGGGCTGAGGGACGACCCCAGCGCTTTGCCGAGATCGCGGCGGAGTTTGTTCGGCTCAAGGTCGATCTGATACTCACGCACAATACGCCGCCGACGCTTGCCGCCAAGCAGGCGACATCGGTTATTCCAATCGTGTTCGCGACGGCGGGCGATCCCGTTGGCACCGGCATTGTGGCAAGTCTGGCGCGACCCGGCGGCAATATCACCGGCTTGTCGGGTCAGGCGGCCGATACAGCGGGCAAGCGCGTCGAACTTTTGCGCGAGCTTATCCCCGATCTGCGCCATTTGGCTATCTTGGCAGATGTTGACAGCCCATTCACTACTCGCGACGTAGATGAAACTCAGGGCGCAGCACGTACTCTCGGGCTCGAAGCCATCGCGTTCGAAATCCGGCGACGAGAAGATATTGCTGCCGCTTTCAAAGCGTTGCAGGGACGCGCTCAAGCGTTGTACGTCTCAACCGGTCCGCTCGCGTTCGTGAACCGGACACGCATCAATACCTTCGCACTCGCGGCGCGACTACCAACGATGCACGGTGTGCGGGAGCCGGTCGAAGCAGGCGGTCTCATTTGCTATGGACCGAACTGGCCATTCATGTGGGGCCGCGCCGCCGATTTCGTTGACAAGATTCTGCGTGGCGCGAAACCGGCCGACATTCCGGTCGAGCAGCCGACCAAGTTTGAACTTGTCGTAAACCTCAGCACGGCCGAAGCACTCGGCATTACCGTGCCGCCCACGCTGCTCGCCCGCGCCGATGAGGTGATCGAGTAAATCAACCCTTTGTACGCTCGTGTTGCTGCATCTGCTCACGTCGGGTCTTGGCACTACCCGGACCCAAGCCGATCCAGTGGCGCGTCCGCTATCGGCGAGAGCTGACATAAGAGCCGAGACGGGGACTTCCGGAGGTGACCCCGAGCAGACGTAGTCCGAATTGAAATCCCGCACCGCAGCAGCGGATCGCGTTGTTGCTCAATCCAACGATCCGATTGGGGCGATTGTCGCAAGGGAGTTACCAATTTACGATGCGCTGGCTTGGTGTGCGCGCAGTTGATGCGCACAGGGAGACTGCGGTCTCAAGGACGGCTCAGGATGTGCGTGAGCCGACCTTCATCACGAACCATTACTCATTAAGCCCGGAGGTCCCGTGCGGATGGTACTCCTTTAGCTGTGACCCATTCTGAGGAATTGACCGTTTTGGACAAGTTGTCGGATTGACCGAAGCTCTGGAATTGAAATAATCCTGTCCAGACTGCCTATGACGCGGGAAGAAGCCGAGATTTCCGCGGGGGCGACGGTAGGGGGCCATCGGCAGGCATCACACCTTAACAAACCGGCTTCGCTTTTTTGTCGGTCTGACCACCCATCGTTCTGAGCTGGAAGCTAGCTACGCACGTTCGGCGTCCGTCGCGCCTACGCGAACGGTGAGCAGTAGACGTGCGTCCTACGGACAGGAGAAACATCATGACACGAGAGTTGGGAATCGTTGGAACAGCATTTGCCGTAGCTTTGGCGCTGGTACCCAGGAGTGCTGATGCCCAAGCAATTTATGCTTGCGTCAGTTCAATAGGCAGCATTGCTATCGTGGCGGCGAACGCCCCTTGCCCACCCTCCGCTGGAGGCCCAACTTGGACGAAGACCATTTTGAACACTGTCCAGGCCGGAGCTGACTTCCAGTGCCTTGTTCCACAAAATTTCTCATCGCCGATTAATTTCAACCCAGGTATAGGGAACGTCACCTTTGGCTCGGCGATCAGCACCGCGCCGGCGCCACCATTTGTCGGTTTCCTGTTGCAGCCAGGTATCTATCAAATCCATTTCTCCGGATCGTTTAACATTGATGTCGTACCCGTGACGCCGGTAGTCCAAGCGATCCTGAACAACGGCATTGCACCAGCAGCCGCGGTCGCTACGTGGATCCCGTTGAATGGGCCCCAACCGTTGAATTTCGTTGGGGACCGGCTCATTTCGGTTTCGGGGACCAACAGCGTCCTCAATATGGTCCCTAACAACACCTATAGTGTGTTGCCCGGATCCTTTTGCGAGATGGTGATCACGAAAGTGCAATGAAGACTGGCGTCCAGCGGCCACGCCAATCCAGAACCAAGGGCGCGGCGATAACCTCCGCCCATCATGCCCCCGATCCCCCCACGGTGGTCGGGGGCTCGATCGCAATTTGCTGCACCTGCTCACGTCCGGTTGTGGCACAAACCGGCCATAAGCCTTTGCGACCGCATGTCCGCAGCTGGGAGGAGCTGACATAAGAGCCAAGTAGGTGACTTCGGGATTCGCCTCGGACTGAGGGGAGCCCATGAGGCGCCGCGTTCATCACGCGCCGCCCCTGGGCCATCCGGGGGCTGTCCATTTTGGTCGTTTCGCTCGCTGACTAATCCCGACCAATTTGATAACGTGCATGCCGCGCTGGCGGGCATAAATTCAATTCTATCAGCCATAAAAACGCGGGGCAGCAGGACGACAAAGCTCAAGCGCGGTCGCGGCAGCCTAAGAAGAGGCTGTCCGATGGGAGGCTGTGTCCGTGCGTTTCATGAACTGCAAGGGGTGATGAAGACGTTGATGCGAAACGGTCGAGACCGTCGATCGGAAAACCCGCTTGGGGTCACGCGAGGAAAGAGCGCGTCGTTTTGATTGGGACCGATCAGCGGATCACATCAGGGCCCGCAGCCAGAACGGCTGTACTTTAGAGGCCGGATACATGACTGCACCCGTATCGTTTCGCGAAAAGGTCAGATTCCTTTCCCTTGCACCGTGGGTGCCGTGGTCGAAATACCGCAGCGCAGCAAGCGGGGTTGCGGGGACAGCGCAGCTTCCATCATGGATGCCATCTATCCCTTGCTCTTGGGAGGGCAACCATGCGTTCTCAGGTCATCTATGGAGCTTGACTGGCTCGCCCCCGTCACCGGTCCAAGCCCCTCTCAAGGTCGGCACAGCTGTGATATCTTTCGCTGCCCTGGACGCGGTCCCGAGCGTCATGGGAGGGCTTCATGAGAGCCTGGTCGATCGTCAAATCGATTGCGTTAGTCATGTGGCCGGCTAATCCGCGTCGTCGGCAGGCAGGATAGCCGTGAAAGCGCGCCGCCAGAAGCCAAAGAAGGTTGAGCACCGAGAACGGCCGTCGACTGCGCATGGTCGCGGTTCTTCGGTTGCCCATCTGCAAGAACAACTTGACCGCCGGACCCGCGAGCTTAAGGAGGCCTTGGAACAACAGGCGGCCACCAGCGAGATCCTTCGCGCAATCTCTTCCTCACCGACCGATCTCCTGTCGACCTTCAACGCCATCGTAGTGAGCGCAACACGCCTGTGCGAGGCCAGTTACGGGTTCCTGGTTCGCTACGATGGGCAGGTGATGACGATCGTGGCGCACCACAATGCCACGACCGAGGAACTGGACGCCGTGCTTCAGGCGTACCCGATGCCCGCGACCCCGGATTCACTTGGTGGTCGCACGATATTGGAGCGGGCAGTTATCCACATCCCTGACATCACTAGCGACCCGACCTACGGGCTACGCGTCATCCAGAAAGCAGGTTGGCGAACTGGCCTCGGCGTGCCGTTGGTTCGAAGGGATGGCTGCATCGGGGTGCTGGCGATGTGGCGGCGGGAAGTCCGGCCCTTCACTGACAAGCAGATCGCGCTCGTGCAGAATTTTGCCGACCAGGCCATCATCGCCATCGAGAACGCACGGCTGCTCAACGAGCTGCGCGAATCATTGCAGCAGCAGACTGCCACGGCCGATGTGCTCAAGGTCATCAGTCGCTCGACGTTTGATCTGCAGGCCGTGCTCGATACACTGGCCGAGTCGGCGGTCCGACTTTGCGAAGCCGATTTGGCCGTTCTCCGTCAGAGGATGAGCGACACCTATCCGGTAGCGGCAACGTATGGCCTTTCGCAGGAACAGCGCGATCATCTCAAACGTTACTCTCCCAATCCGGACCGCGGATCAGTTTTCGGGCGCGCGCTCGTCGAAGGTCGCACCGTCCATATTCCTGATGTCATTGCCGATCCCGAGTTCAATCGCCCCCAGGCACCAACGGTCATCGGCGTACGAACCGTCGTCAGCGTTCCGCTGCTGCGCGGGGGAGTTGTTGTCGGCATTTTGTCGGTGATACGAACAGAGCCGCGGCCCTTCAGTCAGAAGCAGATCGAGCTGATCGAAACCTTCGCCGACCAGGCGGTGATCGCGATCGAGAATCTGCGGCTTTTCCAGGCGGAGCAGCAGCGCACGCACGAGCTGACAGAATCGCTGGAGCAGCAGACCGCGACAGCAAAAGTGTTGAGCGTCATTTCGAGTTCGTCGGGCGAATTACAACCGGTATTCGACACCATGCTGGAGAATGCGGTGCGTATCTGCAACGCCAGGTTTGGATACCTGCAGCTCCATGAAAACGGCGCGTTCCACATGGCGGCAATGCACAACCCACCGCCTGCCTGGGCTCAGGCGGTCGCGCAGCGCGGGCCGCTGCGTCCCGGCCCGCTCTCAAATCTTGGGCGGGTCGCGGCCACGAAACAGGTGGTCCATACTCCCGACTACGCCGACGATCCGGCTTACAAGCAGCGTGAACCTGGCGCGGTCAGGACCGTCGAGCTCGCCGGAGTCCGCACCATCCTCGGGGTCCCGATGCTCAAGGAGCAGGAACTGATCGGTGCAATCCACATTTACCGCCAGGAGGTCCGGCCATTCACCGATAAGCAGATCGAGTTGGTCAAAAACTTTGCGGCGCAGGCCGTCATTGCCATCGAGAACGCGCGCCTGCTCAGCGAGCTGCGCGAGCGTACTGGTGAACTTTCTCGATCGGTCGAAGAGCTAAGTGCACTTGGCGAAGTCAGCCAGGCGGTGAACTCCACGCTCGATCTTGAGACCGTCCTGACCACCATCGTCGCCAAGGCGACACAGCTCTCCAGCACCGAGGCTGGCGCCATCTACGTGTTCGACGACGCTAGCCGGGAATTCCGGCTGCGTGCGACCCACGGAATGGACAATGCCTTGATTGCCGCGATCAGGGATCGTCATATCCACCTCGGCGAGACCGCGGTCGGCAGGGCCGTGGAGCAGCGCAAGCCGATCCAGGTCCCGGACATCCAAAGCGATCCGTCGGCGGTTCTCGACGTGATCGTGCGGGCCGGTTTCCGCGCGCTGTTGACCGTTCCATTGCTCGGCGCCGATCGGATCGTCGGCGCACTGGTGGTGCGCCGCAGGGAACCGGGTGAATTTTCCAAGGCCACCGTCGATCTGCTGCAGACCTTCGCCGCGCAATCGGTGCTGGCGATCCAGAATGCGCGACTGTTCCACGAGATCGAGGAGAAGGGACGCGAGCTTGCGCAGGCGAGCCAGCACAAGTCGCAGTTTCTCGCCAACATGAGCCACGAGCTGCGCACGCCCCTTAACGCCATCATCGGGGTCTCCGAGATGCTGCGCGAGGACGCGGAAGCGGCAAAGCAGGACCTCGAGCCGCTCGATCGGGTGCTCGGCGCTGGCCGCCACCTGCTCGCTCTGATCAACGACATCCTCGATCTCTCCAAGATCGAGGCCGGGCGCATGGAGCTTCACCTCGATACGTTTGCGCTGGTGCCGCTGATCAGGGACGTGGCCAAGACCATCGAGCCGATGGCGGCGAGGAACGGCAACCGCCTCGTCGTCCACTGCCCGGCCGACCTCGGCGCCATCCATGCCGACCAGACCCGGTTGCGGCAGTCGCTGCTCAATCTCGCGAGCAACGCCAACAAGTTCACCGAGAAAGGCACCGTGACCATCGCCGCTCACCAGGGCCAGGAGAACGGCCGCGCCTGGATCACGCTGGCGGTGACCGACACCGGCATCGGCATGACGCCGGAGCAGATAGGCAAGCTGTTCCAGGAATTCTCGCAGGCGTCGGAATCGACCGCCAGCAAGTACGGCGGCACCGGGCTCGGCCTCGCCATCAGCCGGCAGTTTTGCCGGATGATGGGCGGCGACATCACCGTCGAAAGCCAGCCGGGCGCGGGCTCGACCTTCACCATCCGCGTGCCGCGGGTGGTCGAGAGCGTGGTGTCGCCGGCGGCCGAGGCGGCGCCGGCGCCCGCGTCGGCCGTCGAGGCGGACGACGATGCGGCGCTGATCCTCGTGGTCGACGACGATGCGACGGTGCGCGAGCTGGTCGCGCGCCATCTCGAGCGGGCGGGCTTTGCCGTGGTCGGCGCGCGCGGCGGCCAGGAGGGGCTTCGGCTGGTGCGCGAGCTGCGGCCCGCGGCGGTGACGCTCGACATCATGATGCCCGATCTCGACGGTTGGACCGTGCTGGCGGCGATCAAGGGTGACCCGGCGCTGGCGAGCGTTCCGGTGGTGCTGATGTCGATCGTCGAGGAGAAGAACCGCGGCTACGCGCTCGGCGCCGCCGACTACCTGGTCAAGCCCGTCGACCGCGCCAAGCTGGTTGCGGCGCTGACCCGTGCCTGCGGCACGGCCGCCGGCAGCGTTCTCCTGGTCGATGACGATGAGATGGTGCGCCGCGGCGTGCGCCAGGCGCTGGAGCCGATCGGCTGGAAGGTGACCGATGCGGAGAACGGTCAGGTGGCGGTCGATGCGCTTGCCATCGCGCGACCCGACGTGATCATTCTCGACCTGATGATGCCGAAGATGGATGGTTTCGAGTTCCTTGACGAGCTGCGCCGACGGAGCGACTGGCAGGACATTCCGGTCGTGGTGATCACCGCGAAGGACCTGACAGAGGAGGACCGCAGCCGCCTCAACGGGGGCGTCGAGCGCATCATTCGCAAGAGCGACCGCGACGAGATGCTGCGCCAGCTCAGTCGCGTGATCGGCAGGTGCGTCAAATCGCAGAGCGTGGATGCGGTATGAAAATCCTGTACGTCGAACACGATGACGATAACCTCTACATGCTGAAGAGGCGCCTTGAACGGTCCGGCAATTACGAGGTTCTCGCGGCTGAGGACAGTGAGCAGGGCTGTAAGTTGGCCGTGACCGAGCACCCGGACGTAATTCTGATCGACCTAGAGATGCCAGTCTTGGATCGATGGGAACCCGTGCGGACCCTCAAGAAAGACCCGCGAACCCAGAACATCCCGATCATTGGCATGTCCGCGTATGCGGAGGTCAGCGAGCGCGAGAAAGCCATTGCCTTGGGATGCGATGAGTTCGATGCCAAACCGATCGAATTTGAGAGTCTGGTCGCGACCATTCGGCGCGTTATTGCGAAGCCCAAATAGATGCTCCGACCGTGCTGCTCAGGATGGCCGAATGATCCTGGCTCTTTGCTGCATCTGCTCACGTCCGGTCTTGGCACAAACCGGCGGTAAGCAATTTCGGCGTTATGTCCGCAGCTGGCCAGAGCCGACATAAGCTCGAAACAAGCGGCTTCTCGTTTTGATCCGAACCGGGCGACGATACTGCGGTGTGACTTCAATGGCACGCACGCGAATAGCATCTGGTGCCTGTTATGACTGCTCTTGAAAATGAGCACCGGATTCAACCCGAACGGTGCATTGGACCGGCGATAACCTTCCCCTGAGAGACCGCTATTCTGATTTGCGCGACACTTCGTGAAGCGTCTGTTATGAATCGGCAATTGGAAGGAGGGAGGTGACCCGTGGTTACTGGCATCCTTGCCATAGTGACGGCTTTCGTGGGGCTTGCCGTGATTGTTGCTGGGGTATGGGGTGCTGTGGTGTTGATGGCTCAGAAAGCCGACACACCGGTTCCTTTCAGATATTTACGCAATGGTAATCGGAATGATAGGTATCGGAGTTGGCCTGCTTGGCATTGCGCAAGCGCTACGAATCCTGCTTTTGGTCCTCGCTAAGGTCGCGATTGTTCCGCCCTGAAGCGTTGAGGAGGGGGCCGCCGCCCATCCCGAAATCCCGGCACTCAAGAGCCCCCTCAGTACCGGCCCGGTAGGTCTTACAGGGCTGTTACGGATATAACGTCCAGGCACTGGACGACGCTGATCCGCAGCCTTTGAACCCATAGCTTCCAATCGGGAGTCAAACTTTGCTGTGATGCACAACACTCACGTTCACTGAATGTAATAGCCTTGAGCCTATGAAACGGCGCGATTTCATCACGCTCCTCGGCTACGCGGCGGCGCCGCTCGCCGCGCGCGCGCAGCAGCCAGAGCGCCCGTCGATGCGCACGCTACCTTGCTCATCAGTTTATCGTGCTCGGCAGAAACGGCGAGTGTTTGCTCGCCGGAGAATTACTCGATCATCACCTGCTGCTCAACCGAGCGCATTCTCATTGCACAGGAGGAGGGTCAGCGTCTAGCCCGGATTGAACGCAGTGAAATCCGGGCTACATCCAGGGGCTGACACTGCGGCAAGTCTCCTGAAAAAGCAGAGAGCCCCGGAGCATCAATCCGGGGCTCTCAATCAACCGCTCGTTTGCACCAATTCCATCCGGGGGGACGTCATTGACGAGACGGCAGGTGCCTTATTTGTAGACCGCCGGCGCCGCGTAGTTGCCGAACTTGTAGGCGAGGCCGACGCGAATGACTTGGTCGGTCAGCTTGGTGCTCAAGTTGAAGCTATACCCGCCGGCCGGCCCGACAGGCCCGGCGGCAATAACGGGAGTTGTAAAGGTGTTATAGGTGCCGAAGTTCATGTACGGGTACTCGACGC
>Ga0306921_10007203_pt1 | contig 11652 bp, 9 predicted proteins | sample sta12Cox44000080_FD_203760 | JGI IMG/M metagenome (GOLD analysis project Ga0306921, IMG submission 203760) | Lab enrichment of tropical soil microbial communities from Luquillo Experimental Forest, Puerto Rico - statoxic.12C.oxic.44.000.080 (v2)... | ecosystem: Environmental > Terrestrial > Soil... | reverse complement strand
TCATTCTCCCATTCTGCAGCAAAAACCCTCAAATTTGCAGCGATGTTCTCAAGATATAGCAAGTGCGGACGGCACAGTTTTCGCGGCTGTGTGGTTGGGGTGTGCCGGGGCCGGGCAATATAAGGGTACAGCAGGGTGAATCTGTACGCTGCGCGAAACCCGCGCTCGTCGCTTCAGTGCCAGTCAGTCCATCACGAAAGCTCTGCCACTAAACCCCTCCAATGAGAAAGGAGCCCCCGCTATGCATCGTGCATCGCGGGGGTAAGCGCTGCGAGGCTCACTGAGGGGGTTGCTGTTGCTTCTTAGACGGTTCTTTCTGCGGCTGAGGCTGCTGCATTCCGGGCGGCGCCTGCTGCTGCCGAGGTTCAGCTTGACGCGACGCTCCGGCGTTTTTCGGCGGTGTATGCGTTGCCTGCTCATCAGCGGCAGAGGGACGCGGCACATTTTGCTGTCCGCGACCCTGCTCATTATTCTGTGTCCCGGGCTTGTTGCTGGCTGCATTTGCCGGCGGCGTCGGCGCGGGTGGCAGAGCGACCCGCTCCGCCTGAGGATCGTTTAACGCTCCCGGCTTAGGAGTTGCTACGACCGCTGGTTTTCCACCATTGGCCGAAGCAAACTGGGCGGGATCTTTGCGCGCAGCTTGCTGGTGCTCGGTCTGCGCCGCAGTCGGCGGATCGTGAGGCTGCTGCCGAGCCGCAATCTGCTGCTGCGTAGGCTGGGCCTGAACTCCGCTTGGGCCGTTGTTGTAAGCTATGCGGCTGACTTTATTGTTGTTGGGGATAGTTTGGTTGTAAACGTTGGTTATGTTGGTGACGTTGATGTTGTTCACCGTTCGGTTGTAATAAAACTCGCGGCCACGCCATTCCCCACCGTAATAGCCATTGCCGGGATAACCAAAGCCGTAGTTGATACCTCCATAGAAACCGACGGTCGGCCCCCAGTACCCGTCGTACCAGCCATAAGCTCCATTCACAAAGCCCCAATACCCGGGGGTCCACAGCAGCCCAACCGTCGGCGGCAGAACCCAGGTTCCAGGAACCCAGTAGTACGCCCCCTCAGCAGGGTCCCAAGCCCAATATCCCGGCGTCCATATGTAACCAGGAGCGGGGCACAGCGGTTGAGCGTAGACAGGAAGCAAGGGAGGGCCAAAACTCGCCGAAATTGCAAACTGTCCCCATGAGCATAAGGCGGTGGCGATGACCACCACGCCAAGCATTGCTACGTATTGGAAACGCGTCATTGGTTGTTCACTCCTTTGGATTGGCCTAGGTACCCGTGGCCCAAATAACGGATACCGCGCACCTCATTAGAACTTGTAGGAGCGCAATCACCTTTTCATCACAAGCCGCGTCAGAGTGGCGGCTCCCTGGCCGTCTCGGCCAGCATCAACCTCAAAGCCTCGACGTGTTTCTGGGCTCACCACTGGCGTGGAGTCACACGGCGGGCAGGCTCCCCCGAGGGCGCCTCGATTCACATCACGGCGCAAGGCATAACGAACGTTGTGTTTCGGGCATCTATGAGGCACATCATACTGCTTCAGGTGGAATCCAAGAATCGACATGCTCTCTTAGATGCAGATAATTGCTTCCTAAGCAGCCCCGGGCGGGATCGGCATAAGGACAGGCTAACCTCTGGTGCCCAGATAAAACAGAATCGGAACTATCCCTTTGACAAATCCTCTTATAAGTAACGGCGCAAAAAGACACTTAACCATTGGCCCCGATGGGATTTTCTTGTCATGGTTGACCCTCAATTGCTCCGAGGCGAGGTCCGGCAGATGGGGCACCAATTAACCAATGCGAAGATGAAGGAATGCCGATGGCTCAGACCCGGATCAGCCTGCAACACTTGAGGGACCAGACTTTAGATACACTTTACGCTACCAAAACCGTGCCACAACGATAGATATGGCGTGCGATACGAATTTCCGTTGATTAGATCACCATTGCAACGGTCCATCATCGTCTCCAAGAAAAGCCGCCCAGACTGCGGGCGGCATGGTGTTGCTGCAATCTGTTGTTTGTTAATGACTCGTTCCTGGCCCGGATCATCCTTCCGGTACGAGGACTGCTACCCGCTTTCCACCGAGTGCGCCGCTGACCTTAGAGTTGCCGACCGGTCCGGGTGCCTGCCGTGTTCCCTCGAAGTGCAGGGTGCCCCCGCCGTCCCCGATCCGCTCACGGTCGGGAGATCTCAACTGACGGTTTGCCCGTGACGTCAGGATTGTCTCCCAAGGCACTTTTTCCGGTAGACGATTGCCCGCAAGGTCTACCGGACATCGACGCGGACCTTCTGAATGGCATTGTTCCCATAGCCGAGCCGATTCCACTCTGGCGAGTCGGGTTGTGTTGGGCTTGCCATATCCGTCGCACGCGCGGCAATCACCGTGGAACCAGGCTGCTCAAGGCGAGCGATACGCTCCCATCCCTGCCAGCTATGTCGCCCGGTTCGCCCATTAAGCGAGCGTTTTGCCACGGACCATCGCCAATTCTGACTTCGACCCGGGCGATAGGTGCCGCTCCCGACCATGCGACACCGCGAATCGGCAGCCCGCCCGGTTCGACTTCAGTGTCGGGCTCCGGCTCGGTGATCAGGCTTCGCACGCGCTGCAGCGATACAGGCTCTCTGATCAGTTGTCCACCACGTTGCCACTCGTAAAAGTATGTTTCGGTCTGGTAATGACCAGTGAACCGATCGCTCACCATATCAATCTGCGTAAGCCATTTGACCGATGCCAAGGCATACCATCCAGGAACGATGAGACGCAATGGGTAGCCATGCAAGGTCGGGAGTGCCTCGCCGTTCATGGCGTAGGCAAAGCAACGCCCCAGACCCCTGGGCGTCGTCCAGGCTCAGACTTCGCTCAAAGCGAATTGGTGCATCACTCACATCAAGTTTGCCGCTGTCGGCACCCCGAAACACTACTTCTCTCGCACCCGCTTTAACGCCGGCCCGGTTCAGAACTTCCACGAGTGGCACGCCCGTCCATTCGGCCGTGCTAACGGCTCCTAAGTTCCATTTTTCCCCATTCACAGGCGGGTTGAGCAGTGAACGCCCATTGCCAGCGCACTCCAAGGTGACGAACTCGGTCTGAGAGGGCATTTTCACAAGGTCTCGCAAACTGAGGCTCAGAGGCCGCTCGACGAGGCCAACGACATCCAAGCGCCAGCTTGTTGCGTCGAGATGGGGGATCTGAAAGTGATTGCGAACGTAGAACCTCTGATTCGGCATTACCGCACCGCCGGTCAAAGCGGGAATGGAGGTCTCGCAATTAAGCGGATGGGCACGGTGAACGACCATTCCAGCCTCGAACGCCTGCCGGTAAGCCTCTTCTGGCTCTAGCGCCGCGGGGGTGTCTCCGACAGCCGGCATTGCCGCCGTGGGTGCGCTCGCTGCCACTATCGTAGAACGCTTAAACACAGTGTCCAGCTTCGTTATCTCCACAAGTTTCTCGACTCGTGGATTCAGGTTTGCGATTTCAAGGTCGCAGCCTTTCTTTTCTGCGGCCGTCCATACACCCAACAGTGCCCCTAAACCAGTGCTATCGACATGCTTAACGTTGCTCAAGTCAAGCACGATCCTGTAGCTCTTTGCCGCGATTTGACCTTGCGATTCCGGGATCAGATCGCGAATCTCCCTTTGAAACACCGCCCAATTTTCGGCGGTAATCTTACCCTCACAGTGGACGATGGTCTCGTTAAGCTTTTGTTCGAGTTGCAACTTCAATCCAAGGGGACCAAGCGGCTGGGTCCTTATGATTAACCTCTAAACCACGGCAGAACAATACAAGTGCAAAAAACTGAAAGGAAGGCGGCCCCCAAGGTTCGCGCCGTGCAAAGACTTGTCGCGATAAGCAGACTACCCCGCCAAGGATAACGTTTCAAACATTAAAAGAAATTGCCGGTGGTCTACCCGGTTCAAGGGGGATTTCATCGACTGAATGCATGAATAAGACAGGGTATGTCACTCGCCCAACTCATTGGCCCTGAACGACGTTTTACAACAAAGTTCTGAGCAGATCGTCGCTAGCCTTGATCGGAAACGCCTCGGCGAGGAGGGCTGGCGAGGAAAATGAAAGCAGCTCTTGCGCGAGAGTTCGACGTTAGCCACGAGACGCTGTATCAGTACATTCGGGCATGAGCGGCTTAGTCCTCAGTAGGATTCGCAAGCTGGCAGATCAGGGACCCGAGCGCGGTCCAAAATCGGAGCGAAGCTGGGTGTAGCGGGATGATAGTAGCGCAGGCTTGCCAGCACGTAACCGCCGAGTGTCACCTCTGGCCGCGCGGCATCCCATCCTCAAAGTGGCGCACGCTCATCGACGTTGTCGACCATAGCGATCTGCTCGATCAGTTTCCGTACTCGGGCCGCCATACGAATAGCCGGGCGGGCCACCTACTGTGATGCGGGCAGAAATCAGTCTTGACCAATGTCTGGTTTAACAACAGATTCGAAGCGGCTCAAGGAGAACAAACGATGGCAATTGCAACGACCCCAACCCGCCCACCTTTGCCCCCGTTTACTGGAGAAAGTGCCGTTCAAAAGGTGCGCCTGGCGGAAGATTCGTGGAATACACGTGATCCCCAAAAAGTAGCTCTTGCCTACACGATTGATTCACGACGGAGGAACCGCGCGGAGTTCATCAACGGAAGAAACGAAATCATTGCCTTCCTCGCTCGCAAGTGGGCCAGAGAGGCTGGACTATAGGCTCATCAAGGAACTGTGGGCGTTCACCGGGAACCGCATCGCGGTACGCTTCGTTTACGAGTGGCATGATGACTCGGGTCACTGGTATCGCTCCTACGGCAATGAGAACTGGGAATTTGGTGAGGACGGCCCTATGATCTTCCGCTTTGCGTCGATCAACGATCTTCCCATCTTGGAATCAGATCGCAAATATCACTGGCCGCTCGGTCCCCGTCCTGACGGCCACCCAGGATTGAGTGACTTGGGCCTCTAAAAACAGAACGGATGAAAAGCTCCACGAATTCTGGCTAATTTCAATACCGAGGTCGTTCGCAACTCCTGGATCACACGCAGGCGCGTGCTATCCGCTCGATTTCTGAAATCAGCAGCTCGCGTCCAGTCGGACGCAGGTAGCGTGCCGAATGTTCCTTCGCCCCCGCATCCTCGAGAAGCGTCAACCCTCGGTCGCTGAGAAATCTGCGTATCAGCGAGGCTTCAATCCCGAAGTACCACTGTTCCGGATGACGGCTCGCGGCCTTGCGAAATGCCTCGTCGCGATCGGGGCGAAACTGTTGCGTCACCGCCTCGTTCAGCACGTATGTGAAAACCACTTCAGACCCTTTCGCGTGAGCCGCCACCACTTGTAAGACTTCATCAACCGAGTCGGGCGGCAGGTACTGAGTAACCCCTTCCCACACGAACATCGCCGGCTCATGTGGATCAAGCCCGGCTTCTGCAAGCCTCGTGTTCAGCCGATCAACAGTAAAGTCGAGGGGCACGAATTGGACATGGGACGGCAAAGCGCCGAAGTGCCGTGCCAAGCGCGCCTTCTTGAATTGCTGGACCGCTGGCAGGTCGGCTTCAAGAATCCGAGCTGTCCTCAGAGCCGACAGACGGTACGGCCGCGTATCCAGGCCAGCGCCAAGGATGACCACCACGCGCAGGCCTCGAGTGATCGCGTCGGTCACCGCGTCATCGACATAACGAGTGCGACAGAGGAGGGCACCTCGGACACCGGGCGCCCCGCGGTCCAGCGTTGCCATAAACCGCTCGCGAAACCAGCGACGTTGTATAGCGAAGCGTAGCGGCCCGGGAAGGCAGCTAAGGATGACGGGATCCTCGAACAGTCGTTGTCGAGGGGGGACGAACATCTCTGTCGCTTTCATCAACGCCGCCCCATACGCCGAACTTCCGCTCTTTGACCGAATCAGCATCGCTTACTACTCCGATTTGAACACCTCAGCCCGACCTATAGGCAATGTTTGGGCGGCGACCGATTACAACGCGATTACGGCCTGGCGTTCGGGCCTCGTGCTCCGATTGTGATCCTCACCCAGCCAGAACTGAATTCCGGCCGGGCCGCGGACGCCATCTACTAGCTGCGCTAACGTTTCGAACGTGTTTGTCTATGAGACCAGCACCTTGCTTAATTCGAGCCTCGGTCCTGTCGCTGATTTCGAGCCCGGCTTCGGCCTGGCGTTGACTTACGACACGGCAGGCAAGCTCTACGTCGGCACGAGCAATGGGATCTCTGTCTATCCACCCCAGTACCCGCTACCCCTTGGTGGCCCCCCAGGCTTCGCTGCCCTACACCCATTCAGGATTGGCCGCCGACATCACACGTAACGGTCTCTACATCTCGAACTACAATAACGATCGACGTCTATAAAACCACCACCGGAAACCTGCCGAGAAAGGAATGGGAGTTCGGTCTCGGCGAATATTTTCCGCCAGTCCTGACGAGGGATGGCCCGACTCGTCAGGCGAAACCGGACACCGTCTCCAGCCGCCGGGAGCCCTATAATGCAGTGAATGAATGGACATCGTTGGGGAGCCGAGGGCCCGCCTCCGGAGGCTTATTCTCGCGTCACAAACCCCGGGCGATTCTCGTCGCTGCACGACGCTGCCGCACAGTTTTTGGACCGCTTGGAGTTGGAGTTCGACACTGAACGCGCCGAGGGGTATGGCCTCGACCCTGGGTTGGAAGAAGGCTTCCAACTAGCGCGCCCAAGCGTTGCCTTGGCACCGCGGGACGCCGGGGCCGCGCCCATGGTTGTCGCTTTCTCGGCCTTCCCCGGGCTCCATGTACGCTTCGGCCGCTGGTATACGGTTGCTTTCCCGACCTGCGGATGCGATGCGTGCGACGAAACGGCTGAAAGCGAACTCCAACGTCTGAGCTCACTGATCGACAACGTGACAGCAGGCCGCTACCGGGAATCGATTCGGATTGCCGCTGATAGGGTCGCTTCGCTAAGGGCGGAGTTCTGGTCTGACCGCGAGCGCTTCGCACAACACTCGCAGGTTGATCAAGCTCGCACCCGGCTGCCAGTTGCCGCGGGAGATCGATCCTCCTACGAGTGGAGGCCGTGGCCCAGGCGGAGCCGCGCGTGATAGGTTCCGGTGGATTAAATCCGGATCTGACAATCCCGCAGCGTCCGCTTTCATACGCTCATTCACAAAAGCTGCTGGTTCTTCCAAACCGTGGTTCTCATCACGTTGTGACAGCTTTCTCCGTCCCCTTCTCCTTTCACGGACAGGACGCTCGACTAACGCAGGCGATGAGTTAAGAAAGCGCTGAACCCTCGGGTACAACAGACTGGTCGAGCCAGGCTGCTTCCCGGGGTGCACAGGCTTAGACCCCGACGGCAATCGATAGCTGAACCGGTCATCCTCCGCCTGCTCCGAGTTCTTGCTTGCAGCGGGATGACACTTGCCGTTCAACCCGGAAACATGACCGAGGAGAAGCGGGATCTGTTTAGGTTCCTTTGCGTAGCTTGGCAGTTGTCCGGAGTATCGACTGCTCAAGCCTGATCGGCCTGGAGCGGTTTCGAACCAGCGTACCAAACCAGGTTTCTCCCGTGGCGCCCGAGGCCGGACCGTGCCGCGGTTTCTGACAGCCGGAAACCCTGCCATCCGTGGGCTTGGCTGCTGTGATCCATTAGGCTGGTTTCACGGCCTTCCAGTCGGCAAGTACCGCCGCCCGCGCCACGCCTGACGCGTGCCCTGGAATGGCACTCCCGATGCCAAGGTCGCCGGGAAAAGTCCAGATTCGCAATGACTTGCACGAATTCTTGAATACCGGACCGGAAGCATTCCTTTGTGGTGAGGGGATTGGTTCAGAAAAGTTGCTTCTATTTAATTGAGGGGCCGCAATTCCGTTGCAGCGGGTGTTGGCCTGTCGGGTGAACTGAGAACGTTCACGAGTCCGCCATGATTTAGGACCGACCGACTGCCCAAAACCGGTCCAGAAGAATTGATGGCAAGAAGAAAAAGGAGAATAAGCGTGAGTAACAACACCTCAACTGAAAAGAACAGCATGCCAAACATCGATGACACTGCGCCAGACTTTACCGCCGAAACCACCAAAGGGAAGATCAACTTTCATCAATGGATCGGTGACAGCTGGGCCATTTTGTTTTCGCACCCGAAGGATTTCACACCGGTATGCACCACCGAACTCGGATACATGGCTGGGCTTCAATCTGAGTTCGCCAGGCGCAATTGTAAGATTATCGCCTTGAGCGTCGACCCGGTTTACCAACACAGTAAATGGGCGGACGACATCGAGCAAATCCAAGGTCACGCCGTGGACTATCCCATGATTGGGGATCCGGAACTCAGGATCGCCAAGCTTTATGGCATGCTGCAGGCGGAGGTGGGGGATTCCAGCGAGGGACGAACTGCCAACGACAATGCCGCCGTCCGGACTGTCTTCGTGATTGGGCCGGACAAGAAGATCAAGCTGCACTTGAGCTATCCCATGAGCACAGGCCGCAACTTCGACGAGATTTTGCGTGTGACTCCCTGCAGCTTACTGCCAAACACAAGGTATCCACGCCGGTGAATTGGAAGCCTGGTGACGATGTGATCATCAGCGGCTCGCTCTCGAACGACGAGGCGGAGAAGAAGTATCCTGGCGGCTGGAAGGCGCCCCGGCCCTATTTGCGGATCGTGCCGCAGCCTAAGTAACTCATGATCGTGCTTTATACACTATCATACAACGTGGGACGAGTAAGTTATAGAGAACACGTAGTGCTCAAAGACACAGAATGCCTCAAATGACGCTGTTTTGGTACGTCCTTGGTACACGCAGAGCGCTAGTTGCGTCTGCGTGTTTCTTTCTTTCTTGTTTTTATTCTTTATAGACGCGAAAATCACAAACAGCGCGTCGTAGTTAAGCTGCTGCAAACACAGCGCAAAACCACACTTGTTTTCTGGTTTTTCTGGCATCGAAAATCTGAGCGAAAAAAACTAGAAAGACACCCCACCACGGGCCAGCTATTCAGGACAACTGTGGGAATGCCCCTGCCGACGATTCCGATAAGCGACTGGTCCGGGTAGATTACGACAATGGAATGACCTGCCGGAAAATGGCTTTGCCGCGACCTAAATGGATGCATCGGCTCCTTGAATCAATGCTGACATCTATCGCCCAAGCATCGTCGTATGGACAGGCCCATCTACCATTTTGAAGAATAAAAATAGTGTTGCCACGGCCAACGTGAATAATCTCATCATGAACTCCAATGGATAGAGCTTGCGCCCATGCGCCCATTCCCTGCCAGCCTCCACCGGAAGGTCGGAAAATTTCACTACCTCGGCCAATGTGCCAGCAGCCACCTTGAGGATCGACTGCGATACGGTGTAGACCGCCAGCGTTCCAGACATCGTCGGCAGTTGGGACGTGAGCGCCCGGCACCACGGTCCATCCATTGTTGCCTGCGTATTGATAAATTGCTCCGCCACGACCGACGTGGCAAACAGTGTCATTTGCTCCCACGGCAATGTGAAAACCCCATCCCCCCCGAGGCTGCCAGGAGGCACCATCCCATTCAAAGATGTTGTTGTTTTGAAATGCATCTCCTGATGTCAGTATCCACGGACGCCCGTCTGGTGAAACTGCGACAGCTAGGGGAACGTCCGGTGCTTGCGGAGCATCGCTCCAATGTTGCGGCTCTTCATCCCATTTCCCGAAATACGCACCTGCGACCCACAGGCTGTCATTCGCCCCGATGGAGATGCTGCCTCCACGCGCATTGCCCAACCGTTGCCACGATACTGCCACTTGTCACCTCCGTGTTGCCTTTGAGCGCCTTCTCTTCTCCAGTTCGCCCCTCTGACGGATCAAGGCATCCTACAAGGCTGGCAATTAGTGTAAGGCCCAAAATTCTGCTTGACCACCCCCTGCGGTTCGTATTGCCAACCATCAGCCGATGCCGATCGGCGCGTTATATCGAATTCTGACGCGAAGTTTCGGGCGGATTCTGGGCTATTGCTGGCGGATGTAGTCAAACACAAACCCGACCTCAATCCCAGTTTTCTAGGCGATACTTCCGAACCGGACGAACGTTCGAATGCTGGCAATTACGCATACTGTTTCGAAACTATGCAACTGTTTAGCAGCGTTGAGGATACCAGGGGTTTTCGTACACTGCTTGTACATGGCGGCTGCCGTTGCTTGTAAGTGACTAAAAAACATTGAGAGTGTATTGATATGAGTGAATTCATGATTCAAGTCGATAAGAGCCGGGGCCTTCCCTGCTTCCTCAAGGACTCGGCTCGGATTCGACACACATGTAAGGAGAACGCAGGGGATAGCCGGAAAAGACTTACTCTCCGCCTGTACAGGCGCCGGGCGGAGGGGATGAATAGTCATCGAGTTCAGCACGTTTTTCACACATCCTCCAGCGGCCCACGCAAACCTTTTTCTTGACCAGCGTCGGTGCCCAAGCTTATCCCTACACTCTCCGATGCGCCGACCACCGCCCAATTCTGCTCGTTCTAGTTGGAGGCGTTGGTTGCAATTCGAAGCGTTGGTGTCCGCCACGGCGAATCATAGGAAAATTACTCGTGTCCGCTCGCCTTCGGGAATTGGCAGGGTCGATTCTGAGATCAGCTGCTCCGAGTCGTAAGAATTTAATTGAGTAGAGGAAGTTGGATTAATTTTCGGCTGCCATCGATTCGCGGTGGAACCCTTGGGGTGTGATTCGAGTGAACTGGACTCGCATGGTCCGCATAGTCTAGTTTCGACCGCGAAGTACGGTGAGCGAAGCTGCGGGCAGGTCGTACTGTGTGTTGGCATCGCCCATGATGTTGGAGGTTACTGGCGGCCCGTCAGGGTCTGCATAGCCATTCCTGCGCTCGGGGTGCCATTGATATTGTGCTTTGCCGAAGGTGATCATGGTGACCGGACCGGACAGGAAACGGTCGCTACCGCTTACTTCATCGCGGAACCTCACACGAACCTGGTGGGCATGGTCGTAGTCTTTATTAATGAGCATCAGGGAAAACTGTCCGTCGGGCCGCTGCAGGGCATAAGCAGTCACCAGAACATGCCCGTCGGCATCCTTTACGTCGCTTGCAGCACGGAACAGGTGGTGCTCCGCAGCAATGGGCTCGGCCCATTCCTGAGTGAGGAGCTGGGCAGCGAAGAACTGCGAGGTGGGCTGGCGAATCTGGTAATTCTTAGCGGTCATAAACATGTGGTAAGTTCCCCAGCTATTCGGACAAGCAGGATGCGGCGGCGAATAAGGCAAGTCGTGATAATAATGAGTCGATTCGCCCCCAGCAGTCAGAAAACCTCCAAAGGAATCGGCCAGCCATAGCGCTCCGAATACATCGTCGGCAGCTTCGCCACCGTGCGCATTGGTTTCGGTATCGAGCAGCGGAATTCCCGGCGGCAGGCCGTCGTCTCGCCATACCTGCATGATGTGCGTGATGAGCTCGGGTTCCTGATAGAGATTTTTCCAAGGTGTTGTACAACCGTCGTAGGGATAGTGCTCAAACGACATAAAGGCCAAGTCCTGCAAACGGCCATGGACTTTCAGGTAATCAAGAAACCGGCCCAGCCAGGAAGTGCGGCCTTCAGCGTCAGGCCAGACCTTGATGTCTTCTGTGACTCCCTCGAAAACAGGCCCTCCAAGTTTGAATTTCGGGTCAATGCGATGGAGGGCGGTGGCAAATTGCAAA
>Ga0306921_10007202_pt1 | contig 11652 bp, 10 predicted proteins | sample sta12Cox44000080_FD_203760 | JGI IMG/M metagenome (GOLD analysis project Ga0306921, IMG submission 203760) | Lab enrichment of tropical soil microbial communities from Luquillo Experimental Forest, Puerto Rico - statoxic.12C.oxic.44.000.080 (v2)... | ecosystem: Environmental > Terrestrial >... | reverse complement strand
AGCCACACCGTCCAGGTGACAACGGATGCCACGGTGAGGCCGATCAGCACCCCCTTCACCAACGGGTCGGCGGAAAGAAACATGCCCCAGGGCGAGAGATCGCGTGGCAAGGTTGCATTGGCGATAACCGGCTCCGCCGGCGCATCCTGCGCCAGCGCCGACAGCGGGACAGCGACGAATGCGATCATCGCCGCCGCGCGCACGATTGCGACCGCCGCTGCGGCATATCGATCGCGCCGGAATCCAGAGATGTGTTCGCAAGCCATGTAGCCGCGCATCTTGACCTCTCTCACCCAGCCCATTCTACGACATGCAATCGTGGCGCTATAATGTAACATTTCAAGATTTGGTGATAAGGACCCCCCCACACTGGAATGAATCCAGAGTGGAATGAATTCGGTCGAACCGTAGCTCCATGCCGCCTCCCCCGCCTCAATCGAACTTGTAGTTGATGCCGGCGCGCACGACCTGATCGGTAACGTGCGAGTTGAACATGGTGGTCATGGTGACCACAGGCTGATTGAGGCTGTTCACGGTCGGAGCTTTGTTTGTCGTGACGGTGCCGAAGTCCAGGTACAGATACTCGATCTTGCCCGTCCAATTGCCGCAGATATGCGCTTCGACCCCGCCCCCGATGGTCCAGCCGCCCTTCACGACAACGTTGCTGAAGAAATCGTTGGTTTGAGTGCCGAGCTGATCATAGGCGAATACCGTTCCTCCGGTGGACAAGCCGGCAAAGGCGGCGCCACCCGTCACATAGGCAAACGCATCTCCCGCGACGGCCGCGCCAAGCCGCGCGCGCAGCGTGCTGAACCATTCAACCCTCTGATTTTGGTCGAAGGTCACGCTGACCGGCCCGGCGGGATTGCAGATCGTACCGGGACAGACAAAAGCCGGATTGGCGCGCTGGCCGGACAGTGCAAGATCGCCTTCGATGCCCAGGAGCCAGCTCCCCAGCTGGAGGTTGTAGCCGGCCTCAACACCGACCAACGCGCCGCGCAGATCGTAGGAGGAGGTGGTGGCATATGTTGCGCCGGGAATGGTGGAGTCGTTGAAGAACGCATCCGTGCTTGCGCTGCCGAAGCTGTAGCCGGCATTCATGCCGAGATGGTAGCCGGTCCAGGTCCACACCGGCGCCACAGGGGTCTTGATCACCGTAAGGCGTCGCTCGGGGACCGCAGACTTGGCCGGCGCGGCAGCGGCAGCGTTCGGATCGAACTTGTAGTTGACGCCGAGCCGGATGACGTCGTCACGCAGATGGGAGCTCAGGGTCGCTGCGATCGGGGCAATGATCTGGTGATTGACCGCGATTGCCGAATCGCTGCCGAAGTCCATGTGAAGGTACTCGACCTTACCGGTGACATTCCCGAACAGCCGCGCTTCGATCCCGCCGCCGACGGTCCAGCCGGCCTTCGCGCTGCGGCTCGCGTAATTATTGCTGGGGGCAGCCAGGGGGTTTCCGGTGGAATCGGTACCGGAAATCGTGCCGTAATGCGCAATTCCGCCGACCGCGAGCCCGCCGGTCACGTAGGGTACCGCACCCGGTACGATCTCCGCGCCAAGCCGCCCGCGCACGGTGCCAAACCAGTCGAGGTTGTAGCTGTCGGCAAGCGTCACCGGTGCATCGAAGGTGGTGATGCCGGGATTGCACAGCGCGCCATCGCACATTGACGATGAAAGGAGGCGCTGGCTTGAGACGTTGATATCAGTCTCCAGGCCGGCGAGCGAGATTCCCGATTGCAGGTTGTAGCCGCCCTGCACACCGACAATTCCGCCTTTGATGTTCGAGGACGCAGTGCTCGCAAACAATGGCGTGCCCGTTGTCACATCGCTGTAGACCGCGGTGCTGCGCAACGGGCCGGCGGCGTAGCCGGCATTGGCTCCGAAATAGAAACCTGTCCAGGTCCACCCTGCTTTGAGGGGCACCCTGTAGATCGGCCGCACTCTCTCGCGCACTGCCGTAAGCGCGTCGGCCTTGTAGAGCGGCACATAGGTCGCGTAGGGATCGAACTTGTAGTTCAGCCCGACACGAATCAGGTCTTCCGTGATGCGGGAATTGAAGGAGACGGCGATCGGAGTGGCATTCGGAGGAAGGATGGCTTGCGCCTTGTCGGAACCGAAATCCATGTGCAGGTACTCGATCTTGCCGGTCACGTTGCCCGCAAGTCGCGCTTCGATGCCGCCGCCCGCCACCCACCCTCCGCGCAACGAGCGGTCGGCATACGTAATTCCTATGTCGTTGGTACCGCCGTTGGCGGCAATGCCGTTCGAGCCCCACAGAACCCCCGAGTGCTCGATCTCGCCGTAAGCCAGGCCGCCGGTGCCATACGCCGCGATATCCGGCGTAATGACGACCCCCAGCCGCCCGCGCACGGTCCCGAACCAGTCGAGGTTATGCTGCTGCTGAGCGCTTACCGGCGCGTCGAAGCCCGTAACGAGCGGATTGCAAAGCACGGCCGGACACTGGGAGACGGTTGCCGTGCGATAGTGCTGGAAGGTGATGTCAGTCTCCAATCCCGCGAGCAATATCCCGTACTGCCAATTGTAGCCGGCCTGACCACCGCCCATTGCGCCGATGTGCTTGCTGGAGAAGCTCGTCGAGTCCAGTGAGTTTCCAAGATTGTCGGCATAGAGCAGATCGGTGTTGAACCGGCTTGAGCCGTAGCCGAAATTGCCGCCGATGTAGAAGCCGGTCCAGGTCCACACCGCGCCGAGGGGATTCTTTGAAATGAACGGCATGTAAACGACCGTAGGCGCGGGCGCCTTGTCGACGGATGCGCCTGGGCCAAACTTCTGCGACAAGCCGAAAAAGAAGCCGCGTCGCGGCCCGAATTGCTGGGCGAACACGCCGACGCCGGTTCCATTCCTGATCACGTAGCTGGTATCGAAGAGATTGACGATATCGAAGCGCAACGTGACCGGGGCCCAGCCCGGGATGGCGTACTCCCGCGCGATCCCGGTGTTGACTTGCGCATATGACGGATTGTGGTCGGTGTTCTCAAAGCCCGAGCGCAGGCCGCTGCCGTAGACGAGGTCGGCGCTCAGGCGGGTTCCGTACCAGAGATAGGAAACGCCCGCCGATCCGGTCCATATCTGAGTGTGATCGGTGAAGATCCAGTTGTTGGCGGTGTATGCGTTGCCCGCCGGATCGAACAGATACTGGTTCGATACCCTGGTCGTTGCCCGCTGATTGGCCCAGGCCCAGTTCGCATAGGCCCGGAAGCCGCCGTTGGTATATGCCGCTTTCAGCTCGATCCCGACATTTTCCGCCTTGTCGTAGTTGAATCCGCTGAGCACGAGCGCCTGGCCAAACTGCCCATCGTCGATCAGATCCCTGGCTTCTTTGAGATAGAGGTCGGCACCGACCTCGAACCCCGGCCACACCTTCTTCAGCACGCCGACGTCATAGATATTCGCGCGCTCCGGCAGCATCGGGTAATAGGGCGGAGGAATCCCGGGCGCCTGCGTCGTCGTGCAGGCCGGGAACAGCGCGACAATCGGCCCAGGACAGGTGATGGCGAGGTTGGTGTTCACCGGCGCGGCGATCACCTGCACCGGCGGGGTAAAGGTGCGTGCATAGCCGGCGTGAAATAGCGTGCCCAGAACCGGCTCGTAGGTCAGGCTCGCACGCGGGCTGAGCTGGTTGGCGTTCATGTACTGCCACAACTGGTCGAAGCGCGCCCCGGTATTCAAGGTGAGGTTGTCGGTGAGCCTCCATTCGTCCGCCAGGTAGACGCCGCCGACCCAGCCGAGCAGCACGCTCGTGTCGATCGCCTGGAACGGAACGTCGGGGAAGATTTGAGTGGCCGGGAAAGTCGATCCATCAAATGGGAGGAAATTCGAATTGCTGGAGACCGTCGTCTTCTCGGCCGTTACCGTGAAGCCGGCACGCAGCGTGTGCGTTTCGTTGACACGAAAAGCGCCGTCGGCCTGAACTCCGTTCGCCACGCTGCCGCGGTACGCGTTGCTGGCCACGCCGTCGAGGATGAGGTCGCCGATGGGGTCGGGCGTGAACTCAATGGTGGCGGTTCGCATGAAATAGGCAAGCTGAAGATCGACGTCGTTGACGGACTTCTGCAGGGCCAGCACGCCGAATTTGTAGTGCTCGACCTGATTCTCATTGAGTTGCGCCGAGTCGAAGTTGGCGACACCGAAAGCGCTGAACGGCGGCGCAAAGCCGAAGATGCTCGGAACAGCGCCCGGCGTGTTGGGAATCTGAAATTTGTTTGTTGACATGCCGCCGATGAAGCTCAGGCGGGTGGTCGGATCGAGGACGGTCGAAATATAGGCGAAGCTGCGGTCCTGCTGGCTGGCGTCATGAATGGCATTGATGCTCGGGCGTGGGTTCTCAATGCCGAGAATGTTCTGCAGATAGCGGCCGGTGAAAAAATATTCAGTGCTGCCGGTGGTGCCGCCATATTGGATGGTGGCACTGGCTGTTTCCCGGCTGCCGCCGTAGACGCCGATCTGACCGACATTGTTGAACTTGGCAGTCGTGATGTCGACAATGCCGGCGGTTCGCAGGCCGTATTGCGCCGGCAGGGCCCCGGTGATCAGGCTCAAGCTGCCGACGAAGCTGGAGTCGAGGAATTGGCCGAACGCGCCGAGGCCGTCGGGCAGCAGGATGCCGTTGATGCGGTACGACACGTTGGCGTGCTCGTTGCGCACATGCAGGTTTCCGCTCGCGGCCGAATCCTTGGTAACGCCCGGCAGCTGCAGGAGCACGTCGGTGAGCGGCGCATTGGTGCCTTGCGGCAGCGCCTCGATGGCCTCGCGGCCAAGCGTGGTTGGGGCGGTGCCCGCCGGGGCGAAGATGTTGCTGCGCTCGGCATCGAATCGGTCGGTCGCCGACTGCGATGGCGCGGACGGAGCGGACGGAACAGACGGCTGCGCAGTGCGTGCCGGGGTGGCCGGCGCTCTCGCCGCAGGCGCTGGCTGCACCGTGGTTGCGGGCTGTGCCCGCGGTGCCGTGCGCACCGGCGTCGGAACGGGCGGCGGGGTCACCGTGACGGGCGGGATGGTCACCGTGCCGGGCGATGCGGGGGGAGCGCCCGGCTGCTCGGTCGGTTGTGACGGCGCAGGAGGCGCGCCGGGGGCGGCAGCCGGCGGCTCGGTGGCCACCGGCGCGGATGGTGCCGGAGTGCTGCTTTGCGGCTGCTCCGGCTGCTTGTCCCGCGGCTGCGACACGGCAGTGCCTGCCCAGCAGCTCAGCAATACCAGCGAAGAGCTGCTCAGAAGCAGCAAACGCCTTCTACGACTCGACATTTTCGAAACCCGCTCGTTTTCATCTGAAAACGACCCTCCTGTGACTGCGCCTAGCGCGCGGCGTCGGTCGCAGGACTGCGCCGATGCCGGGCAAGCTCAGGCGAGCGGAGGCGCGCGGGCGGCGAAGGGGGTTGGCGGCGAGGCGGGCAATGCAAAGCGCAACGTCAGATGCGGACGGTGCAATTGCCCGAACATGAGCGGCAGCGGCAACGCCGCCGCGGCCGGCACCAACGTGCCGGCGAGATGAATGAGCGCGCAGGCCGCGCAATAATCATCTGCAGCTTTCGGTCCGTGGTGGCCCGCGGGCGCGACCGCGCCGGCCGCCGCCTCGATCCTGACAGAGGAATTTCCGCCGAGGCCGTCGAGATGCACATGGCCGAACGTGAGCACGAGCTGGACGGCAAGCGCAAAGAGCGCAACGCACGAGCCCAATCTCAGACGCGAACGAATCCAATGCATGGTCGCTACGTCCTGCACTGTGCAGGTCATCGCCGGCAAACTCTAGTTACAATGTAACATTTCGGCAATCTTTGGGCCGCGATTCACCGGGACTGTTGCAAAAAAATCAAAGTCTAGGAAAGGGCGCGCTGGCCTAACTTGTCGTAGCCTTTCCAATTGTAGATCAGAGCCGACGCGATCCAGCACATGACGAACAGGCCTATGACAAGGAGACCGAATGCACCAAGCGATTCGTTCAGGGCAGCGATCCGCTCCCAGAAGCCGCCTTGCAGGCCGAGACTGCCGGCGACAAGCCCCAGCGCCTCGATACCGCCGATGAGGAGGGCAACCAGCACCGACACCGCGGTGATGGTCAGATTGTACCAGAGCTTGCGGATGGGGTTGGCGAAGGCCCAGCCGTAGGCCCCGACCATGAAAACCCCATCGAGGGTATCGACCAGCACCATTCCAGCCGTGAACAGGGCGGGAAAGATCAGCATCGACCACAGCGACATGCCCTGCGCGACCTGCGCGGCGGACAGGCCGAGCAGCCCGATCTCGGTTGCCGTGTCGAAGCCCAAGGCGAACAGGAAGCCCAACGGATACATGTGCCAGCTTCTGGAGATGATCCCGAATAACCCACGGAACAGTCGCGCGAGAAATCCGCGGCCGGCGAGAAGCGCATCGAGATGCTCGGGCTCGAGCCGGCCGCCGCGGCGAACCTGCTGAAAGCTGTGCCAGACGCCGAGGAGAATTGTGAGATTGATAATCGCGATCGTCAGCAGAAAAAACACCGACACGCTGGTCCCGATCACGCCGCCGATCGCCTTGAATGACCCGAACCTGCTCTCCAGCGCGGCGGCGGCGGCACCGATGCCGAGGGTGGCGAGCACGACTACGGTCGAGTGGCCGAGCGAGAAGAAGAAACCCACCGACAGCGGTCGTTTTCCCTCCTGCATGAGCTTGCGCACCACGTTGTCGATGGCCGCGATATGGTCGGCATCGACCGCGTGGCGCAGTCCGAACGTGTAGGCCAGGAACGCAGTCGCCAGCAGCGCCGGACGATCGGCCAGCGCCCAGAGCGCCCAGCTCCAGGCCAACGCATTCGCCAGGACCAGGGTCGCGTAGATGCCGATCAATTTTGCGCCCCGCCCGTCCGGCTCGTCGTTGAATACCTGTGCGAATGACATGTGATGAGGTCTTGCGGCTATGGTGTCGCACGCATCGTCCCGGGTGGGCAAGCCGTGCCGAGGCGAAAGATGCAATCGCGCTTCATCGACGCTCGATCTGGACCGTCACATGCGACAGATCGTGAAAGCGGCCGAGCAGAGCTTGATAATATTGCGGCCCTCTCTGCGTCTGCGTGGCGATGGAGAGGATTGCGCCCAGATGTCCCGGCCCCAGACGCCACAGGTGCAGATCCGTCAACCGGTCGCCGTCGGCTTCCAGCATGGCCCGCATGCGCTGTGCCATGCCGCGATCGGGAGTCATGTCAAGCAGAATGGAACCGGTGTCCCGCACCAGGCTGTAGGACCACGTGAGGATAACGAAGGCGCCGCATAGGCCCACGACCGGGTCCATCCAGCTCCAGCCGAGAAAGCGGCCGAACAACAGTCCGATAATCACCAGCACGGAGACCGCGGCATCTGCCAGCACATGGATGACGGCGGCTCGCATGTTGTTGTCGCGATGCGCGGCGGCGTGCGCGTGCTCATGGGCGTGCTCATGCTCGCCGCCGTGCGCGTGCGCATGGTGATCGTGTGCGTGCTGGTGCCCGCCTCCACCCAGCAGAAGGACACTCGCGACGTTGACCGCCAATCCCAGGCACGCGATCGGAATAGCCTCGTCGAAGCTGATCGGAACCGGCCATATGAAGCGCAATACCGCTTCGTAACCGATGAGGAGCGCAATCATGGCCAGCACGATTGCGCTGGTAAATCCTGCGAGGTCGCCCAGCTTGCCGGTGCCGAAGCTGAAACGGGCATCCTCCGCATGGCGGCGGGCATAGCTGTAAGCGAGCGCCGCCAGCAGCAGCGCGCTGGCGTGCGTCGACATGTGCAGCCCGTCGGCAACCAGGGCAATCGAGCCGAACAGGATGCCGCCGACGATCTCGGCGACCATCATGGCGCTGCACAGGGCGATCACCATCCATGTGCGGCGTTCGTTGCGCGCGTGGCCTTCGCCGAGGAAGACGTGGCTGTGCGTTTGCGAATGGATATCGGTCATCCCGGTTCACTCATCTTAGATACGCGCGCACGACCTCGATCAGTTCGTCGGCGCGCTCGGCGCGCTCGCGCGCCGGAAGGCTGGGGGCGGCCACGTGGCAGCGCACGTGATCCTCGACCACCTCGGCCATCAGGCCGTTCACGGCGCCGCGCACCGAGGCGATGACCTGCAGCACGTCGGCACAGGCGGCCTCGGCCTCCAGCGCGCGTTCGATGGCCTCGACCTGGCCGCGGATACGCCGCACCCGCGCCAGCAGCTTGGACTTCTCGCGGATCGTGTGGCTCATGGGGCACCCTTTTCGTTACATAAGATAATGGGGTAGGGTATACCTGTCGAGGAGGCTTGCCGGATCATCGCGGCGATTGCCCCAAGCCTTCTCCATGCGCTCCACCGGCGGTCTCGTCCGGAGCCTGGAGACGCCAATAACACTCCAGCCGACCGTCCGCCGGCGCACGCTGCCAATGACACACGAGTGCCGGCCGCCGGACCCATTGTATCGCGCTTGCGGGACGTGCTTGTGGCGCATTGTCGTTTGCCGGCACGAGCCTCGCTGGTCCGGGCGCGGCGCGCCCGGGAGCAGGCATCCGAAGCTGTGAGAGCCTTGCGAGCTTTGCGAACATTGCTCACCTCCTCTTCCGCTTGTCGCGGCGGGTGGTGAGCGTGAGACGACGGCTAGGGGCGACCGTCGACCCTCACGCGGCCATGGTTGCCGCGACCGATCTCGATGTTTTGGGACGATGCGCGGCCGGACCCATTCGCCAGGCCGGCATCATCCAGGGTGGTACTGCCCATTTGCTCTTCGTCGGGTTAAGAAATGCCGTCAGGACGGCCGTGATGCTGGTCGCGACGACATGTGGCCACTCATGCTTCATATTCAAGTGAGTCAAGAGAGCCCGAAATGAGCCGCGCAACCGCCATTCTCCACCCCGGCGTGCCGGTTACGCTTGCGCCGGCCGGCCATATCAGCTTCGAGATCGAGAGCGGAGAGCGGCTGCGTCTTGCGCAGCCCGCGGGCGAGCAGGTCGCGGATTTCGTATCCTTCAACCGGGACGACGTCTCCGAGATGCTCTCCATGCATTCCAGCCGAGCCGTCAACTTGAGCTGGCGACTGACCGAGCCGCACGTTCTCTACAGCAACCGCACCCGCGCCATGTGGCAGATCGAAGAGGATCTCACGCGGGAGAACTACTGCGGCGGAGGCTTCTGCAGCGAGCACCTCAATGTGGCGCGCTACGGCGCAGTCGCAGCGGGTGCGCCCAATTGCCAATCGAACCTCGAGGCGGCGGTGCGCGGCTACGGCATGGACCGCCGCAGCTTCAACGTCGATGCCTGCTTCAACGTCTTCATGACCGTCGCCTATGACCAGGACGGCAAGTGGGAGATCCGGCCGCCAAAGGGAAAGCCCGGCGACCACATCGTCATGCGCGCGCTGATGCCGCAAATCGTGGCCATCTCCAACTGTCCGGTGCTCTTCAACGCCTGCAACAACTTCCGTCTCAAGCCGCTGAGCCTTGAGATTCTCAAAGGCTAGAGCCAGATCGTTTGACAAGCGACCAAGGCTTGCCGCACTGTAGTAACATGTAATACTGGGTCACAAAATGGGCCGAACCTCGTCCGTGCTTTCGATATCGCTCCCGGCAGAAATGGCGAGCGAGCTCGATCGCGTCCGGAAAAAGGAGCATCGAACCCGCTCCGAGCTGGTGCGGGAGGCGCTGCGGCGATACATCCGCTATGCTGATGCCCATACGGTGCGGGATCTGGCTGTCTCGCTGCCGGAGGAGGCGCCTACGGCTGAGGAGATCGAAGCGATCAGGCAAGGGACCAGGGAATTCAGAGAAGGCAAATATGTAACCCTCGATCAGTTCCGCCATGAGCTGGGCCGTCAACCTCAGCAATCGCGCTCGAAAAAACCTCAAGCACGTTCCCGTCGCTGACCAACAACGCATCGCGGCACAGCTTGACGCCATGCGCGTCAATCCACTGTCAGGAGACGTGGTGAATCTAAAGGGTCAGGATGCATTTCGCCGCCGCGTCGGCAATTATCGGATCATCTTTCGGATCGATTTCAAGTTGCTTGCAGTCGCAATCCTGAGCATTGAGCGTCGCACGACGACTACGTACCGTTAACGCGCGTTTCGGGGGACCGAAGAAAGGCGGCACCGGAGTGGGGGCTGGCCATCTCCAAGCGCATTATCGAGATGCACGGCGGAAAAATCCGGGTACACTCGGTGCTCGGGCAAGGCTCGACGTTCTCGTTCACGCTTCCGGTTACGGTAACTCAGCAGGCGAGTCAGACATGAGCAAGCAAATCCTCGTGGTCGAGGATCAGGAGGACAATCGCCGGATCGTGCGCGACCTCCTGACCACGACCGATTACGAGGTCATGGAAGCCGAAAACGGCGAGGAGGCGCTGGCGGCCGTGGCCAAGCAGCGGCCCGACCTGATCCTGATGGACATCCAGCTCCCGGTCATGGACGGCTATGAGGCAACGCGCCGCATCAAGGCGGATCCACAGCTGCGCGCAATTCCCATCATTGCGGTGACGTCCTACGCCCTGAGCGGAGATGAGGAAAAAGCCCGTGCCGCCGGCTGTGACGATTTCGTGCCCAAGCCGTACAGCCCGCGCCAGCTGCTGGCAAAGATCCGCAAGTACCTGCCCTGAAAGGGAACACCATGCTCTCAAAGCTCAAAGCTGCGTGGAGCCGTCTCACAGCAGCGCGCGCAGGGGAGGAAGCAGGCGGACCGCCGGCCGCGGCAGTGGAATACAAGGGCTATCGCATCCAGCCGGCCCCGTACAAGGCGAGCGGCGTCTACCAGACCTCCGGGATCATCGAGAAGGATACGCCAACAGGCACGAAGACCCACCGTTTCGTGCGCGCCGACACCCACCATAGCAAGGATGATGCGGTTGCGTTTGCGATCTCGAAGGCCAAGCAGATCATCGACCTGCAAGGCGACCGCATGTTCGGCCAGACCGACGGCGCTTGACTGAAACTACATCGTCATGCCCGGACCGGGCATCTGACAATGAGCGCGCGTCAACGTAATCGAAAAACGCTCTATCTCGCTTGCGGGGCGAATTCCTGATTGCTGAAATTCGACTGCAGCGGCTTGCGGATGACGATGTATGCGCGGTTGGCAGCCTGGTGGCAGGAGTTGCATGCTGTCGTGAGCTTGTCGAACGAGGCGGAGAACGTGCTGAAATCACGGCTGGCGATTGCGCTCTCAAGGCCGGCTATGGCGCCGGTGATGATTGCATCGACCATGTCGCCGACAGGAACGTTTTGATAGGTCGGAACAAGGTCCTGTACGTCGGAAAACACCTCCTTGAGCTCGGTCAACTGGTATTCGGCAAGCTCCCAGTTGCGCGCTTCCCCGGCAAGCCAGAGCTTGGCATGGTCAACCTGAATCCTTTCCATGAATTCCCCAAGGCCGGGGATGTAGCTTTTCGGCAGGTCCGCCACCGGCGGAGCTGCCGCCGAAGGCGGCTGCGGACCTAAGCTCTGGCCGCTCGCTGCAAGGCCGGTGGCCGTGAGCAAGCCGAGACCAAGCAAAACGCCGAGCCGGTTCATTGGCGGCGCGGGATCCGTTGCAGCACGTCCTTAATGGGGTGCTCGGTCCAGGCCAGCGTGACGTAATCGCGGTGCCGGATGCCTTCGCCCGTCTGCAGGAACGCAACCGTCCCCGGCTTGAGCGGACCGGCAAGCTCATCGGTCACCTTGA
>Ga0306921_10007196_pt1 | contig 11657 bp, 8 predicted proteins | sample sta12Cox44000080_FD_203760 | JGI IMG/M metagenome (GOLD analysis project Ga0306921, IMG submission 203760) | Lab enrichment of tropical soil microbial communities from Luquillo Experimental Forest, Puerto Rico - statoxic.12C.oxic.44.000.080 (v2)... | ecosystem: Environmental > Terrestrial > Soil... | reverse complement strand
CGTCGTCGGCGACTATCTGTCCTACGATCCCTACGGCATCATGTTCCGCAAGGGCGATCCGGAGCTGGCGTCGGTGGTCGAGCGCGCCTTCCGCAAGCTCGGCTCCAACCACGACCTGATCCCGCTCTACGAGAAATGGTTCACGCGGCGGCTGCCGACCGGCGAGCGGCTCAATGTCGCGATCTCGCCGCAGCTCGAGGATGCCTTCAAGGCAATGGACGATTCGCCGAGCGCGAACCAGTAGTACCTCAGCGTGGCCCAGAGTGAGCTGTCATGCCCGGGCTTGACCCGGGCATGACAGCCTTTCCTTTCCGGCCGAGCAGAGATCGTGGATGGCCGGGACGCAGGCGAGCGGAAGCGACGCCGTCCTTCGGACGGCTGTGTCCGGCCATGACGAGCAACAATTCACGCAAACACCTTGTCGAGCGCCGCGCTGTAGGTCGCGTAGACCAGTTCGGGATGGTGCTTGCTCAGGCTTTCCATCATCACTCCGGAATTGATCTCCAGGATCTGCCAGCGGCCGTCGACCGAGACGACGTCGATCGAAGCAAAGCGAATGCCGATGGCGCGTGCCGCCCTGATCGCTAGCGCCACGCAGGCGTCCCTGGTCTCGCCTTTGTCGAGCAGGACCGGCGCCGCACCGGAATCGAGGTTATGCCGCCAGTTCAGCACACGCCGCTGGCCAGCCGGGACGATCGCGTCGAGCTCGCCTTTCTCGAGATCGCCGACCATGCCCGGCAGCACGGTCGAGCGCCGCTCGGCGGGAAGCGCCGATAGCGCAAGCTCAAGCAGGGAATGCTTGCCGTCGCCTGTCACGGACGGACGGCGCTTGCCGTAGACAACGGCGGGGTTATCGTCGACCAGCACCACGCGCACCTCGTCCTCGATGCTCACATAGGGCGCAATCGCAAGACTTTGGTTGGCGGAAAAAATCCTGTTCGCGGCAAGTTCGAGCGACGGCTTGCTTGAGACGCGAAACACCGATTTGCCCGAAGTGCCTTCATTCGGCTTGACCACGAGTCCGTTCGGATGCTGCGCCAGCAGCGCGAGCATCGGCTCCCACGATCCCACCGCCGGCACATATTCATTCAGCCGCGGATTGAGGAACAGCGTGTGCGGGATGCAATCAACGCCTGAGAGGTTGAGCGCCTCCGACGTCGCCGCTTTGTCGTTGGCCAGTCTGTGCGCCATCGCGCTGTTCAGCCCGACATCGTAGCCGAACGCAAAATGGCACCGCTCGCCACGCTGCATGACGATCAGCCAGCCCTGCGATCTCACATCGATCGCGATACCGCGCTCGGTGCAATAGCGTTTGACGGCATCGACAAAAATTCTCTGGCTGTTGAGCATGGCCAATTCACTTGTCTCAGGGCGGCAATTAAGTGCCGCAGGCTTGCCGATTCCAGCAAGTTAATTGCGTGATCGCAAGCACACAGAAATTAACAGAATCGAACCAATTCTTCGCCAAAACCGGCATGCATTTGGGCGGGCCCATTGCGCGTCCTTGACGGTTGATTATCTCCGTAATTCGCGTACTGAAACTCGCGAATTCACCAGATGTATCAGGGGTTTTTGCCTCTTTCAGCATCGGCGATCCGTTTCTTCTACCGCAAAGCCAATCGGAAAAACCAGAGATCATGAGCGCGTTCTATCGAGAGAAAGTTCTTGCTGTCCGCCACTGGACCGACACGTTGTTCAGCTTCCGCGCAACCCGCAACACCGGCTTCAGATTCCAGAACGGGCAGTTTGCAATGATCGGACTCGAGGTCGATGGCCGGCCGTTGATGCGCGCCTACAGCATGGCGAGCGCCAATCACGAGGAAGAGCTGGAGTTCTTTTCGATCAAGGTCGCCGATGGTCCGCTGACCTCGCGGCTGCAGAAGATCCAGGAAGGCGACACCATCCTGGTCGGCCGCAAGGCGACCGGCACGCTGATCACCGACAATCTCATACCGGCCGAGCGCCTGCTGCTGCTGTCGACCGGCACCGGGCTTGCGCCGTTCGCAAGCCTGATCAAGGACCCCGAGGTCTACGACCGCTTCAACACCATCGTGCTGGTGCACGGCTGCCGTCAGGTCTCCGAGCTTGCCTACGGCGAACAAGTTGTTGCAAAACTGCGCGACGACGAATTGTTTGGACCGCTGCTCGCGGAAAAGCTCATCTACTATCCGACCGTCACCCGCGAGCCGTTCAGGAATCGCGGCCGCATCACCGACCTGATCGCGTCAAAGCAGCTGTTCGACGACATCGGCCTGCCCCCGCTCGACATCGCTACCGACCGCATCATGATGTGCGGCGGCCCGGCGATGCTGGAGGAGCTGAAGCAGATGTTCGAGGCGCGCGGTTTTGCCGAAGGCAGCCACAGCGAGCCCGGCCATTTCGTGATCGAGAAGGCGTTCGTCGAGCGCTGAGCCTGTCGTCCCGGCCTAGCAAAGCGCGAGCCGGGATTTATAGTCACCGCTGGTGATTGTTGAACGAGGCTGGAGTCACAGCTGGTGCTGTCGTAACCAGCTGTAGTCATGGGTCCTCTGTTCGCGAGAACGACATTGGCGCCAGTAGCCTCCTTCATTCCCTCGCTGCTATAAGTTCCCGGTAACGGCGCGAAGCGCCGACAACGGGAGAGAACGCCGGCTTGTCTGCGCAGAGTGATTCCAAGTCCGGGCCGACCGCTTTCGTGTTCGCCGGCGGCGGCAGTCTGGGTGCGGTCCAGGTGGGCATGATGCAATCGCTCGCCAAGCACGGCATCCACGCCGACATGGTGGTCGGTTCCAGTGTCGGTGCGCTGAACGGCGCCTACTATGCCGGCGATCCCTCGCTCAAGGGCGTGATGCGGCTTGCCGGGGTCTGGCGCGGCCTTACGCGACGCGACGTGTTCCCGATCAACTTGCAGACGCTGTTCGATTTCCTCTGGCGGCGCGATTTTCACATCCCCCACGATGGAATAAGGAAGCTGATCGACGATCATCTTCCTTATCGGAACCTGGAGGACGCCAAGCTCCCCGTGCACATTGTCGCGACCGACATCATCACCGGCGACAGCGTCGTGCTTTCGGAGGGCTCGGCGGCGGAGGCGATCGTGGCCTCGACCGCGATCCCCGGCGCCTTCACGCCGATCCGCTACAAGAATCTGTATCTCGCCGACGGCGCGATCTCCTCGATCACGCCGGTTAGGATTGCGGTCAAGAAGGGTGCGCGACGGCTGATCATCCTGCCGACGGGGCACGCCTGTGCAACGGATGCGCCTCCGGTCGGCGCGGTCGCCAACGCGCTGCACGCTCTGACGCTTCTGATCGCGCGGCAGCTGGTCAGCGAGCTGGAGAACCTCGATCCCTCCATCCACTATTTTGTGGTGCCGCCGCTCTGTCCGCTGGTCGGCTCGCCCTATGATTTCACCCAGACCGCCGAGCACATCGAGCGTGCGGTCAAGAGCACCGACGAATGGCTGTCAAAAGGCGGCCTGGAGGAAAGCACCATACCGGGCGAACTACGTCCACACTCTCATTGATCCTATCTGCCGCACTGCAAAAGGGGACCCGTGCGAGTGGCGGATTGATTTGAGAGCTGCGGATTCGGTAGGACTGCTGTCATAACCGTGACCGCCATGGCGGGATAGCGTGTGGTGGTTCGTTCTGATAGTGGGAAGTGGGCCGCGCCCGACAACAACAACAGCGGCAGACATTCGCCTGAGGGATGCCATGGAAACGCTGATGCTTCCGTTCTCGCCCCGCTTCATCGTTCTCACGATTTGCGCGGTCGTGACTGCACTCCTGCTCGGTCTCGGGATCGTCGATCGCAAGGTCTTCGACATCGTGCTGGTGCCACTGCTCATCTTCGGCGGTCTCACCTTGCTCGGCATCCGCGACCTCATGCAGAAGAGCCACGCGGTCCTGCGCAACTATCCGATCTCGGCGCATATGCGCTTCCTGCTCGAAGAGATCCGTCCGGAGATGCGGCAGTACTTCTTCGAAAGCGAGAAGGACGGCATGCCGTTCTCGCGCGACATCCGCGCCGTGGTCTATCAACGCGCCAAGATGCAGCTGGACAAGCGCCCGTTCGGCACCCAGGAGGATGTCTATCGCGAGGGCTATGAGTGGATGCACCATTCGGTGGCGCCAAAAGTGTCATCGAGCGAGAAGTTTCGCATCATCGGCGGGCCGGAGTGCACAAAGCCGTATTCGGCCTCGGTGTTCAACATCTCTGCTATGAGCTTTGGCGCGCTCAGCCCCAATGCGGTGCGCGCGCTCAATGCCGGCGCCAAGAAGGGCGGCTTTGCGCATGACACCGGCGAGGGCGGCGTCAGCCCCTATCACCGCGAAATGGGCGGCGACATCATTTGGGAGATCGGCTCGGGTTATTTCGGCTGCCGTCATCGCGACGGCAGCTTCAATCCTGACGAGTTCGCGCGGATCGCTTGCCAAGATCAGATCAAGATGGTCGAGCTCAAGATCAGCCAGGGCGCCAAGCCTGGCCATGGCGGCGTGCTTCCGGCGGCAAAAGTATCGGAGGAGATCTCCAAGATCAGGGGCGTCCCCATGGGCGAGGATTGCATCTCGCCGGCGACGCACCGGGCATTCTCGACCCCGCTGGAGATGATGGCCTTCGTCGCCAATATGCGCAAACTCTCCGGCGGCAAGCCGGCCGGATTCAAGATGTGCATCGGTCATCCCTGGGAGTTCTTGGCGATCTGCAAGGCGATGCTCGAAAGCGGCAACTATCCCGACTTCATCGTCATCGATGGCAATGAAGGCGGCACCGGCGCGGCGCCGCTGGAGTTCATGGACCACCTCGGCATGCCGATGCGAGAGGGCGTCAGCTTCGTCCACAATGCGCTGGTCGGCATCAAGGCGCGTGACCGTATCAAGCTTGGCGCCTCCGGCAAGATTGCGACCGCCTTCGACATGGCGCGGGCCATGGCGATCGGCGCCGACTGGTGCAACTCGGCGCGCGGCTTCATGTTTGCGCTCGGCTGCATCCAGTCGTTGAGCTGCCATACCGATCGCTGTCCGACCGGGGTGACCACGCAGGATCCGACCCGCAACCGCGCGCTGGTGGTGCCGCACAAGATCGATCGGGTCTACAACTATCATCACGCCACGCTGCATGCGCTGGCCGAGCTGATGGCGGCCGCCGGCCTCGAGCATCCGCGGGATTTGCGGCCGATCCATTTCTCGCAGCGCAGCTCGACGACCGAGGTCCGCTCGTTCGCCAAGCTCTATCCAGCGCTCCGCCCGGGCGAGCTGATCGACGGCACCGACGACGTCCGCTTCCGCGACGCCTGGGCGATGGCGCGACCGGATTCGTTCCAGCCGGTGCTGTGACGCGCGCACTCAGTCGTGGCCCCGCCTCGCGCTCGCAAGCGCTCGCTTGGCCGGCACGGCAGCTGCGGAAATTCTAATGCGGGTTTTCCAGGCTGAACATTTCCGCCTGCTCGTCGTAGGCGAAGAGCTCCGCATAGCGGGCCCATGACACCACGGTCTTGAGCGTCTCGTCGGCATATTCCTCCGACATGTAGTCCTCGAGCTCGTTGCGGAAGCGCGCGGCGGGCGCCGAATGGGTCGGCCGCTCGTCGAGCACGCGGCGGATCAGGCCGACGACGGGCACATAGTTGATCAGATGCTCGGCAAACATCTTCTTGCGTGCGTCGGTCTCGAGATTGGCGAACCGCTTGCCGGCGTCGGTAAGCACCAGGTCGCCCTCGCTCAATTGCGCGAACCGCAACAGTTGCAAGGATTCGCCAAGATGCAGGATCTCGTCGGCCTCGAGCTGCAATTGACCGGCGAGCACCGGCAGGTCGGCGTGTCCGTTGTAGGGCGGCCCCGCCAGCGTCTCGATCAGGCCGCTCAGCACGTTTGAGGAGACATGGTTCAGTGCCATGCCGACGCCGGTGCCCGGAAAACCCTCGATCGACACCGACTTGTTGGGCTCGGCGCGCTGGGTCATGCGCGCATAGAGCGTGTCGACCAGCTGGCGGAACGCCGGATCAAGACGCTTGCGCGGATGCGACAGATCGACCTTGAACTCGGCCGCCACACGTCCCGGGTTCGAAGAGAACACCAGGATGCGATCGCACATCAGAACCGCCTCCTCGATGTTGTGCGTCACCATCAGCACCGACTTGATCGGCAACCGTCCTTCGATCCAGAGATCGACCAGGTCGGTGCGCAGCGTCTCGGCGGTCAAGACGTCGAGCGCGGAGAAGGGCTCGTCCATCAACAAGAGGTCCGGATGCACGACCAGCGCGCGGGCGAAGCCGACGCGTTGGCGCATGCCGCCTGAGAGCTCCTTGGGATAGGCGGACTCAAAACCGTCGAGACCGATCAGGTCGATCGCGGCGAGTGCACGCTTGCGCCGCTCAGTGCTCTCGACGCCGAGCGCCTCCAGTCCGAGTTCGACGTTCTGCAGTACCGTGAGCCACGGAAACAGCGCGAAGGACTGAAACACCATGGCGATGCCGTTCGGCGGCCCGCTGATCACTTCGCCGCGGCATTTGGCATCGCCCGAGGACGGCGCGATCAGCCCTGCGATGATGCGAAGCAGCGTCGACTTGCCCGAGCCCGACCGCCCGAGCAGGCCGACGATCTCGCCCGAGCTGATGGTCAGGTCGACCTTTTCCAGCACCAGCAAATCCTCGCCGCTGCCCTTCGGAAACGAGCGGCAGACGCTGCGGAAGTCGATCAGCTTGGTTGGGTTGACCTGGTCGAGCATGAAAATCCCCTTCGAAAATCAGCCGAGGCGAAGCCGGCGTTCGCCGAAGGCGTAGAGCGGCCTCCAGAGCAGCCGGTTGAACAGCGTTACCAGCACACACATGACGGCGATGCCGAGAATGACGCGCGAATAATCGCCGGCCTCGGTCGCTTTCGCAATGTAGGCACCAAGCCCGGCGGCAGACAGATGCGTGTCGCCCCAGCTTGCCACCTCCGCGACGATCGAGGCGTTCCACGAGCCGCCGGATGCGGTGATGGCGCCGGTGACGTAATAGGGGAAGATGCCGGGCAGCACCACCTTGACCCACCAGCGCCAGCCCTTGAGGTGAAAGCTCGAGGCCGCCTCGCGCAAATCGGACGGAAAGGCGGTGGCGCCGGCGATCACGTTGAACAGGATGTACCACTGGGTGCCCAGGATCATCAGCGGGCTCAGCCAGATGTTCGGATTGAGGTGGAAGCTCACGATGACAACGACGAAGACCGGGAAGGCGAGGTTGGCCGGGAAGGCGGCCAGGAACTGTGCGAGCGGCTGCACCCGCTCGGCAAGTTTTGGCCGCAGCCCGATCCACACGCCGATCGGCACCCAGATCATGGTTGCCAGTGCAATCAGCACGACGACGCGTGCGAGCGTGATCAGGCCGTAGCCGAAGGCGCCGAGCAGGTCCGACAGGGCGAGGTTCGCGGAGAGATATTGATAGGCCCGATAGGCCGCGTACCCGGTCGCGATCGCGATGATCGCAAACCATACCGCATCGACAAGCCGCGACGGCTTTGCGCGCGCCGCCGGTTGCCGGAAGGCGGCCGGCAGCGTGATCTGCAAATTCGAGAACGACCGGTTGAGCGCCGAAAAAGGCTGTGACAGCGCGCGCAGCGCGCGGGTGCGGCGGAACAGGTCGAGCATCCACGAGGTCGGCGCATCGCCGGAGGCGGTCTGCTCGAAGCGGAATTTGTCGGCCCAGGCCACGACAGGGCGGAACAGGAGCTGATCGTAGGCGATGATCACCAGCAGCATGGTGAGGAGGGCGTAGCCGATGGCGGGGAGATTCTTCTGCTCGATGGCGAGCGCGACATAGGAGCCGATTCCCGGCAGGGTCACCGTGGTGTTGCCGACGGTGATCGCCTCGGAGGCTACCACGAAGAACCAGCCGCCGGACATCGACATCATCGTGTTCCAGATCAGGCCGGGCATGGCGAACGGCACGTCCAGCCGCCAGAAGCGCTGCCAGGGCGAGAGGTGAAAGCTCTGGGTCGCCTCCTCCAGGTCCTTCGGTACGTTACGGATCGACTGATACATGCTGAATGTCATGTTCCAGGCCTGGCTGGTGAAGATCGCGAACACACAGGCGAGTTCGGCGCCCATCACGTTGCCGGGGAACAGATTCATGAAGAATACGACCGTGAAGGTCAGGAAGCCCAGGATCGGCACCGATTGCAGGATGTCGAGCAGCGGGATCAGCACCATCTCGGCGCGCCGGCTCTTTGCGGCGATCGCCGCATAGACGAAGGTGAAGATGATCGAGCAGACGATGGCGAGCAGCATGCGCATGGTCGTGCGCAGCGCGTAGACGGGCAGGTTGATCGGATCGAGCGAGACCGGCGTTTTGTCGAGCGAGGACAAAGGCAGCGTGGTCTGCTCGCCGCCGTAGACGATCAGCACCATCGCGCCGATCACGAGCACGATCGCGACGATGTCCCAGACGTTAGGCCGAAATGCCTGGCCCAGCGCTGGCAACACCCGAAGATCCTGAAGGGCCATGCGGTGTCTTCTCTTTAGAACTCGCCGTGCAGCCGGCCCGAGAAGATCGAGACCGGCCCGCGATCGGCGTTGTAGGCGGGGTTGCTGACAAACTGATAGTCGGCGGTGAAGGTGACGCCCTTCATGATCGAATAGGCGTAGTAGGCTTCAAAAATCTGCTCGGGACGATAATTGAGCTGGCCGTCGCCGATCAACAAGCCGAGGCCGCCGGCGGCGAGGAAGTCGCGATGCGCCTGCGACAATCCGTTGATCGCGCCGCCGATGCCGATGGTGTCGTCCGCTCGTCCCCAATAGCTGCCCTTGATGGACAATCCGCCGGACAGGCTGCGGTCGATGTCGGTGAATGACAGGATCTCGTTCTGGCCGTCGTTCCAGCTTGCGCGCGCGAACAGGCCGACGTCCTTGGTGAGCTGCTGTTCGAGATTGGCGTAAAAACCGTGTTTTGGGTTGGTGTGGCGAATGCCCGTCATGATGGTGTTGATGTCCTGGGCGGGATCGGCCGCCTCCAGCGCAAGCGCCTGGTCGTAGTTGCCGGTGTGGCCCTGGTTCTGGAAGGCGCCGAGGCGGATCTTGCCCGGCTGGTCGAAGATGGTGTAGCGGCCTTCGAACTCGGCGACCATGCCGACGCTCTTGTAGGTCAGCACATCGCTATTGGGAGCCTCGGGCACTTCGAGCACGGCCGCGCGCACCGCCCAGTCCTTGCGGTTGAAATCGATCACCGCGCCGCGGGTATAGCCGGGCAGGTCGGCCGGGAAGTCATAGGACCCTGATTCCCACAGCGCCCAGTTCATGAAATCGGCGCGCGGGTCGTGGGCATATGCGTTGTTGTCGAAGAAGTCGCCGACCGCGAAGCGGCCAACGATCAGCGTCACGCGATCGATGTCGCGCTTGCCCTCGAGTTGGTTGGGGCCGTCGGCGACGTCTTCCTGCTCGCCGCCCAGCCCCCAGGTCTGCTTGAAGTAATAGCGCTGCGGCCGGATCTTTGGGAACGGGGCGCCAGCCTTCTGCGCCTCGCCATTTGGGAAGCCGGCGATGCCGAGCGTGCCGTTGATGCCAAAACCCTGCGCCAGTTCGGGGTCGAAATAGACCTCGCCGCCGCCCCACAGCCGCGCGCCGAGGAAGGCCGTCGTGGTCCATGTGTTCTGGAATTGACCGGTGCCCGGAAGGCTGTTCTGACCGGCATAGGGGGAGCGGAACGAAGGATAGCCCTGCCCGATCACGGTCGTCTGTGCGTGCACGTTCCAATCGCTCGATTCCGGCAGCGCCGTTTGCGCCGGCGGATTTAAGGGCTTGTCGCCGAACTGGTAGTTGAGGCCGAACTGGAACAGGCTCATGCGCGGGTCGACGTTGAACGTCGGCAGGACGTAGGCGCTGAGATCGTAGGTGGTGCGTTTCAGGTCGACATAGTCGTATTCGAGCTTGGCGGTCCAGTTGCCGCTGACGGCCCACTCCACGCCGGCACCCGCAACCCAGCCGCGGTGGTAGTGCCCGATGATCGAGCCGCTGCCGTCATTGACCTGCACGTGGGTGTGACCCCAGGCAAAGCCGCCGGTCACATAGGGCATCCATCTTCCCGACGCATATCCGACACGGCCGCGCACGGTGCCGATGTAGTCCAGCGTCGAATTATAGGGGTCCATTGACTGCGCCACTGCCGCCTGGTCGAGCGGACCGGTAAACGTCGCATCGGCTTCGATGCCGAGCACGATATGGTTGGCAAGCTCGCGGTTGTAGCCCATGTCATAGCCGCCGATGATGCCCATGGGGCTGTGGGGGAACACCACGCCCTGCAGCGGCAGTTGAAGGCTGTCTGGGCCGAGGCTGCCCTCGCCATAGCCGAAATGGCCGCCGACATAGAATCCGGCCCAGTCATAGACTGTCTGCAACGCCGGCGCCTTGACGGGCATGTCGGCCGCGAGCGCAGAATCGGCGAGCGCCAGCAGCCCAACGCTTGCGAGCGCGCAGAGCACTGTGCGGGTGACGCCTTTCCATCGCCCGATCGTTCGCATTCCGTGCCGTCCCTTCCTGTAGCCCCCGGTCTGACGGCGCGATGCCACCTCAACACATCCGGGCGCGGTCTGCTGCGTCGCCCGGATTCGTCCCCAGCGTTATTGAAAGGCCTGCGCAATTGGAAGGCGGAGCGCTGTGCGAGTCCCGAGATGGCACGGCTGCGTGACGTGCGGGCAACACAATGGAATCCCTTAAATTCTTGTTCGCGCCCGCGCCTGCCGCCAGCCCTCTCGCCAGCGCCAGTGTGCCCGATTTCGAATATGACAGGTCGACAACGTCCGTGTGAAACGGACACGCGAGGGAGGAAGACGCCGACCGCGCCGGCTTGGGTCCAGGCGTATCGGCCTCCTTCTCCCAGCGGCAGGCGAGCCGCTTTCCGCCATCGACGGCGGACCAGCGGCAGATCAGCTGCCCTCGCATGGACGCGCTTCGGCCGCCTTGCGGCCGGGCGGCTGTTTGGTTGTCATTGGCAGCCGAGGCCGGTGCCAGGGCCGGCGCGACGGGCCAGATGCGAAGCCGGAAAGCCGAGAGCATCCGGAATATTGCCGATGTCTTGAACATCGCTCACCTCCATGTCCGCGGCCGGCGCGGCGGAGTGAGCGGAATGCGGTCAGTGAGTGCTGACCACGACCCTCACGCGGCCAAAGCCGTCGCGGACGATCTCACAATGTTGTGGCAACGCCGGACCGATCGGACACATCGGCGCGGCATCGCCCAAGCGCGTACTACCCATGGCTCTTTCATTTGAAATTGAGATGCGGCTGGCGCAAACGAAGCGTCCACGGGAGCCGCGTGTGGGAAATAGGCGTAGGCTGCGCCGGAGTCAAGCATCTTGCGCTATCCCCCGGGGGGGATGATTGATATCCTCCGGGGAGGATAGGAGAGAGCAATGACTGACCACCCCCATGCCGAGATTGCCAGGCGCCTGAAGCGCGCCAATGGCCATCTGGAGACCATCATCGAGATGATCGAGGAGAGGCGGCGCTGCGCTGACATCGCCCAGCAGCTCAGTGCTGTCGAGGGCGCCATCGGCAACGCCAAGAAGGCGCTGATCCGCGATCATATCGGCCACAGCCTGAAGGCATCGGGCGTGAAGGGACAGGCCTTGCTGAAGGATTTCGCCCTGATCGCAAAATATCTCTGAAGAGGCCCACGCAAAAAAGTGACCCGCCCGGGGGACAGCCGGG
>Ga0306921_10007194_pt1 | contig 11658 bp, 8 predicted proteins | sample sta12Cox44000080_FD_203760 | JGI IMG/M metagenome (GOLD analysis project Ga0306921, IMG submission 203760) | Lab enrichment of tropical soil microbial communities from Luquillo Experimental Forest, Puerto Rico - statoxic.12C.oxic.44.000.080 (v2)... | ecosystem: Environmental > Terrestrial > Soil... | reverse complement strand
CCTATACCGGGCCCTAGTCCTCGAGCAGGAAGGGCGTGTTTACGAAGCTCGGAACCTTTGCGAAAACGCCTTGTGCATCTTTACCGGTTCCTCTCGGACTGGCAAAGTCGTCCTCTGCGAACTGCTGCTCGCGCGATTGTACCTCCGGCTGGGCGATCCGCGGGCAGCGAAAGGCCACTGCACTGCAGTCCTGGACCGGCTTGCGCAGAAGCCGATTCCAGCTTTGAGCTTTCAGGCGTATTCTCTGCTGGGGCAGGTTGAAGGGGCTGCCGGAAATCGGCGCGCGGCGCATGACGCGTACCTGCGGGCCCACAGCCAGCTCGAAAGCCTGCGTAACCGTTTCCAGGCAGGGGAACTCAAGATCGGTTTCTTCAAAGACAAGCAGGTGCTCTACGAGAGTTTAGTTGCGATGTCCGCGCCGCGTAGTACGAGGTTGGGCGGTGGCCACGAAGAAGCTTTCGGTTACATTCAGCAAGCCAAATCGCGTGCTATGGCTGACTTGGTCGCCTTCCGCTCTCGAGCTCTGCCTGCGTTGACGGGGATGCGCAGTGGATTGGTAGAGCAGGTGCGGGAATTACGCGAAGAACTGAATTGGTACTACCGGCAAATCGACTTGCAAGAGATCCGGGAAGAAAATGAAAATCGTTCTCCGGAACGAGTGCAAAATCTGAGCCGGCGGACGCGGGAGTGCGAAGATCAGTTGGCCCGGGTTTTAGGAGACGTTCAAAAAAACGACCGGGAATTTGCTGCGCTTCTGAACGTGGAAACGGTGGACTTGGCAGTGATCCGCTCGACCTTGCCACAGGACGCCGTTCTGCTTGAATACTACCAGGCGTGTGGGATCGTTTACGCCGCTACCCTCGACCGCGATGATCTAGCTGTTGTTCCACTCAGTCCCGCCAGCCGGGTTCGTGGGCTATTGCGATTGCTTCAGCAACAGCTTCTCAAGCGCCGGGCAGAAGCCGACAGCTCGCCGGCACTCGGCGAGCAATCACTCTTGGCGACCCAGGGCCTTTTGCAGAAACTTCACCAGGAGCTAATCGCTCCGGTTCGCGACCGGCTGCGGGCGCGCCGCCTCATCCTGGCGCCTCACAGCTTTTTGTATTATCTTCCCTTTCATGCTTTGTTCGACGGAAGCCGTTATCTCATAGATGAATATCCTCTCTGGTATGTTCCCAGCTCGAGCGTCTTTCACCTCTGTTGCCAGCGAGAACGTAGGCGCTGCCGGGAGTCTCTGATCCTGGCTGTTTCAGAACGGGACGTGCGCGATGCTTTTCAGGAAGCCGAAGCAGTGGCGTCGCTTGTGCCTCATCCCAGCCTGTGCCGAGGACAAGCAGCCACGGAGCAGCGCCTTCGCAGCCTCGGTCAGACAAGTCGGTTCTTACACGTGGTCGCGAAGGGAGAGTTTGGCGGGGACAACCCCATGTTCTCGTCGATTCGGCTTGCAGATTCTCGCCTGACGCTTCTCGACCTCTACGGTCTTGATCTTTCCGCCGAACTTGTAACGCTGAGCGGATGCGGCGTCGGCTTTGACTCGACTGCAGAAGGTGAAGAGCTGATGGGATTGGAACGCGGTTTGCTTTACGCCGGCGCCCAAGCTGTTCTTTTGCCTCTCTGGGACGCAAGTCGAGCCAGCACTCGCGACTTCATGAAAACATTCTACTCTTGCCTGCAATTCACACCGGACAAGTCCTCAGCCTTACGTTTCGCCATGAAGCAACTGCGTGAAATTCGCGCCCACCCCTTCGACTGGGCACCCTATGTGCTGGTTGGCAAAGCTGCCTGATTTCGCCTCCACTCCCTGGGAACTTCTCCATCTGAGCCCGGAAAGAAACCGAGCAACGCAAGGGCCACTCACATAGTACGAACGTACCATTACCTTCGTGTCGTATACAACCGATGACTTCCTCGGTGGGGGCCATGCATCGACTTCATACGAGGGTGAGAAGGCTATGAAACGACGAACTCAAGTTCTGGTCGCGGCGGTTAGCATGTTGCTCCCGGCAGCGAGCGGTTGGGCACAGAACTCCAATCGGTATATCTTGCGGGCCAATCCCAGCCGGCAGTCTGCTATCTGTCAGACTTACGGCCTAAATGTCGTCCACCAGTTCAGCCAGCCCGAGGTTGTCGTCGTCACTGGCCCTGCCTCGGTCTCGCCCCGTGCTCTTGTCGACCAGGTGAGAGCTGACCCACGGGTGACAGCGTTTGAGCATGAACGCAACGCCCAGCTAGTGGAGGGTAACGGGCGCGCCCAGCAAACGCCCCCGGCCGGCAGCCTCACGCCAGCTCTTAGCACTCCAAAGTCCACGAGCTTTTTCGGTAACCCAGTGTGGGTTTCTTACGTCACCCAGCCAGCTCTGGCCCAGATCGACTGGGCCTGGACTCCAGCCGCCTTTATGCAATCTGTCGGAAGCAACACGCCAGGGTATGGGGCCGTCGTTGCAGACATTGACACCGGCATCGACCCCAGTGAACCTGCTTTGCAGGGAGTCCTCCTTCCGGGCTATGACTTCGTCCACAACCAGCCTGGTGCTTCGGAGTGGGCAGACCTGGACCAGTCAACGGCGGCGGTTCTGAACCAGTCGACCTCCGCGATCCTGAATCAGTCGACCTCCGCCATCCTGAATCAGTCGACCTCTGCGATCCTGAATCAGTCGACCTCTGCGATCCTCGATGGCTCTCAGGTTGTACAGCTCAACCAATCGACGGCCGCCATCCTGGATCAGTCAACGGCTGCCATACTGAATTCCACCTCGCTCCCAGCCGAGTTTGGCCACGGCACGATGGTAGCCGGCCTGATTCATCTGGTTGCCCCCGGCGCAAAGATCATGCCCTTGAAGGCCTTTTCTGCCGACGGGTCGGCAGCCAACAGCGACATCATACAGGCAATATATTACGCCGTCGATAACGGAGCGAACGTCATCAACATGAGCTTCACAGAGGCCGACCTTTCCTCCGAGTTGCTGGTGGCCGTCAACTACGCCAATCGCCACGGAGTGGTGTGTGTGGCTTCCGCCGGTAACACCGCACAGAAGGCGCCTGCTTATCCGGCTTCGCTGGGAGAGGTGATCGGTGTGGGTTCGGTTTCGGCCGCCGGCACCCTTTCGACATTCTCCAGCTACGGCCCTGACCTGCTAACCCTGGTAGCCCCCGGTGAAGGCCTGATAACCACCTATCCGGGGGGCCATTGGGCCGGAGTCTCGGGAACCTCATTCAGCGCCGCGCTGATGTCTGGGAATGTGGCCGTGGGGCTGGCGTCTGAGAATCAGCAAGGCACCAACCCTGCCGACTATTCGGACAGTGACGACGCGATGGACGCCATCGCTTCCGTGAACACGCACCATCCCATCCTGGGCTGGGGTGTCCTGGATGTTGCGCAGATGTCGCAAATCGAACATCTGGTCGCACGCCACCACAAGCACGAACACGACGCACACTAGCGGGCGGTCTCCGGATGACCTCATCCAGAACTATAGAGCCGTCGATAGATTCGATGAAGGCGAGAGTGGGCACGACCAGGCTCTCATAAGCAAACACCGAGCTTGCATGCCGGTTGCTGAAAGTGCATCGCCGATTAAACAACATGAACTGGCCCTTGACAGCAGAAACTGCGTGGGAGCTGAAAAGCGCTCCAGACTGGCTACAGATCAAGATTCTGGAAGAGCGCCTGGAGGCAACACGTTCGGCCATAATTTTCGGGCTCAATCAGCTTCTCGATCTCAAGGACCTCAACACGGGCGTCCACAGTACTCGCTTGGCGGAATGGGGCGTTCGGGTAGCGGACAGTCTGGGAGTGGACGAGAGCTACCGACATGACGTTGAAGTGGCTGCGTTGCTACACGACATCGGAAAGATCGGCATTCCCGACGCCATCTTGCACAAACCCGGAACGCTTACTCCCCCGGAAAGGGAGTTGATGTGTAAGCATTCAGAATACGGCTGGGCTGTTCTACGGCTCTTCCCCGGCTTCGAGCGGGTCAGCCTGCTCGTGTTGCATCACCACGAGCGGCTGGACGGCAAGGGCTACCCTGCTGGATTGAAGGGAGAGGAGATTCCTTTAGGTTCCCGCATTGTCTGCATTCTGGACGCCTTTGACGCCATGATCTCCAACCGCTGTTATCGGGCCGGCCTGCCTCCCGAAGAAGCCGTGCGTCGCCTGGAGGCGGACAGCGGAACTCAGTTCGACCCCGCCATCGTCCGTCTCTTCTTGCCGCTGGCACTGGCGGAGCTTGATCAGGTCTCTCAGATCGCTGAACCCATATCGTCTATAGTCCCCGCTCTGTGCACCGCCTAACCCGATTCTCAGTTTAGGATGCCGGCTCAATGCTCTTTACGTGGATTACGCCACCATCGGACGTTCCAGTTACCTTGACTTTTTGGCCCGCGAAGTCCTTGGCCTTATCTTGAGGGTCGAGCTGGTAAGACGTTTTGCTGGCTCCATCATAGAGAACGTACTTTCCGCCCAACTTCACACACTCCACCGTGCAGGTCTTGGCGTCGTTCCCCATACTCTTCATCATCTTTTGCATCTCTGTGTGGGAACCTGACTTGGCGCACATATCGTCCATAACCTCGCCCGTGAATACTTTGGCTGCATCCCCCGCTGCTCCTCCTGGTCGGGGAAGAGCAGGACACAACCTGGCCAGTACCAGCACGCTTACGACGGCAACTGCAACTTTCGACATTTCTCCTCCTGGTGAAGCCTCTACATCAAGCTGCAAGATCTCTGCTGCTGCCTTGCAAGATGTTGGATGCGGTGTCGTTCCAGGAAGTTACGCCATTGATTAATTTGGTCAGAGGAGCCAATAGACCACTGGGGCGTCTGTTGCTTGAATGGCTTACCGGATACGCCGCTCGATTGGGCCGGAGATGCAGTTCAGGATTTCCCCGTGCACGTGGTCCTGAACCGCTAGCGCGAAGCCTTCCATCATCGTTCGGACATGGTCGAAATGCATTCCCCGAGGCGAGATCAGGGTACCTTCCCCTTTATACTCTTTGCTGATGATGTTAAAATCTTCGAACCATAACCACTGCAATTTGATAATCGAGCCTTTGCGCCTTTCATTCCTGAGGACATCTCTCACTCTTTTCGTTTCAGGTTCTCGCCCTCTGGAAAACGGAAGATAGAGGAGCAGTCGTTCGGATAAGTTCTTGCACTGGCCGACGAAGAATGAGTCTCGATCGGGTCTTTCGCGGTATATTGCCCAACGGTAGACGGCAGAGGTGTAATGATTTCTAAGGTAAGCAGTCACTTGGCCCGGATACGTGTACTCTTCCCCCGGATTGCTCTCGAACGGGCGCCATTCGTAGTTCAGTTCAAAAACATTCATCCTCGTTGTTCCCCACTCAATCGGCATTGAGCATTGTGGTGCGATCGACTTCCCAGCCTTGTTTTGAAAGGACCTCAGTTCACTTAGCATCTCCATCTCGTTAATATATTGCCCTCAGGATATCATTAATGCTACACCTTTGACGAGATTGAAGCGAGTGCGAGGTAAGGCCAGCGAACGGCTTGGGACGGAGCGCAGCTTGGGGAACTCTCTGAGGCTTGATAGTGCGCGCCTTGCTTCAGACTTGCGGGCCAGGATCCGCGGGGAAGTCCGATTCGACGAAGGCACTCGTGCCCTCTATTCCACTGACGCCTCGAATTATCGCCAGATACCCATTGGTGTGGTCTTTCCTCGGGACGCCGAGGACGTGATTGGAGCTGTCGAGGTTTGCCGCCGGTTTGGCGCTCCGATTTTGTCGCGCGGATGTGGCACAAGCCTGGCCGGCCAGTGCTGCAACGTCGCGGTGATCCTCGACATGTCGCGGCACGTGCGCGAGATCGTGACGGTTGATCCCGCGACCAAACGGGCGCGCGTGCAGCCGGGAGTAGTGCTCGACCATTTGCGCGACTGGACGGAGAGGTATCATCTGACCTTCGCCCCGGATCCGTCGACTCACACGCACTGCACTCTCGGCGGCATGATCGGCAACAATTCCTGCGGTGTTCACTCGCTGATGGGGGGAAAGACCGTCGACAACATCGAGGAACTGGAGGTATTGACTTACGACGGTTTGTGGCTGCGGGTGGGGACCACTAGCGAGGAGCAACTGGAGGGGATGATCCGTGTTGGCGGCCGGCGTGGCGAAATCTACGGCAAGCTGAGAGCACTCCGCGACCGATATGCGGCACTGATCCGGTCGCGTTACCCGGCCATCCCTCGGCGTGTGTCCGGCTACAATCTGGACCAACTACTTCCCGAAAATAGTTGTCATGTCGCTCGCGCCCTGGTGGGTACAGAGGGAACCTGCGTCACGGTTCTTGAGGCTACGGTGCGCCTGGTGGACAGCCCTCCGGCGCGTTCGCTTCTGGTGCTGGCCTACCCTAACATCTATGAGGCCGCCGACCACGTTCCGGAGATTCTCGCCCATAAGCCGATCGGCCTCGAAGGTGTAGACGACGGAGTGGTCACCTCCATAAAGGCCGCGGGCATGCGGGGGGGCGATTTGGGATTGCTTCCCGAAGGCGGTGGCTGGCTCCTAGTCGAATTCGGCGGCCAGAACCAGGAGGAGGCCAACGGTCGTGCTCGTGCCCTGGTGGAGCAGCTTCAAGCCAGCTCCAACCGGCCGGCCATGAGGCTGTGTGACGATCCCAAGGATGCCAGGAAGATCTGGGAAATCCGTGAGTTGGGACTCGCGGCCACAGCGCGCGCTCTGGGCGACCGGGAAGCTTGGGCGGGCTGGGAAGATACGGCGGTGGCTCCCGCCAAACTCGGTGGCTATTTGCGAGACTTTCGGCAACTGGTCAAGAGATATGGTTACGGGGGTGCTCTCTACGGTCACTTCGGCGAAGGATGTATTCACATTCGCCTCGATTTCGACCTCAAGAGCGTAGAGGGCATTCGGCGCTTCCGCTCCTTTGTCAATGACGCGGCGGACCTTGTTGTTCGCTATGGCGGCTCGCTGTCGGGAGAGCATGGCGACGGGCAGGCGCGTTCCGAACTGCTGCCCAGGATGTTCGGCGAGGAGTTGGTCCAGGCCTTCCGCGAATTCAAGTCGATTTGGGATCCGGCAGGGAAAATGAATCCGGGCAAAGTTGTGGATCCTTACCGTGTTGACGAACACTTGCGCCTGGGGTCCGCATACAGGCCGTGGGAACCCCCCACCCTTTTCAAGTTTCCAGGCGATAACGGGAGCCTGGCGCGCGCGAGCTTGCGCTGTGTCGGGGTCGGAAAGTGCCGCAGAACCAGTGGCGGCACCATGTGTCCGAGCTACATGGTAACGCGGCAGGAACAACACTCCACACGCGGTCGCGCCCGACTGTTGTTCGAACTGCTTCAGGGCGAAGTCTTGAGCGAGGGCTGGAAGAACAAGACCCTCAAGGAGGCTCTGGACTTGTGCCTGGCTTGCAAGGGGTGCAAGAGTGATTGTCCCACCGGGGTCGACATGGCGACTTACAAGGCCGAATTTCTGTCGCATTATTACCAGGGGAGAGTGCGACCGCGTAGCGCCTACGCTATCGGTCTCATTTATTGGTGGGTACGCTTGGGCGGTCTATGCCCGCGGGTAGCAAACTTTTTCACGCAGAGACCTTTTCTTAGTGGTGCCGTCAAGCTCGCAGCGGGCATGGCGCTCGAGCGCCACATACCATGCTTGGCGGAGCGCACGTTCCGGCAATGGTTCCGAGATCGCCCCCAGAGCAGCACCAACGGGCGGCGGGTCATCCTCTGGCCTGACACTTTCAACAACTACTTCCGTCCGGCGACGGCGGAAGCGGCGGTTGCTGTTCTGGAGGCAGCGGGCTTCCAGGTCGAGTTACCAGCAAAATCGTTGTGCTGTGGCCGTCCGCTCTACGATTTCGGGATGCTCGGTCTTGCCCAGCGGCAGCTCCAGCAGATTCTCAAGACACTGCGGCCAGAAATTGCGGCGGGAGTGCCTGTGGTTGGTCTGGAACCCAGCTGTGTGGCGGTGTTTCGTGACGAACTGATGAACCTGTTTCCCCATGACGAAGCGGCCGTTCGGCTAAGCCGGCAGACCTTCCTCTTGAGCGAGTTCTTGCAGGGTCAGGCGAAGGATTTCTCTCTTCCCCAGTTTCGACGTAAGGCCTTGGTACATGCGCACTGTCACCATAGGGCTGTGATGAGCTTCGATGCCGAACACGAGCTTCTGAGGCGGCTTGGCCTCGACTTCGAAACTCTGGACTCTGGGTGCTGCGGCATGGCGGGTGGTTTTGGATTTGAAGCCGAACATTATGATATCTCGATCAGGGTTGGTCAGCGGGCCCTGCTGCCCGCGGTCCGTAGCGCTTCTCCGGAGACGTTGGTTATTGCCGACGGATTCAGTTGCCGTGAGCAGATTGCTCAAGCGGCAGGCCGCGAAGCGTTGCACGTCGCTGAGGTCCTCGAGATGGCCATGCGACAGGATTCGGGACTCAAGATTCAAGGTGCGTGAGACGATAAGTGCTCAGCGTTTGGGCGGGTGCTCTTGATGCCAATCTCTTTCATCGCCGGAATTTCACGGCGGGCCTGTGCGTCGTCGATTAGTTTCTCCGCACTCGGCCTGTAGATAGCCTTCCTCGGTATGAGAGGACAACGCCCACCACTCCTCGTCAGTCCAGGTTTCCGCGGCGTCCTGAGCCTCAAGAGCGCTGCGAGCACATCTTCAACGCTCGTGCACCACTGCAGGGCGTTTGTTGATGAGCGTCTCAAAATCGAATGAATGTGGAGTCGCGCTTGACATGGGTCGCTGGGGTCTCATAGGATGAGCAACTGGTCGCTGAATCGGACCGTTAGGGATCCAGGACTTGGGATGCAGGATTCGAGACTCAGAAAGAGTGCGGGTTCCGAATCAGAGTTCTGAATCCGGCTCTTGTTGTGTCTGTGTGGACTACTGTCATGAGAATATCCGTTAGCTTCAAAGAAGATGTTGCTATCATGGCCCTCACCGGCAAGTTTGTAGCCGGCAGTGACGGCCCCTTCTTGCGCCAGAAAGTGAAGGATTTGATTGACGCTGGAGCCAAGAAGCTGGTCCTGGACTTTGCCGAGGTGCCGTACATTGACTCCACAGGCCTCGGATTCCTGGCCGGCAGTCGTGTAACGGCGCAGAATGCGGGCGTCAGCGTCGTTCTGGCGGGTGTGAACCAGCACGTGAAGAGGATTCTTGACGGTGTCAGGCTCACGCCGTTCTTTGTGCTTGCTGCTGATGAGGCCGAGGCATTGTCCAAGGTGAATACAAGCACCGCCCAGACGGCCCAGTCCAACCCACCCAAGGCTGCGAAAGCGCGGAAGAAGCAGTAAAGAACCGGGTTCGGATTTCGGGTTTCGGGATTCGGAACGACGTCATGTCGGGTGTGGGTCCAGCATAACGCCTGTTCGCATTCCGGGGTCAAACGTAGGGCGGCACTTTAGCCTTGGGATCCGCACTTCGTAGTTTGAGCCTGTTCTTGCCCCGAGTCCCGAACCCCGAATCCCGAATCCCTAATCTCGAACCCTGATGATCGACCCTCAGATACTCGCGGTCGGACCACTGTGGTATGTGGTGTTTCTGCTTTCCCTTACCTGCCACGAGGCTGCACACGCTCTGGTCGCCTGGATCGGCGGAGATCCGACCGCCTACTACGGGGGTCAGGTTACCCTCAACCCTATTCCCCACATGCGGCGCGAACCCTTCGGCACTATAATCGTCCCCATACTGTCTTATGTATTGGGTGGGTGGATGATCGGGTGGGGCAGCGCCCCTTTCGACCCGAGCTGGCAGCGTCGCTATCCGCGCCGTGCGGCGTGGATGGCGCTGGCGGGTCCTATGGCCAATGTCGCCTTGGTGATTGCCGCCGCCGTGGGCATTCACGTCGGCATGGCGTTGGGAGCACTGAGAGCCCCTGGACGCATATTCGGGCGACAGTTGTTCACACATGTTGTCGTGGCTACCTCGCCAGGTTCCGCGGAGGCTTTGGCAGTTTTTCTCAGTATCCTGTTTTCTTTGAACCTGCTGCTGGGTGCATTTAATTTGCTCCCCATACCACCTCTCGACGGCAACACAGCCGTCGGCATCATTCTACCGAAAGGAATAGCGCATCGCTTTGCACAGTTCAGCCACAATCGGTCCTTTGCTATGCTCGGGCTCCTGCTAGGTTGGACGGTCTTCGGATACATCTTTGGCCCTCTGTTCATCGCCGCGCTAAACCTCCTTTATCTGGGGACGCACTACCATTAATGGGGAAATGGGAAAATGGGGAAGGGAAAATAGTCTCGAGTCTGGCTTCAGCGTCTCTTAATGCCCCGTTGTTGCCCTTTTCCCGTTTGGCCTGACACCTGCACCTAACACCTACCTATGTTCGAGCGCGTGATTTTGATTGTCTTGGACAGCTTGGGGATCGGCGCCCAGCCGGACGCCGCTGAGTATGGCGATGACGGCCGCGACACCTTGGGACATATCTGCGAGAAGCACGGCCTAAGCGTACCCAACTTTGCGCTTTTGGGTCTAGGCAATATTCGTCCGCTGGCCGGCGTGCTTCCCGTTGGGGCTCCGACAGGATCCTTCGGCAAAGCAACTCTGCTTTCGCCGGGCAAAGACACAACCGCCGGGCACTGGGAAATGGCGGGCATCATTCTGGACCGTCCGTTTCCGACCTATCCGCACGGGTTCCCGCCCGAGCTCATGGAACAGTTTGAACGGGCGATCGGTCGCAAGACGCTCGGCAACTACCCCGCCTCCGGCACCGAAATCATCAAGCAGTTGGGCGAGGAGCACATCAAGACGGGTTGGCCGATCGTCTACACGTCGGGCGATAGCGTCTTCCAGATCGCCGCCCACGAAGAAGTGATCCCCATTGAGGAGCTTTATGGTTACTGCAAAGTTGCCCGCCGCCTTCTTCAGGGTGCGCATCGCGTGGGGCGCGTGATCGCCCGGCCCTTTGTGGGCCCTCCTGGGGCGTTTCGGCGCACTGAGCGACGTCACGACTACGCCGTGGAGCCGCCACACCCCATGTTGCTGGATCTTCTCAACGGAGCCGGTCTCGACGTAGTGGGAGTGGGAAAGATACCTGATATCTTCTTGAACCGCGGTATCACGCAGTCGCTGCCGGGAAAGAACAACCGCATGGCGCTGGAGAGCGCAATCGCTGCCATCGAGGGATCGTCGCGCGGCCTGATCTTTACCAACTTGGTCGACTTCGACATGTTGTACGGCCACCGGCTGGACGTCGAGGGCTATGGGCAAGCCATCGAGGAAGTGGACGCGGTTCTTCCCGCCCTTTTGCGCCGGCTCAAGCCGGGCGACCTGTTGATCTTCAGCGCCGATCACGGCTGTGATCCCCTCGGACCTTCCACCGACCACTCACGGGAATATGTGCCGATACTCACGACGGGACCCCGCGCCGCGCCCGGTGTGAACCTCGGCACTCGCGCTACCCTCGCGGACATCGGTCAAACTATAGCTGAGAATTTCGGCTTGCAGCTTGGCACCGGGACGAGCTTCCTCAAGGAAATCACCAGGCAGTAGGCTATAGGGCACCCCTTATGGGCGCCCAAGGTAGCCGGTGCCGTTGCGATCGTAGGCTTGGGCACCCACAAAGGGCGCCCCTATTGTCTGCTGTCTGACTGAAGGGCAGAGGCCGTGACGTTGGCCAGGGGTCCGGCCTTAGGAGCATAGTAACCAGGGCGGGTGCGGACGCTA
>Ga0306921_10007193_pt1 | contig 11658 bp, 9 predicted proteins | sample sta12Cox44000080_FD_203760 | JGI IMG/M metagenome (GOLD analysis project Ga0306921, IMG submission 203760) | Lab enrichment of tropical soil microbial communities from Luquillo Experimental Forest, Puerto Rico - statoxic.12C.oxic.44.000.080 (v2)... | ecosystem: Environmental > Terrestrial > Soil... | reverse complement strand
GCCATGACCGGCGACACGATCTATATCGACGGCGGGTATCACATCCTCGGCTGAAGGCCTGCGCCTGGGCGCCGCCCATTTTGGTAACAGAATTGACTCGGATGCTCGGCGGTTGTTGTCAGGGCCGCTGATGACGAAGTAGGCGACCCACTGCGTTTCCCTGCCTTTCCCTGCCGGCCATGACGCCGGGTTGATAAGTAGCTGATCAGAAAGGATAATCGTCGATGAGCTGGGTCGGATCGCGATTTTTTCCCGTAGTTTCCCTGCCCGGCAGGGTAATCCGATGAGGAGGCCAGCATGACCGCCACAGCGGGCGAGCCGTTGATCGGCGTGATCAACGCCGGATCATCCTCGCTCAAATTCAGCGTCTACGAAGGCGAAAGGCGGCTGCTCGCCGGCCAAGTAGACGGTCTTGGGGCGCGTCCTTCGGCGAGTGCCACGGGGCCCGACGGCGAGGCGATCCCGCCCCCAGATCTCGGTGCGGCGCCACCCTCGACACCGAGTGAGGTATTGCCGGCGGTGCTGCCTTGGACGAGGGAGAGGCTCGGCGCGCGGCGTCTCGCGGCGCTCGGCCATCGCGTGGTCCACGGCGGGCTGCACCATTCCAGGCCGGCCCGCGTGACCCCGGAATTGCTGGCCGAACTGGAAGCCCTGGTGCCGCTGGCACCGTTGCACGAGCCGCACAACCTCGCGCCCATAAAGATGGCGATGACCCTCAATCCCGACTTGCCGCAGCTGGCGTGCTTCGATACCGCCTTTCATCGCACGGCACCGGAGGTGGAGCAGGCCTTCGCGTTGCCCTACGCGCTATACGATGAGGGGGTGCGGCGCTACGGCTTCCACGGCCTCTCCTACGAATACGTCGCCTCGGTACTGCCGCAGCACGCGCCGGAGATCGCCGAGGGCCGGGTCGTCGTGCTGCATCTCGGCAATGGCTGCTCGGCCTGCGCGCTCAAGGCCGGCGCTTCGATCGCAACGACGATGGGCTTCACCGCTCTTGACGGCCTGCCGATGGGCACCCGCTGCGGCGCTCTCGACGCCGGCGTCGTGCTGCACCTGATCCAAACGAAGGGGATGGCGGCCGAGGCATTGGTCGATCTCCTCTACCGCCGCTCCGGCATGCTCGGGCTCTCCGGGGTATCATCGGATTTTCGCGAGCTGCTGGCGAGTGCGGAGCCGCGCGCGCGGTTTGCGATTGATGTGTTTTGCTATTGCACGGCCCGCTGGATCGGCTCGCTCGCGGCCGCACTCGGCGGCCTGGACGGGGTCGTCTTCACCGCGGGCGTCGGCGAGAATGCCGCACCTATCCGCAGCGCCATCTGCCGGGCATGCGGCTGGCTGGGACTGGAGCTCGACGAGGCGGCCAACTCCGAGCACCGGACCCGCATCAGCACGCCGAAGAGCCGCGTCGCCGCCTATGTTATCAAGACCGATGAGAACCTGATGATTGCCCGCCATGCCCGTGCCCTGGTAGGTAGCTGACAGGACAGGATGGAGTGAAGGTCATGTCATCCGATCACAGCACGACGCAAACGGCGGCCACGGGGACCGGGACATTTTCTGCCGCCGATCTCAAGCGTCGGATGGCCGAGCGCGAGGCGGCGAAGGCCGCCGAGGAGCTGCGCCGCATGCGAGAGCACGAAGAAAAGCAGAAAGCGGTGATGGAAGAATTTCACAAACCGCCGGAACGCACGCCCGAGCAACTGATGCAGACAGTAATGCAGCTGGTCAATCACGCCGCCGAGAGCGGACAGAGCGAAGTCCAAGTCTACCGCTTTCCAAACGCTTTGTGCAGCGATCGCGGCCGCAGGATCAACAACTCAGAGCCCGGTTGGGAAACGACCTTGGAGGGCCGGCCCAAGGCGGCGTATGAGTTCTGGCACGATCATCTGAGGCCGCTCGGCTTCGGACTGAAGGCCGAGGTGCTCGAGTATCCAGGAGGCATGCCCGGCGATATCGGCTTTTTTCTGACGTGGAAATAAAAGACCATCTGGCCTGACAGCGCGAGAGGGGGGAGGAGATGAAGGCAGCAGGTGCGGCGTTCGGTGTCGTGCTGATGGCCGGTGCGACGATCGCATCGGCGGCGGTGACGGAATCCCAATTTCCGCCGAGGACGGTGCGCGACCTGATCGAGATCTGCGCGCCGGCCAAGGAAGATCCGATGATGACCGCTGCAATCAACTATTGTCATGGCTTTGCCGAGGGCGCGGTAATCGTCGAGGAGGCGCATGAAGGTCAACGAGATGTACGCAAGCTGTTCTGCCTACCCTCGCCGCGGCCGGCCAGCGGCTCCGAGATAACCAAGTTCATCGCCTGGGCCAATGCAATGCCGTCTCGGCTCGACGAGCCCGCGATCGACGGTATGTTCATCTACTTGGCGGAAACGTACCCCTGTCCGCAAGAAGCCACCCGGAAACGGAGAGCGCGATGAAAAGGGTCATTCTGGCCGGGTTGGTAGCGGCGCTATCGCTGGCCGGCTGCGCCGACATGAACCCGACCCAACAGCGGGCGCTCTCCGGCACAGCGATCGGCGCGGGGGGTGGTGCAATCATCGGCGCTATCGCCGGCAATGCTGGACTCGGTGCCGGTATCGGCGCGGTCGCGGGTCTCGCCGGCGGCCTCATATACGATAAAGTGAAAAAAGATGAAGCCGCGTCCTATAGTGCGGGCTACCAAGCCGGTGCCGGACGACAGCCGCCAAACCCGCCGCAATAGGGGTTTGATCAGATTTCGTGGTGGGGCGTGTTGCCGGTTGTCGGCAGCAGGTGGCTCTGGCTTGACCCTCGGAGCCGACGGTACGCTTGTGCGACTGCGCGCGTAGCTCTACCGGGCGCTCCGCCGTTATGCCGTAGGCGATGGCGCTGAGCGGGACGGTCGAGCCGGCTGCAAGCATGATCGTCCGAAGTGCGCTTCCAGGACTGCATCTTGCCAGCACCTGCCATTGATTTGCATCAAGGCCGGCATCCGGCCCATGTTCCCCAGAACGCGCCGTCAACCGGCCGAGTTTCGCTGGACGGTTCAAATTTCAGTCGGTTCACCGAGTCCGCGCTCGGGCCGGTGGGCAAGCTACGCAAAGGTTGTGGGTGAGCCTCGGGCTACTCCGCTAGTCGAGGGGTGGCAAGGGGGGCCTTCTTCCGTGACTTGCGCCACTCCTCAAACCCCTGCAAGACGGTAAAGAACGAAGGGACGAACAGCACCGCCAGGCAGGTCGAGGCGATGATGCCGCTAAGCACGCTGAGGCCGAGCGAAATGCGGCCATCCGCTCCGGCTCCGGTCGCCAGCACCAGCGGCACGACACCCAGACCGAAGGCGAACGACGTCATCAGGATTGGCCGGAACCGCGACCGCGCCGCCTCGACCGCCGCTTCGCGGATCGGCCTACCGTGGACAAGGCGGCCTTCGCGCGCCATCTCGACGATCAGGATGCCGTTCTTCGCCGACAAAGCGATCATCAGAATAAGCCCGATCTGCGTGTAGAGGTTATTGGCAACCCCGAGGCTGGTCAGAGCGACGACCGGCCCCAATAATGCCAACGGCACCGCCGACAGTACCGCCAGTGGTAGGATCCAGCTCTCATACTGGCCGGCGAGGCAGAGATAGACCAGCAGGACCGACAGTCCGAACAGGTAATAGAGCTGGTTGCCCGTCAGTTTCTCCTGAAAGGACATCGCTGTCCATTGATAGCCGACATCGCTCGGCAGGGTTCTCTTCGCGACGTCTTCCATTGCCGTCAGCGACTGGCCCGAGCTGACGCCGCGCGCGGGAGCGCCGATGATTGTCGCAGACGGGTAGAGATTGTAGAGCGTGACGAGCGACGGCCCGACCTCCTCGCCGAGATGCGCAACCGCGCCGATCGGCACCATCTGGTTATCCGAGCTCTGCACATATAGGTTCAACAGATCATCGGGCTGTAGCCGGAACTGTGACTCCGCCTGCACATAAACCTGGAAGACTTGACCGAATTTGTTGAACTGATTGACATAGGTCGATCCGAGATAAGACGACAGCACCGAAAACACATCCCCGACCGAGACGCGCAGGGTCTGCGCCCGAGCTCGGTCCACAGTCACCGAGACGTGCGGCGCGCCCGGGCTGACGGTCGTCAGAACGTGCTGCAACTGCGGATCAGCCTCGGCTCCTTTGACGACCTGCTGGGCGACCTCGCTGAGCTTCTGGTAATTGAAGCTGCCGCCCAGCATTTCGAGCTGCATTTGAATGCCGCCGGCATTGCCGATGCCCTGGATCGGCGGCGGCGGCACGATGAAAAGCCGACCGTCGGGAGCCGCGTTGAGAGCGCCCTGCAAATGCTCGGCTATGGTCAGGATGTCCGTGCCTTTCGCCTTGCTGCGCTGGTCCCACGGCTTTAGCACGACAAAGCTGACCCCGGCATTGGCGAGGTCGGCGAAATTATCGAGTGCGGACAGTCCAGTGATCGCAACAACTCGATCGACTCCCGGCGTATCGAGGGCGATCTTGGTCGCCCCGTCGAGTGCTGCGGTTGTGCGCCCGAGCGCGGCGCCATCAGGCAACTGTGCTACCAGCAACAAATATCCTTGGTCCTCTGGCGGGATGAAGCCGGTCGGCAGACGGGTGATACCCCAGATACCAGCCGCCGCCAGCGCTAGCCCGATCACCACCATCAACCCGCTCAGCCGCACCATGCGGCCAATTAATCGAGCGTAGGCGCTTTCCATCCCGCCATAGACACGTTCGAAACCCCGAGAAAACCCACGCGAGAAGACGTTTCGCTGCTCGATCGGCTTTGGAGGGCGCAGCCATAGCGCGCATTGCGTTGGCTTCAGCGTTGCCGCATTGACGGCGCTGATCAGCGCGGTCACCGCGATAACCAACGCGAATTGGGCGAACATCTGCCCACTCAGACCCGGTACAAAGGCCGACGGCAGAAACACCGCCATCAGCACCAGGGTTATGCCGATGATCGGCCCGAACAACTCACCCATCGCCTTGATCGCGGCATCGTGTCCGGACATCCCCTGCTCGATATATTTCGAGACACCTTCAACGATGACGATCGCATCGTCGACGACGATGCCGATCGCCAGAATGAGTGCGAACAGGGTCGACAGGTTGACCGTATAGCCGAGTGCCGCCATGCCGGCGAACGCGCCGATGATCGTGACCGGAACCGTCGTCGCCGGCACCAATGTCGCGCGGAAATTCTGCAGGAAGACGAGGATCACGATCAATACAAGGAGCCCCGCCTGCCACAGGGTCTTGTAGACTTCGTTGATCGAAGCGTTGATGAAGATCGTGGTATTGTAGGGGATGCTGTAGCGCAACCCCTGAGGGAAGCGGCGGGAGAGTTCCTCCATCTTCGCCGCGACCGCCGCCGCGACTTTCAGCGAATTGGCGTCGGGGGTCTGATAGATGGCGAGGCCGGCAGCGGGCTTGCCGTCGAGCTTGAAATCCTGGGAATAGGTCTGCGCACCCATCTCGATGCGCCCGACGTCTTTAATCCGGATGAGACGGCCGCCTTGAGCCGTCTGGTCCTTGATGACAATGTCGGCAAACTGGCCCGGGTCATTGAACCGGGAAAGGATGTCTATAGTGTACTGAAACTGCTGGTCCTTTGGCGCCGGCGGCATGCCGACCTGTCCGGCCGTGACCTCCTGGCTCTGCTGCTGAACAGCGTTGATCACGTCCTGCGGCACCAAACCAAACGAATACAGCTTTTGCGGGTCCATCCAAATCCGCATTGAGTATTGGCCGGCCCCCATTACGGTCACATTGCCGACCCCTGGCAGACGCGCCAGCTCGTTGACCAGGTTGATTGTCGCGTAATTCCACAGGTAAAGGGCGTCGAACTGCCCGTCCGGAGAATCGAGCGTCACGAATTCCAGGATCGACGGAGATTTCGCCCGGATCGACACCCCCTGCGTCTGCGCCGCCTGCGGTAACTGAGCCATCGCGTTCTGCACCCGGTTTTGTACCAGAACCTGGTCAAAATTCGGGTCGGAGCCGATCTCGAACGACACAGTCAAGTTGTAGGTGCCGTCGTACGCACTGGTCGACTGCATGTAGATCATGCCGGGAACCCCGTTGACCTGCAGCTCGATAGGCAGGGCGATTGTGTCGAGGACCGTCTGCGCACTCGCCCCCGGATAGCGCGTGCTCACCTGAACGGTCGGCGGTACGATGTTCGGATATTGCGCGACCGGAAGCTTGAATACGCAAATGACGCCGATCAGTACGAGCACGATCGCCAACACATTTGCCAGGACCGGGTGCTCGATAAAGAATTTCGACATCATGGCTTGGCACCCGCAGAGGTCGCCTCGATCTGGGTCAGCTGCGGCTTCACCTTGGTTCCGGGGGTCGCGCGCCATAAATCCCCCACGACGACGCGGTCGTCGGGCTTCAGACCCGAGGTGATCACCCGCAGCGCGCCGTCGAGCTGGCCGAGCTGCACATAGCGCTGCTCGACCACGTCGTCCTTGTTGACGATCAGCAGATAGCGGCCGCCCTGGTCTTCCTGCAACGAGCGATCGGGCACCAACAACGCGTTGCGGTCGACCTTCGCCATCGGCAGGCGCATCTTGACGAAAAAGCCGGGCAGCAAGGTACGGTCCGGGTTTGACAGGATGCCACGCACCAGCAGGGTTCCGGTGGCCGGGTCGAGCGCCGGCGAGACATATTCGAGCGTCCCCTGAAGCGGAAACCCGGTCTGGTCTGACAGTGCGGCGTCCACCGGAACTTTGCGCAGGTCCGCGAATGTAAGCCGATGCTGGCCCAAGTTCTGGCGAATTTGCAGCACTTGCTGTTCGCTCAGATTGGCAACCACGTAGATTGGATCGAGCTGCGTGATCTCGGCGAGAGCGCTCTGCTGGCCGGGGCTGCCGACGACATTACCCGGATCGATCAGGTGCTTGCCGACGATGCCATCGAACGGTGCTCTAACTTCGGTGTAGCCGAGGTTCAGTTTGGCCAACGCTACCTGCGCCTGCGCACCGAGCAACTCGGCCTCCGCGGCCGCCCGCTTATAGGTCCATGTGTCGACCTCGGTTTGGGTTGCCGCGTCCTGCTTGACCAGCTTCGAGTATCGGACGAGCTCCGTCTTTGCGTATACGAGAGCGGCTTGCGCGGCGAGCACCTGGGCCTGGGCCTGCTGCAGCTGATCCTTATACTGGTCCTGCTGAATCGTGAAGAGGAGGTCGCCCTTCTTAACGAACTGGCCATCCTCGTAATGGATCTGATCGAGATAACCCTCGACCCGCGCGATCAGCTTGACCGCGTTCACCGATGCGGCGTTGCCGGTGATGTCGACATAGCTGCTGACGCTCTGCGTCCGCAGACTAACGACCGGGATCGGCTGATTCGTTGCCGACGGGAGCTGCGCTGGTGTAACCGCGGAAGCGGGCGGGGGTGCAGCCGGGATCCTGGGCTCAGCCGCCACGGCCGTATCGAGCGGCTCCTGATGGAGCCTTGCCACCCAATATGCGGCGGCAATACCGACGATCATCGCCAACGCGACGGCAAGGTGCGCCCGGCGCCACCGGGTAATTAAGGCCATTTTCATGACGACCTCACCATTGCGGCAGCCGAGGACTGGAGCTTACATCGGCGGGTGTTGGAAGCTCCGGCGCCGGCGGCTGCGGTGTACCCGGAGGCAGCAACAGCTCGCCCCAATTGGTCCGATTGCGCATCTCCTCGGCGGTCGCGGCGGGCACGAACTCGTTGTCCGCGCGGATCTGCCAACCGCCTCCGAGGGCGCGGTACACCGAGGCCAGCCCGGTGGATACCGTGCCCTCCGCCATCGCCAGATCGTTCTGGGCTGTGTAAAGATTTTGTTCCGCCGTTAGCACGGTCGTGAAGTCCCTGGTACCCAAATTGTACTGCAGAAAAGCGAGGCCGAGCGCGGCATTCGCTGCGGCGACACTCTGGCGCAGAAAGTCGACCTGCTCGCGTCCTTGCAGAAAGCTGGTCAGGCCATCTTCGACCTGCTGCTGCGCTTGCAGCACGGCGTTCTGATAATCGACCAGCAGGCCTTGCAGTGTTGCGTCCTCAACCCGGACCTGATTGGTGATCTGCCCATAATTGAGGATGTTCCACTGGAAAGAGGGTCCGAAAGCGAAGCCGATAGCCCTTGCCTCGAATACCCGCTTCAGCTTGCCCTGGTTGGCGGTGGCGGCGCTCGTGCCAAAAACTCCGGTCAGGCTGAATGCCGGATACAGGTTCGCCTCGGCGATGCCGATTTGCGCGCTTTGCGCCATCGCCGCCAGTTCGGCGGCGCGGATGTCCGGCCGCCGGCGGACCAGATCGGCGGGGATGCCGACGGCGACGGTTTTTGGCGGGACCGGTATCCCGCTGGAGCCGCGCAGCAGCGGATCCATCGGCTGCGGCGACATCCCGAGCAGCACCGCAAGCGCGTTAAAGCCCTGATTCAACTGGATCGTCAGCTGCGGGATCGCCGCTTCGGTTTGCCCGAGGACGTTTTCGGCCTGGTAAACGTCGAGCTTGGTCGCGGTGCCGCCGTGATACTTAGCCTCGGCGATCGCCAGCGCCTTCTTCTGCTTGACGATATTGTCACGGGCGATCTCGATCTGGGTTTGTAATGTCCGGATGCCGATATAGGTCGTAGCGACATCGCCCAGCAGCGTCGCCAGCACGTAGTCGTAGTTGGCGATCGAGGCGAGATAGGCGGCATCAGCGGATTCGATGGCTCGGCGGAATTTGCCCCAAAAATCGAGTTCCCAATTGACGGTGAGACCGAGCGAGTCGCGCCAGAAATTTTGTGTAACGCCTGATGGAAACTGTGTCGTATCCGCATGGCCCGGCCGAATGTAGGTTACCGAGCCATGACCTTGCTGCAGCTGAGGATAGAACTCCCCGATCGCTACGCCCAACTGGGCGCGTGCTTCGAGAACTTTGGTCCCCGCGCTAACCAGAGTGAGGTTTTGATTATAGGCGATCTCGATCAGCCGGTTGAGCACCGGGTCGTGGAACACTTTCCACCAGTCTCGATACTCCTGATTTCGCGTATCGACCGAGGGATTGTTCGATTCGAGCCACTTGCCGGCGACCGGCGCCGACGGTGAGGTGAAATCCGGTCCGACCATGCAACCGGCGCAAGGGAGCAGAAGCGCCGCGGCGAGTAGATGGCGGGCGATGGCGCGTGAGCTGACCGACACGGACCAAATCGCCCGCGCCGGGCGGCTGCCGCGCGCGGCCCACGCCGCGACCGAAGCCGCAGCGAGGCCAGCCGTAGAACTCATGACCTTCCCCCGGGGACCGCCAGACCCGATAGGTCAATTTTCTAACGCGAAGGCTAACCGCGACCCCATTCCTGTGGCAAGTTTGCTGTCTTCGGCGGCACGGCTCGGGCTACATGGCCCGCTGCCTTGCGGGGTCTCGACCAGCACCTATATGACCGGTGCGTGTGATAATGTCAATTATGATAAATGGTAATCTTTCTGCCCAATGCCCACCACATCCGGTGCTTTTCGGGCTTTCCCTGCCGGTTCCCTGCCATGCCCTCGGTTTTCGCCAAGAGCTATGCTCAAGTCTTTGATAACATGAGGTTTCTCGCCGTAAATCGGGTCCGCAGAAATTTTTACCCGGTTTTTTCCCGCGCGGCAGGGAAAGGGAGAGGCGGCGCACAGCCCCCTCCTTCTCCCCATCCGCGCTTTTGCCGTCAGGCGCCCGGGCCCTGCACGGTGATTTCGATCCGGCGGTTCTGCGCCCGGCCCTGCGGTGTGTCGTTCGGAGCGACCGGTCGCGTGTCGCCGACCCCCTTGGCCGAAATGATGTTGGGATTGACCCCTTGCGAGATGAGAAAATTGGCGACCGTAGAAGCCCGGCGCGTCGACAGCACCAGATTGTCGGGAATGCCCTGGCGCTGCAGCTCGGGACCGACCGGCGTATTGTCGGTAAACCCGTAGACGACAACCTTGGCGTTCTGGAGCCCTTTGAGCTTGGGGGCGATATTATTGGCGAGTTCTGCCTGGCCGGCGGGGCTCAGCTGAAAGCCGCCGGGCGGGAACAACAAGTCGGCCGCCTCGACATATTTCTGTTCTGCCTGCAGCGCCGCGAGCTGCGCTTTGAGGCGCTGGTTCTCGGCTACGGCTGCATCATATTGTGACTGCGAGACGCAGGCCGAAAGGATCAGCGCGCTGAGGCAGAGGGCGCCGGCGGCGGTAGCTAGTTTCGTGATCATGGACGATAGCTCCTGGTCATATTGGTTGAATGCGGCTTGGGAACGCGAGCCCGTGCACCCAAGCCTCTATCCTCCGTGTTTACCGATAGCCTACCCGTTCAGCCCGGGCCCTGAATGGTGATCTCGATCCGGCGGTTCTGCGCTCGGCCCTGCGGCGTATCGTTCGAGGCGACGGGTCTTGTGTCGCCAAAGCCCTTAGCTGAAATGCTGACCGGAGGGACGCCCTGGGATATCAGAAAATTCACCACGTCGGCGGCCCGGCGCGTCGACAGCACAAGATTGTCCGGGATCCCCTGCTGCTGTAGCGCGGGTCCGATCGGAAGGTTGTCGGTATAGCCGTAGACTACGATTTTGGCGTTCGGGGGGAGGTTCTTGAGCTTTGGGACGATGTTGTTGGCAAGCTCCGCCTGGCCGGCGGGGCTGAGCTTGTAACCGCCCTCCGGGAAAAGCAAGTCACCGGCTTCGACGAACGAACTCTGCGCCTGCAGCCGCGCGATTTGTTCCTTGAGCTGGTTGTTCTCCGCTACCACTGCATCGTATTGCTGTTGCGAAACGCAGGCCGACAACATCAGCGTGACGAGAGGAACAGCCGCTGCCGCGGCGGTCCGCTTGGTCATCGATGTCTTCCTTGTCATAATGGCTGACCTCCATTGGCGATTGTCGCAAGTTGCACCCGACCGCCGGGTGTCACGGCCCTTTGGATGCCGGATCCGAGCGTCGGTCGCGGGTGAGACGCCAATGGTACCACCTCGCGGCTGCATCGACGGCGAACCGCCGGGCCGACGTTAATATACCCGAGATTGCTCGGAACCCAAGGTGAAGTTGCGTTGTACCTTAGTTCAGCTCGTCAGGGTTATGCTGACAGCGACGGAGAACTAATCTAAACAATTGATTTCATGAGAGAATTGGCGGCTACTACCGGGCCCGGCGATGACGTTCGCCGTCCCGCGCCGGTTGATGATGCGCCCCCTTGGCAACGGCCCGGATCACTCAACCGCAGCCAACTTCCGGCGACGAACAAACCTCCGCTGAGGCGATAAGGGGATGTGGCGGAGGGGATGTCCGTCTAATTTAAAGACAAAAGATAGAATTATCAGTATAATGGCATTGAATTCTGCTCATGTTCCCCCAGTCCATCCCCTGTCACGCCATTGCTTGCCAGATATCGTATGATCCGACGAGATCCGTGCGGATCGATTGACCGGCCCAACGAGGTCCTGTAGTTAGATCGCGCCACCCCCGGCGAGGTGGTCCTTTGGGCGCGTATCCCCCGCATTGTGGTACGCGCCTAGCGACCGGACACAGGTTCGTTAATGGACAATCCGCCGGCGGCAATCCCGTCACGTTTACTGTATCCGCCTGCCGAGGCCGAGAGGATGCTCGGTATCTCGCACGCCACTCTCTACAGGCTCCTTCGCGCCGGTCGCCTCGATGCGAAAAAGATCGGCTGCAAGACGGTGATCACAGCGGAGTCGATTGAGCAG
>Ga0306921_10007191_pt1 | contig 11659 bp, 5 predicted proteins | sample sta12Cox44000080_FD_203760 | JGI IMG/M metagenome (GOLD analysis project Ga0306921, IMG submission 203760) | Lab enrichment of tropical soil microbial communities from Luquillo Experimental Forest, Puerto Rico - statoxic.12C.oxic.44.000.080 (v2)... | ecosystem: Environmental > Terrestrial > Soil... | reverse complement strand
ACCACGTCACCCACTTGGCTGCGTGCGACGAAGGTCGGATCGTAGTTCTCCATCACCACCTTGGCCATCATCTGCGGAGTCATGTCTTCGCGATAGGTGTAGTCTTTGCCGTAGATGCCGTCGGTGTTCAGGTTGTCCTGCGGCAGGAAAAGCAGCCGACCGCCCACTCTGCGTGGGAATCCCGGCAGAATCTCGACCTGTTCGGCTGGAGCCGACGCCACACCAAAGTCATCAAATCGCCTCGTGATCGCGCGGTAGCTGGCTGAGCCCGGGCCGCAAATGTAGCCCGCAACCGCCGACGCCACCACCACCTCGGGACTCCCCAAGTAACACTGCGCATCGCGCGATCCCATGCGTCCCTTGAAATTCCGATTGGTGGCCGAGATGCCAACCTCTGCGGCCTCCAGCAGTCCTGTGCCCAGCCCAATGCAGGGGCCGCACCCCGGAGGCAACGACTGCGCTCCCGCGCTGAGCAGGGTCTGCCAGATGCCACGCCGCTCCGCTTCTTCCTGCACCGAGCGACTCGCTGCCGCAAGATAGAACTTCACACCCGGCGCCACCTTCCGGCCTTCGAGCACCTTTGCCGCCGCAGCGAGGTCCTCCAGTCGCGAGTTCACGCACGACACCAGATACGCCTTCTGAATCGCAACCTTCTTCTTCTCGATCTCCGCCACTGACTGCATCACCTGCACCGTGTCCGGCCCAGAGACGTGCGGCGTGACCTCGGCCAGGTCCAGCACAATACGTCCGGCGTACACGGCGTCTGCATCCGGCAGTGGCGGATTCGTGCGTATCTCCTCCAGCCGGCGCTGGGAAATGCGGGTAACGCGCAACGATCTCATTTCGCGGTCACATCCCTCAATGTAGGACACGGTGACTTCATCGAGAGGGAACCAGCCCACCAGCGCGCCCCACTCGGTGGTCATGTTCGCGATGCTTAGCCGCGCGTCCATGCTGAGCGACGCCACACCCGGCCCCGCGAATTCGACGGCGGCGTTCAGCACTTCTTCGTGGTGGTAGAGGCCGCAAAGGGTGACGATCACGTCCTTACCCGTGACGCCCGGCGCCAGTGTGCCTTCGAGCACGACTTGGATCGTCCGCGGAATCTGCCACCAGAATTCTCCCGTCGCCCAGATCGCTGCCGCGTCGGTGCGAACTACAGGGGTGCCGATCGCTGCCAACGCACCGTACATGTTAGAGTGCGAATCCGAGGCCACCACAAAGTCGCCCGGCAGTACGTAGCCCCTCTCCACCATGATCTGGTGGCCAATACCCGTACCCGGCGGATAGAAGTCGATGCCGCGCTCGACCGCAAACGCCTCCATACTGCGGTACTTCGCCAAGTTCGACTCTTCCATGTTCTGAATGTCGTGATCGGCGGTGAACACCGGCTGCGCGGGGTCGTGCACCGACTTGGCACCGATCGTCTTGAACTTCTTCATCACCGCCGAGGTGTTGTCGTGGGTCATTACATGGTCTGGCCGGATGGACAGGAAATCCCCCGCCCGCAGTGGACGGCTGGGCCCCTCAGCCATGTGCGTCTGCGAAATTTTCTCCACTACGGTCTGTCTCATATTCAAACCTCCTCCCGCCAACGGTCGGCGCGGAACAGCTTCATCAACTCGGTTACGCTTGCCTGCTTCTCCAGACTCCAGATCGCATCGATCGCCCGCCGCCGCGCCTCGGGCGTCATCACCGGACCGGCCAGCGCTTCAAACTTCTCTTCCACTTCCTGGTCGGTCAGCGGATTGCGCGGGTCGCCCTTGGGATAGTCGAGTTGTTGGGTGAACTCGCGCCCATCGGTCGTCTGGATCGTAACCACCACGCGCTGCAGTGCCGGAAACACCTTCTCGATCTCCGGATCGGCCACCACCACGATCTTGTTGAGCTGCGCCCGGATCACCGGGTCCATGATCTTCTCCATGGTGAACTGTAGCGGCGTGACCTGCCGCTCGGAGATAGCGGCGGCGACAACATAAGGCAGCGAGTGATCAGCGGTTTCCTTGGTACGCGGATCGTACTTGCTGGGATCGCTGAGGATATCGGCTGCTCGTGCCGTGGTTCGGATATGCACTTTTGCCACCTGCTCCGGCTTCAGGTCATTGTCCTTGACCAGAGCCTGGGTCGCCGAGATCGGCGTGTGGGTCAGCGCCTCGGTGGGAAACGCTTTCATCCCACATTGTGCGATACGCCACGACTCGCCCAGTCCGTCCGTCAGCAGGCTTAGCTTCCAATCCGGACCAAGACAGTGCACCAGGCCTTCCTTTCCGTCGATGACGTGTTCGGGACCGCTATAGCCTTTCTCCGCCAGCAGCGCCGCGAAGACCCCGCTTTGGGTTGCCATGGGATCGACTGTGTTCTTCATCATGGTCAATTTGCCAGCTGTGACCGCGCCCAGAGTGGCGCGTGCGCTGGCGCTGATGCCGATGGCGTGCTGCATTTTGGTCCAGTCGAGATGCAGCATACGTGCCGCAACAATCGGGGACACGAAAGCGGTCAGCGTGGCATGGTGCCATCCGCGTTCACGAATCCCAGGGAAAGCCGCTTCACACATCCGCATTTCGAATTCGTGACCGAGCACCAGCCCAACGATCAACTCGCTCCCGTCGCCGCCCGCGCGTTCACAGCAAGCCATTGCGGCAGGAAAAATGTCAGACGGATGCGACGGGTCCTGCTTCCAATAGATGTCGTTGTAATCCATGCAGCGGATCATCAGCGCATTGGCCAGCGACGCGGTGACCGCATCCATCTGCTTGCCACTGCCAATGACGGTCGCCTTGCCCGGCCCGGCAATCTCGTCCAGCACCTCCCGCGCCATGGCCACGTCGTGCTGCTGATATCCGCCCAGCGCGCAGCCGATGCTGTCGAGCAGGAAGCGCTTGGCCTGGTAGATGGCGTCCTGCGACAGCTGCTCATACTTCAACTCCGCCGCCCACTGCGACATGGTGGCGGTTACGGTCGACTTGGCGCCGGCCTGCACGGGTGCGGGCGTGGTTGTCGTTGCCATAGGAATCTTCTCCTTGTTATTTCCCCAGGTTCTTGAAAGGCAGAAACGCCATAAAGTCGGCGTGATGCACGATGTAGGCCTCGGTCGTGCGCTTCACCAGATCACCCTCTGCTGCGTGGGCCGCGATGATGTGGCACACGGCATCAGGAACGCCGCACTCCATCGCCAGAGCAACGCCGATGAAGGGATGGCGCAACATCTCTCCGCGCCTGCTCTGGCGAGTCTTGCCCTCGGCGTTCTCGTACTCCAGCAGTTTGCCGACATCGGCAAGGATCGCTCCCGCAATCACAGTGTCGTGGTCGATAGACAAGGCCTTCCCCATGAACTCCGTCATGCTTTCAGCTGCCTTTCGCGCGATGTGCACCACGCACCGCTTGTGCTCCATAAAGGTAGTCGGACAATTCGGGACCAACAGGGTAAACGGAATACGGTTCAAATCGTCCGGGGTCAGCGGGCTGCGCTCAAGCGCCTTTTCCCAGGTCTTTGTCACTTGCTCGCGCAAACCTGCATCTTTGATCCACTGAATTTCAGGCCACAGCTTCAGCACCACATCGCGCATGCCTATCTCTCCGCGCCGAATCCCCACAGCACCGGCTCAACTCATCAGGGTGAGATTCAGCGATTTGGCAAAACGAATATTCCTATCACCTTTGGCTAGCAGAGGGCTAGGGAGCACGTCACAATGACCAGGTGATGGTTTCCAATTGGCTGGTAATTTCTTCCACTGGAGTGGTGGGAGTGAAGCGTAAAGGCTTTCCAATCAGGATCCTAAGCTCTCCCCAGCGGGCGATCCTGCGGCCCGACGTCTTCATGTCAAACAGGCCATCAATTCGGATCGGCACAACCGGAATCTTCAACCGCTGGGCCAGCATACCAACACCCAACCGAAATGGCGACGGCTTACCGTCTTGCGTGCGCCGGCCCTCGGGAAATACCACCACGCTGTATCCGCGATCCACCGACTCGCCCGCGAAGGCAAAACTTTCACGCACACCCGACTGCTGCGGCAGAGGAAATACGTTGAACAGCGCCACCACCAAGTAGTAGCCGACCTGTTGCCACCAGCGCGCCAAGACATTCATGCTTGCAGGGGGCCTCCACATTCTCCACAGGCGCTCACCTAGCATGCCCACCGCGAGCTTGTGCCGGATACGCGGCGGCACAGCAATCAGCACCAAGCCGATATCGATGTAGGTAACGTGGTTGCACGTGATCAGGGCCGGACCATCGACGCCCTCGAGGTTTTCGCGACCCACGATCTTGGGATGGGCCATGATCAGCGTAGCCGGTAGCGACAGCAGGTAGTAAAAGAAGCTACGAATCCAGGTCACCGGCCAGTGTTGGGCCCAGCGCGGGTAGTGGTATCCACTCTGCAGGGTGCGCTGCGGTTCGTGCAGCATTCGCTGCAACTCGCCCACGGTACTCGCCTGCGCGAAATTGGCCTCACTCAAATCGACCTGGTAGCGGTCTTCCAGCGCGCTCATCAACTCCACCCGGTCCATGGAGCTCAGGTTCAGCTCGCCTTCCAGCTTGGCATCGGATGCGAGCGCGCCGGAGGCGCGGCCGGTGATGCGGGTGATGAGATCTGCCAGACCACCTTGCGCTGGAGCCGTGGCCGCAGTTGACGAAAACCTTTGCTGCACTGCCTGCTGGATTAAGTTGAGCTTTGGCTTCTGGGTGGGAGTGCGGGGGAAATCCTGATCAGGCCACACCAGCCACCGTCGCATCTTCTGAAACTCGGCCAGGGGTTCGTTCGCCCGCGCAACAACCGCCGCCGGGTCCGCAGCATCGCGCAGCAAAAGTGCAGCACAAGGCTCTGCGTTGCCGCCCTGCTCCAACCCGACCACCACACAATCGCGCACTTCCGGTTGCTGGCGCAGCACGGCCTCCAGGTCGTCTGGATAGACGTTCATTCCTTCGCGTGTCACGATGACGTTTTTCTTCCGACCCTTGAAGTAAAGGTTGCCCCCCTCGTCGAGCGCGCCGAGGTCGCCGGTGTGGAACCAGCCGTCCTCGCCGAGCACCGGCTTTAGTTGCTTGCCCTGCCAGTATCCAGCCGCGACGTTGGCGCCGCGCACCAGGATCTCGCCGTTCTCGTCGAGCTTCATCTCGCGGCCTTCCAGAAGCTTGCCGATCGAGCGTTTGCCGGTCCGAAAGGGATGGTTCAACGAAATCAGCGACGTGGTTTCCGTCAGCCCGTAGCCTTGGATCACGACAAAGCTCAACCGCCGCCAGAATTCTTCCGTATCGGGATCGAGCGCCGCTCCGCCCGAGATGAACGCCCAGAACTTCCAGCCAAACTGATGGTGTATTTTGCGAAAGCGCCACCAACGCTTCGCGAAGTGCTTGTCCCTGGCCGCTTCGAACTGTTTCCGAAACCAATCGGCCTGGCCCGCAGCCTCCATGTCGCGTTCGATTTTGTCTTTGAGTGACTCCATCAACCGGGGAACGGCAACCACCACCGAGACGCGCTCGCTTTTGATTGTTCGTATCACCTCACTGGGGTTTAGTGTGTCCTGAAACAGTACGGTTCCGGCCAACAATTGCGGCAGAAAGATTCCCAGGAGCTGACCAAAGACGTGGCTGAGGGGCAGCAGATTGAGAAAGCGCAAAGGGTGAAAGATGCGCTCGTACTTCGGGTACTCGCCGATCTGGCGCTCCAGCGGCTCCAGGTTGGCCAGGATGTTGCCGTGGGTGATGACTACGCCGCGCGGTTCCGCCGTAGTCCCTGAAGTGAAGACGATCTCCACAATGTCATCGCGCGCCACTTCCGGCGCAACAACTGGGGCGTCCGAGAAGCCGGCGAGTTGTCCGCGCAACATCTCCAATTCAAGGTGCGCGACACCCGCAACCGCATTGTGTAAGGAGCCGATACACAGCTTAGCGTCCACCTGTTGCGCAACCCGCGCCGCAAAGTCCGGCGTCGCAATCTTATCGATGGGAACGACGATCGCCTCGCGCAACAGGCTGCCGAAGAAAGCAATGACCCACTCCGCGCAATTCTCGCCCCAGATGAGGACCTTGTCGCCCTTACCTATCCCACGCCCCTCGAGCGCACGCGAAAATCGAAACGCATTCTGGAGCACCTCTCCGTAGCTCCAGCGCTGCACGCGGTAGCCGCGACGGAAAACATAGGCGGACTCCCCGGCATGAAGACGAAAGTTGTCGAGGTATTCCAGGATGCTGGAGCGGGCCATCGCTCACCAGTGTAACTGGTGGGATCAGTGCGACAGGGCTGCCGAAGCGCACGGCACCGGCTGCTGAAGGCCAGGACTTAAGGCCCGCTAGCGAAGTATTAAGACATGGGAAGGCGGTCTGGGGACCTGCGTCGCCTCGTCTTAGGCCCGGACGGAAGTTTCCGGATGCTCCCGGCGCTCAGCGCCGCCGAATTACGACCAGCGACGACTCTCTTTCCCTTGTGCCTTAAGCATGTTGCGAAGCACCGCAGTCGCCTGCTTCACTTCCGGCATGGCAATACCGCAGTGGAGTTGTTTGCCTTCACGACGCGTCGAAACCACTCCCGCTGACTTCAAGATCGCGAGATGTTGTGACAGGTTGGCCTTAGAAATTCCCAGTCCCTCCTGCAGTTCAGACGCCCACCGCTCGCCACGCGTCAGCATTTCGATTAAATGCAGGCGAGTAGGATTTGCGAAAGCTTTGCAGATAACGGCCTGACGTCTGTAGACTTCGGTGTCGTCATTCGATTTTCGTTTCGTGCCCACAAACTCCCCCCAGAGCAGCAAGAATTTAACCTCTCACGCAGCTGCCCGCGCGCCAAGCGCTTTGGCGCGCGGCCGATATTTCATCAGATGAGCTGCAACCAGCAAGCTCTTACCGGCTGCCGGCAACCTTATAGCGGTCATTCTCTAGGCGCTTTGGTTCAGGGTCTATGCGCCACAAAAGTCAGTGTCTGCCGGATGCAATTACACGCACATGCAGCCGCGCAGCAAATCACCGTACTGGCATTATTCTGAGTGTGACGAACCTATACCACACCGCGATTTCCAAACCTACGAATCAAAGATAATGAGTCGCTGGATTTAGAAATAACATTTGCCAACCACTATAAAAATCACCCAAAGAGGGTAGCTACGCGGCATTTCTTCGCCCATTTCCTTGCACGTTCCCGATTTGAACTAGGGCGCGCTAACGGAAAAATCAGGCGCTTGCCCCTGGCTCTCCATTATCGGCTGCCGCGCTCGCTCCATCGGGCCCTAGCTCATGCGCAATGATAGGAGTGGCTTGCTCTTGATGGATTTAGGGCTTGCAGTCGACGGCGGCAGCTTGGCGCTGCACTCGGTGATGGGGGTGCGGGAACGCTGCGGCTGAGGGTGAGGCTCCCGGCTCAACAGACGACGGCGTGAGGATTGCATCTGACCTGCCCGATCTTCTGTGCCGGTATGAGAGTCCACACGCCCTGCCGGAAATCTCGTTGTGACTGGAGCAAAAACCTGCGACAGGGCAAGATGATTGCGGACTGGAGCTTCGTTTCTCACGCGATGTGTGGCTGTCACCAAGCGCTGTGACACCTATCACTGCCAACAGTTCACCGAAATTCAATACTCCCACTCAATCGATACAACCTTGTTAGTACGCAAACAATAGCAGGCGCGCCACATTTCAAGTTTCACGAATTGTTGAGGAGGACCGACATGCAGAGGTATTGGTTGCCCTGGATTCAGCGGTTGTGGCTGCTTTTTGGGCTAACGCTGATTACCTTCAGCGCGAGCAAAAGCCTCGCAATTCCTGCGTTTTCAAGGATGTACGGCACGAGCTGCAGCACCTGCCATATTGATTTTCCTAAGCTCAACGATTTCGGCAAGGCCTTCAAGGATGCCGGCTTCAAGTTCCCCAAGGACGACGAGTCGATGCTGAAGATTCCGCCGGTGATGCTGGGAGCTCCGGCCAACGCGGAATTGTGGCCCAAGGCGATTTGGCCGGGCACTATTCCTGGCCAGCCGCCCATTGGACTGCGCTACAACAACTATCTGCAGTTCACCGGCGGCAATCGCAATCGGTATAACGAGCTGTTGCCGCCGGGGACAGTCGGTCCCTTCGTTCCGACGGCTGATTTTCAGACCGGTCTGTTCAGCATTTTCACCGCCGGCAACTTTGGCAGCGACGTGGCCTTCTGGGTGGATGACGACATCAGCGTGTCCGGCGCGAACGGCAGCGGCGGACTGGGCCAGGCGTATCTAAAGTTCGTCAATATTGGCCGGTTCCTGAAACTCCCCGACTCTGCGCTGAACTTTAAGGCTGGCCAGTTCGAACTGGAGATACCGTTCACCCAGGCGCTGTCGATCTGGGTCAGTCCGTATGACATCTATACTCAGGCCAATGTCGGCGTCGTCAATCCGGCGTTCAACCAACAATTCATTACCAACAACTACACCTTCGCCGGCTCTGGACAGGGAATTGAGTTCAGCGGCGGAAGGCACACGGGTGGCTACAACTATTCCATCGCGTTCATCAATCAGAACACCAGCGGTGTGGGGCAAGACTCAAACGCTGGCAGCCCATATGTTCCGCAGGCCACCGGCAGCAACAATGGCGGGTTGGGCGTCGCGTCCGACGCCAACTTCAAGGACATCTACGCCTCATTCAATTACCGCTTCAACCTGGAAAAAGACAAGGAAAGCCGAAACTCCATCCAGGCCGCGGGCCCGAGCGGTCCGCACGATCACACCTACCTCAACTTCGGAACATACTACTTCTACGGGCGTTCGGTGCAACGCCTCAGTGGTGCGACCGTGGCGGGAACGCCGGTCGTGGTCACCGCGCGCGAGCCCTTCTACCGCGTCGGCGGGAACTTCACCTTCAACTACCACAACCTGCAGTTCAACGGCCTGTATATGTACGGCCACGACTACAACCTTTTGCCCATCGACTCGACCGGAGCCTTGATCCCATTGCCGGTGGATCCGCTCGGACCGGCGCCTGTGGGCTTTGTCCACGGCTCGCCATCAACTTTCAGCGGCGGCTTTGTGGACACCTTATGGCTGGCGTATCCGTGGATGTACGTGATGCTGCGCTATGACGCGGTCAACTCGCAATCCGACTACCACAACGCTTTGGTGCCCGGTGGATTCACCGGCTCACCCTTTAATGGGGCCTACAGGGCGACCCGCAATCGCATCACTCCGGCGGTACAGTTCCTGATCCACCCCAACATCAAGGCGGTGGCAGAGTATCAATTCAGGCCGGCGCAATCGATCGAATTTGCCGTTAATCCCATCACCGGCCTACCGATGGCCATCAACTCGTTTCACACCAACACGCTCGTCTTGGGATTCGAATTTGCCTACTAGAGGGTACTCAACGAAATCAGTCTTTAAGAAAGGGACACACATGACACGCCGTTTTTCACTCACGATCCTCCTGGTTCTCGCTTTTGCAATCGCAGCCTTTGCCGGCACTATCGAAGGAAAAGTCTCGCCCGGAAAGTCAGTGGTCTATGTCGATGCCATTGCCGGTAAGACCTTTCCTCCGCCCACACAGAAGCCAGTCATGGACCAGAAGGGGCTGGTGTTCAATCCACACCTGATGGTCGTACAGCAAGGAACGACGGTCGAATTCCTGAACAGCGATACGGTCCAGCACAATGTGTTCTGGCCATCGATTAGCGGCAACAAGAAGGAAGGCCACAACCTCGGGACCTGGCCAAAAGGCGAGAAGCGCGCCTTCCAGTTCAACACGCCCGGAGTGGTTCCGTTGCTGTGCAACGTGCATCCCGAAATGTCGGGCTACATCGTGGTCAGCCCGACGCCTTTCTTTGCGGAAACAGACGCCAGCGGCGCCTTCAAGATCGAAAACGTCCCGGACGGCAAGTACAACGTAGTCGCCTGGCATGAAGGCATGAAGCCGCAGACCAAGGCGGTTGAAGTTGCGGGCGGCAGCGGAAAAGCTGACTTCGCCCTTTCCAAGTAAGTAACGAACCAAGCGAGGCCGGACTCGCCGAGGACCGCCCTCCCTTGTCCAATGTTTTGACTCTGGGAACCTGTTGCCAAAGAGGGCTGATGTTAAGTCGCTTTGCCAAGAAGACCGTCGACCGGGAGTGGCTGAATACCAACTTTCCGTGCATGATGGCATGCCCGGCGCACACCAACGCTGGGCGCTACGTATCGCTAATCGGGGAAGGCCGGTTTGAAGAAGCCTACCGGTTCGCGCGCGATCCCAATCCGCTGGCTAGTATTTGTGGACGGGTGTGTGCCCATCCGTGCGAGACGGCCTGCCGCCGCGGCGAGATTGATCGCCCTATCTCGATTCGCGCCCTGAAGCGATTCCTGACGGAACGCCACGGACCAGAGTCGCGCCATCCCGTCGCTCCCACGACCAAGCCCTCCGCCAAACTCCCCTACAAGGTTGCGGTTGTCGGCGGCGGTCCCGTCGGATTGTCGGCCGCTCACGATCTGGCGCTGATGGGTTATTCGGTCACTATCTTCGAAGCCTCTCCGGTGGCGGGCGGCATGCTGTATCTCGGCATCCCGGAATATCGTCTTCCCCGGAGCGTGGTGGAAGCGCAGGTGCGCGAGATCCTCGAGACCGGAGACATAACGCTGCGCCTGAACGCCGCCGCGGGCCGCGATTTCACGGTCGGGGAGTTGCGTCACCAGGGCTTCGACGCGGTGTTGATTGCGGTCGGGGCGCACCGCAGCCGCGACCTTTCGATACCGGGAGTTGACCTCGACGGTGTTCACCGCGGCATCGAATTCTTGCTCAACGTAAATCTCGGCTACAAATTCACCATCGGCAGAAAGGTACTGGTCATCGGCGGCGGCAACGTCGCCATGGACGTCGCCCGGTCGGCTGCCCGCGAGCTGCTACGGCAACACGACGCACCGGAAGACATCACTCCCTCAGACGAAAACGTGCAGGCTGTGGCCACGCACGAGATGGTGGACATTTCGTTGTCTGCCCTGCGCATGGGCGCTCGCGAAGTCGGGCTGGTTTGTCTCGAGCATCGCGAGGAGATGCCGGCAGCGCTGGAGGAGATCGAAGAGGCGGAAACCGAAGGCATCCTCATACATCCGGGCTTTGGACCGAAGCGCGTGCTGGGACGTGATGGCCGAGTTACTGGACTGGAATGCCTGAAGACCAGGTACGTGTTCGACGAAAACCGGCGTTTCAATCCAGCCTTCTACGAGAACAGCGAAACGCAGTTTGAGTGCGACACCATCATTCTCTCCATCGGACAGGCGCCCAACCTGGATTTCCTCAAGCCCGAAGACGGGGTACAGATTTCACCCCGAGGCTTGGTTAGCGTGAATCGCGAAACCCTCATGACCTCGGCCCCGGGGGTCTTCGCCGGTGGCGATTGCGCGTTTGGGCCTCGGCTGATCATTGACAGCGTCGGCGATGGCAAGCGCGCGGCAGTCGGTATCGATGAGTTTCTTCGCGGCAGCAAGCATCCGGCGCCGCAAATTCAAATCGAGGTACTCGATCGCTGGCAGATGGCGACCGACTACATGAACCTGCATCGCCAGGCTATCCCCATGCTGCCACTCGATCGCCGCACCGGCATGACCGAGGTCGAACTGCCCTACAACGAACAGGAAGCGATGGCCGAAGCACAGCGCTGCCTGAAGTGCTACATCAACACCATTCTGGAAGGCAGCGAGACCGATGGTACGGGATGCATTCTTTGTGGTGGAT
>Ga0306921_10007189_pt1 | contig 11660 bp, 9 predicted proteins | sample sta12Cox44000080_FD_203760 | JGI IMG/M metagenome (GOLD analysis project Ga0306921, IMG submission 203760) | Lab enrichment of tropical soil microbial communities from Luquillo Experimental Forest, Puerto Rico - statoxic.12C.oxic.44.000.080 (v2)... | ecosystem: Environmental > Terrestrial > Soil... | reverse complement strand
AGCCCGGGGCTTTCACACTCGACTTGGACCGCCGCCTACGCGCCCTTTACGCCCAGTAAATCCGAACAACGCTCGCCCCCTTCGTATTACCGCGGCTGCTGGCACGAAGTTAGCCGGGGCTTCTTCTCCCGCTACCGTCATCATCGTCGCGGGCGAAAGAGCTTTACAACCCTAAGGCCTTCATCACTCACGCGGCATTGCTGGATCAGGCTTGCGCCCATTGTCCAATATTCCCCACTGCTGCCTCCCGTAGGAGTCTGGGCCGTGTCTCAGTCCCAGTGTGGCTGATCATCCTCTCAGACCAGCTACGGATCAACGGCTTGGTAGGCCGTTACCCCACCAACTACCTAATCCGACGCGGGCCCCTCCCTCTGCGATAAATCTTTCCCGGGATCGCTCCCGGCGTATGCGGTATTAGCCGAAGTTTCCCTCGGTTATCCCCCACAAAGGGGCAGGTTCCCACGCGATACTCACCCGTCCGCCACTCCCCCAGAGGCCGAAACCCCCGGAAGCGTCCGACTTGCATGTGTTAGGCATGCCGCCAGCGTTCGTTCTGAGCCAGGATCAAACTCTCAAGTTCATCCCGGGTCGACACCCAGGGCTCAGCCCCGTCCGGTCGACCCCTTCCAAGGGCCTCCATAACGCACGCATTCCTGCGCGAGCCACAGACGGCACCACGCCGCCGCCCGCGCATCCCTTCCACCTTCTCCACAACCTCAATCAGCATCCCCCCATGACACACACGCCTCAGGGGGCCGCGCTTATAAGCCCTCCCCGTAGCTCCCGTCAATCAAAATCCCGCGCCCCGCTGCGTCGGCTCGGTCACACCACATCGGCACCGTAGTACAGGATCACGGTGTGCTTTGCTTCAGCGAAAAAAAGCCACCGCTCGACGACGAGGCCCAGCGCCGCACTCGCGACAGCAAGCCCAGACACGATCCCTCCAGCCACCCCCCCGAACAGCAACCCCAAGGCGCTCGCCAGCGCGGGAACCACAAAGCCGGTGAGCCGGGCGATGCGGCGCAGCTCTCTGCGGTGCTGGCGCGCGATACGGAACCCCATCTCCTTTAACAGGTAATTCTCTTCGGTATGCGGTGCCTCGAGCATGCGCACTCGACCTCGGCTGCCGAGCGAAGTCCCACTCGCAACGGTGCTCCGCGCCGAGGTCGTGTCGATCAACCGCCAATACCGTTCCTTCGTCCACCAAGCGGCAAGCACGATGATCAAAGTCAGCAGCGCGATACCGGCGTAGCGCGCCGACCACAGGCGGATCAAAAAGTCGAGGACAAGGCATCCGCTCATCAACGCGAGCACCAAATAATTCGGCACGACCCAGGGGTTGTGCCATTGATGGATCGGCTTCAGCGATGCATAGATCATGCCTGTGCAATAAACCGTCGCTGCGGCAAGCCCGGCACCGAGCACCCCGCACAGACCGATCAGACCCTCAGTCGCGCCGAAGAACACCCAGCCGAGACTGAAGATAGCCGCTAACAGCAACGTCAGCACCGCGAAAATGCCTTCGCGTGACAACCAGGACGATCGCCATTGAGAGAAGGCGCGCCACGCCCGCTCCGGCCGCCCGAGATGAAAGGCCGAGGACACCAGCCCACCAATGGCGAACAGTGTGGCGATCGCAAGCGCAACACAGCCAAAGCTTTGGCTGGGGGGCAACAAGCCGAGCGGCGCGCCAAGCCCGAGCAAAGCCAAGAGCGCGAACCCTGCGCCCGACGAGGTAGTGAAGAAGACTATTGAAAGCGCCGGATGCACGCCAGCCCCGGAATGTGCTCTCTCTCAACGGGACAGGCGTAACTTAAGCCAGCACAGCGGCCGGATCCCGAGCGGTTCGCCCAATCAGCTCATCGCTATTGTACCTCACCGCCCGGTACTCGCTCGGTAGCGCAGAATTCTTGGTGGACGGCCAAACGACACCGTGTTCTCGATCGGCGGAAAGGTTGGCACCGCTGCATGATCCTCGCCTGACGCCACACGATCGATCTGCACGCGCAAATCATACCAGGCAGCCTGGCCGGTAATGGGGTCGGCATTGGCATGGTCATACCCCCGATCCGGCGGAAGAAGCTCCGGGATCAAATGGTTGAGCAGGAATGCTTTGCGAAACTCGGGCGCAGCAGGATCAAGGTCCCAGGCGCCAGCGCGCTTGCCAATCGCGTTCCAGGTCCACACTGTGTCCGGGTTAACGCCATCCATTAGCTTGCTGGGAACACGAATTCGACCCTGACGGCTCGATAGCCATACCCAGTCGTCTTCCGCGAGGCCAAGCGCTTGCCCGGTCGCCCGATTGATAAACAGCCGATTGTTGCCGAGGATTTGCCGCAGCCAGGCATTCTGCGAGTGCCAAGAATGGTACATATGCATCGGACGCTGAGTCAACGCGTGCAGAGGAAAGCTTTCACTCTCGCTTCGCGCTTCCTCGAACGGCACATACCAGAACGGCAGCGGATCGAAATAGGTCGCGATTCTTTCACGATGCGTTTCAGGCGGCACCACCTTCCCATGCCCGCGGGCAGCGAGGCGAAAGCGCTGAAGTGGTTCGACATAGAGCTGTAGTGTAATCGGGTCGGAATTATCGATGAGGCCCATGGCGACCGCTGTTTCGAGATAGGCCTTGTTGGCGTGCTTGAAATACCGCTGGTCCTCGGGCAACTCGTGCCTCCAAAAACAACCGTTCGCCACATAGCGTTCGAGCTGACGGGGGTTTGGCGCGCCTTGGCCCGCTTGCTCGCCTTCGGCACCGCGCCAGCCGCCGAGCGGCCCAACGCCCGGGCGGCGCTCGTGGTTGACGATGTAGTCCGGATAGCCTCCCGGATAGCGTGGAACGCCGTTTGGCATGACGAAACCGGGCAACCCTAGTCGGGCGCCAATTTCGATCAGCACGTCCTGAAACGGCCGGACATCGCGGTCGGGGGCCACAATCGGTTGGCGGATCGCATCGGCCGGTCCCTCGACCCCACCGATCGGGCGATCGAGGAGAGAGATGCAATCCCAGCGTTCGAGATAGGTGGTGTCCGGAAGAACAAGATCGGCATAGCCGACCATCTCGGAATAATAAGCATCTGAATAGATGATCCGCGGGATACGATAGCCGCCGTTCGCGGGATCCTTGTCGGTCAGCATTCGGATTGTTACGGCGGTGTTCATCGCCGAGTTCCAGGCCATGTTGGCCATGTACATGAAGAGGGTGTCGATTTGGTACGGATCGCCCTTCCATGCATTGGGGATGACCATCTGCATCATGCCGTGCGCGGCGATCGGGGCGTCCCAAGAGAAAGCCTTGTCGATGCGCACGGGGCGGCCTTCGCTGTCGATGATCAGATCCTCGGGCGAGACCGGGTAGCCGAGCGGCGCCCCGGCCAGCGGTCTTCCGGGCTTGATCTGCCCGGGTTTCCCTGCGGGTTGCGGTCCGGGCGGGCACGGCTTGGGATGTGGCGACTTATAGCGCCAGCCGCCCGGCACATCGATCGTGCCGAGCAGTAATTGCAGCAAATGCAGAGCGCGACAGGTCTGGAACCCATTCGAATGGGCGGAAATCCCCCGCATCGCATGGATCGAGACCGGGCGGCCGCGCATTGAATCATGGCGGCGGCCGGTCCAGTCGGTCCATGGCACGGGCAGCTCGATCTGCTCTTCGAAAGCAGCGTGGGCGAGATCGGCCGCCAGTCGCCGGATCGTCGCGGCCGAAATACCACAGGTCTCGGCGACTGCCTCGGGCGCGTAGCGGCTGTCGAGATAGCGCTCGGCCACGAGCTGAAAGACCGGAACGGCGCGCCGGCCGTCGGGCAACCCAGCTTCGCCGACAAGACGGGCCGAAACATCCGCCGCCATGACGTTCGCGAGGGCTCCCGAAGCCTCAAGAACCAGTGGCTCGCCGGCCTGGCCGCGGGCGAAGAGTCCGTCATCGGCGGCGCCCGGCGCTTGGATCACCAGCCAGGCCGCATTGGTGTAGCGAACCAGATAATCCAGATCGATCCGATCGTTTTTAAGCAGCTCGTGGACCAGCGCGAGCACAAAGAGGCCGTCGGTGCCCGGTCGGATCCCCACCCATTCGTCAGCGATCGCCGAGTAGCCGGTTCGCACAGGGTTTACAGAGACGAATTTGGCGCCGCGACGGCGCAAGCCGGACAGCGCGATCTTGATCGGGTTCGAATCATGATCCTCGGCGACGCCGAACATCATGAAGAACCGGGTGCGGGCCCAATCAGGTTCGCCGAACTCCCAAAAGCTGCTGCCGAGAGTGTACATGCCGGCTGCCGCCATATTCACCGAGCAGAACCCGCCATGCGCCGCGTAGTTCGGAGTCCCGAATTGGGCTGCCCAAAAGCCGGTCAACGACTGGCTCTGATCGCGGCCGGTGAAGAATGCGAGCTTTTTCGGGTCGCGTTCGCGGATCGGCGACAACCACTCGACAGCGGTAGCGATCGCCTCCTCCCATTCGATTTCGCGGAACTCCCCGGAGCCGCGTTCGCCGACCCGCCTGAGCGGCTTTCGCAGCTTTGCCGGGGAATGTTGCTGCATGATGCCGGAAGCACCCTTGCCGCAGATCACGCCGCGGTTGACCGGATGGTCGCGGTTGCCTTCGATGTACCGGATGCCGCCGTTCTTGAGATGAACTTTGATCCCGCAGCGGCAGGCGCACATATAGCAGGTCGTGCACTTGACCTCGTCGGACACCCGGGCGGTAGTCTCGATCCCTTGTTTCGGCGAGAAATAGTCGCGGATACGCTCGCCAAGGTTCATGCCGTCTCCATCGGTTCAATCAGGTTTGCCGAAGAGCCCGCCATTGTCGACCGGAAGACCCGCCTCGCGATAGAACCGCAAAGCGCCCGGGTGCAGCGGTAGGGGCAACCCGTCGAGAGCGTGTTCGAGCCGCACATCCCTTCCGATTGGATCGTGGGTATCCAGCAGCCGCCGGGTCGCCTCGTTCCACAAGGCCTTTGTGATAGCAAAGATCAGCTCATCGGACGCGTCGGCGGAGACTATCCAAAGGGCATGGAACCCAATGGTCGACGTTGCGGCGCCAACCCCTGGATAAGTATCGGCCGGGATCACCGATCGATCGTAAGGGCCGTATTTCTCGTGCATTTTCGATAGCACCTCATCAGGGATCCCGATCAGACGGATCGGCGTGGTCGCGGCGAGTGCGCGAACGGCCGGTATTGGGACGCCACCGATAAGAAAGAAACCATCGAGGGAACCATCTGATAGTTCGGCCGCGGCCGTGCCGGAGCGCAGGTATTCGGCCGACAAATCGTGTTCGGTGAGCCCGATCGCAGCGAGCACGGTGCGGGCGTCGGCGAGAGTTCCTGACCCGGTCTGGCCCAGTGAGATGCGCCTGCGCTTCAGATCGGCTAATGTCTGAAGCGGGCCGGCAGCGCGCACGACCACGTGAAGACTCTCTGGGAACAAGCTCGCGATAGCCCGCAACTTCTTGATCGGTCCTTCATCGGCGAAGACGCCGGTTCCAGCAAAAGCCCAGCTCACAACATCGGATTGGGCAATTCCGGATTCGATCTGGCCGGAACCAACCATCCGAAGATTTGCCACCGAGCCCTGGGTCGCCTCTGCCACCGCAACCAGTCCCGGGACGCCGCAACTGCCGCCCTCCACGCAGGGAAGCGAGTCAGCGGGCTTCGAAATGGCGCTTGCAAGCACCCCGCCGATCTCGAAGAAGCTGCCAGCAGTCGCAGCAGCGCCGATGCGGAAGAAACGCGGTTCCTGCCCGCTCGCTGGTGTCGTTCGCCACAACAGGAGAACAACAACGACAGCTCCTAGCGGGGTACGACAATGAAGACCGAACACAGAGAGCATCGTCTCACCGGGTGAGACCGCAGTTTTTGAAGACAACACGGATCACCTCGGATTGCAACACCAGGCCGCTCAATCCGGAAATTCTGACAATGGTAGAGTGAGATGGGTGTGCGCCACGGCCCGCGCGCCCGAAACCCGAAGATCTCGCGGAGTCCTCCGACTGGTGCCTATTCCCTGACCTCGCGACTATCACCTCGTGAGCGCGTTAGTCGCGAAGAGCCCGATGTTTGCGTTGGCCCCGATGAGATCTCCGGCTGAGAGCGAAGTCGTATCCATTCGCAACGTTTGACACATCAGGGATCGCACGCTGCCATCTTATCTTGTTTCGATCGCCACGACCTGTCTCTTGCAAAGGTGATTTCCACTGATCACCTTGAGGTTGGATGCTCCATGATGTCGCTCCCCCCGAGCATCACAACGCATCTCAAGCGAGGCAACGTGCCCGTTTTCCATAGAGTTTCTAGCCTTGCAAGGAGTTTAGGGTTCGCGAGCACAATGGCAGTGGGCCTTGGTGCTCTCGGCTTTGGTGGCTGGCCCTCGCGAGTGCTCGCGGTAGAGCCCGGAGGGGTTCCACCGATTGTTGGCCCCGCACTAAACGAACCCGGCGTCGGGATGCCAGATGTGGCCGTCTTCCTCGGCAATCCCGAACTCAAAGCGCGAATTGATCCGCCCGGGAAACTGACCGTGGCAGGCGAGCGGATGCATGACCGGCTGTTGCGGCGGTTCTATGCGGTTCACGGCTACCAAACGGTATGGGCCAGCCACCCGGCAGCAGCAAGGCGCTTGTGGGACATGATTCTGCACGCCGACGAACAGGGTCTTGACCCGAACCTGTTCCATAGCGCCACGCTCGCCGAGCGCAGCTCAGCGCTATCGCTGGTCGAGCGCGACCTGCTGTTGTCTGATGCGTTTCTTTCCTATGCAGACGCATTGTCACGGGGTGCGATGCCGATCGAGGACCGCGCAGATGACGAAGACCTGACGCCAGAACCGATCGACGTCGTCGCCGTGCTCGACGCGGCGATCGCTAGTCCCGACCCGCCGAAGCTAATCGACGCACTCGCCCCGTCCTCGACCGAATATTTGACGCTGCGCCGCGCCTATGTCGAATCCCGCGCGGTCGCCGAGGGCGGAAGCGTGCAAGCCTCGGATGGTGGGGTATCTGCCGAGCGCCATGCCGGCGCGGAACGCCGGGCGAGGCGATTGGCGGTCAATCTGGAGCGGTTACGCTGGCTGCCCCGGCTCGTTCCATCCGACCGCGTGGTTGTAAATTCCTCAATTGCGCGGCTTCAGCTATTTCGCAATGACCGGCCGGTGTTCACTACGCGCGTTGTCGTCGGTGAAACCGACAAGCAGACACCTGAGTTTCACTCAACGATAAATGACATCTTGTTTAATCCCCCCTGGAACATTCCCCGCTCGATCGCGGAGAAGGAGATATTGCCAAGGCTAGCGGCCGATCCTGACTATCTGAGCCGCCATCATATGAGGTGGCGCGCTGGCGGCTCTATTCAGCAGGAGGCCGGTCAGTACAGTGCACTGGGACGGCTCAAATTCGAGATGACCGATCGCTACGACGTCTATCTGCACGATACGCCGATAAAGTCTCTGTTCCAATCAGCCGATCGCATGATGAGCCACGGGTGCGTGCGCGTCGAGAACCCGCGAACGCTTGCGGAACTGCTGCTCGGCCAGAGCCCCGAGGCGATCGACAAAGGTATTTCCCGCGGTTACACCAATCGGCGGTCCTTGCCGAGTCCTCTCCCGATTTTCATCGTCTATCGGACGGCGTACACCGAATCGGATGGTTCGATCCAGTTCAGCTCCGACCCATACGAGCGGGATGACGAGATTTGGCAGCATTTGACGCGTGGGCGACGGTCCCCGGTTGCCCAGGATGGCGCTCTCGGCCAACGTAAAGGGTGATCTATTGTGAAATAATTTCAACCTCTGTTAAAAGTGCAATAAGAAATCCGGATTAGAGAGGTCAATTTTGGCTGATCGGGGTTGTCTGCACGGTTAACAACTGTTATCCCGTCGGTGGGGGAATTGGGGGAGTTAGCCATTGCAGATGTCTTCTTTGCTCAGCCGTCGCCGGCTGCTCGGCGCGGCTGCGGCCGCAACCGCGGTCGGTTTCGTAGATCCGGTTCCGGCAGTTTCCTTCGCTCCGCGATCGGTATCGCTCTACAACGTCCATACTGGTGAGTGGCTGCGGACGGTCTATTGGGCTGACGGCCACTACATTCGGGAGGCGGTCAGAGACATCAACTGGATTCTGCGGGACCACCATTCCGACGAGATCCGGCCGATGGATGCCGGCGTTCTCGACCTGCTCGGAATGTTACGAGATCGCCTCGATACGCACGATCCTTTCCTGGTGGTTTGCGGATACCGCTCGCCGACCACCAATAGGAGGCTCTATCTGCAACACGAGGGCGTGGCGAAATACAGCTATCATATCAAAGGGATGGCAGTTGATCTCCGGTCGGAGCGCCGAGACCTGAGCCAAATTCGCGACGCAGCTCTGAGCCTCAGATGCGGCGGGGTCGGCTACTACCCGCGTTCAGACTTCGTCCATGTCGATTGTGGACCGATACGTCGCTGGTAGAGCCCAGTAGTTTGCGGGGCTACCAATCACCGAGGCCCTCGCCGCAATACATCGATCCGCAGCGGCAATGGCGTGCCGAGCCAAGCTGCACATCGGGTGTGGTCGGCGACGCTGTCGCCCGTAAGCGGGTGCACCAGGACGTCCAGCCGTCCGCGGTTGAGCATCAGCCAGGGCACAAGAGTGGGGAACTCCTCAGCCTTGAAGGCCACTTGATACATCGAGACCGGATGCGGTCCGACCGGCTCGTCGTGCCAGCTTCCGAGCCGAGCCTGGAAACGCTCGCCGATCGCTGCACGCAAATGCTCGGCGATCGCCCGCGTCTGCGGCGAATAATAGATGTGCGCGTGATATCCCTTGATCTGGCTGGGAACACCAGATGGGTCACTCATGATGCTCCTCCTTATTAAACGAGCTTATTTCCGCGGGCGACACCGTCTCGCCGGAACCGAGCGCCCGTTGCATAAGGACGATGTCCACCCAGCTGCCAAATTTGAAGCCGACCGCGGGCAGGAGCCCAACTCGGGTGAAACCTAGCGCCGCGTGCAGGCGAATTGACGGCCGCGTATCGCTGCCGCCGATGACTGCGACCATCTGCCGGTAGCCGAGCTCGGCGCAGCGGTCGAGCAGGGTCGCGAGGAGTGCTCGGCCGAGGCCGCGCCCGACCTCCGCCTCGTCGACGTAGATCGAGTCCTCGACTGTGAAGCGATAGGCCGATCGCGTCCGGTATGGTCCGGCATAGCAATAACCGATCACACGTCCCGACCGTTCGGCGACCAGATAGGGTAGGCCGCGGGCGAGAATATCGCGGCGGCGGGATGCGAGCTCGTCAATGTCTGGCGGAACCTCCTCAAAGGAGGCAAGGCCGTGGAGCACATGGTAGCCGTAGATCGCGGCGATTTGGGCGACGTCGCCCTCCTGCGAGGGACGAACCACTACGCCATCGGCGCTCATCTCGGCTCAGATGAGAGCCATCGGCTCAAATGACGCGAACCGGCTTGCCGTCGAGGAAGGCGACGACATTTTCGACGATTTGCGGATAGGAGCTGCGATAGTTCTCGTCGGTCACGTAACCGATATGAGGCGTCAGGATCACATTCGGTGCCGTGCGCAACGGGTGGTCGATCGGGAGCGGCTCCTTATCGTAGACATCGAACCCGGCATAGGCGAGGCGTCCCTCCTTCAGCGCGGTGACAATTGCTTCGGTGTCGCAGATCGGTCCACGCGAGGTGTTGACCAGGATCGCGGTCGGCTTCATCAGCCCGATCTCGCGGGCGCCGGCAATGCTGCGGGTGCGCGGGCTCAGCACGAGATGCACCGAGAGAATGTCAGAGCGGCCGAACAGCTCGTCTTTCTCGACCCGCTCGACACCCTGAACCACGGCTTTCTCCGCAGTCAGGTTCTGGCTCCAGGCGATCGCCTTCATGCCGAAAGCGAGCCCGACACGGGCGACCGAGCTGCCGAGGCGTCCGAGACCCAACAGACCCAATGTTTTGCCGGCGACGCGGTGGCCGACCCGCGTCTGCCATCCGCCTTGCCGCATAAATTGATGGTCCTCGGCGATGCGCCGGGCGGCGCCGAGAATCAAGCCCCAGGCGAGTTCGGCAGTGTCCTCGTTGCCGCCGCCGGGCCCGCCGGTACCGCACACGGTCACGCTGCGGTCCTTCAGCGCCGCCATGTCGAACGAAGCATTGCGCATGCCGGTCGTGATCAGCAGCTTCATCTTGGGAAGCCGATCGACGACCGATTTCGGAAACGCCGTACGCTCCCGCATCGCCGCGACGAGCTCGGAATCGGCGAGTGCCCGCACCACCGCATCCTCGTCGGCAAACGGATGTCGCTCGACGGCTATCTCGACCCCGCGGTTCCTCACCGGCGACCAATCCGCCATGCCGAGCGCCACGCCCTGATAATCATCGAGGATGCTCAGCCGCATCACCGCCTCCCTATTGCCGTGCCGTTACGATGCCATCGCCTTTTGTAGATTTGTGTCAAGCTTGTCGAGAAATTGGTTGGTCGTCAGCCACGGGTGATCGGCGCGGATCAGGATTGCCAAATCGCGCGTCATGTCGCCGCCTTCCACAGTGTCGATGCAGACTTTCTCCAAATTTTCCGCGAAACGGACGACTTCCAGAGTGCCGTCGAAGGTACCCCGATAGCGCAGCCCGCGGGTCCAGGCGAAGATCGAGGCGATCGGGTTGGTCGAGGTTTCCTTGCCCTGCTGATGCTGGCGATAGTGGCGGTGCCGTACGCGGCCTCCCCTCGACTGTCTTGCCGTCCGGCGCCAGCAATACTGAAGTCTTCATGCCGAGCGAGCCGTAACCCTGCGCCAAGGTATCGGACTGTACGTCGCAATCGTAATTCTTGCAGGCCCAGACAAATCCACCGTTCCACTTAAACACCAACGCCACCATGTCGTCGATCAGCCGATGCTCATAGGTCAAATTAAGTTTTTTGAATTCACCGGCAAATTCGTTGTCGCAGACCTCCCGAAACAAGTCGCGGAAGCGCCCGTCATATTGCTCGAGTATCGTGTCCTTGGTCGACAAATAGAGCGGCCAGCCGCGCTGCAGCGAAAAATTAAAATACGAGCGGGCAAAGCCGCGGATTGATTCATCGAGGTTCTACATCCCCAATGCTACGCCGCCGCCGGGGAAATCGTATACTTTGCGGGTGACCGGCTCGCCGCCCCGGCCGGGGTGAAAGTCACCGAGAGGGTGCCCGCTCCCGGAACAACGAAATCGGTGGCGGCGTACTGGTCGGCGAAGGCATGACGGCCGATCACAATCGACTGCGTCCAATTTGGGACGACGCGCGGCACATTCTGGCAGACGATCGGCTCGCGAAAGATCGTGCCGCCGATCCGGTTGCGCAGTGTGCCGTTGGGCGAGGGGTACATGCGCTTCAGGTTGAATTCATCGACGCGTGCGCGGTCGCGGGTGATCCCGGCGCACTTGACCGCGACGCCGTATTGTTTGATCGCATCGGCGGCGTCGACAGTGATCTGATCGTCTCTGGGCTACCCTGGGCGGCTCCACCTGACGCCGCGTCAGAGAGCGGCGAGCGCAGCGTTCAGCGTCTCACTCGGCCGCATCGCCGCCGATGTCTTAGCCTGATCCGGCAGATAATAACCGCCTGTATCCACCGACTTACCCTGCACGGCGATCAGCTCAGCATTAATCTTGGTCTCGTTGGCCGCCAGCGCCTCCGCCAGCGGTTTGAAGCG
>Ga0306921_10007187_pt1 | contig 11661 bp, 10 predicted proteins | sample sta12Cox44000080_FD_203760 | JGI IMG/M metagenome (GOLD analysis project Ga0306921, IMG submission 203760) | Lab enrichment of tropical soil microbial communities from Luquillo Experimental Forest, Puerto Rico - statoxic.12C.oxic.44.000.080 (v2)... | ecosystem: Environmental > Terrestrial >... | reverse complement strand
GAGGGCACGAGCCCGCCGGGCTGGGAGCGGTCGCTGCCGCCGCGCAGCTGGGGCTGGCCGCTCAGCTGGGTGCGCGAAAACGGCACGCGCATATAGTGGATCATCGCGTCCTGCATCGCGACCTGCAGCCGCTGTCCCTTGCCGGTGCGGTGCCGCTTGTGCAGGGCGCCGAGGATGCTGATCGCCATCAGCATGCCGGTGCCGGTGTCGCCAAAGGACGGGCCCGGCTTGACCGGCGGCCGGTCACCATATCCGGTGACGCTGGTCGGTCCGCCTGCCGCCTGCGCAATCATGTCGAAGGCGAGATTTTTCTCATATGGGCTGCCCGTGCCAAAACCCTTGACCTGGCAGTAGACGATCCCCGGGTTGAGCTCCTTGACGGCATCATAGCCGAGCCCCAACCGCTCGATCGTGCCGGGCGCCATGTTCTCGACCGTCACATCGGCCTTTTTCAGCAGCTCCTTGACGATCTCGAGCCCGCGCGGTGATTTGAGATTGAGCGTGACGGACTTCTTGTTGGCGTTGAACTGGTGGAAGTACCAGGGATCATCATCCGGTTGCCCAGGCCGCAATCTGCGCCCGGGATCGCCGGTCGTCGGGTTCTCGATCTTGACAACCTCGGCGCCAAGCCAGGCGAGTGCCTCGGTGCAGGAAGGACCGGCCTCGAATTGGGTAAAATCGACGACGCGCACGCCTTCGAGGCAATCCAGCTCCACGCCAACTCCGTCCATCCTCGTCACTCCTCCCGATGCCGGCGGTCGACCGCCCCTCCGAAACTATAGCGCTCGATCCGGGCTTGCGGAATCGACGGTTTTGAAAAAATCCCGCCGAGGTCCCGTCCGACTGCATGAAGAGCACAGAAGCGAACATTTCTTGCTGTTTTCGCTGTTTCGCGCAGAGTAATCAGCCGTCCCTACCCGGCTGCTTGGCGAAAACGCTGGGCGGACGCCTTTTTGAACCTGCCAAAAACAGCAAAGCGTTTCGCTGTTACTCAGCTGAATCCGCTGTTTCTTGACCTCGCTACCTCGAAGTGTACCGCAATTGTCACTTATTGTCAAATCCATAAATGATAATACAGCATGCCCTAGGGTTACCATACACTCCAGCAGAAAATTGCAGGGCCCAAGCGGCCCATAGGCGGCAGCTCACCGGTGGTTTTGGTCCCGGGATGTGATACGCTCGCCGGTGCGTCGAGGTGAGGAGAACCAAATGGCTGGGCTGATCTCGTGCGATGACCATATGGATCTGGGGCAGTTGCCGGCGGATTTGTGGTTGACACGGCTGCCGGCTGCGCTGCGTGACAGGGCGCCACGGATCGAGGAGCGAGACGGCCAGGCGGTGTGGATCTGCGACGGCAAGGTTTGGGGCAGCTGGTCCGGGAAGCAGACCACGAGCGGTGCGGCCCGGCCGGTGAAGCCGCTCTACAACGCCTTCGATCGTGCCAAAATCTATGATCAGACCGAGCGGCGGCCCGCGGTCGCCGAGTTGCGGCTCGCCGACATGGATCGCGACGGCGTCGAAACGCAGGTCATTTTTGGGCCGATCTTCCAGATCTCGACCGACGACCCGGTGCTGCGCGAGGCGTGCTACCGGGTCTACAACGACTGGCTGCTGGAATTTTGCGCGGCGGCGCCGAACCGGTTGATCGGCGTGCCGATGCTGCCGGAAACTCCGGAGACCGCACTCGCCGAATTGCAGCGGCTGATCGCCAAGGGCGGCGTGCGCCAAGTCAATCTGATGATCGCCCAGATCAAGCCGAAGCTCGATGATCCGAGCTGGAAGCCGCTGTGGCAGGCGCTGGAGGAGAGCGGCATCATCCTCTCCTGGCACATCACTGTTTTCCTGCCGATGGCGGGCAGCCGGGCCGCCGGCAAAGCCGCCAGCGTGTTCGGGAACACCAAAGGCTTTCTCAACAATTTCCTCGAACCTTTTGTCGACCTCTTCGCCTGGGGCATTCTGGAGGCCCATCCGCGGCTAAAGATGGTCATGGCCGAGGCGGGCACCGGCTGGCTTCCCTGGCTCGTGCAGGAACTCGACTACCGCCATTGGCGGCTGTGGGAGGCGAAGGAATTCTGGGCCGACAAGGGTGGCGCCGCGCTCGAGACCAAGCCCAGCGAGCTCTTCAAGCGGCAGATCTACGCGACATTCCAGGAAGACGCCGCCGCGATGTCGCTGATCCCGTTCTTCGGCGACGGGCACCTCTTATGGGCGTCGGATTACCCGCACCCCGACAGCGTGTGGCCCAACTCGCGCGCCGCGATCGAGCGCCAGATGAAAGACCTGTCGCCGGAGATGCGCCAGAAGCTGACCCGCGACAACGCGGCGAGGCTCTACGGCCTCTCGTAACCGGGCTGCCAAGCTGTTCAAACGCCCTCTCCGCCCTAAGGGGGCGGAGAGGGAAATTTCCAAGGTGTCGGTTAGCTTTAGTCGAAACCGGCGGGTTCGCCTGTCATCTCCTCAGTTAAAGCCCGCTGCACTGCCCCACCTTGTTACCCCCGACCGTGTTCGCCGTGCCCAGGTCTACCGGCGCTGGCACGTTGCCGGAACAGACGAGACTGCTGCCAATCGTATTTCCCTGAATTACGTCGCTGTTGGCCCCGCCCCTGGTCGTGTTGTTTCGAATGAGGACATTACCGGACACAGTGTTCGAAACCACGAAGATATCGACGGGGTTGGAGCCGGAGACAGAAAGAGTGCCGCCGATAAATGAATTATTGATTCCTACGAAGCCGGCGATTCCGGTCAACGACACGCTACCCAGAATGCTTGCTGCTCCCCCGCTCGCGGGCGAGATTTCGATCGTAAAAGCGTTGGTGCCGATCAGGGATCCGTTAACGACAAAGTTGGCGTTGGATGTAAACGCCAGCGATCCGTTCGTCCCCACCGATACGTTGCCCGCGACGTCCACTGTGCCGGGGCCGCTGACCGTACAAGTCGCGCCGGCCGGAACGTTAACACTGGTGTAGCTGCCTGGAGTCAGTACGGTGGTGCAGTTGGTTGTCTGCGCGGCGACACCACCGGCGACGACCGTCATCAAACCCGGCCAAAACCGGTAAGCCCCATGAAAGCTGCTTGATCATCAATCTCCTCCGTTTGATCCGCCAATGCTGGGGTCCGCCCGCGTGAGTCGCGGTTTTTGATGTTCTTAACCACAACGATGAAGTGAAAGAAAATCGCCGTCAAGTGTCTCACAAATGGCGTGAGACAATTGTCGCGCGAGATTCCAGCGCGTTCGGACCATTCAAAACAGTCTGAGATGTTCGGCGCGGATATTCTTCCGAGGGAGGCTCGATATGAGGTTCGCAACCAAGCGCATTGCCGCCGAACCGGACGCGATCGCGCCTGACGGCTCCGAGGTCCGCGTGCTGTGTCAGGGCTCCCGCGGCGGCCTCGCCCTCTTCACCTTGCCGCCGCGGGCTGTATCGAAAGCGGTCGCGCATCATACCGTCGAGGAAGTTTGGTACATCATCTCGGGAACGGGACGGATGTGGCGCAAGCAAGGCGACCAGGAAGAAATCGCCGAGCTCGGCCACGGCGTGTCGCTGACGATACCGGCCGGCACGCATTTTCAATTCCGCAGCGACGGGCCCGAGCCCCTCAACGCGCTCGGCGCCACGATGCCGCCCTGGCCGGGCGAGGGCGAAGCCTTCTTCGTCGACGGAACCTGGCAGCCCACGGTGTAACCGGAATCGGCGGGACAATTCTTCGGCCAGCACCGAAGCCGCAAAGGATTCCAAGTTTCTAGCGCCATATGGAGGCCCGGCGCTCAGGCGGAACCAGGCATGCCGGATGGATCGCGAGCAGCGTGCCGAACGGCGTGAATGATGCTTTCGGTCTGCGTGGCTAGGTATGGGTAAGGCGTCGTCGTGATCCGGCGAATGGCCGAAGCCTCACAGACGGTGTTTGGCCCACACCGCCCGCACCTGTTCGTCGGTCGCAAACTCGCCACGGGCGGCGGCGGCTTTCGAGCTGGCGATAGCGGCTTGTTCTTCGGGCGTGAGCGGCACCGCCGGTTCATCATCCGCGCCGGCGAGCCGAAGAACGACATGAGCGATGTCGTCCTGCGCGTCCGGGGGAAGACCGCGTGCGGCTTCGAGTGCTTGATCGAGAAGTTTAGTCATCACGCTCGGCCCATATTTCCACTTCTTTTGTTCGTATGTTGGCGAGGAAAAGCTAGTGCTTTCGCCGGCCGATGCAGGCGCTGGCCGCGTGGCTCGGCTGACAGGTTTGAGTGGTGCGAAGGAAAAATCGCGCAGGTCGTCGTTGCGCCCGCTCCGGGGCTCACTGTGTAAAGGAGCGGCCAACCCTGTCAAATTCCACGCTGCCGTCGAAACGCAGTATCGAAAGCCGTCGCGCATCATACGGTCGAGGAAGTTTGGTACATCATCTCGGGAAAGGGACGCATGTGGCGCAAGCAAAGCGACCAGGAAGAAATCGCCGAGCTCGGCCCCGGTGTGTCGCTGACGATACCGACCGGCACGCACTTTCAATTCCGTAGTGACGGGCCCGAGCCCCTCAACGCGCTCGGCGCCACGATGCCGCCCTGGCCGGGCGAGGGCGAAGCCTTCTTCGTCGACGGAACCTGGCAGCCCACGGTGTAACCGGATTCGCCAGGCAAACCCTCGACCACCCGATGCCGGCGAATTGCGAAGCACGCGCGAGCTGGCCGGCAACTTTAACAAAAAGCTTTCCCAACCCGAAGGGAAGTTGTCCCGTTGCCCCGCGCGCAATCGCCATCATCCATATCCGCAGGCAGTGTCATCTCTATTTGCCAGACCGGTGTCATCTTTATATTGCGCTTACAGAGGACGGCCGACCGCGGCGATTGAATCACAAAACGAATTAGGAGGAAGCCCACAGACATGTCCGAGAAACGCCCGCGTGGCCTATTTGGATAGCCTCCCAAAAGGAGCCAGACGTGAGGAGCTGATCGAGGCTTTCACGAAGACGACCGGATCGGGGGCGAGCATTATGCGCGACCCTGGACATCTTAATGAATTTTGCGCGACGACTGCCCGCAAAGATATCGAGCAAGCCGCCGGTGCCCGTCCTCTTCTCCTAAAATTAGCGCGACCATAAGCAGTCACGCCGGTAGGCGGGAAATAGTCGAGGTTACGCCTGCGAAATAAAAATAGGGGCCGTGACCGAATTTCTGTCGCGGAAGGTGCCCTTCTGGAAAATGCACGCCATTGCGGAGTACAACACGGCGGGCGGTCAACGGGAAAGTGGGTGCACAGTATTGGCTAAACGGATAGTGAACGTTGCGCGAAGAAAAGCATTGCAAAGCACTGTTATCGACGAACTCTTTGTGCGAACGGCAGACGAAAATTACATCGTTGCACGATGGTGTGCGAACAACCACCTGTATACCGATTTCTTCTGGCTGATAGTTCACGCGGTAGAGAAATATCTTAAGGCTGTCCTTTTGTACAATGGTAGGTCGGTGCTTTCATACTCTCACAATATCGTTGCCTTGTATGACATCTTAGCCGGTTTTGCTGGAAAGCTTCTGCCAAAAGAGCTTTCAGTACCAGAGTGGTGCACTGCACTGCCGAATACGTTGCCTACCAGGCAATTCGTCGCGTACCTATTCAGGCGCGGCAATGCAGATAACCGATATGCGCTTCATGGCTACACGTCGCAGCTACCGCGCGACCTTTTTATGGCTGATAGCCTCGTCTTCGCTGTGCGTCGTTTGATTTGCCCGCTCAACGATAGGGCCTTTCCTGAGCGTGTGCGGACGGCCCCGCCGATCACTAATCGACAGCTTCTTGCCAAGGAGCCGCATGATTTTCGTCGTTTGGGTATGCCTTTGGAAGCCCTGATTGCGGAGACCAAAAACTCTCCGGCGCGAACAGCGGCGTTGAACCAAAATTTGCCCTTTGCTCCGCCGGATTTTCCGCACATTGCTCTGCAGGAGATTGAACGTGCGATCCGCAACCCGATTATCGATCACCGTATTTTTGGCCCACTGCAAAGCAGCGAGCGTTACCCTGTTGCTGAAGGCTTGGCGGTCGCGAAATGGATTGTAAAAAATGTGCGTTTGCCCAACGGACTCGATGAGCAGATACGAGACGGCATAAGAATAGCCGAGCGTAAACTGAAATCATCTCGGAGGGCTCGTCGTCCACCAGTCTGAGCGATGCGGCGGAGTGGCAGGCCGCTGTTTGTCATTGGCGGGTAACCGGCTCCTGGAAAACCGCACGAGGCGACTTACGGAAAATCACGCCGCGCTGCGGCACAAAACCGGGGAGGATGATAATGAGGAAACGAAAAGTTTGCCGATGACCGGCTACGGTCTCGCCTCTGGGAAGGCGGCCCGAATGTCGGACCTACTGCGGGAGCGTAAAGCATATAGAAAGTGCCTTTGCGCTTCGACATGTCGACTTTGACTGGATTGAAAGCGGTCTCGAAGTTTGGACGCATCTTGTATTTCGACGGCACGATTAGAGCAGTCTGCGCGAGCGGAAGGCGCGGATCGAGTGATGTGGGCACAAAGGCGGTCGTGTTGCGCACCTCCGCCCGTGTGTAGCCAGGCCAGGCGGTCGTGTCGGGCACCCACGGCCCGTGTGGATTCCAGTTCTTTTCGAAATCGAAGCGAAACGGAGTGCGCCAAAAGTCTGCACCGGCAGAATACGCGGGGGGTTGATCCGAGAACAAGACCCGAGACTCATCCGGCATCAATGTGTGGCAGTGGTCCGGCAGGAAGAACTGCTGCCGCAAAAGGACGCCACTGTCCATCAACACGATCTTGTAGCCAAACTTTGCGAACATAGCCAAATAGGCAGCCGACATCACTGCTATGCAGTGCCGGTCTCTACCGCGGTCATCCTGTTTTCTGGTCAGGCTTCCGCTAACAACCTGACGCAACGCGTTGTCGAAATGTGTTCCTTTCCAGCTGTTGCAGCCGCCCTTTGATCCCTTAATGCTCAGAGGCCGCCTACAAAGCAACGTGAGCCCGCTACGGGTGTTCCTCGAGATCTCCTCCCGCACAATGGCGGGGTCTTCGGCCACAGCTTGTTGCGGAATGATGTGCTCAAGGCTGAAGTCGTGCGCTGGCAGGAATCGCCCGCAGGCCGGGCACATCAGCAATCGGCTCGCCTCAGCCTCCGGAACATAGGAAATCAGGTCCGACCGCATTTTGTGCCAGAGAACTTCTTTGACTCCAGGGACGTCTATATTCATTCGGACAATTTATCCCGTGCGCGGAACTCGCGCTCATGCTGCGCGCGTGACGCGGCGCGAGGTGGCGATGCTACGGTCGTAGCTGTCCGCCAATTCCTGCAACGTAGCGCCTGGCGTGTGGTAGCGTCTTTCTGCTGTGCCGGCCAGGGAAGGGGGTCGGTGCATTTGCCTTCCTTCCGGCGCGTAAAGATTCGGCCGAAGCTGATGAGGCCGGCGAGACCCACAAGCATGAGCGAGGCTGCGCTCGGCTCCGGAACAATGGCGGGCCGCGAACGACACCGGCTTCTCCGGGCCTGCGCCGTTTACATAGGGCGGTACCGACAAATATTCGTAGTAGCTCGAGCCGTTGTAGAACGGATTGGCGTAGTTGCCATTCGCCAGCGAGAAGCCAAACCCATGCGTCGTCAAGCGCGGTTCGACGGCGCTCACCAGGTTATCGACCGCATACGGTTCGTTGCCCGGGATCGCCGTGCCCGTTGGCTGGAGGCTGGTGATCGTCGCCCCCGCCGTCGGCGCGGACGGGGGCTTTCATTGGGAGCGGTCTGGTTCAAATGCAGCCAACTCCTGCATGACTACATCGTGCAAAAGTGGTAAGTTGACGGTCAGAGTTCGCCATACGCGGCTCGCCGCTACGTCCTCATATTCATGTCGATAGATATTTCCGGCTGCCGCCATCTCTCGCCACTCAATAGACGGATGCCTGGCTTTCAGTTCTTGCGGCAAACGGCGCGATGCCTCCGAAAATGATTTCGAGGCACCGCGTCACGGCATATAAGTGTAGATTGTCGTCCTTGAACGCCTCGTAATTGATTCCCGCGATGAAGCCTTGGGCCATCGCTATGTGATGCTGGATGTCGTTGAGCGAGCGCCGCGTTGCTTCGGATGATCTAGAACGCATAGATGGCGCCGGCCGTGGCGGCTGGCCGGACGTGGGGCTTTAGGCCCTCCCTGTCCACAACATCAACCGAACCTTCGAACAAGCTGGCGATATATTCCTTGAGCTGGACGTACTCGTAAACACCGACCGGCGCATTGGGGTCGATTTCGATCATAATGTCGGTGTCGCTGTCGGCGGTTGCCTCGCCACGCGCACGCGAGCCGAACAAAGCGGCATGTGTCACGCCACGCGCTCGGAGTTCCGCTTCGTTCTCGCGAAGCTTGGCGATGATCTCTCGCCCGTTCATATCCCTATGATAGCAGAGAAGGCCGTGTTCAGGGAGGAACTGGACGCGCTCCTAGCGAAGTGCGAAAGGCCTCGCTTAAATCAACACCTTGTGTTTTCCCGATCGTTCTGCGGCTCCATCAAAGCCGCATAAGCGCCATTCTGGAGATTCTGCCAAAGTTGACCAGAAGTGCTCGCGGCGTATAGGAACTAAAACGTTCGCGAGCGCGGTGTAATGGTGGTGGACGACTTGCAACGGGGCTGGGAGTATTCGACGCGTTTCGCCATTATTTGGAAGCGGTGGGCAACCGTATCTAGGCCCTGGAGGCTGCCAGCCGATGGGATGGGTATTGGTTTAAGTTCGTCCGCCGCGTAAAGATTCGGCCGAAGCCGATGAGGCCGGCTAGACCCACAAGCATGAGCGAGGCTGCGCTCGGCTCCGGAACAATGGCGGCGGCGAACGACACCGGCTTCTCCGGGCCTGCGCCGTTTACATAGGGCGGTACCGACAAATATTCGAAGTAGCTCGAGCCGTTGTAGAATGGGTTGGCGTAGTTGCCATTCGCCAGCGAAAAGCCAAACCCATGCGTCGTCAAGCGCGGTTCGACCGCGCTCACCAGGTTATCGACCGCATACGGCTCGTTGCCCGGGATCGCCGTGCCGGTCGGCTGGAGGCCGGTGATCGTCGCCCCGTTATCGGTCCCGCTGATCCCGACGATTTGATAAAAGCCGGCCCCGTCCGGAGCGTCGTTCGTCGTGAAGGTACCGGAAGCGGAAACCCCGCCACCGCTGTAGCTCCAATTCCAGAGCAGTAAGGCGTTTGCCGGTGGTCCCTGCGTCAGCAATATCGCCGCCGCGATCGCCAGCCGCATCATCGGCCCCACCCCTCTTCCGCGACATCAGACCGACGCCAACCCTTGGCGCTAACAGGCTACGGACAAATGCAGCAACATCGTCATTCCGGGGCGCGGGCTCTGCCCGCGAGCCCGGAATCCAGGAACACCGGCCAGACAAATCAATGGGTTGGCCGGTGTTCTTGGGTTCCAGGCCCGGCCCAGACGGGCCGTCCCGGAACGACATCTGAGTTTTTCAGCAGCCTGCTAAATCCGCCCCATTTGCATTGTAGACTATCACCCGAGAGCTTGAGGCTTGCGATAGTGCCGGGATGGGTTGGGATGCGGCCGCCTGTAAATCTCCTGCCAAAACAGGCGCACTGAGACCCGCGCGAGCCACGCACCCGCGGCAATCGCGCCGGAACGCGCCCGTTGCTCCCGCCCGTTGCTCGCGCCCGTGTCTTGCGGGCACACGCCTTGTCGGCATCGCATTTCGCGGCCACACTCGGCCAGCCGAGGAGCAAGGAACCCGTCGCGATGAAGAATACATCCCCTGCGCATACCGGCCGCCATTTCCTGCAGATCCCCGGGCCGACCAACGTGCCCGACCGGGTTTTGCAAGCGATCGCGATGCCGACAATCGACCATCGCGGGCCGGAATTTGCCGCGCTGGGGCAAGAAGTCGTCGCCGGCATGAAGCGGGTGTTCCAGACCGACGATACGGTTGTCGTTTATCCGTCGTCGGGAACCGGAGCATGGGAGGCGGCGCTGGCGAACACATTGTCGCCGGGCGACCATGTGATCATGTTCGAAACCGGCCATTTCGCGACCTTGTGGCGGCAGATGGCGGCCCGGCTCGGTCTCGAGGTCGAATTCGTACCCGGCGACTGGCGGCACGGGGTCGACCCGGCATTGGTCGAGGAGAAGCTGACCGCCGACCGGGAACATCGACTGAGGGCGGTCTGCGTCGTCCACAACGAGACGTCGACCGGGGTAACGAGCCGGATCGCCGAGATCCGCGAGGCGATCGAGCGGGCGCACCATCCCGCGCTTTTCATGGTCGACACGATCTCTTCCCTCGCTTCGATCGATTACCGTCACGACGAGTGGAAAGTCGATGTCACCGTCGGCGGCTCGCAGAAGGGTTTGATGCTGCCGCCGGGGCTCGGCTTCAACGCCGTTTCGAAGAAAGCCCTGGCCGCACACAAGAACGCTCGGCTGCCGCGCTCCTATTGGGATTGGGAGGCGATGCTCGAGACCGGCCGCACGGGGTTTTTCCCTTACACGCCGGCGACCAACCTGTTGTTCGGGCTGCGCGAGGCGTTGAAGATGCTGCTCGATGAGGAGGGGCTCCCGGCGGTGTTCCACCGCCACGCCCGGCATGCCGAGGCGACCAGGCGGGCGGCCGCCGGCTGGGGCCTCGAAGTGTTGTGCGCCGATCCGCACGAGCATTCGAATTCGCTTACCGCGATCTTGGTCCCCGACGGGTTCGACGCTGACCGGGTGCGCGAGATCATCCTCGAAGCCTTCGATATGTCGCTCGGCACCGGGCTCGGGAAATTGCGCGGGAAGGTGTTTCGGATCGGTCATCTCGGCCATTTCAACGATCTGATGCTGTGCGGCACGTTGGCGGGTGTCGAGATGGGGCTGCATCGCGCCGGCATCCCGCACCACGCCGGCGGCGTCACGGCGGCCGTCACATTCCTCGGCTCGGTGCTGTCCGATTTGGTTCCAGCGGCGTAAACTGGGATAGCGATTGCCGATCGGGACATTCCGCAGATGTTGACCGAGCATGTCGATGAAGCCGCCCGCCATTTGTGCGCGGCGCGCCGTGGGCCGCCGCTCCACGAATTGCCGCCCAACTGTCGGCCGCAATCGGATGCCGATGCCTACCAAATTCAGGAGGCGGTGCTACGTCAGTTAAGCGAGACCATCGGCGGCTGGAAGGTCGGCGTGGCGTCTGCGGCGAGCGCTGCGTTCTGCGCGCCGATCTGGATGAAGATGATACGACCGAGCCCCGCGTCCTACGCCGCCGGAGAGTTGCGGATCATTGGCATCGAGGCTGAGATCGCCTTTCGGCTCGGCCGAGATCTTCCGGCGCGCCGGGCGGCTTATGATCGAGCCGAGGTGACCGCTGAAGCTGCGCTGCATCCGGTGATCGAAGTGGTCGATTCCCGTTATGCGGATTTCCGCTCGCTTGATCGCCACTCGATCCTGGCCGACAACTTTTCGAATGGCGGGCTGGTTTACGGGGCGGCCGTGGCGGACTGGAGCAAGCTGGACCTCGGCAGCACCGCGATCATGGTGACTGAAGATGGCGAGCCTTTTGCCGACAGTACGGGCGGGGCGAGTCGCGACCCGATCGCGGCGCTCGTCGATTTCGTCAATCTGATGAACGGGCGGGACGGGGCGAGGGCCGGCACCTTCGTCACTACCGGGTCGTGGACCGGCCTGGTGTTCACCAGGCGTGGCGCAAAGATC
>Ga0306921_10007185_pt1 | contig 11662 bp, 11 predicted proteins | sample sta12Cox44000080_FD_203760 | JGI IMG/M metagenome (GOLD analysis project Ga0306921, IMG submission 203760) | Lab enrichment of tropical soil microbial communities from Luquillo Experimental Forest, Puerto Rico - statoxic.12C.oxic.44.000.080 (v2)... | ecosystem: Environmental > Terrestrial >... | reverse complement strand
CAGCACCTCCTTGAGTGGATAGGCCACCCGCCAACTCTCACGATCATCGCTGATCTCGGCGAAATGCTGCAACAGCAGCGCCAGCCGAGCCGGCGCAAACACAGGTTCTGATGTCATGGTCATCGGTGGCTCCAGCGGATCAGGAGCCACCACGGAATCACATCCGGGCAGTCAACCTCAAATCGCCGTCAACCCGGACGCAGCGCCGTGGCGGAAAGCCCTGTTTGGATTGACATTTGGACGTTCCTTGGCTTACAAGGCGCGGCGTCCCGCTGCTGGCCAACGGCTAACGGGAAAAATCGCCTTTTTGCGATATCCGGCCTCAACCAAGGGCCTCATCACAGTATCAGAATAGGTCCCATGAAGGTCCGTAACTCGCTGAAATCGCTGCGCGGTCGGCACCGCGCCAACCGCCTGGTGCGTCGCAAGGGCCGGGTCTATGTGATCAACAAGGTCCAACGCCGCTTTAAGGCGCGCCAGGGCTAGCGATCGAGCCTCGGATTTTGCTGGCCTCGGGCGTCTTGCGGCTTTGCGGCGCGTGTGTCTGGGTCTAGAGTTGGTCGATGGCATTGACATTCTCGAAAGCGATGCTCCTCGCCGCGATCCTTACGGTGTCGCCCGCCCTTGCGTTGGCGCAGGATGATCCCACGGGCGGGGCAAGGAGAAAACTCCCGGAAGCGCCCGCGAAGCTGCCAAGGGTCGGCGCCGACAAGATGCGCGGCCTCGACTTCCTGTTCGGCGCCTTGAAGGCTGCACCCGATGAGGGCAGCGCAAAGCATGTCGAGGCGCGAATCTGGGCGATCTGGATGCAGACGCCGAGCGACACCGCGGCGCTTCTGATGGCGCGCGCCAAGGCCGCAATGGACGTGCAGCAGATGGACGTGGCGCTGAAACTGCTTGACGCCATCATCAAGCTGCGCCCGGACTGGACCGAAGCCTGGAACCGGCGCGCGACGCTCTACTACCTGCGGAACGACTACTCCCGCTCGCTCGCCGACATCCAGCAGGTGCTTGCGCGCGAGCCTCGGCATTTCGGCGCGCTCGCGGGCCTTGGTATGATCATGCAGGACGTTGGCGACGACAAGCATGCGCTGGAAGCCTTTCGCAAGGCGCTGGCCGTCAATCCGCATCTCGAAAAGGTGCCGGATCTCGTGAAGGTGCTGAGCGAGAAAGTCGAAGGCCACGACATCTGACGTCGTGTAAGGCGGAGCGCCTTTCGCCACCCGGCGAGGAATGTCTTTTCTCGTTGCGGACACAAGCGGCAACGAAAAGACGCTCGATGACCACAAGCGCAGTTTTTGGCGGCGAACCGATCAGGTTTTCGACGCGCTGTTTTGGCATGGTCGGAAAACGGGCGAGCGGCAGTTTGCGAAATCGTCACCGCCAATGCAGGCGTGATCGGCGACACCAGGTTCGCGGACGGCCTTGCAGGTTCACGGACGCTGCCCAAGCCCGCCCCTTTTTACCGCACACGCATGTCCGGTAGAACGCTGGGCGGCCCGCCGGCAAATGATGCCGACCAGCCGATTGCCTGGCCTTATCGTATGACCGCTGCGCGTTTGTGGCGAGGAAAACCGGTGCCCGCTTTGCCCCAACGCGGGCCTTGGATCCGCATCACGCGCTAGTGCAGCGCGTTGCTGCCGTGCTCGACAAAGCCGCGATGTGCAGCCGCTGCATAAAGCTGTGCGATCTCGGCCTCGAGATGCTCGTTGACCAACAGCAGCGCTCGCAGCGCGCCGCGCAGATCACCCTCGCAACTCGCCACGATTTCGTCGATCGCGGCTTCACTCGATCTGAAGCTCATTCCAAATGCCCTTCCCATTGTCCCTGTGGGGTCACCTTGCGACCGATCCGGTGTTTTCCCCTGGAGGATGTGAATGAGGCCAGGTGAAGGTCACTGGTTGATACGCGCCCGTTGTTGAGAAAAAATGCTGACAATGGTTATAAAATGGCCGACGACGCCCGTATGACAGACCCACGTATTTCTACGGGAAAAATCGCCTTTCTGCCCTGGCAAAACCGCGACGAGATCGGCCGCGGCGGCGCGCTCTGGCACTGATCTTCTGGAAAATGACAACAATATCAATGGTTTTTGTGGTGACGCTGGTGATCCTGGCGCTGGCCACACAAATCGGCGTCGTTGCGCTCGAGCGAACCTTTCCAGCTCACGGAAAGCCCGTCGCGGTCGACGGCGCCGTGCTGAATGTGGTCGATTTGGGACCGCGTGAGGCAGCCACACCGCCGCTTCTTTTGCTGCATGGTGCGAGCTCCAATCTCGCGGTGATGCGGCAACCTCTAGGCGACATGCTTGCCGTCAGCCACCGCGTGATCCTGATCGATCGACCGGGACACGGCCACAGCCCGCGCGAGCGCCGGATGGATTCGACGCCCGCTATTCAGGCACGGATGGTCGGCGAGGCGCTCGACAAATTGCGGATCAGGCCGGTGATTGTCGTCGCGCACTCCTGGGCTGGTGCGCTCGCCACACGGATGGCGCTGGATGATCCGTCACGCGTTGCCGGGCTCGTGCTGCTCGCACCCGTCACCCATCCCTGGCGCGGCGGCGTCGGCTGGTACAACCGGGTTGTTGCGATGCCCGTGATCGGTCCGCTGCTCGCCTACACGATCACGCTACCGCTTGGGCTGTTGATGGCCGAGAGCGGCGCGCGTCACGTGTTCCTGCCGCAGGCGATGCCGGAGGGTTTTGTCAAGAGTACGGCGACGCCATTGCTGCTGCGCCCCCGCGAATTTCTTGCCAATGCGCGCGACCTGACGACCTTGAAGGCGGCGATTGCAGAGCAGGCGCCGAGCTATGGTAAGATCAGGATGCCGGTCACGATCATTTCGGGCGACGTCGACAAGACGGTCTCGACCAATATTCATTCACGCCGGGTTGCGGCGACGGTTGCGGGCGCCAAGCTGATCGTGCTGCCCGGCACCGGGCACATGATCCAGCGCGCGGTGCCCGATCTGGTGGTGTCGGAGATCGAGGCGATGATTGGACGGATCGAACCAAGGACCGGCGCGGCGGCGAAATAGCCGCACCAAGCTGTTTTGAAGGCCAAACAGCGGCTCAACGCGGGGCAAATTGCCCCCACGGGTTTGTCGATTTCTTAATTGAAACGGCCGCATGCTGGTGGCTTTCCGCAGAATAGGAAATGGTCGGGCAGCATGGGCACTCCATCCATTCGTTTGGATCAGGTTAACGACGACGCCAATCTGAGGCTGGTCCGGTTTTTCGGCATCTGCCTCTCAAGCCTCGTCTTCGTCTATGCGCTGCTCGGCATGCGACTGTTTCTGGAAGGCAATTGCTTTGCGGCTGCCGACTGGTTTCTGGTTTGGCTCCGCGTCCTCTTTGGTGCAGCTGCGCTTGTTGTGATGCTCTATCCGACTTGGCTCGCCAAGCCGCTGGAGCGGCAGATCGTGGCGATGGGCGCGATGTTCGAGGCCGGCTCTGTCGCGGCCGACGCCAAGCAGAAGATCCGCCTGATCGTGCTGGTGACCATGGTGAGCCTCTTGCTCGAGCTCGTCATGATCCGCTGGCTTGCCGCGGTCTTCCCGGTGTTTTCCTTTTTCAAGAACTTCACGCTGCTTGCCTGCTTCCTCGGCCTCGGTGCGGGCTACGCGGTCGCCGACAAGCAACGCTGCGCGCCGGCACTGGTGCTGCCGATGCTGGCGCTGTTCGTTCTCGTCATCACGCTGTTGCGCTACGACGTCGGCGCCAACACCGACATCTTCGCGGCGCTGCCGATGCAGGAACAGACCTCGATCTCGATCTGGATGGACAAGCTGAACTGGCTGGCGCTGGTTCAACGCAGCGTGCCGCTCTATCTCCTGCTGTCGGTGAGCTTCGTGGCGTGCGCCTGCATCTGCTATCCGATCGGCCAGCTCTGCGGCAAACTCTTGTCCGCAACCGATGCCGTGAAGGCCTACGGCCTCAATTTGTTCGGCAGCATTCTGGGCGTGCTGGCGCTGTGCGTGATGAGCTTGTTCTGGCTGCCGCCAGTGATCTGGTTTACGGCTGTCGCGGCCGTCCTGCTCTATTTCGTGCTGTCGCGCGATGCGCAGCTGCCGCTCGCCGTTATAAGCGTCGCGCTCTTGCTCACCGTGCTGGCCTGGCCGTTCGAGACCGAGACCCAGCGCATCTATTCGCCCTATCAACTCCTGGAAAAGATGGCGAAGCCCGACGACGGGCTGATGAATATCCTGTCCGGCGGCTCCTACTACCAGAAAGTCTTCAACCTGTCGGAGGCCAATCGCGGGCACGAGGTGGAAGGCGACCAATATGTCCGTGCCTATTACGAGTTTCCGTTCAACTTCAAGGCGCGGCCCGAGCGCGTGGCGATCGTCGGCGCCGGCAGCGGCAACGACGTGGCGGCGGCGCTGCGCATGGGCGCGTCCCATGTTGACGCAATCGAGATCGATCCGGCGATCGTCTTTCTCGGCAGGCACTATCACCCCGAGCACCCCTATGACGATCCGCGCGTGAGCGTCGTCATCAACGACGCCCGCAATTTCTTCCGCACCGCTCACGCGCAATACGATTTGATTATCTATGGTGTCCTGGATTCGCACACCGCGCTCAGCCACGCCTCCAATCTGCGCGTCGATTCCTATGTCTATACCCGCGAAGGCATCGCGGAAGCCTTCAACCTCCTCAAGCCGGACGGCGTGATGTCGATCGCCTTTGCACTGCCAAACGAATCCCTAGGGTTCAAGCTGTCGCATATTTTGTCGCAAATCCCCGGCGCCGGCAGGCCGCTCGCCATTCGCGTCGGCTATGATTCCAAGACCACCACCGCCTTCGTCACCCAGAAGGGCCGCGACGTGCGGCTGCCGGACGCGAAGGCGTTCGCCACGTTCGGCTTTACCGACGTCTCCGAGCATTTCGCCCAACCCTATCCGGCCGAGAGCATCCCGACCGACGACTGGCCGTTCTTCTACATGATCGAGCGCACCTATCCGGTCAGCTACATGGTGGCGCTTGGCCTTGTGCTGGTCCTCTCCTATATGTTCGTGCGCAAGACCATCGGCTGGACCGAGCCAGTCGATCGCGGCTATTTGCCGTTCTTCTTCTTAGGAGCCGGCTTCATGCTGGTCGAGACCAAGGCCATTACCGAGCTCGGCTTGCATCTCGGCGGCACCTGGTTCGTGGTGGCCGCGACCATCGTCATGGTGCTGTTGATGGCGTTCCTCGCCAACTTCATGGTGCAACAGAATTTTATGCTGCGCACAAGTCTCGCCTATCTCGGACTGCTCGCAAGCCTCTTGATCGGATATTTCGCAGCTCGCGACCACACACTTTTCGCCTTCGCCTCGCCAACGCTTAGCCTGATCGTTGTCTCGGTCCTGCTGACGGTACCGCTGTTCTTCTCAGGCTTCATTTTCTCCGGCTTGATCAGCCGAGCCGGCGTCAACATCTCGACTGCGCTCGCCTATAATCTGATTGGCGCGCTGTTCGGCGGCTTGATGGAATACAACTCGATGTATTTTGGCTTTGCCTTCCTTTACCTGCTGGCGATCGGCTTTTATGCGCTCGGCTGGGTCTTCTGCGTGCAGCCCGTGGCTGCGGCGCGGCTTGCAGCAGAAGCGCAGCGCCCTTAAGGACGCCTGGCATTCACCCAAAGCTCCGGCCGCGCGGCCGAAGCTTGCGCTTGGCAAACGAGGCGGCGCTATTTCTTCTTTCCGTCCGCTTGGAATTGCGAGATGTAGGCCCAAAGGTTGTTGGCTTCGGTCTCGTTCTTGATACCGGGGAATGCCATCTTGGTCCCCGGGATCTTCGCTTTGGGGTCCTTGATGTAGTCGAGGAACTGCTCCTTGCTCCAGGTGATGCCGGAGTTCTTGTTGGCGTCGGAATAGCTGAATCCTTCAACCGTGCCCGACTTGCGGCCGTCGAGCCCGTTCAGCAGGGGGCCGACCTTGTTCTTGGCGCCTTCGCCGATTGAGTGGCAGGGGAGGCATTTCTTGAATGAGCTCTCGCCAGCGGCTGTGTCCTGCGCCAGCGCGTTGGACGCAGCGGCAAGCGAGATGAATGCGGCCAGCACGCTCAGGGTCAGTTTTTTCATGGGATACTCTTTGGGCTATCGAGGGGGGGTGGAGCGGGAAAGGCTTACTTTTTGGCAGGCCCGCGCGCGGAGCACAAGCCGCCAAAAAGGCTAGTGCCAAGACAGCCCGGACGTGCTTGATTTCCCATGACAAATTTGGGAGCGCGCGAAGAAGGGATAACCATGGCGATCAGGATGCCTGCGCCGGATCAGGCTGTGCTTGCGCGCCGCGAGGCGGTGGTCAAGGCCTTGCGCGCGATCGTGCCGGGCGAGGGCGTGATCGACAGCCTTGACGAGATGCGCGCCTATGAATCCGACGGGCTGACGGCGTATCGGCAGCCGCCGATGGTCGTGGTGCTGGCGGAGACCACCGAGCAGGTGTCAAAGGTCCTCACATATTGCCACGCACAGGGCATCAAGGTGGTGCCGCGCGGTTCGGGCACCTCGCTGTCGGGCGGCGCGCTGCCGCTCGCCGACGCCGTCCTGCTGGGGCTCGGCAAGTTCAAGCGCATCCGCGAGATCGATTTCGACAACCGCGTTGTCGTGACCGAGCCCGGCGTGACCAATCTCGCCGTCAGCCAGGCCGTGGCACATGCCGGCTTTTATTATGCGCCGGACCCCTCATCGCAGATCGCCTGCTCGATCGGCGGCAATGTCGCGGAAAATTCCGGCGGCGTGCACTGCCTGAAATACGGCATGACCACCAACAATGTGCTCGGCTGCGAGATCGTGCTGATGACAGGCGAGATTTTGCGGATCGGCGGCAAATGCGCCGAGGGTGCCGGCTACGATCTGATGGGCATCATCACCGGCTCCGAGGGGCTTTTGGGCGTCATCACCGAGATCACCGTGCGCATCCTGCAGAAGCCGGAGACGGCGCGCGCCATGATGGTCGGCTTCGCCGAGGTCGAGGCGGCCGGCGAATGCGTGGCGCGAATCATCGGCGCAGGCATCATTCCGGGCGGCATGGAGATGATGGACAAACCCGCCATCCACGCCGCCGAGGCCTTCGTCCATGCCGGCTATCCGCTCGATGTCGATGCGCTGCTCATCATCGAGCTCGACGGCCCCACCATTGAGGTCGACGAACTGATCAAGCGGGTCGAGGCAATCGCGAATGGCTGCGGCTCGCGGACGTGCCAGATTTCAACCTCGGACGCCGAGCGCAATCTGTTCTGGGCCGGCCGCAAGGCGGCGTTTCCAGCGGTCGGGCGGATTTCGCCCGACTATCTCTGCATGGACGGCACCATCCCGCGCGGGGCGCTGCCGAAAGCCTTGGCGCGGATCCGCGACCTCTCCCTGAAATATGATTTGCAGGTCGCCAATGTCTTCCATGCCGGCGACGGCAATCTGCACCCGCTGATCCTCTACGATGCCAACGCGCCCGGTCAGATCGAGCGCGCGGAAGCCTTCGGCGCCGACATTCTGCGCGCCTGTGTCGAGCTCGGTGGCGTCTTGACCGGCGAGCACGGCGTCGGCATCGAGAAGCGCGATTTGATGCCGGAGATGTTCTCTGAGATCGATCTCAATCAACAGCAGCGGCTGAAATGCGCCTTCGACGCCGAAGGCCTGCTCAACCCCGGAAAAGTGTTTCCGACACTGCATCGCTGCGCCGAGCTCGGCCGCATGCATGTCCATGCCGGCCGGCTGGCATTTCCGGATATTCCGCGGTTTTAGGTGGCGGCCCATCGCCGCCGCAATGCGGCGGCGGGCGGTCCAGGCGCGTTCGCCACCGGCCCAGCGCCTGTGCTGACGAGCTTCAGTGTTGCCGTCTCCGCCACGTTGATCTCTTCTCAACCGCGCTTCGCTTTGGCAGTTGGGCGCACGCCTTATCTTGCCGAGCAGCCATCAGCGCAAGTGATGTTTTGGCCGGTGGCGAGCGAGCCCCTGTGCCGCTTCGGTTAAGGTCGGCTCGCCGCGCCGGACGTCGCGAGGAAAGGCCCGCCCGGGCCCTTCCTCGGGAGGTTACAACAGCGCGTATTGCGCGCGCTCGCGTTTGGCGAGCAGCGGCAGCGCCTGGCCGGCGATATAGGTCTTGAAATGTGCACTGTCCTGATGCGCCTTGAAGGCTTCCTCGTCGCGGAACAATTCGTAGAAAAGGAACTGTGCCGGATTATCCTTGGCGCGCGAGATCAGGAACAACTTCACGCCGTGCTCGCGCTGCGCTTCGGGCAGAAAGTGCGACAGGATGTCGGCAACCCTGTCGGCCTGCCCCTCCTTCGCTTGCCAATGCGCCACCACCAACAGCCCGCCGCCCTCTGTGGCGTCGCTCACGGTCTTGCCGTCCATCGCGTCGTAACCCATTCTCATCGCTCCTCTCTTGGGGATGTTCGTGGGGGGCGCGGGCGCCCGCGCGCTTGCGGTGACCCCGGATGCCGCCCTCAACAGTTCGACATAAGACGAATAATAGAAGCAAATGCTTCGATGCCGATCGAAGCTTGCCAGGAGGTGCACAACGGTGCAGCTTCGGCGCCAGCCTGTTCCACGGTTTCGCCCTTGTTTCCGATCCCCGCGCGTTTAGAAGGGATGGTAGAACGCCGCGCGGGTTGCGACAGATGCAGCGCAACGGGCGAGGAGAACAGAACAGGGCAGCAAGTGCCGTGGATATCCTGAAAGTCAGCGAGGCCAGCGATGTCGAGCAGGTGGTGCGCTCGGCGATCGCACGCGAGCAGCCGCTGGAGATCATTGGTCATGGCTCCAAGCGGGCGATCGGGCAACCGATGGCGACCAACGCGGTGCTCGACCTGTCGGCGCTGAATGCGGTGACCTCCTATGAGCCGAACGAGCTGATTGTCACGCTCGAGACCGGCGTGCCGATTGCCGACGCCATCTCACTGATCGATTCGAAGAACCAGCAATTCGCCTTCGAGCCGGTCGATACCGCGCCGTTGCTCGGCGGGAGCGCGCGCGGCACCATTGGCGGCATGATTGCGGCGGGACTAGCCGGCCCGCGCCGGGTCAAGGCCGGTGGCGTGCGCGATCACCTGCTCGGCGCGCAAGCGGTCTCAGGCTTCGGCGACAGTTTCAAGACCGGCGGCAGGGTGGTGAAGAACGTCACCGGCTACGACCTCTGCAAGCTGCTCGCGGGGTCCTGGGGCACGCTCGCCGTCATGACCGAAGTCACCTTGAAGGTGATGCCAAAACCCGAAGGCGAGCGCACACTGGTGCTGCGTTCCCTCGACGACCACGCAGCCAATAGGGCGATGACGGCGGCGCTGGGCTCGCCCTTCGATGTCTCCGGCGCCGCCCACGTGCCGGCGTCCTCGCTGCGCGGGGAGGTCAGAGGGCTGGATGGGCTCGGCTCGTCGCACGAGGCGATCACCCTGCTGCGGCTAGAGGGCATCTCGGTCTCGGCGGTCCATCGCGCATACGCCCTTGCCGACACACTCAAGGCCTTTGGAACTGGCGAGATCCTCGACGATGCGGTCTCCGCAAGTGTCTGGAGTTCCATCCGCGATGTGCTGCCCTTTGCCGCGGCCGGACCGCTCGGGGCCTGGCCGGTGTGGCGGATCGTCTGCCCGCCGGCGTCGGGCGGCGCGCTGGGCCGACAGCTGGTGAGCGACAGCGGCGGCGAGGTGATCTATGACTGGGGCGGCGGCTTGATCTGGGCGGCTGTGCCGCATGCCTCGGACGCGCAGGCTCTGCTGGTGCGCGGGCGCGTCAATGCCGCAGGCGGCCATGCCACGCTGCTGCGGGCTTCTGAGGCGGTCAGGCGCGAGGTCGATGTGTTCCATCCTCAATCGGGTGGCGTTGCGGCCTTGTCAGAACGGGTGCGCTTGAGCTTCGATCCAACGGGCATCCTGAACCGCGGCCGCATGAGGCGTGGGGCTTTGGCATGAAGACCGAATTCAGCCTTGCCCAGCTCGCCGATCCCGACATCGCAGAGGCCGACAGGATCCTGCGCACCTGCGTGCATTGCGGATTCTGTACCGCGACCTGTCCGACCTATGTGCTGCTCGGCGACGAGCTCGATAGCCCCCGCGGGCGGATCTATTTGATCAAGGAGATGCTGCAAAAGGACAAGCCGCCGACGCAGGCCGTGGTCAAACATATCGATCGCTGCCTCTCTTGCCTTGCTTGCATGACGACCTGCCCGTCAGGCGTGAACTACATGCATCTGGTCGATCAGGCGCGGGTCAGGATCGAGCGGGACTTCAAACGGCCCCTCGCCGAGCGTCTGCTGCGCGCGGCGCTGGTCCGTGTCCTGCCCAATCCCAACCTATTCCGCACCGCGATGCGGCTCTCGCGGCTCGTGCGTCCAGTCGCGGCGCTGTTGCCGGCGCCGAAAACCCCCACCGCGACACCGACGCTGTGGCAACGCTTGCGCGCGATGCTTGCGCTCGCCCCTGGCGAGCTGCCTGAACCGGGGCCTGCCGCAGGCCGGGTTTTTGCCGCCCTGGGCCGGCGGCGCGGCCGTGTCGCGCTGTTGCAGGGCTGTGCGCAGCAGGTGTTGGCGCCGCGAATCAACCAGGCCGCCATCAATGTCCTGACCCGCCATGGAATCGAGGTCGTGCTGGTCAAGGACGAGCAATGCTGCGGTGCATTGACCCACCATCTTGGCCGCGACGACGAGGCGCTCGAGCGGGTGCGGGCCAATGTTGCAGCATGGAGCGCGGAGGCCGCTCGCGACGGGCTTGATGCCATAGTTGTGACGACTTCGGGATGCGGAACGGTGATCAAGGACTACGGTTATATGCTGCGCGAAGACCTTGATTTCGCAGGTCCTGCCGCGAAGATTTCGGGGCTTGCCAAGGACATCACCGAGTATCTCGCCGGCCTCGAAATGACGCCCGCGCAGCCGACCCATGGCGACGTCGTGATCGCCTATCACGCCGCCTGTTCGCTGCAGCATGGGCAGAAACTCACAGCTATTCCGAAAGATTTGCTTTCCAAGAACGGATTCGTGGTGAAAGATGTGCCTGAGAGTCATTTGTGTTGCGGTTCGGCGGGGACCTACAACCTTCTCCAGCCTGACATTGCGACCCGATTGCGTGATCGCAAGATCGCCAACATCGCAACCGTCAAGCCGGACATGATCGCTGCGGGCAATATTGGATGCATGATGCAGATTGCGGGCGGCACATCGGTTCCTGTCGTGCACACGATTGAACTCCTCGACTGGGCGACGGGCGGCCCGCGGCCACCATCGACCCGATCGATTAGCGCCGCGCGCTTCCAGGGCGCGGATCACCAGAAACGCCTGATGGACATGGATCGGCGGCAACAGGAGGATCACGATGGCTAAAGGAAAAAAGAACAAGAGCAAAAAGGATAAAAAGAAAAAACTCTTGATGGCGAAGAAGTCGGCCAAGAAGGCTGTCAAGAAGTCGGCTAAAAAGGCCAAGAAGGCGAAGAAGGCCGCGCCGAAGAAGGCCGCCAAGAAGGTTGCAAAGAAGGCCGCGAAAAAGGCCGCGAAGAAGGCTGCACCGAAGATGGCTGCTCCCAAGAAGCGCGCGCCCAAGATGGCACCGGCGCCAGCGCCCGAGCCGATCGAAGCCCATGAACCTGCGACTGAGCCGGCACCCGCACCGAGCTGGGCCACGCCGAGCCCGTCGCATTCCTGGACCCCCTCATCCGGCGAGGACGATCACGGCGGCTAGCCCCGCGCGTCCCGAGAC
>Ga0306921_10007179_pt1 | contig 11666 bp, 5 predicted proteins | sample sta12Cox44000080_FD_203760 | JGI IMG/M metagenome (GOLD analysis project Ga0306921, IMG submission 203760) | Lab enrichment of tropical soil microbial communities from Luquillo Experimental Forest, Puerto Rico - statoxic.12C.oxic.44.000.080 (v2)... | ecosystem: Environmental > Terrestrial > Soil... | reverse complement strand
CGGCTTCGGCTCGGCCGAATTGGCTATATCTATACGATCGATGCTCGCTCGATGCTGATCGATGTCGAGGTCACCCTCGAAATCGAGCCCGGCGTCCCACTCAGCGATGTAGTGCTAACCATCGGGCATGACCAGCTGGGTCGGATGCGCTATCGAACGATTGCCACCGATATGACGTCGACGGCGAGGCCGCTCTATCGCGCCTGGATCCCCGGCCGACGGCTGCTCGACGCGGCGGGCGCTTCGTATTATCTGATCAGACAACCCAACATTTCCGGCGATTGTTTTGCCATCCACTCGATGCCACGCGATGCGGAACGATTTACCGGGATCGAGACTGTGGTGCAGCGCTGGGGAAGGCTGCATTTGGCGGTTGCCCGCTATTCTTTTTCCGGTTCGCAGTGCGGCGCGAGGCTGGTTGTCGGTGAGCGCAAACTGCTCACCGGGGGCGGCTTTTACGATCGGATCGCCGATTACGCAGCTTTGATGCGGAGCGAGGCCTCGACAGCATCAACAAGTCAAGCCGTCCGTGACCTCAGCACCTCCTATGATTATGGCTCCAAGATAAATGCCTTTGCCAAATGCTTTGCCGTGTGCAAAGCGGGAGAAGTCACGACATCAGCAGCAGAACTCGATGAACTACGGTCACTCTTCGACTTATATCTCACATATTACTATGACTTATTCGTGAATAGCCATAATAAACAACGAAACTCAATCTTCTCTCGAGATCTTTCGTTTGTTATCCTTGGTGTCGTGACAATGTATCGAGCGACCAAAGCCGCCGATTATCTCCAACGACTGGCACGGCTTTGCGATGTGCTGCTCGAGTTCGAAGTGCGTTCATATGACATTGCGGGTGATCCCGCGTCCGGCTTTTTGATGAGGATGACCAGCCCCCGGGTTGCCTACGTCGACTGTCACAGCGCCGCACTGCTGGCGTTGACCCAGGCGGCGCGTTATCTCGACGATCCTCGATTGGTGCCGACGATCGAGCGCGGTCTCGGGAGCTATTGGGTGGAGGCTTGCACAGTTGCTGTTGACCGTCCGTACCAGATCGACACCGTCTCTACCAGCATGGTCGATCGTCTCGGCACACGCCGCACCGAGAATGCGTTCTGGAATTTCAAAGCCGGGATGACTTTGCGGTTTTTCGCTGCGCTGCGCAGATCGTCGCATCCATCGCTGCGATCGATCGCCGTGCGGCATGGGGAGCGAATGAACCTTTTCGAGATCGTCCTTCGGCGCCAAATCGAGAAATCAATCACACAGCGAGAGGATAGTATCGAAGTTCGTACCGCCATATCAACGGGGGAAACTAACTCGGAAACGCAACCCTGGGTAATGCTCGGGTTATTCGGCCATCCGTACGATTGATTTTGGCAGCGCCAGGCCCGGGATGTCTGGATCTTTTTCAAATTCTGACTTCCCGCCGAATTTCAAGGCCCTCGCCATTCGCACAACGGAATTGACGGCAAGAGCCCAAAACAAGGACGGAGCTGCATGCCGATGATACCAACAGACGCGATCCCCGCGGCCGAGTTCCTGATACGCCATCTGTACCGGTCGATCGATGTGGCCTACGGCAACAGGTTCTCTGCTGTTGCGGAAAGCGAAAATCCGGGGGGAGACAACTGGTTTTGGAATGACGACAACGCAAAGTCATTGGAGTTTCTGTCGCGGCCGGAGGTCTGGCGGCGTTTCCCGGGTGAACTCGCCGAGGTGCTTCGTTTCGTGCGGTCCATGTGCTGCGGACCGTACATCTTTCGGCGCGTCAGCAGCCCGCGACTTGAACCGACCGGTAAGGAGGGCAGCGTCTCGGGCTATCTGCACTCGTTGATGCGGCTGAAATTCGATCTTTCGCATGGGGCAATCGCGGCCGGCGTGCGCTTTCACGATGAAAGAACCCATGACAACCTTTGGTTAACCGGGAACCGTATCGAGTTTACCCGGCGTCATCGCCGCTTTACGTTAAACGTCGAGAGCGCCATCAGCAATGTCGACGCATCGCAGGAAGGACATACACTGCGGCTGCGGCATTCAAGCGACTTGTATTTCACACTTCGCTGGAGGCGGCTCCGCCTCGGACAGCTAACCTATACCTACACGATCGATGCGCGATCTATGGTGATCGAGGCAGAGGCGGCGCTCGACCTGGCGCCTGGCAGAGAAGTGAACGACGTTGTGCTTACCATCGGGCATAATTTCGAACATTCCTACTTTACCAGCATTGGCGCTGACACTCAACCGCAGGGAAACCTTTTGTTCACCGCCGGGGAGACCGGGCGCCGGATGGTCGATACAGCCGGCGCGTCCTACTATTCGATTAGACAAGGCTTCATCTCCGGGGACGCCCTTGCCATCCATACGATCCCGCGAGAGCCGACACGCCTTGCTATGATCGAGACCGAGGTGCAGCCTACTGGAAAGCTGTATAGAGCGATCGCCACCTACGCTTTTCCAGGCTCTCGGCGCGGCGAGAGGTTGGTCGCCGCCGAGTGGAAGCTGATCACTGCGGGCGGTTTTTATAATCGCGTTGCCGATTACGCTGGCTTCGTTCGAGCCGCGGCAACGCCGGACTCGGCACAGCATGCTGCTTACGATTACAGCATTTCATACGATTACGGGGTCACGATCAATGCCTTTGCCAAATGCTTTGCGGTCTGCGCCTCCGGCGATGTCATGCCTCAAACGGCAGCGCTGCATGACGAATTACGGGCACTGTTTAACCTATATCTCGACTATTACTTCGATTTCTATGTCAATGAACACGCGGCCCAGCCGAACACGATTTTCTCCCGGGAACTCGCATTCGTCATTCTCGGCGTGGTGACGATGTATAGGGCCACCGGTGACGACGATTACCTCCGTCGGCTGGGGCGGTTATGTGACGTATTGCTCGATTTCGAGGTGCGGTTTCTGGATGTGGCAGGCAATCCCGCCTCTGGCTTCTTAATGAGGCTGGACAGTCCCCGGGCCGCCTACGTTGACTGCCACAGCGCGGCGCTCCTCGCGCTGACACAAGCTTCCCGCTATATCAGCGATCCGCGGCTAGCGGCCGCGATCGACCGCGGCCTTGCGAGCTATTTCTTAGAGACCTGTAGGGTTGAGGTGGGTGGACCGCGTAGGGTCGATACCGTTTCAACGATCATGATTGATGATCAAGGTACCAGGCGGACCGAAAACCCGTTTTGGAATTTCAAAGTCGGAATGACATTGCGATTTTTTAACGCATTACGGACCACACCAGATCCAGCAGTGCAGACGGTTGCCGCGCGGCATCGCGATCGCATCGAGCTGTTCGAGATAATCCTGCGTCGACAGCTCGAAAGATCGATCACCGAGCGGGACGATGGTGTCGAAATTCGATGCGCAGAAATCGCCGCCGAGACAAATTCCGAGACGCAGCCATGGGTAATGCTGGGACTGCTCGGTCACCCTTATGACTGAACATGCGCAGGGCGCGGCACTCTCTGGCGCTTGGCAAGCGCGGCGTGCACTGCAGCCGCAACCTTCGCGGAGGATCTTCGATTACCAGGACGGCGCAGCACGAATAGGCAGCGACGCCCTATAGCCTGCTCGAAGAACCTGGCGAGATCCTGGTGGATAGCCCGCTCGATCGCCGTATCACGGACGAGCCCATGGTCACGGAATTTTCGTTCCCACCAAGTCGGGCTGGCCCAAACCAGATGCCCGTGAAGTGGCCAGCCTTTGTCGTCGCACGGCCAGTGTCGCCAATAGCACGCGTCACCAACGGATCGCCATTCTTCGAGGTATGGCTCTTCAAAAACTCCAAAAATGCGATCCTGGCCCCACATTGGCGAATTGAGATACACATATCCATCTTGGTCGACGAGCGACCCAATTCGCTCGACATAAGCATCTATTAACAAAGGGCTGACGTGCTCCAGCGCATCCATAGACAAGACCACATCGAAGCGCCCGTCGATTTTGAGGGCAAGGATGTCGCCAAAGAGCATACTGTCGCGAACGTTCGGGTAGGCGAAAGCGAATGCAGTGTGACTTACCTCCGCCCCCAGAACGCTGATACCCGTTTCGGCGAGAAGACTGAGCACCGGGCCGGTGAAACAACCCAATTCAAAGCAACTCCGAGCCCCTAGACCGCGCACGATCGCCGCCGTGATGACTTTGTCGTAATCGATCGATGGGTTCCATGCACCAAACCGATCGTAATACCGGTGTTTTTCAATCAGCTCCCGCATCCGAGCGATGTCTTCGTCGGCGCGAGCGACATACACGGTAATCGCGGATCCGTTGACGAATTGCGTTTGGTACATATCCGGCGTCGCCCCCCTGAGATCGGGCAACGGCACCTCTGGGACAAAGCTTTCAAGAACCTGCGAACGGAACTCCTGGGAGGACACAAACGCTCTGACCAGTTGCTCAAGGAGCTTCCCGGAGAGGAGGAACTTCATATGATGTTGGAGGCCGTCGGGATCCGGATCACGCTCAAGCATTCCGCGATAGAGAGCCGTGGCGACCTCCTCAGAAGTCCACTCGTTCCTGCGCCTAAACCGCCGGTAAGAGCGGCCGATGAGCGCGTTGAGAGCGTCGGACCAGCTATCATGCGCCCCCACCGATGCAAGGGATGACCCCTTCTGGTCGCTCACAGCGCACGTCAAGTTCGGGATCAAGCGCCATCCAACGCCTCTGCCGTTTGCTCGCCGTGCATGAAATATGCCGCGCAACGGATGAAAGGGATTACGGGTAAAGCGAATTTCCGTAAACCCAGCCGTCCTCAACAAAGCCTCGACGCATCGCTGGTTCGGCCCCCACCAATTGGTCGGATCGTCAGCGAGTTCAGCGCCGGGATAATAACGCATCGCCGGATCAGGAACGTCGTCGAGATCGAGATGGGTCTCGACAACCAACCAAGAGGTAGCAAGCTCCGCAACATTGCTGATAACACTTATAGGATCTTCCAAGTGATAAAACACGCCAAGGAACAAAACTATATCATAATAATCAACAATATCTGGCTTGACATGGTGAGTGTCGAGAACCTTATACTCAATATCTAATCTTTTATCTTTTAGAACGTAGAGGAATTTTTCAAATCCGTGGAAAGACGGATGAGCCCAGGTGTACATATCGGTCGCGAGCACGCGCGCTGCACCAAGCCGTTTTGCCTCGAAGGAAAACGCTCCGTTCCAGGCACCGACATCCAGTACGCTCTGTCCGTCCAAGGCCAGCGGCGCAAAGACCGCATCAAACTCCGCCTTCAGTACGCCCAACGTCTTCGCACCCCGCACCAGCGTCCCATCGGACAATTTAAACGAGTGATGCCAAGCATCAACACCTAGTGTAGATAGTGCTTCAGCTGGCTTACCCAAAGCGGCGACCTGCTCTTCCTTTGCCCTCACGAACCGCCGCACAAACCCGTCCCATTCCAATAAATCTAAAGGTAAAACCTGGGTCGGTTGCTTTAGGGGCCCGAATTGGTTACGAGCGAGACTCAAAATCTGCAATTGAACTGCGGACAAATTTCGCCTTTGAACTTCGGATACACAGCAATCTAACGTGATCTCGTCCGGCTCCCGCCCAAGCATCGTTCTCAACGCGTGCTGAACGTCCTGTCTGGAGGCTATCATCGAGTTTCTCGGTCCAAAAAATAGATCGTCGGGCTGCTGCCGAGGTTCAGCTTTCTTACCGAATGCGGAATGGCCGGTCTAGCCGGACTCGTTCCCGAGCGTTCGGTGCTCGACAATCGGAACTGCGGCCAGTAGATATGGACACAATCGGGTTTGTGTTTAGAGGCGTGCGTGATCCTTTTTTCCATTGGCCTGCCCGGTCGGCTTGCAGAATGGTGCGATGCTGTACTCGCCAACCTCGCGGGCCGGCAGGATGGCAGCGTGGCCGTCACTACCTGTCCGCCAATGGCCAAAATGTTTGGATACGAAAGCATCACCGGTGTGCTCGATGAGGTTACTCTTTCGCTGATCGAGACCAACGCGACACACCTCATCATGGGTGCTCGGCAACCGGACGAGCGCCTGCGCGCAATGCTCGAAACTACGAATGCCCGTTTCGTCGTGGCACTCGATGACCCACGGTTGGCTGTCGCCGATATCTTGGCCAGGACAAACGGTGAACTGAGAGCGGTCACGCGGGCGGTTGCCAACAGCTGTCCTCTGGTGATGCGGTGCGCGTCGTTGCCGGGGGCGCTCACGATACGGCGAAGTCAGGCGGGAATGGATGCCGTGACCGCAGTCGCGGCTATCGCGCGCCACTTCGAACTCACCCTGAACGAAGCCGAGGCGCAGCGCATCGTCGATGATTTGTCGGCGCGCGGCCTCTGTTACGCGCCGCCGGCACCCGACGAAGACCCAGGAACGAAGCACAAAGTGGCCGACGCCGCGCTGGCAACATACGCAGAGTGTTTCGCTGGCGGCGATTTGGCCACGATCGTCTGGCCGCGCGAGCTGTTCATTGTCAACGGTAATTCCGGTAAGAGGACAACGGACGTCCTCGAGATTTCCGGCAGTACTTCCGTCGCGCCGTTGATTTATGGGCCGTATATCCACTTGCCGCCAGGCTCTTGGACGGCGCGGGTGCTGCTCGGGTTCTCATCGCAGGCCGCCGGGCACACGTTTCTGGTGGACGCTTGTGCCGGGAGACAACTCGCCTGCATGAGCTTTCAACCGGGAAAAGCGGGGGTTTATACGGCGGACATCAATTTCTCGCTCGACGAACCGAGCGGGCACGGCCTGGAGATCCGCGTATGGGTCGGGAGCGATAATGCGCGAGGGCAATTGGCGTTTGGTCACGTCATTCTTAGGCCTGTCGCGATGCGCCAGCCCGATGCAATCCTCGGATCGCAGGATGATTTCCGGTCGGTACTTGAGCTCTAGCACCTGATCGGCAGCCGGCAGCGGCCAACATCCGACCCGGTCGACATCCCGATGCGGGATTGCATAGATATGCGCACGCGAGCAGAGGTGGGGTACCGAGGGAATGCTTTATTTCGTCATCGGGCTGCCTGGCCGTTTTACCGAATGGTGCGATGCGGTCGCGGCGGAGATCGCCCGGCGGGCGCTGGGGCCGACCGAACTCGTCCGCGCTGACCGGCTGGAGGAGATTTCGCTCTGGATGATCCGCACCGGCGCGTCGCGAGGGGTGGTGGCTTCGCGGCAACCCGGCGGTCGGCTTCGCTCCGCGCTCGTGCAGTCCGGCCGTACCTTCCTCGTGGTGGTCGAAGATCCGCGGACAGCTCTCGCGGAAGCCGTTCACCTGCAACGCAACGAGGTGGCCTCAGCAGCACAGCTGGTGGCGAGCAGCTGCGCTGGGATCACGCGCTATGTTTCATCGCCCGGAGCACTCGCCCTGTTTCGCGACCGCGACGGCAGCAATCTCTTGAGCACCGCGCGAGCCATCGCGCGCCATTTGGCTCTCGACGTCAGCGATGCCGACATCGGCGAGATCGTCGATGGCCTGGCGGCGTCAGGTCTGAGCTTCGCCGCAAGCGACGGCGCGACGCGGTGGGACGGCCTGGGAGCCGAGGAACAGCGCGTGGTGGATGGGGCGCTGGGTCCCTTCGTCACCTATCTCGCGACCGGCGATCTGCCGCCGATAATCTGGGAGCCTGAGCTCTTTTTCCTGGCCGATCGACCGGGCGAGCGAGCGACGGGCCTCATAGACGTCACCGGACGTGCGCGCCGGCTTTTGGATGGGCCCCATATAATGCTGCCGCCCGGGTCCTGGTCGCTGTCGCTACAGCTGCTCTTTTCACGCGAGACCACCGAACATGATTTTCTATTGGAGGTGCTCGCCGACCGCCAGGTCGCTTCCCGCATCATCCGGCCGCATGCCGAGGGGGCCTTCGAGGTCAATCTCGCTTTTACGATCGAGGCCACGACGGACCATCCGATTGAAATCCGCGTTTCGAGCCAGCGTGCCGCGTTCGACGGCACTGTTGCAGTAATCGGGGCCGTCTTGACGACGGACGGAGCGGCGCTGGCCGAAACCGGATCGGCTCTCCTAGCGGCCGTGGCAGACCTCAAGGGATGAACCTGGCGGCCGCGCTGTTCGGTCCCGGGCGTGCTGCCGCACGACTGATCCGTCGCGCCGATAAGGCCCGCGACACCGGAGATTATTCGGAGGCGGCGAAGTTTTATTCCCGAGCGCTGAAGCTTGACCCGACCCGGACCGACATACACGCCCAGTATGGGCATATATTGAAGGAGGTCGGGCGCTACGCTGAGGCCGAAGCCGCCTACCGGCGCGCGCTTTCTCAGTCACCCAGTTATGGAGAGATCCACCTCCAACTTGGCCATCTTCTCAAGCTCACTGGGCGAACTGAACAGGCGGCCGAGGCCTACGAGGAAGCCCAGCGTCTGTTGCCTGACAGTTCTATCTCTAGTCTCGAATTGCGAAACCTCAGAGCGCGGCAGCCGCAGAGTGGCTCCAATGCGTTGTTAGGCGAGCCGGAATGCGAAACGCATATCCGGGAAGGCGATCGTCTACGTGATGCGGGATGCTACCCAGACGCAGCAGAAGCCTATAGCGCGGCGCTCGCTATCGCGCCTACGCGGACCGACATTCGCGTTCAATACGGCAATATGTTGAAGGACTCCGGTCGGTTGGCCGAGGCCGAAGCAGCTTACCGTTCCGCGCTGGCCGAAAGGCCCGACGACGCGGACATTTACCTGCAGCTCGGCCATTGCCTAAAGCTGCAAGGTAGGCGCCCGGCTGCCCTGGAGGCGTACCTGCGGGCATCCACGATGGCTCATGTGGGACAGCCCCGCAATCAAGACTACTTATACGAGACTCGATTACAACTAGCTGGTGTCGAGGCGCTGACGGTAGTCACACATCAGATACTTGAGCTGCGCGCGATGCTGGACCAGTTGGCCGTCTCCCTGCCAGACATTCAGGCGCAAACCGCCTTTCCCGTTAGCTGTTATGACAGCTTTCGCGCATCCTTCGACGTTCCCAGCCCACCCCGACCCGCAGTTTCGGAGAGTTTCGCAATACTCCTGATGGCCGATCCGGAGCCGCTCGATACCTTGTTCGCTCAACTCGGGGCAATCAGGCGCCAAACCTACGAGAACTGGACGCTGTGCGTGATTGGCTCCGATCCCGCCCGAAGACGGATCGCTGAAAGGGCGGCGGCGAGCGATGCTCGTATCCGGTGGCAGGACAGCATGTCAGAGGAGACCCCCGTGCAAGCGGAAAGGCGGGTCGCTCTGTCGACCGGTGTTGATTGGATCGTTCTGCTGGGGCAGAGAGCGCTGCTCCACCCCCGTGCGATCGAGTGGTTCGCGTCGGTTGTCGGACAAGGTGCGGCCACAGCCTTCATAACTGACGAAGAAACCGGCGTTCGCGAACGCGATGGTGTTCGGCGGTCGTCCCCCCGACTTCGCCAAGCCGTCGATTACGATACCCTGCTTGAAATGAACACGTGCGGCGAAACGGTCGCCATCGAGCTAGCATCATATGCCTCAGTGGCGCCAAGGCTCGTTACGACCTCGGTCTCCGCCGCCCGCAGTTCGCTCCTAATAGCTCTGGCGCGTGACGGCCGTGTCGGCCACGTCCCGTGTCCGCTCGTTTGTCGCGATGGCGGGAACACCGTAGATTCGGCGATGGCAGCAGCCGCACATGAAGAGGCGGTACGGGCTCATGTCGCGCAGGAATCTCTCGGCGCAAGCATCCACATCGGGCCGCCAAGCGGATCCTCGCCGCGCCTGCCGATCCTGTGGCGCCCGCGAGATCCCGATAAATCAATCGCGCTTATTATTCCAACCCGCGACAATGGCCCCGATGTTGCCCAGTTCGTCGATAGTTTAATAGCAAGGGCTGTGGCCCCGGATGCTCTCCGCATCGTAATCGTTGATAATGGCAGCCAACAGGCTGAGACGCACCGCATACTCCAAGAATTGGAAACGAAAATACAGGCACAAATTTTGGCAATGGATGAGCCCTTTAACTGGTCCCGGCTCAACAACCGCGCGGTGCAAGTAGTCAATTCGCCATTGCTGGTTTTTGCCAATGACGACATGGTGATGCTGTCCGAGAAATGGGACGAGCGTGTGCGAGGCCTGCTTGAGCGCCCGGAGATCGGCGCCGTCGGTGCGCGCTTGTTATATCCAGACGACACAATGCAGCATGCGGGGGTTCTCTTCGGCTGGAAAGGCTCGGTCATCCATGATGGTCTTTATCAGAGCTGTCGAGAGCCGGGGCCTGCCAGTCGCTGGCACGTCAGTCGCGCGGTCGGGGCGGTGACCGGGGCTTTTCTGGCCACCCGTCGTGATGCGTTTCTTACTCACCGTGGGTTTGACGAACTCTATCTGGCGATATCGTATAGCGACATCGATTACGCATTGAAGCTGCGCGCGTCAGGATTGAAAATCCTCTGGACACCCGAGATCACGTTGTATCATCATGAATCGAAGACGCGCGGCCTGGATCATCTGGATCCAGAAAAAAGCGCCCGTGACGCTGCAGAGCGCACAGTAATGGAGACGCGTTGGGGAGCGGCCATGCTTGCAGACCCGAGTGTGAACCCGGTTTGGCACATGGCAGCGTTGCCCTTTAGTCTTCTATCAGCGCCGTCACAATTTCGGATTTGGGCTCATGTCAGGCGATGCGCTGCTGCTAATCCATGGCTGCCAGAAGTAAACAGTGCGGCCCTTGAACGATAACCACGCAGAGCCGAGGATTACAAACATCGCCTGGAACCTTGCTAGCCGATCGGGGCACTTATCTGATTGTGCGTTCCCGTGCTCGCATTTAGCAAACCGGCGGTCGCGTTGCGCGCCGGTCCTGCAGGGCCACTCGCTGTCGCGCCGAAGAGCCCGCAATAATCCGTGTTAAAACTAAATGCATAGCCGTACCTTTGAGTCGGCACCGCGCTGTCCCAGACGTCGATGGCGCCTGAGCGGCCACCGACAATCGACACGCCGATATTGTTCCCATCGTCTACCATGACGCCGCTGTAAGTGTTCGTCGTATCGGTCGACTTCCCAGTGAATGGATTGACCTCCGCGGAATTACCTGCGGCCGTTAGGTTATCTATGTCGACATTCTTGCAGTTCGAGTTCACCCAAATCCCGTGATGCACGTTGCCGCCAGCAGTGCAATTTGTCATATGGACACCGTCGATCGGATTGCCCGGAATACCCTTGATATTCAATCCCGCCCTAGCATTGGTCGAAAACCACGAAAGCGAAAATCGCACGTTCTGCACTCTGCCGGTACTCGCACCTAGCGCTATCAGTGCGCCGTCAGAGCCGCATGTATCGCATTCCAAATTGTGAATGAACGAATTGACCACCGCCTGGCCGGGACCAGGGAAAATTTTAAAGGCATTTTCGGCGTAATCGATTATATCGGCGTTGGTTATGGTGAGACCGCCGGAGTTGAACACCGCAATACAGTTCTCTCCGGCACGATTTCCACCCGATTCGAGGTCCAAAATAATCGTCTCCTGTGGGAAATTCTGCGTTGCATCACCGACTATGATCGCGTGTTGCGTCCCGGTATGGGCATCGACCAGGCATCCGGACATCCGGACGATATATTGATTGGGTCCTCCTGTGACCCAGAAATGAGCGTAAAAGCCGCCAAAGGTATGAATATTGTCAAACTGGTGCTTCTGCCCGTTCAAACTATGTATCGCTGCACCAGCGGACTGGGACTGACCTGTT
>Ga0306921_10007178_pt1 | contig 11668 bp, 7 predicted proteins | sample sta12Cox44000080_FD_203760 | JGI IMG/M metagenome (GOLD analysis project Ga0306921, IMG submission 203760) | Lab enrichment of tropical soil microbial communities from Luquillo Experimental Forest, Puerto Rico - statoxic.12C.oxic.44.000.080 (v2)... | ecosystem: Environmental > Terrestrial > Soil... | reverse complement strand
CTGGCTCTGGGTCGCTGCCGCGGTGGGTATAGCTCTGCTCGCCGCGGTCTTCTTTCACCGCTTCGATCCAGCGCGTTCCTGGAAAAGCAGACACCAAGAGTCCGCTGAGCCGGCCTCCGCAGCGCTAGTAAGCGTCGCAGCGGCGCAGGCTACCGTCATTCCGCATCTCTCGGCGCTGCCCCGTACCGGCAAAAGTTTTCCTTTCCCTCGCTTGATCGCATCAGAGCTCCGCCTCATGCTGAAAGGGCAGCGCTGGTGGTGGTACACGATCGCGGCAGGAGTACTCGTCGGCCAGGTTGCTTCGCCCGATCCCAACCTGCGCAGCGGCTTTCTTGTTGCCGCCTGGATCTGGTCCATTCTGCTGTGGTCGCAAATGGGGTGCCGGGAGGCGCGCTACTCCACGAGCGCTTTACTGTTCTCCACCGAGCGCAGCCTGTCGCGTCAACTACCCGCGCTCTGGATCGCCGGCGTCCTGGTTGCGATGTTAACGGGTGCTGGCGTCGCCCTCCGATTCCTGTTCGCCGCTGACGGGCAAAGCCTTGTCGCATGGCTCGCGGGAGCACTGTTCATCCCGAGCCTCGCCCTGGCACTCGGTGTGTGGACCCATAGCAGCAAGGCATTTGAGGCAATCTATACCCTGTGGTGGTATGTCGGTCCGGCGCACCACACCCCAGGTCTCGACTTTATGGGTACGACACCCGCTTCGAGCCAGCCAATCGTCTACGCGGCCGCAGCAACCATCTTGCTCGCCGCCGCTTATTGGCGCCGCCGGCAAAGCCTCGGATATGCCTGAGCGTTGTCGGAGTCGGGGCGCACACGTTCAATTCACCATGTGGCGCCGAAAAAAGACGGTATATCATAGGCTCGTCTAGCCAATCCTTCGTCGCGTGGACAGGGGCGCGGCAAAGGTGCGAGTGGCTACCTAAAGCGCGGTGGATGGCAAATCGATTTATGGCTGCGTTCACCTGGAGGCCGGGCGTTTTCTATCAGCAGGCCGCAACGGTTCTTCTGCTGGGAGCGGCAGTCATTTGTGCCGCATCGTCCCGGGCATTTCCCCAGCAAAGGACTCAGCCGTCAACGGATGGAGCGAACGCCAGGCTTTCGTTCAACGAGACGATCCAGCCGATTCTTTCTGAAAATTGCTACCCCTGCCACGGTCCTGATCCAGGCGCGAGGAAAGCTGGGCTGCGCTTAGACCGCGGAGAATTTCCCTTTCTGCCGCACGAAAAGGACGGCGAGAAGTTTGGCCCTGCAATCATCCGCGGAGAGCCGGACAAGAGCCCGCTGGTGTGGAAAATTGAGGCCAAGAACCCCAAGGACCGCATGCCTCCCCCCGAAGCCCACAAGACCCTGAGCGCGGAGCAAATCGCCCTGCTGCGGCGCTGGATCCGGCAGGGTGCGCAGTACGAAGAGCATTGGGCCTTTATCGCCCCCGCGCGGCCGGTAGTACCCGAGGTCGCCGACAGCCAGTGGGTGCGCAACGCGATCGACAACTTCGTCCTGGCCAGGATTGAAAAAGAAGGGCTCACTCCCTCACCAGAAGCCGACCAGCGTACCCTCATTCGCCGAGTGACCTACGACTTGACGGGCCTGCCTCCGAAGCCGGAGGAAGTGGAAGCCTTTCTGCGCGACTCTTCGCCTGAAGCTTATGAGAAAGTGGTGGACCGGCTCCTCGCAAGTCCGCACTATGGCGAACACCGCGCCCATTACTGGCTCGACTATGCGCGTTTCGCGGATACCACCGGCCTGCACTTCGATAACTACCGCTCCGTATGGCCTTATCGTGATTACGTAATTCGCGCTTATAACCAGAACAAGCCTTTCAATCAGTTTGTGCTCGAGCAATTGGCCGGCGATCTCCTCCCGGCCGAAAACGTGGACCAGTTGGTGGCCACGGGATTCGACCGGATTCACATCACCTCGAACGAAGGCGGCGCAATTCCCGAAGAGTTGCAGTTCAACCTGGTGAAGGACCGCGTCGAGACCGTCTCGACAGTGTTCCTGGGCTTAACCATGGGCTGCGCGGTCTGCCACGACCACAAGTTCGACCCCATCAAACAAAAGGAGTTCTATCAGATGTCGGCTTTTTTCAATAACACCGCCGACAAATTTGCCGACGACACCATTCCCGCGCCCCCGCCCACGGTGATGGTGCCAACGGCGCAAAAGCTTGCCGCCTACAACGATTTGTTGCGCCAGCGGGCGTCCGTGGAGCGCCAGCTTCGCGCCCGGGAAGATCAAGCCGACGAGAACATGCAGGCTTGGATCAAAGCGGATGGGGCTGCGCAACTGCGCGAGGTTTCTCTAGACAAGCTGCTGGCTTGGTTTCCTCTTGATGAAGGAGAAGGCACCGAAATCCACAATCGCGCGCCCGGGGCCTCACCGGCCACCTATCAAATGACCGGCGGCGCCCCGCATTGGGACGAAACGACCAAATTCTGGGCGGGTTTGCGTTTCTCGATGGCCACCATTCTTTCCTGTCCTCCGCTTGGTGATTTCGACACCGCGGATGCCTTTACCGTAGCGGGATGGTTCGAGCCTCGTTACCTTCCTCAGGATGCAGGCAGTCCCAACCGCGGAGCATTTATTTCGCGGATGCGCGTTACAGGCCAGGACGACTCCGAGTCGCAGCGCGGGTGGGATCTGTACTGGGACGGCGCAGCGTCCTACGATCTGGACAAAAAGCCGCAGAAGATCGATCCACACACCGGTACCTTCGCTGTCCACCTTGCGAGCGCCGGCCCCAAGAACGAGATCCTGGTGCGGACAAAGCAGCGGTTCGATCGCGCCGAATGGCGGCACGTCGCATTGAGCTACAACGGCTCAGGTCACGCGTCCGGCCTGCGCATCTCGGTCAACGGAAAAGCGCAAGAATTGGAAGTGATCGTGGACGAACTCAGTGGCAGCATTCGAACCGATGCTCCCCTGCAGTTCGGCAGGCGAACCGAGGCGGAACCATTCGGCGAAGCGCGCTATCAGGATGTCCGGATTTACGGGCGCGCTCTCGACGATGGCGAACTCAACGCTCTGGCTAACGACGATGTCGTCAAGCACATCCTTCTGACCCCTAGAGAGCAGTGGACCGAGGACCAACGGAAAGCGGTTCGCGATGTATATCTCGCTCGCTTCGACTCGGAAGCGATTCGCTTGCGCGCCGCCCTGGCCGAATTTGCTCCCAAGCTGAAGGCCCTCGAAGAAGGCGGCACCCCTGCCCTTATTTCCTCTGAGAAGGATTCCCTGCCGCGGGCGCATGTCCTCGACCGTGGTGTCTACTCTTCGCTCAAAGAACGAGTGTCGCCGGAGGTTCCAGCGGTCTTGCCTCCTTTGCCCGCAGGAGCGCGGCGCGATCGTCTGGCTCTGGCGCAGTGGCTGATCAGCCCCGCAAATCCGCTGCTCGCGCGGGTCACAGTTAACCGCATGTGGCAGGAAGTTTTTGGCATGGGCATCGTCGAGACCACCGGAGACTTTGGCGTGGCCGGCGCGCGGCCGAGCCACCGCGCCCTGCTGGATTGGCTGGCTAGCGACTTTCGTGATAGCGGCTGGGACGTCAAACGGATGTACAAACAGTTGGTGATGTCCGCCACTTACCGGCAGGCCGCGCGGGTTACGCCTCAGCTGCTCGAAAAAGATCCCCAGAACCGCCTTTTGGCGCGTGGTCCGCGTTTTCGGATGGACGCGGAAATGGTGCGGGACACGGCGCTCGCAGTCGGTGGCATTCTTTCCGATCGCATCGGGGGCCCCAGCGTAAAGCCGTATCAGCCACCAGGCATTTGGGAGGCGGTCCGCGCCAGCTTCGCCCACGAGACTTACGAACAGGATCACGGGGAAGCCGTCTATCGCCGCAGCCTGTATTCTTTCTGGAAGCGCACCGCACCGCCGCCCGTGCTCGAAACATTCAACGCGCCCGACCGTGGAGTCTGCCTGGTCCGCAGGGAGCGCACCAACACGCCGCTGCAGGCGCTGGTGGTAATGAACTCGCCGGACTTTCTCGAAGCGGCTCGCCATCTCGCCGAGCATGCCTGGCACGAGGCAGGAACGAACGAAGATGCGCGGCTGCAGTTCATGGCGGTGCGCGTCTTATCGCGGCCCCTGCGCGAATCGGAGCTGAAAGTGTTGCGCGACTCTCTATCTGCTTTCACCGCGCGCATGAGCACAGCCCCTGACAATGCGCGGACCTTTCTTGCCGTCGGCGATAGCCCGGTGGACGCGACGATTCCGCCCGATGAACTGGCCGAGTGGACCCTGGTGGCCAGTCAGTTTTTGAATTTGGATGAGGCTTTAACCAAATGAGACTCTTCGATCCTTGCCACCTTCCCGCCAGTACCGACCCCGATGTCGGCCCTGGTTTGCGGAGCGAATACATCCGCAACGAAACTCGCCGGCAGTTTTTCGGCAAAATGGCCCGCGGCCTGGGCAGCGCGGCTTTTGCTGCTCTCCTCGGCGATGGATTGCTTGGCTCCATCGCGCGTGCCGACGAAGCCAAGAGCGTTCCCGCGGATTGGCGCTTGCCCAACTTTGCCCCCAAAGCAAAGCGTGCCATCTACCTGTGCATGGCGGGCGCTCCTTCGCAGTTGGACATGTGGGACTACAAGCCGGGCCTGGCGGCTCGCTTCAATCAGGATCTGCCCAATTCCGTTCGCGGCGATCAACTGCTGACCGGCATGACTGCGGGGCAGGCACGCTTCCCTCTGGCTCCCTCCATTTACAAATTCGCGCCGTATGGGCAAAGCGGAACCTGCGTCAGCGAGCTGCTGCCGCACACCGGGAAAGTCGTGGATGACCTCGCGGTGGTAAAAAGCGTGTGGACCGAAGCCATCAATCACGACCCGGCGATCACCTATCTCTTGACGGGCAATATTGTTGCCGGCAAACCCAGCATCGGCTCCTGGGTTGCATACGGCCTGGGCCGCATGAATGAAAATCTGCCGACCTTTGTCGTCCTGACCTCCAAGTACTACGGAAACGCGCAAGCCCTCTTTTCCCGCTTATGGGGCAGTGGATTCATGCCCGCTTCCTATTCGGGCGTGGAGTTCCGCTCGGTCGGCGACCCGGTACTATACCTGCGCGATCCAGCCGGCCTGGACCGCGAAACGCGCCGCGCCATGCTCGATGGCGTCGAGAAGCTCAACCAGATGACCTACGAAGAGGTCGGGGACCCGGCAACGCACGCGCGCATTGAACAGTACGAGATGGCTTTCCGCATGCAATCCTCGGTGCCCGAACTCATGGACTTGTCTAAGGAATCCACGGAAACTCTCGAACTTTACGGGCCGGAGGTTAGAGTTCCCGGCACCTTCACATACAACTGCCTGCTGGCCCGCCGCATGGCGGAACGCGGGGTGCGATTCGTTCAGATTTTCCTTCGCGGATGGGACCAGCACGACAATCTCCCGAAGGAACTCGTACCACAGTGCAAAGCCATCGACCAAGGCTGTTATGCACTCATCACCGACCTCAAGCGGCGTGGGCTCCTCGACGACACGCTGGTCATTTGGGGCGGCGAATTCGGCAGAACCGTTTACTGCCAGGGCGAGTTGACCGCCAGAAACTACGGGCGCGACCACCATCCTAAGTGCTACACCATGTGGCTCGCGGGCGGCGGGCTTAAACCCGGTATCGTCTACGGGGAAACCGACGATTTCGGCTACAACATTGTCAAGAATCCGGTCCACATCCGCGACTTGAACGCCACCATCCTTCACCAGCTTGGAATTGACCACGAAAAACTGACCTACTCTTTCCAGGGTCTGGACCAGAAACTCACCGGCGTCATTCCGGCAAACGTGGTAACAGGATTGCTGGCATGAAAACCATCGAACGCCGCGGGTTCCTGAAGGATTGCTCGACGGTCACTGCAGCAGCGGTTTTTCCGTTTTACGTTCACACTTCCAGCAAGTCCGGGGACCGGCTGCCTGTTGTGGGTTCTGGCGTTCACACCTATGAGTGCGTCCATGACTGGCTCGTTCCTCCCGATGGGCTGGTCTGGGGTGACACCCACGCCGTTTGCCAGGACGCACAGGGTTTTATCTACGTCGGACACACCGTTCACCACTCCAGCATGCGCGGCGAGGCGATTGTCGTCTATGACCCGCAGGGCCGTTTCGTCCGTGCGTTTGGCGAGGAGTTTCGCGGTGGTGCCCACGGACTCGATTTGAGGCGGGAAAACGGGGCAGAGCTTCTGTATCACTGCGACATCAACCGTTGCAAGGTCGTGAAAACGACCTTGAGCGGAGAGGTCGTTTGGACGCAAGCCTATCCCCGCGCGGATGCTGCGTACGCCGCGCGACCGATCGATTTCGTGCCGACCAATGTCGCCTTCGCAGCAAACGGCGACTTCTACGTCGGCGATGGCTACGGCTCCAGTCACATGCTGCGCTTCTCGGCCACGGGAAAATTCATCGGCGAAATCGCCAGCCCAGGCCACGGCGATGGCCAACTTGACAATCCGCATGGCCAGTGGGTGGATACGCGCGCGTCCGATCCGGTTTTAGTGGTCGCGGATCGCGGTAATCGCCGCATCCAGACTTTTACCCTCGATGGTAAGCATTTGCAGACCATCAAGGACGAAGCCCATCTCCGCATGCCGTGCCATTTTCATGTGCAAGGCGAATGGATGGTCTGCCCCGACCTCGACAGCCAGGTCGTAATTCTCGACCGCAATTACAAGGTCGTGGTGCAACTTGGCGATGGCCAGGCTCTAAACGGCCCGGTAGGATCACGCCGCGGCCAATCCCGTTCGCAATTCACCCCGGGCCAGTTCATCACGCCGCACGACGCCATTTTCCTCGCAAACGGCGACATCCTGGTAGCCGAGTGGCTGCCAATCGGACGAATCACCCTGTTGCGCCAGGTCTGAATCTTCCATGTCCATGCGTGCTTTCCGAATTGCCATTCTGCTTTTGCTGTCGGTCGCTGCCTCGGTCCTGATTCTCGTTGCGCGACTGGTTCCGCCAGACGGCCACGATCGCTCTCTTTCCGCCCAGTTCGTCGGACGTTTCCATCCCCTGGTGGTGCATCTGCCGATTGCGCTGCTGTTACTGCTGCCGTTGCTCGAACTCGCAGGACTAACAAAGCGTTGGAGCCATCTGCGCGCTGCCGCGGGTTTCGTGCTGTACCTTGCAACGGCCTCGGCCCTGTCGGCGGTCATGCTTGGCTGGCTTCTGGCATGGAGCGGAGGCTACGAAGGGCCGCTGGTCATGCGGCACATGTGGGGAGGCGTCACTCTGGCCATAGCCGGCATTGCGTGCTGCTTCATTCGCGCATGGAATCCGAAGGCCTACGCCGTCGCTCTTTTTTTCACCGTGGCGCTCATGGTTTGGACCAGTCATCAAGGTGGAAAAATTGCTCACGGCGAAAAGTACCTCACGGAATTCATGCCCGATCCGGCTCGTACTCTGCTGGGAATCCCTCCTCCGCATAAGAACGATCCCGCATCGCCATCGCAAGCTCAAATCACTCCTGCATCCATGCCCGGTTCAACGCCTTCGACAACCGCAGGTAACGCCGCGCTCGCGACATTTTTTGCCGTTCGGGTCCAGCCCATCTTCGAAGGCAAGTGCGTCACATGCCACAACCCGAACAAACACAAGTCCAACCTTCGTTTAGACAGCTTCGAGCAGCTGATGCGCGGCAGCAAGCACGGGCCGGTAATCAAACCGGGCGACCCCCAGCACAGCGAACTCTATCGTCGTATCACTCTCGCGCCGAACGACAAGGATTTCATGCCCGCGGATGGCAAGCCGCGTCTGAGGCCCGATGAGGTCAAGGTGATCGAGCTGTGGCTCTCCGCCGGGGCGTCGAACACCGTCGCGGTCACCGCTGTCGAGGGCGCACCGCCGCCCCCTCCAAAACCGAAGCGCGCCGTGCCTCTCGCCCCAGACTACCGGCCGCGCCTCGAGACGATCACAGCTCTTGAGTCCTCGCTGGGAATCCGGTTACTGCCCCGTTCGCAAAATCCGACCGATGGCCTGGTTGTGCGCACCATCAGTTTTCCCGACCGCTGCACGGATCAGACGCTCGTAAAACTTGAACCGGTGGCTGACCTGATCGTGGACGCGGAACTGGCGCGCACCAAGGTCGATGACGCTGGACTCGCCGCGCTCGGTTCCTTTGTCAATCTTCGCGTTTTGGACCTGTCGTATACGGCGGTCACTTCCGAAGGAGTGCAGAAGCTCGCCAAATTGCAAAAGCTCGAAAGCCTCAACCTGACAGAAACCGAAGTGGACGCCACTGGCGTGGCGGAGTTGAAACACCTGAAGCGCTTGTACCTCTTCGGCACCCACTCTACCAGCACGGTAAAAGGCACAAAATAAGACCGTCGCGATCCCCCGCCTGCCATAGAAATGCCGCTCGAGAGGTATAATCCTGTCCACCCATGGCCCTCAGCGCCGGCACAAAACTCGGTCCGTACGAAGTCCGGTCGTCGCTCGGAGCAGGTGGCATGGGTGAGGTGTACCTCGCTCGCGACACGAGGTTGGACCGCAGCGTTGCGGTCAAGGTTTTACCCAGCGCGTTTTCCCTGGATAGTGATCGGTTGCACCGTTTCGAGCACGAGGCACGCTGCCTGGGTGCTTTGAATCACCCCAATCTCCTGGCCATCTACGACATCGGCTCGCAGGATGGCGTCCACTATCTGGTTTCAGAGCTCTTGGAGGGAGAAAGCCTCCGGGAAAGGCTCGGCGAGGGTCCACTTCCTTTGCGTAAAGTGGTTGATACCGCCGTCCAGTTGGCTAAGGGTCTTGCAGCAGCACACGAGAAGGGCATTGTGCACCGGGATCTCAAGCCGGACAACGTCTTCATCACGAAAGACGGCCGAGTAAAGATTCTGGACTTTGGTTTAGCAAAGCAGGCGACGGCAGACTCGGTTGAAAACGCGGCCACGATGACCGGGCCCGGCACACAGCCGGGAGCCGTGCTGGGAACGGTCGGCTATATGTCTCCGGAGCAGGTCCGGGGCAAGCCCGCAGACCAGCGCTCAGACATTTTCAGCTTCGGGGCCATCCTCTACGAAACGCTCTCGGGGCAGCGGGCGTTTCAAGGCGAAAGCTCAATCGAAACGTTGAACGCCATCATCAAATGTGATCCCCCGGAGATCTCGAGCAACAAGAATATTCCTCCTGCTCTTGACCGAATGATTCGCCGCTGTCTTGAGAAAGCTCCGGACGAACGGTTTCAATCGGCGAGTGATCTGGCATTCGCGATCGAAGCCCTCTCAGGCTCCTCCAGCGGCGTGGAGGCACCAGCAGTGGCCAGCGATGCACCGCATCGCAGGTGGAGTCGCCCGCTCGTTGTCGTGGGGATCATTCTTGCCAGTGTTGCGGTGGGAGCCTTGCTGATGAGACTTCGAGAGGGAGCAACGCCTGGGTTGGGAAATGTCTTGTTCCGTCACCGGACGGGGAAACAGTCTTGTACAGCTCCGCCACCGACGGCAACATTCCGGATCTATTTATCCACCGTCCGGACTATCCTGCTCCCCAATCGATGGGACTCCACGGCGTAAGACTTCTGTCCATATCGACAAAAGGGCAGGTGGCCATTCTTACGCATGCGACCTATTTGGCGCAGCGACAGTTCAAAGGCACCCTCTCTGAAATCGCACTAGGGGGAGGGGCGCCCCGCGAGATGCTGCAAGATGTACGCGAGGCTGACTGGTCTCCTGACGGAACGAAACTGGCGATTATCCACGAGGTGGACGGAAAGGACCGCCTGGAGTTTCCCGTCGGGAAAGTGCTGTTCGAAACTTCCGGGTATCTAAGTGACCTCCGCTTTTCGCCGCAAGGAGATCGGATCGCATTTTTCGAGCATCCTGTGAAATACGACGACCGCGGATCGATCGATGTGGTAGACCTTAGCGGACACAACTCTGTCCTTTCCGATGGCTACCAGGGTGAAGAAGGATTGGCTTGGGCACCGAGCGGGAGGAGCATTTTCTTCTCCGGCCAACTGGGCGACGGATTTAATCTCATTGTTTATGAGCTGACTCTGTCCGGGAAAAGGACAACTGTGCTTGCGGCCCCGGATGATCTCTGGGTGTTGGACGTGTCCAAAGACGGCAAGCTGCTGGTCAGTCGCGGCGAATACCAAGAGCGGCTGATGGCCTGGGCGCCGGGATTCAAGAGCGAACAGGAAATGTCCTGGCTGGATAATTCCAACAATGCGGTGCTGTCCTCCGATGGGCAAGCGCTGCTGTTTTCCGACGGCGCTGCCGCGGGCGGCCTCGACTATGCGCTCTGTCTGCGAAAGCCGATCGAGTCGCCCGTGGTGCGTCTCGGTGATGGAAATGCACAAGGAATTTCGCCCGATGGCAAGTGGGCTTTGTCCATTGTCCCCACTTCTCCGATGCGGCTCACTCTTTATCCCACTGGCCCTGGTGAGCCGAGGCCCCTCGAGAATGGCCACATTCAAAACTACGACTCTGCCCGTTTCTTTACTGACGGAAAACGTGTCTTGGCCTGCGGAAGTGAAGTGGCGCAAGCCTCAAGATGCTATATCCAAGAGCTTGCGGGTGGCGTTCCTCGTCCAGCGACGCCGCCAGGGACAACAGGTGGTCTTGTATCTCCGGATGGAAACTCCATTATTGCGCGAGACGCGGACGGGAAATTTTCCGTCTACACCATGACAGGCGGTGTACCGCGACCGGTTCCTGGTCTCACCCCGGAGGATGAAGTCATCCGCTGGAATTCGGATGGCCGATCCTTTCTCGTTTATCGCCGGGCTCAGGTACCCGCTCGGATCGAGCGTCTCGATCTGTCAACCGGCAAGCGCGAATTGGTCAGGGAGATTACTCCGCCTTCCAAGGCGGGAGTCGTGAATATTCGATACATCTCCTTCAGCGAAGATGAACGGTCTTATGCCTATACCTTCGACAGAGTTCTTTGCCGTCTCGCAAGCGTAACGGGAATGAAGTGACCGAGGCGGCGGGACCGAGTCTTGGTCGCCGTTGCGGGATTCTTGCTGAGTCACGAGCAACTCGGGCACAAGCCCCTAATGCCTGAGTGGCGTTACCGGACAGTTCCCGCACGCGGCGCCAGAAGATCAAAGCCACACTTGAGTCCGCCAACTACTGATATCCCGTCTCTGGCGGGATTGACACAAATTCCGAAAGAAAAGTTCTAAAATCGTCCCCTTGGGCGCGCCTAGATCAATCTAGAACCGTGCAATTTATTACGGATGTGTTAGCGAACAGTTTCACCAAATGCGCCTTACACCATAGGTTTCAAACAGCGTTTCATTACTTATGATCGGCATATTCTCGGCTTGGGCTTGGGCAATCAGCATGCGGTCAAAGGGGTCTTTGTGCGGACCGGGCAAGAGGCCCGCCCGAACGCCATGATCTGCAGAAATCGCCAGAAGTTGAAAACCGTCGCGGTCGAGGTGCCCCGAGAAATCAGCCGCCAGATCATTGGCCGTCGGTAATTTGCCAAGCCTGACTTTCGTAGCGATCTCCCAAGCAGAAGCCGCGCTAACAATCAACGTATTTCGAGTATCCGCGATCGTCTTTCTGGCGGGTCTCGTCAAGGCTGTGTCATCCGAGAGCCACCACAGTAAGGCATGGGTATCGAGCAGCACGCGCAAAGCAGGCTACTCCCAACCCGAGAGTTCGCTCATTGGAAGCGGCTCAAAAAATTCTGGGCCAACGCGCAACTTGCCTTTCAACGAACCCGGTTGG
>Ga0306921_10007177_pt1 | contig 11668 bp, 12 predicted proteins | sample sta12Cox44000080_FD_203760 | JGI IMG/M metagenome (GOLD analysis project Ga0306921, IMG submission 203760) | Lab enrichment of tropical soil microbial communities from Luquillo Experimental Forest, Puerto Rico - statoxic.12C.oxic.44.000.080 (v2)... | ecosystem: Environmental > Terrestrial >... | reverse complement strand
AAGCGCAAATCGTTGATCACTCATGTATCGACCCGCATACATTGACGCCTGCGACGAGCACGGATAGCATCGGGTCACCGCCATGAAGCAAGTGGACCGGCCGAGGCTACGTCGTTGGTCCCGCGGTGAGTACGCGCAGCTGATTGATCACGGCATCCTCGACGAGGACGACCCGGTCGAGCTGCTCGACGGGCTCCTGCTCGTGAAGGAGCCGCAGCACAGCCCCCACCGGACTGCCGTGCTGCTCACCGCGAAAGCGCTGGAGCGAGCATTCGGTGAAGGCTGGTTCGTCCAGACCCAGAGCCCGATCATCCTCGACGACCGCTCCGAGCCCGAGCCCGACGTCTGCGTGGTTCGTGGCTCGCCGCGCGACTACGTGACGGCTCACCCGAGCCGCCCAGCGCTCATCGTCGAGGTCGCACAATCGGGCCTGCACCTCGTCCGTGGTCGGAAAGCTGCGGCATACGCACGGGCAGGAATCGCGGACTACTGGATCCTCAATCTGGCTGGGCGAGTACTGGAGGTCCATCGCGAGCCAAAGCGCTCGCCCCCAGACACTGGGGCTATGCGTCGGTCGAAGTCTTCAGAGCGGATGCGACGTTGTCGCCACTTGCCACGCCAGCCGGGGACATTCACGTCGCTAACCTTTCGCCGTAGCCCTCGATTCCACCTCGCCCCCGACGCTTTACGATACCGCTGCATACGGGCGGACAACATCCACGCCGGCAAGTTCGCTGGCCAAGCCGTATAAGAATTGCGTTGGGAGTGACGCGAGGAACTCTTCGACTATCCAGCTCTCTTTACCAGAGATGATCTTGTCCCACACGTCCGGTTTATACCGTGTGATCGACCCAAGATAGAAGATCACCCCGTACATCGCGGCAAGATATGGCACAAACGCACTCGGAGGAGTATTGACAAGATAGAAGCGATATCCCTGAGCGGTGAGAATTGCGGCAGTGCCACACCTTTTGACAAGAACTGCGAGCTGTCCGATCGCATTGTCGATTCCACGAGTCTGCGCGCGAACGGGAGCAGTCTCGAACCAGAGCTCATCATCGTGTTCGGACTCAACTTGAGAAAACACTGACGTGAACGCTCGTCGACTCCGGGTTCTGGGGAGTGCGTCGCGAACATCTTTGTCGGCACGCACTACGCGCATGAGCACCCACACAGAGCCTCGACGGTACCGTATCTCAAAGCGCTCGATCGGAGCGAAGATCGGAGGAGATGCCATGACCTGCGTGAAGGTTCTGTGAATACTCGGTACCACTTCTAGGAGATCGATCACTCGAAAGAACTTCGGTAGAGCGGCTTTGTACCCCAAGAGACTAAGAAATTCAGGAAAGATCTCAGAACGATCGTTAGCGGCATTCTGAATTTGGACTCCCTGTCCTGCTAGCCGTAGACGGATCCTGGAGTTGGCACGCGGGTCACTTATGCCGTGCCTTGCGAGCGGCGGTAAAGCAACTTGGCGGATCAGAAGCGCGGCCTTCACCACATTTAGAAACGCATAGTAGTAGAGAAGGGGACGTGAGTGGAAGCGCGGGGTTTGCGCTGCCTCAAAGAAGTCATACCCTTGTGCAATGTATGCGTTGGCGATGTCCTCGTTGCGCTTGCCTAACCTAACTGCTAGATGAGATAGAAACGCCCAAGGATCTGCGGTTACCACACGAGGTTTTCGCCTCTCATAGAAGAGCGGGAAGCCGCCCGGCGCATTCGCAACGGAATCCCCCTCCTGCGCTTTCGGCGGGCGACCTGGCATTGGCTATTCAGCCTTGCAATCCATAGTTCCTGTACGGCAACTAGGACAAGCGCGGACGATCTCGTAGTCCGTGCAGCTCGGCGATTGACTCACACCGTCTCATTCGATACATGCGGAGCCTTGGGGGCTGCGGGAAGACAAATCGAGAGTGACCTTAGGGTCGGGTTCGACCTCTTTGTGTTCGTGCCTAAGTATTCTTTTCAAGCCAATCTGGTAGCACTCTTGCGTCCCACTATTTTGCCGGCTCCGCCACGAAGAGCGGAATCTTCCGCGTAGTCTTCGCCTGGTACTCGGCGTAGGGCGGAAAGGCCGCGACGGCCAGCTTCCACAGCCGCGCCCGCTCCGCTTCGTCCGCCACCTCGCGCACGCGCATGGGCTGCACCACGGTGAGGTCGCGGATCTCCACGCTGGGCTGAGCGCGGAGGTTGTACACCCACACGGGATCCTTGGGCGCGCCGCCCTGGGAGCCCACCAGCACGTAGTTGTTCCCGTCCTTCACGCGCATGAGCGGCGTCTTGCGGATCCCGCCGGTCTTGTTGCCGGTGTTGGTGACGATGATGACGGGGAGGCCGGTGTCGCGCAGTGTGGTGCCCTTCGTGCCGCCGCTGCCCTCGTAGAGCTCGACCTGCTCGCGGACCCAATCTCGGGGGCTGGGGATGTACTTGGCCATGGCGATCAGAATCCTTTCACGTAGGGAAGCTTGCCCGCCGTCGCCTCGATGGCGTTGCCGGCTTCCAAGAGGACGGCCGTCGAGTCCCAGGTTCCGTTCACGAGCTGATTGCGTGGGCCGTCGGGCACCAACGCCTTGATCACGCGGTCGCCGAAGCGGACCTCCTGCTTCTCCACGTCCACGGACACGGGCGTCTGCGGCGAGCGCTCGATGGCCTTCTGCAGCCACTCCAAATCTTCCTGGGAGGTCCGGAGGCAGGGAATGCCGAGCATCACGCAGTTGCCGAAGAAGATCTCGCCGAAGGAGCCGCCCACGATGGCGCGGATGCCCCAGCGCATCAAAGCCTGGGGCGCGTGCTCGCGCGACGACCCGCAGCCAAAGTTCTGTCCCACCACCAGCACGGAGGCGCCCTGGTACGCCTTCTGGTTGAACGGGTGCTCGGGGTTCTGCTTGCGCGCGTCCTCGAAGGCGTGCTCGCCCATGGTGTCGAACGTCACTGCCTTGAGAAAGCGTGCGGGGATGATGCGGTCCGTGTCGATGTCGTTGCCAGTGACGGGGATGCCGCGGCCCGTGACTTGGCGGCGCTGGTAGTCGGTCATCGTCGCGCTCATTTCAGGATCTCCCTCACGTCGGTGACGGCGCCGGTGATGGCGGCGGCGGCGACCATGGCCGGGCTCATGAGGAGCGTGCGCCCGGTGGGGCTGCCCTGGCGTCCAATGAAGTTGCGGTTGCTGGAGGACGCGCTCATCTCGCGCCCCTTGAGCTTGTCGTCGTTCATGCCGAGGCACATCGAGCAGCCCGCCTTGCGCCACTGGAAGCCCGCGGCCTGGAAGATTTCGTGCAGGCCCTCGGCCTCCGCGGCTTTGGCCACCTGCTGCGAGCCGGGCACGATGAGGGCGCGCACGTGGCTCGCTACCTTGCCCTTCTTGGCGACTTCCGCGGCGATGCGGAGATCCGACAGACGGCCGTTGGTGCACGAGCCCACGAAGGCCACGTCGATCTTGGCGCCCTTGATGGGCTGGCCCGCCTGGAAGCCCATGTGGGCGAGCGCTTCGCGGAAGGTAGGCCGCTCGGCCTCGGGTTGCGCGTCGGGCGACGGGATGCTCTTGGTCACGCCCACCGACATCTCAGGGTTGATCCCCCACGTCACCACCGGCTCGAGGGCCGCGCCGTCGATCCGCTTCACGTCGTCGAACGCCGCGCCGGGCTCGGTGGCCACGGATTTCCACCACGCGGACGCGCGGTCGAAAGCCGCGCCCGAGGGCGCGTAGGGCCGGCCGCGGAGAAAGTCGATCGTCGTCGCGTCGGGATTGACGTAGCCGAAGCGGGCACCGCCCTCGATGGACATGTTGCAGACGGTGAGGCGCTCCTCCATGGTCATGCGGTCGATCACGTCGCCCGCGTACTCATAAGCGAAGCCCACGCCGCCCTTCACGCCGAGCTGGTTGATGATGGCGAGGATCACGTCCTTGGCGAAGACGCCCTTGGCGAGGGCGCCCTCCACGCGCACCTGGCGCAGCTTGGGCTTGGCCAGGGAGAGGCACTGGGTGGCCAGCACGTCGCGCACCTGGCTGGTGCCGATGCCGAAGGCGATGGCGCCCACGGCGCCGTGGGTGGACGTGTGGCTGTCGCCGCACGCGATGGTCATCCCCGGCTGCGAGAGGCCCAGCTCCGGCCCGATCACGTGCACGATGCCCTGCTTGCCCGTGGCCATGTCGAAGAGGGGCAGGCTGAAGTCCTTCATGTTGCGGTACATGTGCTGCGCCATTTCCTCCGCCTCCGGATCCGCGTAGGGGCGCGTCTGGTCGGCGGTGGGGATGATGTGATCGAGCGTGCCGAAGGTGCGCTCGGGCATGCGCACCTTGAGCTTCGCGTCTTTCAGCATCTGGAAGGCCTGCGGGGTCGTCACCTCGTGGATGAGGTGGAGGCCGATGAGAAGCTGCGTCTGGCCGGACGGCAGCGTGCGCACCGTGTGCGCTTCCCACACCTTGTCGAGCAGCGTGCGAGCCATGGCGCCCTCCTTTGGGGAGGCCATCCTCGCTCCGGCCCACCGCGTAGTCCAGTGAAACGTTCTGTACCGAATGGTAAGCTGTGCTTCATGATCGAAGCCGCCCTCTTCCCGGCGTTGGAGACGCTGCTCGCGGTGGCGCGCACGGGCTCGGTGGCAGCGGCGGCTCGGCAGCGGCACATCACCTCCTCGGCGGTGAGCCAGCAGATGCGAAGGCTCGAGACACACTTCGGCTTCACGCTCTTCGAGCGCGCCGGGCGCGGGGTGCGCCTCTCCGCCGCGGGCGAGGCCGCGCTGCCCGTGGTGCGCGAGCTGTGGAGTGGGGCAGAGGCCGCCTTCGGCCAGCTCGCGGAACTTGCCGGCCGCCCCGCCGTCACGCTGCGCGTGGCGGTGAGCGACTACCTCGGCAAGGGGCTCCTCGCGCCCGTGCTGCGCGATCTGCTCGACGAGGAGCCGCCGGTGCGCTTCGAGATCGTCACCACGCACTCGCCGGCGGGCGTGCGCTTGGTGGCGGCGGGCGACGTCGATCTCGCGGTGGTGACGGGGCAGGAGATCCCGCGCGGGCTCGAGGGCCGGCACCTCTTCGACCAGCCGTTCGTATGGATAGGCCCGCGGCGCACCCGCCGCGAGCGCGCTCCGCTCACGGAGCGACTGCGGAGCGAGCCCGTGCTTCGGCTGGCCGGTGAGAGCCGCGGCCGCGCGCTGCTCGACCACTACCTCGCGGAGCACCGCATTCGTCCTGTCTCCACCATCGACGTGCCGAGCGTGTCGCTGCTCCTCTCGTACGTCTCGGGAGGCCTGGGCATTGGGCTGGTCCCCGCGCTCGCCCTCGCCGAGGCGTCCGCCGGCCTCGTGGTGCGCGAGGCCGCTCGCATGCCCGCACTGCCCGTCACCCTGGTGTGGCGCACCGCCGCCCGCCGCCCGCCCGCACTGACCCGCTTCGCCGCGCTCCTCGCCGCGGCTGGCACGCGCGTGGGCGCAAGGCTCGGCCGACCCGCCCGCGGCTAGAACGCCTCGGCCAGCCGCTGGATGCCCGCACGGATCTCCGCTTCCGTCAGCGCCGCGTAGCCGAAGAGCAGGCCCGCGCGATCAGGCGGACGCGTGTAGGCGGGAGCGATCGAGTACACGCCCACGCCGGCCTTGGCGGCCCGCGCGATGACCGCGTCGAGCTCGCGGGGTTTGACGTCGTTGAACCACACCACGAGATGCACGCCCGTGTTCTCGCCGGCGATTTCGATGCGGTCGCCGAAGTGTCGGCGTAGCGCCTCGATGAGGGCACGCCGTCGTGAGGCGTTGCGGCTGCCTGCGCGCCGCAGGTAGCGCTCGAACTGGCCGCTCGTGATGAATTCGGCGAGCGCCTCCTGGGCAAGGGGAGCCGAGAAGCGATCGGCCGCCCACTTCGCGGCGATGAACGGACGGACCAGCGCAGACGGCAGGACGAGATAGGCCAGGCGGAGGGCAGGGAAGAGCGTCTTCGAGAAGGTGCCGATGTAGACGACGCGGCCGGCGCGATCCAGCGACTGGAGCGCTTCCAGCGGATGCCCCTCGTAGCGGAACTCGCTGACGTAGTCGTCCTCTACGATCCAGGCGCCCACCCGGGAGGCCCAGCGAAGAAGAGCGAGCCGGCGCTCGAGAGGCATGATGACACCCGTGGGGAACTGGTGGCACGGCGTCACGTAGGCGAGCCGCGCGCCCGCGCCGGCGAGAGGCAGGCTGGACGTGTCGAGCCCACTCGCGTCGACCGGCACCTTGATGAGCCGAGCTCCCGCCGCCTCGAAAGGTATGGTGACACCGGAGTAGTGTGGTTCCTCCACCACCGCGCCGTCGCCGGGGTCGAGGAGGACGCGCGAGACGAGATCGAGGGCCTGCTGCGAGCCGTTGACGATCACGATGCGCTCGGCGTCGCACGACACGCCGCGGGCCCGCGCGAGGTATTCGCTCAGCGCATCGCGGAGCGGGCCGTATCCGGCGGGCGCGCCATAGCCGAAGGACTCGCGCGCGGCCCGCCGCGCCCGCGCGGCGAGGAGTCGGCGCCAGATCTCGCGCGGGAATTCGTCCACGGCGGGGCTGCCGTAGCGAAAGTCGTAACGCGGAGCCTTCGGAAGGGTCGCGGAGGCCGATGACGGCACAAGGGGATCCCTCACGAGCCGGCGCGCGTAGGCGGAGAGCCGCGGCGCCGCCTCGAGCTTCGGCCGCGCTGGCGCCGGCGCGACGCGGGACGGCATCACACCCGCCACCGAAGTGGTGCCGCGATGGTGGCTCACCAGATAGCCCTCGGCGGCGAGCTGCTCATAGGCGAGCATCACCGTGTTCCGGGACACGCCGAGATCGCGGGCCAGCACCCGCGTCGAGGGCAGGCGGGCGGCGGGGCCGAGGCGTCCCGCGCGGATCATGGCCTTGAGGGCGTGGTAGACGCGGCGATAGAGGGGGCCGCTGGCCTCGCGCAGGTTCAGCAGCATGGATCCTGCCCGAGTACTGGCACCTTCGATTCGATTAAAACTGGTTCTTTCACCATGCCAGGTTCCTGGCTAGGATACTCTGCGTACGTGGATCACGAAAGGAGGAACTGGTCATGCCGAACGACGCGAAGACGGTCGAGACACTCCAGGCCCTCAACCGCGGGTACCTTCTCGCGGGGGAGAAATGTGATGTGGCTTGGTACGCAGAGCACCTGGCCGAGGACTACATGGCCACCAACCCGGACGGCTCGTTCGTCGATCGCGCGGGGTTCCTGGCGCGATTCGCCAATTCCCATTCGCTCTCGAACTTCCGCGCGCCCGACGTCCAGATCCAGCTCGTGGGAGACGTCGCCCTCATCCATGCGAGCTTCGAGGACACGAGGCCCGACGGCTCCACGGGCAAGGGGCGCTACACGGACATCTGGGCGCTGCGTGGTGGCCGCTGGCTGTGCGTGTCCGCCCATTTCACCCGCTGCTGAGCGCGAAGGAGACCACGGTCATGGCGAACACCGCCGTCACGCACGCGAGCGACGTGGACACCCTGCAGGAGCTGAACAAGAACTACATCCGGTCGGTGCGGGATTCGGACGTGCGCTGGTTCGACGAGAACTTGTCCGAGGACTTCGTGAACAGCAATCCGGATTGCAGTCTCGTGGACCGCGCTGGCTTCCTCGCTCAGATCGCGAAGCCGAGCGTGGCCAAGAACATCCAGTGCGAGGACGTGCAGATCAGGATGCTGGGCGAGGTCGCCATCATCCACGCGCGCACCACCTACACCAAGGCGGACGGCCAGCCCGGGGCGGGGCGCTACACGGATGTGTGGGCGAAGCGGAAGGGGCGGTGGCTCTGCGTCGCCGCCAACGTCACCCGAGGGTGAAGCCCTCGTAGCCCTTAGCGGCGACGGCATCGCACTTCTCCCGATAGACGCCGACGCCGCCGATGTAGGGCATGAACATCCGAGGCTTACCCGGGATGTTCGCCCCCATGTACCAGGAGTTGGCCTGCGGGTAGAGGGTGGCGTGGCCCACGTCGTTGACGTGCTGCACCCACTCGCTCTCCGCCTCCGGGCTCGCCTCGATGGTGGCGAGGTGATGCTCGCGGAGATGGTCGATGCAGTCGGCGATCCAGTCGGCGTGCTGCTCGATGGACACGATCATGTTGCTCAGCACGGAGGGGCTGCCCGGCCCCGTGATCATGAACAGGTTGGGGAAGCCCGCCACCGACACGCCCAGATAGGTCTTGGGACCCTCCGCCCACTTCTCCCTGAGTGTCCGGCCGCCGCGCCCGCGGATGTCGAGGGCGAGCAGGGTCCCCGTCATGGCGTCGAAACCAATGGCGAACACGATGCTGTCGAGGTGGTAGACCTCGCGCGTGGTGCGTAGCCCGTCCGGCGTGATCTCCTCGATGGGCGTCTTGGTCAGGTCCACGAGGGAGACGTTGTCGCGGTTGAAGGTGGCGTAGTAGTCGGTGTCGACGCAGAGCCGCTTGGTGCCGAGGGGATAGGTCTTGGGCACCAGGGTCTCCGCCACGTCGGGATCGCGCACGATGGAGCGGATCTTGGCGCGGAAGAACTCGGCCGCGGTGTCGTTGGCGGCCTTGCTGATCAGGACATCGTTGAAGGTGGAGCTGAACCCGAGGCCCCCGCGCTTCCAGCGCGCCTCGTACTCCCGCGTGCGCTCCTCGTCGGACACCTCGAGGGCGGAGGCGTCGTTGCGCTCCACCACGAAGCCCACGCGCGACTCGCGCGCCTGGCGGCGAAACTCCGCGTAGTTCGCCTTCACCGCCCGCTCGTACCCCGGATCGAGGGGCGCGTTGTGGGCGGGTACGCTGAAGTTCGGCGTGCGCTGGAACACGAAGAGGCGCGCGGCCTGCGCCGCGATGATGGGAATGGACTGGATGGCGGAAGAGCCGGTGCCGATCACGGCTACGCGCTGGCCGGTGAAGTCCACGCCCTCGTGTGGCCAGTGGCCCGTGTGGTACCACTTGCCCTTGAAGCTCTCCAGCCCCTTGAACGTCGGCTGCTGCGTGGTGGACAGACAGCCCGTGGCCATGATGCAGAAGCGAGCAGAGATCTCGTGGCCACGATCGGTGCGAACTGTCCAGCGGTTCGTCGCCTCGTCGAAGACGGCGGAGTTGACGCGCGTCTCCAGCGTGATGTCCCGGCGCAGATCGAAGCGATCCGCCACGTGGTTGATGTACTTCAAGATCTCCGGCTGTGAGGAGTAGCGCTCCGTCCAGCGCCACTCCTGCTGAAGCTCGTCCGAGAACGAGTAGGAGTAGTCCATGCTCTCCACGTCGCAGCGAGCGCCGGGGTAGCGGTTCCAGTACCATGTGCCGCCCACGCCCTTGCCCGCCTCGAAAATCCGCGCGGTGAAGCCGAGACCGCGCAGGCGATGGAGCATGTAGAGGCCGGCGAATCCCGCGCCCACGACAACCGCGTCCAGGGTCAGCTTCTGTCCGTGCACGTTCGTCATGGGCTCCTCAAAAGGATTCGAGCTTGACCGGGCGATTTCCGTCGGCTCGTGCCGGCACTTGGAATTCAGGCATGTGACACTTCATGTGCATCGCCATGGCCGGAGTATGCCATAGCCACACGGAGGGCTTCGTTGGGCTCGGGTTGCGACCGGGAGCGCGATGGTATCGTTTGACCTGCTTGCGGTATAGAATCTGGCCCTCACGCTGGGATCCAAGGGGGGATCGATGCGCCTCAGCGGAAAGATCGGAATCGTGACGGCGGCGGCCTCGGGGATGGGACGCGCCGGGGCCCTCAGGTTCGCGAAGGAAGGCGCGCAGGTCGCGGTAGTGGACGTGGACGCGGCCGGCGTGCAGCGGGTGGTGAACGAGATCGCCGCGTCGGGCGGCACCGCCCACGGGATCGTGGCGGACCTGACCAAGGACGAGGACGCTCGCCGCATCGTATGGGACACGGTGGGGCGCTTCAAGGGCCTGGACTTCGTGTGGAACCACGTGGGGCATCCGGGGCCCGCCGCCGTCGAGGGCATCGACATGGCGGCTTTCGACCTCGCCATCGATTTGAATCTCCGCACCGTGCTCCTCACCACGGAGGCGGCCATCCCCGAGATCCGTCGGCGCGGCGGCGGCAGCCTCCTCTTCACCGCCTCGACGTCGGGACTCCAGGGCTCCTCGTACAGCCCCGTGTACTCCATGTGCAAGTTCGGCGTGGTGGGCTTCGTGAAGAGCCTCGCCGTGCGCCTCGCCAAGGAGAAGATTCGCGTCAACGCGGTCTGCCCGGGGCCCATCGACACGCCGATGCTGCGGGTGTTCGTGGCGCGGCCCGATCAGAAATCGACGGCGGGCATGGACCCGGAGGAGCTGGTGCAGAAGCGCGCGGCGGGTGCGGTGCCGCTGGGCCGTACCGGCAAGCCCGAGGAGATCGCCAATGCCGCGCTCTTCCTCATTTCCGACGAGGCGTCGTTCGTGACCGGCGTGGCGCTGCCCGTGGACGGTGGGGTGACGGCGGCGTGAACGGAAAGGAACGAACGCTGCGCGGCAAGGTCGCCATTGCGGGGATCGGCGAGACCACGTACTACAAGCACGGCAAGTCTCCGGACTCCGAGTTCGCGCTGGCGCTCCAGGCCATCCTGCGTGCTTGCGCCGACGCTGGCATCGAGCCACGCCAGATCGATGGTTTTGCCTCCTACAGCAATGACCGCAACGATCCCTCGCGCATCGCGGCCGCCCTCGGTCTCCCCGCCCTCCGCTTCTCCAACATGCAGTGGGGCGGCGGCGGAGGTGGGGGCTCGGCGGCGGTGGGCAACGCCGCGGCCGCGGTGGCGGGCGGCATCGCGGACTGCGTGGTAGTCTTCCGCTCGCTCGCCCAGGGGCAGTTCCAGCGCTTTGGCGCGGCGCCGCCCGGCTCCGCGGTGTCGGGGGAGGCCGCGCTGACCTTCCCCTATGGCCTCATCTCGCCGGCCCAGCGCTTCGCCATGCGAGTGATGCGCTTCATGCATGATCACGGCATCGACGAGGGGGCGCAGCGGGCCATCGCGCTGGCGTCGTATCACCACGCGCAGGCCAATCCGCGCGCGGTGATGCACGGCCGGCCGCTCACGCTGGAGACCTACGACACCTCGCGCTGGATCGTCGAGCCCTTCCGCCTCTACGACTGCTGCATGGAGAACGACGGCGCCGCCGCCGTCATCGTGGTCTCGGCGGAGCGGGCGCGCGACCTGCGGCCGCGCCCCGCGTACCTCCTCGGCGTAGCCCAGGGCTCCGAACACAGGAATGCCGCGCGCGGCCACAATGCGCCCCTCTACGCCACATCGAGCTTCACCACGGTGGCGCCGCAGCTCTACGACATGGCGGGGGTGGAGGCCAAGGACGTGCGGGTGGTGCAGAGCTACGAGAACTTCACGGGGGGCGTGCTCATGAGCCTGGTCGAGCACGGCTTCTTCACCGCCGAGGAGGCCAACGACTTCCTCCAGGTGGAGAACCTGCTCGCGCCGAAGGGACGGCTGCCGCTCAACACGAGCGGCGGCAATCTCGCCGAGTGCTACATGCACGGGCTCGAGCTGGTGATCGAGGCGGTGCGGCAGATCCGCGGCGAGTCGACCAGCCAGGTGCCCGATGCGGACGTGTCCATGGTGATCTCGGGGCCGATGGTGACGCCAGTGTCGAGCTTGATTCTTGGAGGGGATCGGTCGTGAAGAGCTGGTCTGTGCTTTGCACACCCCCTGATCAACTCAGCTCTCGCCTCCCCGCTCGCAGCGAGCGGCTCAGCTCGAAATGCGGCCCTCTCCCCCTCC
>Ga0306921_10007173_pt1 | contig 11672 bp, 8 predicted proteins | sample sta12Cox44000080_FD_203760 | JGI IMG/M metagenome (GOLD analysis project Ga0306921, IMG submission 203760) | Lab enrichment of tropical soil microbial communities from Luquillo Experimental Forest, Puerto Rico - statoxic.12C.oxic.44.000.080 (v2)... | ecosystem: Environmental > Terrestrial > Soil... | reverse complement strand
CCGTGGATCGATCTTGCGGGCCACGAACTGCCCATCGCTGGGCGAGCCCAGCAGCTGGCCATTCGCCACCATGACCTTCCCTCTGAGAATCACCGTCGTCGGCCAGCCCTCGATCTGCCAGCCCTCCCAGGGACTATAGTCCCGTACGTGCAGGTCGGCCATTCGCAGCGTCTTCTTGATCGCCGGATCGATGATGGCGATGTCGGCGTCGCTGCCCACGGCGATGGCGCCCTTCCTGGGATAGAGGCCGAGCAGCTTGGCGGCGTTGGTCGAGGTGATGGCCGCGTAGTCCTCGAGTGACATCCGCCGGCGAACCACGCCTTCCGTGTAGTTGACCCCCATGCGGATCTCGATGCCGATGTTCCCACCGCGAACGTCGACGACATTCCTTCCCGCGATCTTGTCGAGATAGGTCGTGAAGCTACTGTCGGTGGCCGTGAAGGACAGATCGCCGCGCAACAGACCGTCCCACAGGAACCGCTGGTCCTCCGGGTACTTCAGGGACGGGTACGTGTGGTACTTCATCCCGTCGGCCTCTTTGTAGCGGTCGCAGGTGAAGGACAGCGCGAGTGTCAACACCTCGCCGTAGACCGGCAATCCTCGGCTGCGCGCCTCCGCGATCGCATCCAGGCCTTCGCTCGCCGTGACGTGCACGAAGTAGGTACCGGCCCCCGTTCGCGCCGCCAGGCGCACCACCTGCTGGAAGGCCAGCTCTTCGACCAGCTTCGAGTGGATGAGATGGACGTTGTGCCAATCCCACTGGCCGCGCTGCTGGGCCAGCAGGTAGTTGTACATGACCAGCTCATCGTCCTCGCCGTGGACGGCCAGCACGCCGCCGTGTCGCGCAACCTGCCGCATGAGGTCTTCGAGGCGCCCGGTGTCGATCTTGGCGATCGGAGTCAGGCTCGTCTGTCGTCCTTCGGGCGGCCGGATGTCGGTCGTGAAGATCTTGACGCTGGGGAAGCCCGCCTCCACGAGCTCGTGATAGCGGGCGATCACGTCGGGAGAAGTGCGGTTGGAGTAGATGCAGTGCGTGGAATAGTCGGTGTACGCGTTCCCACGCCAGGGCGCCAGGTAGTCGTGGATCCCCTGCGCCAGGTCGCCCTCGTTCGGCACGGGGGCAAAATCGATCACCGTGGTCGTACCACCCCAGATGGCCCCCAGCGAGTGGTCGAGGGGCCCGGCGTTGGGAACCCCTGTCACCAAGGTACGGGCGCCGGGCTGCACGTTGGCGACGGCGTGGGCGTGTGTCTCGATGCCGCCGGGCACCACGATCTTCCCGCGGGCGTCGATGACCTGTTTGGCCTCGGCAGGGAGCACGCCCGGAAAGGCGACGGACACGATCTTCTCTCCCGCGATGCCCACGTCCCAATCGCCGGCCCCGGCCGGAGTGACGACGCGACCGCCTTGAATGAGCATGTCGAGCATGGCTCACCTCCCCCTGTCCGGCTGTGGGTCCGACCCAGCCCCGTCATGAGGTTTTCGAGCACGGTCATGCCGGGGAAGAGCTGCGACGTCTGGAACGTGCGTCCAAGACCGAGGCCCGCGATACGGTTCGGCTTCCAGCCGGTGACGACGATGCCGTGGAGCGTCACGTCCCCGCGATCGGGGCGACTCACCCCGCAGACGACGTTCAGCAGCGTCGTCTTCCCGGCGCCGTTCGGGCCGATGACGCCGACGATCTGGCCTGCGTCGACGGCCAGGGAGACGTCGCTCAACGCGTGAACTCCCCCGAATGCCACCGACACGTTCGTCACCGCCAGCGCGCTCATCGACCCGCACCGCCGCGCGAGCCCGCCACGAGCTCTTCGGCCGCGGCGAAGAGTCGTCGATGTTCTACGCCTCTCCGGCGAAGAGACTCTTCTTGATGATGGCGTGTACGCCCCAGTTGCCGTCAACCACCTGGGTGATACCGTAATCTACCGCCACCGACATCAGTGAGATCGCCTCGTCCTCCGAGAGTCCGCGGGTGGCCATGAGGAAATGGCGCATCTTGCGGAACGCGTCGCGCATGGCGAGATCCACCGAAGATTTCGAGTAGATGTCACTCTGCGCCTTGGCACCAAGGTCCTGAAGATACTTCGGATAGCTGAAGCCGTGCAGCACCCATTCGTCCTGGGTCTCGAGCAAGGGATATTCGAGTCCGGCGAGCGCGGTGCCCGCGAGCGCGTCCTTCTTGTGCAGGATGAGCTGGAACGTGCCCGTGAGTGAGCATTCGATTGCCGTCCCCGCGAGCTCTGAGTCGCCTTGAGCGGCGTGCGAGTCACCTGCGGACAGGAGCGCGCCCGGTACCGCGACCGGGTAGTACATCGTGGCACCCTTCCCGATGCGCCAATCATCGATGTTGCCGCCCACCCAGTGGGGGGGAATGGAATCGACGATGTCCGCCTCCGCCGGCGCCAGCCCGAGCACGCCGAAATGCGGCCGGATCGGGATGCGCACGTTCTTCAGGACGCCATGCTTCTCCTGCACGGTCTTGTGGTCCACCGGCACGCCCGGGTAGTCGATGATCTTGTGCACAACGCCGAAGGGATCCGTCTGTGGCGTCCACTGGAAGTTGTAGACCGCCTTCGCCCAGTTGCGCTCACCGGCAGAGTCGATCTCGTAGATCGTGATGACCTCGCGTGGCTTCGGGTCGGTGAGCAGATCCTTGTAGTGAAAGCCCCACCACGCGGCCGCGTTGCTGCCGAAGCTCTTGCCCTTGAACCGTGGATTCGCGCACGGTCGCGGCCTCACGTCGATGATCCGCACCTCGAGGATGTCACCAGGCATCGCGCCCTTCACCGCGACCGGTCCCGTGCAGATGTGGACACCCAGGCCTTCACCCGCCCCCCGCCCGAAGAGCGTCGGCTGCATCGGTCCGGCGCCCCGTCGATCCACACCCTTGCGCTGCTTGTCCCAGTAGAAGACGCTCTCGGCGCCGGGATCACCCGTGACCATCCTCTCGGCGTCGTCGTTGGCGTGATGCGTAAGGACCTCGACCGTCACGAAGTCGCCGGAATTGACCTCGACGAGTGGCTTCAAGAGTTTGCTGAAGTAGCCCCAGTGCACCGTCTTGTCGTTGGCCGGCACGTAGTAGTGATTCCGCGTTCCGGGCACCATCCCCGGCTGGGCGAGGGCGCTCGGCGCCGCGGCAGTGACCGTCACGGCGGCAGCCCCGGCCAGAAGCGTACCCTTGAGAAAATCGCGGCGCCCGTGGTCGTCGGACTGATCGTGCGCAGGGGAATTCGTCTGGTCGGCCATGTGTGACCTCGTGGTTCGGGTGAGAGGCGCGCCTCGGCGCTGAGGCCTTCACTGACCGTGAACCGTCGTCGCTGTGGGCGACTCTAAGCCACGCCTCCCGCGGGCGTCAAGGAGACCGCGCCGTGCGCACCGCTTGAGCATGAGAACCGGCGTTGCCCGGATTTGCGCCATCGCCTCGCTCCGCAGCCCTCAAAATCCAAGAGCCGACTCCACCAAGTCCGCCCCAGCCCAGCGTTCCGAGACAGTCCACGATCGCGGCTTCGGGGGCACGCTTCTTGCGGGTCCGCAGCAGTCATATGGGTCTGGTGATCCCTCTCGGACGGGCGCTGCCCCACCTTGCTCTCCCACGCCCTTCGCTTGGCGGAGCCAAGCCTCCCGATCGCCTGAAAGGACGACCATGCAGCTCGATCTGATCGTCGAGGGCGGAACCCTCGTGACCGGCAACGATACGTACCGGGCGGATGTGGGCGTCGCGGGCGGCAAGGTGGTCGCGCTGGGCATAGCCCTGGGAACTGCGTCGCGAATCGTGCGTGCCGCGGGCAAGTACGTGCTGCCCGGCGCCATCGACGTGCACACGCACTTCGAAATGCCGTTCATGGGCACCTACACCGCCGACGATTTCCGTACCGGCACCGCCGCCGCCGCGGCCGGTGGCATCACCACCGTGGTCGACTGGGCCATCCAGGAGCCGGGCGAGAGTCTCTTCGCCACGTTGGAGAAGTGGGACAAGAAAGCGGCCGGCAAGACGATCGTCGACTATAGCTTCCATGTCGTGTTGACCGATCTCAGTCGCAACGCGCTCGACGAGATCAAGGACGTCGTGGCCAACGGCATCGGCAGCTTCAAGTGCTTCATGGCTTACAAGGGCACACCGTTGATGCAGACCGATTCGAACCTGTTCCGCATCATGCAGCGCGTGCGCGACGCCGGCGCGCTCTTCTGCGTCCACGCCGAGAACGGCGACATCATCGACGTGCTGGTCCGGGAGTACGTGGCGCAAGGCAAGCTCGCGCCGATCTTTCACGCCGACACGCGGCCCCCCGAGGTGGAGGCCGAGGCCACGGCGCGCGCCATCGCGCTCGCCGAGATCGCGCGGTGTCCCCTGCTCATGGTGCATCTCTCGGCGAAGGAGGCGCTGCAGAAGGTGCGCGAGGCCCGCGACCGCGGCCTGCCGATCCACGCAGAGACGTGCCCGCACTATCTCTCGCTCCACTACGAGGACCTGGAGCGACCGAGCTTCGAGGGAGCCAAGTTCGTCTGCTCGCCGCCGCTGCGGGGGCGTGACAACACGCCGCACCTGTGGAACGGGCTCCGCGAGGAGAATCTGCAGGAGATCTCGTCCGACCACTGCGCCTTCAACTGGAAGGTCCAGAAGGAGCTGGGCCGTGACAGCTTCGCGAACATTCCCAACGGGATCGCCGGGATCGAGACGATGATACCCGTGGTCTTCTCCGAGGGCGTGCGCGGCGGCCGGCTCACCTTGAATCAGTTCGTGAGGCTGACGTCCACGAACTCGGCCCGGCTCTTCGGGCTCTATCCGGAGAAGGGCACCATCGCGATCGGATCGGACGCCGATCTGGTCGTCTTCGACCCGGACCGCAAGGTCACGGTGACCCGCGAGCTCTTGCACCAGAACGTGGACCACACGCCGTACGAGGGATTCTCCGTGACGGGCTGGCCGGCGGTGACGATCTCGCGCGGCGAGGTCGTCTTCGAGAACGGTCAGGTCGTCGGCCGGCCCGGGCGCGGACGGTTCGTCAAGCGCAAGGCCACGACGAGCGTCTAGCCGCGCGACGAGCCCGCGATGCGCTTGGGCAGCGGGTACGCGTAGCCGCCGAGCTTCGACGTCGCCAGGCCGAGACGGACCAGCGCCTCGACCATCACGACCGCGGCGGTGACGCCGTCCACCACGGGCAGCGCGTGGCGGGCCGTGAGCTCGGCGGCGAAGTCCACCATCCCGGCGCAGCCCAGCACGATCGCGTCGGCGCGATCGTCGCGCTTGGCCGTCTCGATCTCGGCGTCGATGCGCTTGCACGCGCTCGCCTCGCGGCGCTCCAGCGCCAGGACCGGCACCTCCGAGGCCCGCACGCGCGCGCACCTCGCGGCCAGACCGTACTTGACGAGGTTCTGCTCGATGGCCGGGATCGAGCGCGAGAGCGTCGTCACCACCGCGAAGCGTCCGGCAATGAGGCTCGCCACGTGAAACGCCGCCTCGCCGATGCCGACCACTGGCGCCCGGGCCAGCGCGCGCGCGGCGTCGAGGCCCGTATCGTCGAAGCACGCGAGCACGTGCCCGTCGACGCCGCGCGCCTCGCCGCGGGCGACCTCGACGAGGAGGCCGGGCACGGCGATCGCCTCGTCGTAGAAGCCCTCGATCGATTCGGGGCCGGTCTCCGGATTCACCGCGGTGATGCGCGTGCCCGGCGCCGCGACACGCTCGGCGGCGCGGCCGATCGCGGTTGTCATCGAGGCGGTGGTGTTGGGGTTGACGACGAGGATCTCCATCGATCCCCTCCTCAGCGGCCGCGGGCCTGGCGGCGGCTCAGCGTCCGGAACAGAAGCAACGAGACGAGAATGACCGCGAACGAGACCGTCGTCGTCGCGGTGCCCAGCGCGTAGATCTCGGGGTTCGTGACGGTGGTGGTGAGACCGGTCAGCTCGAGCGGCAAGGTGTTCTGGTCGCTGCCGAGCGCCTGGCTCGAGCGCGCCGCTTCGTCCCACGACAGCGTGAACCCGAACAGCGCGATCCCCACCAGCGACGGCGCGATGAGCGGCAATACCACGTGGCGGAAGGTCTGCCAGGGCGTGGCACCCAGGTCGCGCGCCGCCTCTTCGTAACGGCCGTCGAACCGGTTGAAGACCGCGAACATGATCAAGAGACCGAAGGGGAGCGTCCACGTCAGGTGCGCGCCGAGCCCGGAGGTGAACGTCCCGGCGCTCGTCGCGAAGCTCTCGGTGAACGCGGCGAGGCCCAGCGCCTCCGCCGCCGCCTTGATCGCGGCGTCGAGTAGGCGGAACTGCACGCCGATGCCAAGCGACACGATGATCGACGGCACGATCAGGCTCGCCACCGCCGTGTAGAAAACGAGGCTCGAGCCCCGGAAGCCGCGGCGGAACGCGTACCCCGCGAGCAGCGAGATCACCACCGTGAGTACCATGACCGCTAGGCCGAGCCGGAGCGACCGGCCGAAGGCCGCCCAGATGTCGACGACGCCGAGGCCGCCCCACAGGCTCACGAACCAGTGCGTGGACACCCCGTGCATGGGAAACGTGAGGCCGCCCGTCGGGCCCTGGAAGGACAGCACGACGATGGTGAGCATCGGCCCGTACAGGAACAGCACGAACAGGCCGAACACCGCGGCCAGCGCGTAGAACGCCGGCGGCCGTCGGTCGCCCATCGGCTCAGAGCTCCTTCCGTACGTCCACCAGCCGGGTCATGGCCGCGATGACCATCAGCACGGCGGCGAGCAGCACGACCGCGTTGGCGGCGGCCAGCGGGAACTGCAGATAGCTCAGCTGCACCTGGATGACCTTGCCGATCGAGGCGATCTGCTGGCCGCCCATGACGCCGATCGTCACGTAGTCGCCCATGACCATCGTCACGACGAAGATCGAGCCGATCACGATGCCCGGCTTCGACAGCGGCACCACCACGTTCCACAGGGCCTGCCATCCCGAGGCGCCCGCGTCGCGCGCCGCTTCCAGCAGTGCGCGATCGATCCGGCTCATCGAGTTGAAGATCGGCACGATCATGAACATCGTGTAGAGGTGCACGAACGCCAGCACCACGGAGAAGTCCGAGAAGAGCAGCCACGTCTGGGGCTCGCGCGTCATGCCCGCCGTGATCAGGAAGCCGTTGACCAGTCCGTTGCGCCCGAGCAGCGGCACCCACGAGATCATCCGGATGACGTTCGACGTCCAGAACGGGATCGTGCACACGAGGAAGAGCGCCATCTGGGCCGTGAGCGAGCGGACGTGGAAGGCCAGGAAGTAGGCGACGGTGAACCCGAGCAGAAGTGTCAAGGCCCACGCCAGGACGCAGAACTTCAAGGTCGACAGATACGTCTTGAACGTCAGGCAGAGACTCGGCAGCTCGGCCACGCATCCGGAGAAAACGGAGACGTAGTTGTCACCCACGAGCGCCGGAGTGATCGAGTACTCGTTGTAGCGCCAGAAGCTCACGACCACCATCACCACGAGGGGCAGGACGAAGAAGAACGCGAACACGAGCGCGAGCGGCGCCGCCTGCCAGTACGGCGCCGCTGCACGCGACGTCAGCCGCCGGCGCCAGACGCCGGCCCGCGCCGTCGCGAGCGCCGACGCGGGCTCCAGGACGGCGGTCCTACCTGCTTCGCGGTCGCTCAGGCCGCGATGAACTCGTTCCACTTTCTGACCATGTAGTCGTTCTCGTCCATGACCGCGTTCCAGCACGCGACGGCGCCCATGCGGGCCTCGAAGGATCCGCCGTCGCGAACGGTTCCGGCTTTCTCGAGCAACGTCCCGTCGGGCGCCTTGATGTCCTTCTCGGCGGGCTTGCCCTCCATCCAGTACGCCCACTCGTAGGGCTCCATCTGGGCCTTGGCGGTATCGATGACCGCCGAGTAGTAGCCCTGCCGATTGAGAAACGCACCGGCCCAGCCGGAGAGGAACCAGTTGATGAAGTCGTACGCGGCGTCGAGCTTCTTGCCGGAGAGGGTCTTGGGCAGCCCGAAGCCGGCCGCCCACGCGCGATAGCCTTCCTTGAGCGGCTGGTAGATGCACGGCACGCCCATCGAGCGCACCTTGGTGACCGCGGGCGACCACATCGACTGGATGACCACCTCGCCGGAGGCCATGAGGTTCACGCTCTCGTTGAAATCCTTCCAGAACGCGCGGAACTGGCCCGATTTCTTGGCGTCGATCAGCGCCTTCGTCGTCAGATCGATCTCGGCCTTGGTCATGTTGCCCTTGTCCTGGTACTTGTGCAGGCTCAGAGACTCCACGACCATCGCCGCGTCCATGATGCCGATCGACGGAATGTTCAGGATGGACGACTTGCCCTTGAACTCGGCATTGAGCAGCTCCGACCACGAGCCGATCGGGCGCTTGATCAGGTCGGGGCGGATGCCGAGCGTGTCGGCGTTGTAGACCGTCGGGATGAGCGTGATCCACCGGGTCGGCGTCGCCGAGAACTTCGTGGAGCTCTTGCCTTCGAGGTAGAAGACCTTCTTCGGGGCGGTGCCCTGGTCACCGATCTTCTTGCCCGCGACCTCTCCGCGCGTGAAAACCGGCGTGATCCGGTCCGCGTACTTGATCCGGGAGGCGTCCATGCCGATCAGGTTTCCCGACGGGATCAGCTTGCGCAGCTGGAAGTACTCGGCGTCGGCGATGTCGAACGACGCGGGCTGTGTGATGATGCGCTTGCTCACGTCGTCGGTGGTGACCGGCACGTACTCGATGACGATGCCGAGATCCGCCTTCACCTTCTGGGCGATCTCCTTCGACTGGTTCACCGCCGTGCCCAGGTAGCGCAGAATCACCGGCTGTGCGGAGATGAACGCCGGTGCCCCCAGAATCGCGGTACCGGTCACGGCGGCCGCGCCCTTGAGCACGTCGCGCCGGGTGACGGCCGTCGTCTTCCTTTTCGTGTCCGCCATGTCATGTCTCCTTGTCGGTATCGAAGACTGCGAGTCCTCGCTCACGACGCCAGCGCGTGCGCAGCGCCGGGATCCCAGTCGACGGCGACGCGTGTGCCGGGTACGAGGGGTTCACGATCGAACACCTGCTCGGGCGTCACCGCCATCAGCTCGGTTCCGTCGTCGGCCGTCACGCTCGTCTGCACGACGGTGCCCTGGTATTCGACGTTCGTCACCGTTCCGATGGCCGGCGGCGCGCCGCCGTGCCCGTTGAGCCGGCGCAGCTGCACGCGATCGGCCCGGACCGCCACGCGCGCGCCGTGCGCGGTGACCACGTTGTGACCGCCGATGAAGCGAGCCACGAATTCCGTCCGCGGCCGGTTGAAGACCTCGCGCGGGCTGCCCTGCTGCTCGATGCGGCCTTCGTTCATGAGCACCACGAAGTCGGCCAGGGCCATGGCCTCGTCCTGGGAATGCGTGACGTGCACGAAGATGATGCCAAGCTCTCGCTGGAGCCGCTTGAGCTCCGCCCGCATCCGCACGCGCAGGAACGGATCGAGCGCGGACAGCGGCTCGTCGAGCAGCAGGATCTTCGGCTCGGTGATGAGCGCGCGCGCCAGGGCGACGCGCTGCTGCTGCCCGCCCGAGAGCTCGGCGGGGCGGCGGCTCGCATAGGCCGACATGGCCACCAGCGCCAGCGCTTCCGCCGCGCGGGCGTGGCGGGCCGCCCGATCCACACCCCGCATCTTCAAGGCGAACGCCACGTTGTCGAGCGCCGTCAGGTGCGGGAATAGCGCGTAGCTCTGGAACATCATGGCGGTTCCGCGCCCCGCCGGTGGCAAGTCGGTGATCTCGTGCCCGCCGAAGACCACCGAGCCGGCGCTGACGGGCTCGTGCCCGGCGATCATCCGCAGAGTCGACGTCTTGCCGCAGCCCGAGGGCCCGAGGAGGCAGCAGTAGGTCCCCCCCGGGATCCGGAGATCGATCGCGTCGACGGCGACGACCGCGCCGTAGCGCTTGGTCGTCCCGACGAGCTCGAGCATCGAGGCTCGGGCCACCGGCTCGCTCGTGGACACAAGCGAAGCACGGAGCAAGCCGCGTACCGGGCCCGGCGGAGCGGTCGCCGGGCCGCCGGAAGCATCGTGATGTGGGCGAATTGTCGGGGCTCACCGGTTCCCGCGGGTCCGGGCGTACTCGGACCATCGCGCCGGCACCTGCCCAGCGATCGGGCAGTCTCACACCGTGTGCCGCAATCCACGGCAGCCGTCGCGGTGGTACACACGGGCACCCGGTGCTGTCCGCCTTGACAGGCTCTCCGCCGTCGGCACACTATCGCGCTCCAAGGAGATACCCTCATGCTCATGACACGAGTCCACGTGAGCGCGTGCATCGTCGTCGGCGTGCTCGCGGTGTGGTGCGCAAACGCGCATGCGCAGACCAAGGTGAAATTCGCGCTGGACTGGCAGGTCCAGGGCCCGCAGGCGCCCTTCATCAGCGCCAAGGCGATCGGCGCGTTCGCAGCCCAGGGGCTCGACGTCACGATCGACCGCGGCACGGGTTCGCAGAAAACGATCGAGCAGGTGGTCACCGGCACCTACGACATCGGCTACGGCGACATCAACTCGATGATCGAGTACAACGCCAAGAACCCGCAGCAGCCGCTCATCGCCGTCGGCATCGTCCTCAACTCGCCGCCCTTCGCCCTGCTCTCGCTCAAGCGCTACGGCATCCAGCAGCCGAAGGATCTCAAGGGCGCCAGCATCGGCGCGCCGGCCGGCGATGCTCCACGTCGGCTCTGGCCGATCTTCGCGCGGAACGTCGGCATCCCCGCCGACAGCGTCACGTGGACCAACATGGCCCCGCCGCTCCGCGAGCCGGCGCTCGTGAAGGGCGACGTGAAGGCGATCTCGGGCTTCTACTTCACCGGATTCCTCAACCTCACCGAAAATCTCAAGATCCCGGAGGCCGACGTCGTGGCGTTCAAATACAGCGACTACGGCATCGATCTCTACGGCAACGCCGTGGTGGTGCGCGTCGACTGGCTCAAGGCCAACGAGGGCACCGTGCGCCGGTTCATGAGCGCCCTCAACACGGGTTTCAAGGCCACGCTGAAGGATCCGAAGGCGTCCATCGGCCACGTGAAAGCCGCCGAGCCTCTCTCGAACGAGGCCACAGAGCTCAAGCGGCTGCAGCTCGCCATCAGCGCCAACATGGTGAACGACGAAGTGCGCCGCAACGGCTTACTCGCGATCGACCCCGCGCGTATGCAGCGGGCGATCGAGCAGGTCGTCGCCGCGTTCGAGCTGGAGACGAAGCCCACGGTCGCGCAGGTTTTCACCGGCGCCTACCTGCCGCCGGCCACCGAACGCAGGCTCGACTGAACGGTCTCAGTATTTCGTACGGTGCCGCAGCGCGGCGTACTCTCGCGCGAGCCGCCGCGCCTCGGCGGCGAGAAACTGCACGGCGGGAATGGTCCGGCCGCCGGCCGGCTTGGCGAGCTCGCGGTAGAAGACGCGATCGTCGAAGCCGATTCGGGCCGCATCGGCGATCGTGAAGCCGTAGAAGATCCGATCGATCCGCGCCCAGTAAGCGGCGGCCAGGCACATCGGGCACGGCTCGCCCGTCGTGTAGAGCGCGGCGCCCGACAGACGGAAGGTCGCCAGCCGACGGCACGCGGCACGGATCGCGCCGATCTCGCCGTGCGCGGTGGGGTCGCGCGCCGCGACCACGCGATTCCAGCCCTCGCCGACGATGGCGCCGTCGCGGACGACGACCGCCCCGAATGGCCCTCCGTCGCGCGCGTTCATTCCGCGC
>Ga0306921_10007172_pt1 | contig 11672 bp, 10 predicted proteins | sample sta12Cox44000080_FD_203760 | JGI IMG/M metagenome (GOLD analysis project Ga0306921, IMG submission 203760) | Lab enrichment of tropical soil microbial communities from Luquillo Experimental Forest, Puerto Rico - statoxic.12C.oxic.44.000.080 (v2)... | ecosystem: Environmental > Terrestrial >... | reverse complement strand
GAGGGAGTGCTCGCGACTCTCGACTACCTCAGGGCCAACCCGGCCGTGCTGGTACGCGCCGATGAGGCACGCTCATGATCATCGCGCGTAGTCCATTGCGCATCACCCTCGGCGGCGGTGGCACCGACCTGGCCTCGTACTACGAGCGGCAGGAGGGGTTCCTGGTTGCCGCCGCGATCGACAAGTACGTCTATGTCACCGTCACACGGCCGTTCACCCCCGGAATCTACCTCAAGTATTCCGCGCTCGAGCACGTGGAGAAGCTCGCAGACGTGCGGCACCCGATCATCCGCGAGGCGCTGGCACTGCAGAATTTCCGCGATCCGCAGATCGAGATCACGACGCTCGCCGATATACCGGCGCGGACCGGCCTTGGGTCCTCGGGAAGCTTCACCACCGCGCTGCTGAAGGCCCTGTATGCCTACCAGCACAAGGTGGCCCATTCACAGGAGCTGGCGGAACTCGCCTGCGAGATCGAGATCGGGCGCCTCGGCGAGCCGATCGGCAAGCAGGACCAGTTCATCGCCGCCTTTGGCGGAATCACCTGCCTCACCTTCCACCGCGATCATCGTGTCACGGTCGAGCCGCTGCAGCTCTCCAGGGCGACCATGTACGACCTGGAGGACAACCTGCTGCTGTTTTTCACGGGCTTCGATCGCACTGCCGGCAGCATCCTGCGCGACCAGCACGTGCGTTCCCAGGCGGGGGACGCGCAACTGCTGCGCAATCTCGATGAGGTCAAACTGCTCGGCTATCGCAGCAAGGAGGCGCTCCAGCGCGGCGATGTAGTGCGCTTTGGTGAGTTGCTGCACGAGCAATGGGAGCAGAAGAAGCGCCGCTACCGCGGGACCAGCAACCCCCAGATCGACGGCTGGTACGCGCGGGCGCTGAAGAATGGCGCCCTCGGCGGCAAGCTGGTGGGCGCCGGAGGTGGCGGCTTCCTGATGTTTTATGCATCCGATCGCGCGCGGTTGCGGGCCGCGATGTCGGAAGCGGGATTGGAAGAGGTGCGCTTCCGGTTCGACTTCGAAGGCACCAAGGTCGTCCTGTGCTGAGGATGCTCCCGGTCGCCATCCTCGCCGGCGGACGGGCGACCCGGCTGCGTCCGCTCACCGATCGCGTCCCCAAATCGCTGCTCAACGTGGCAGGACGCCCCTTCATTTTTCATCAGCTCGAGATGTTGAGGGTGCAGCGCATCGAGCGCGTCGTGTTGTGCGTCGCACACCTGGGCGAACAGATACAGGCCGCGGTGGGCGACGCGGCGCCGCCCGGACTCACGGTCAGCTACTGCTTCGACGGCAACAGGCTGCTGGGCACGGCTGGCGCGCTCAAGCAGGCGCTGCCGCTGCTCGGTGAGGAGTTTTTCGTCCTGAACGGGGATTCCTACCTGCGGTGCTCCCTGCCGGAAGTTCAGGCTGCGTACCGGACGGCAGGTCGGCCCGCCCTGATGACCGTGCTGCGCAACGACAATCGTTGGGACCGCAGCAACGTCCTGTTCAGGGACGGCCGGCTGCTGGCCTACGACAAGCGCGCGCCGCGCTCCGATATGTCGCATATCGACTTCGGCCTGTCGGTTCTCTCCGGCGCGGTCTTCACGCGGTACGCACGAGAGAGCATCATCGATCTGTCGGATGTCTTCCGGGACCTGGCGCAGCGTGGCGAGCTGGCGGCGCTGGAGGTCTCGCAACGGTTCTACGAGATTGGCTCGCCGCAGGGTCTCACGGAGACCGAGAAATTCCTGACTCGCGGCCTGGACGACGGCGCATGAGCTATACACAGGAGCATCTGCGCGAAACCGTGGCAATCGTGCAGCAGCTGGACGTCGCGGCGATCGAGAAGATCGTGACCGTTCTGGCGCAGATCAAGGCCGACGCGGGGCGGATATTCTTCCTCGGGGTGGGCGGCGGTGCCGGCAATTGCTCACACGCGGTCAATGACTTTCGCAAGCTTCTCGGGATCGAGTGCTATACCCCCACCGACAACGTCTCCGAGCTCACCGCCCGAATCAACGATGACGGCTGGGAGCGCGCCTTCGTCGACTGGCTCGCGGTGAGCAGACTGAGCTCGCGCGATGCGATATTCGTGATGTCGGTGGGCGGCGGCAGCCGCGAGAAGAACATCAGCTTGAACCTCATCGCAGCAGTCGACCATGCGAGGAAGGTAGGGGCAAAGATCATCGGGATACTCGGCCGCGATGGCGGGCATACCGCGCGCCATGCCGATGCGGCCGTCATCGTGCCGACAGTGAATGCGCACACGGTGACCCCACATACGGAAGCCGTGCAGGCCGTCATCTGGCACCTGCTGGTTTCCCATCCAGGGCTCGAGCCGCGCGAGGCGAAATGGGAATCCCAAGACCGGTGAGGTCCGCGGAGGCCGTTGCCGTGGCTTTGAACGCGGCGCGGGCGCGCGGCTACTTACTCTTCGTGGTAAAGAGCCAGCCCGACGCGGCGCCGGACACCTCCCGCAGGGGGCCCGTGCACGCCATCCAGGGCCCTCGGGTAGCCGCCAGCACCATCGGGGTTTGCCACCGATGAGCTCGCTCTCCACGCTCCGCGTCAAGATCTTCGCCGACAGCGCGGACCGGGCGAGGATGCTCGAACTGAGCGCCAAGCCCCACGTGCAGGGCCTGACGACCAACCCGACGCTCATCCGCCGGGCTGGAGTGACGGACTATCGCGCCTTCGCCCGGGATGTCCTGTCCGTCATCACCGCCAAGCCGGTGTGCTTTGAAGTGCTGGCTGATGATTTCCCCGAGATGGAGCGCCAGGCGCTCGAGATCGCCTCGTGGGGTGACAATGTCTACGTCAAGATCCCGGTCACCAACACGCGCCGCGCCAGCTCCGCTGCGCTGATCCGGCAACTCGCGGAACGGGGCGTCAAACTCAACGTCACGGCAGTCATGACCCTCGGGCAGCTGCGCGAGATCGTTCCGGCGCTGAATCCGGCTGCTCCGAGCTTCGTGTCGGTCTTTGCCGGGCGCATCGCCGACACCGGCATCGATCCGGTGCCGCTGATGGCGCGGGCGGTTGAGATACTGAAGGCGGCGAATACCAACAGCGAGCTCGTATGGGCGAGCTCCCGCGAGCTGCTCAACATCTTCCAGGCCGAGGCCATCGGCTGTCCGGTCATCACGATAACGGCCGACATCCTGGCCAAGCTGGCGCTGATCGGTCGTGACCTGAGCGAATTCTCCCTCGACACCGTCAGGATGTTTTACGACGACGCGCAGAGCGCCGGACTATCTCTGTAGCGAGCGACACCGCCTGCCCGTGACGGCGAGCCCCGCGCGCGGCGCTACTTCCGCGTCGACCAACTTGCCGGGCCGATGGCGTCGGTGTGCACCTGCTGCGGTGGTGCAGCGGCGGGCGCACTCCGCTCGCGCCGCGGGATCATGAGTCCCAACCGGAGGATCGCGAAAACTCCGCGTGCACCGTCGCGCACGATGCGGATCTTCTTGCCCTCGTCGAAACTCCGCGCCTTGTAGGACACCGGTACCTCGAGCGGAGTGAAGCCCGCCCGAATCAGCTTGCCCAACAGCTCGAAGTCGAAGTCGAAGCGATCGCACGTGAAGCTCAGTCCTTCCAGACACTCCGCGCGGAACACCTTGTACATCGTGGTCGGGTCGGCGAGCCGGCAATTGAACATCGCATTGAACAGCACGCGGAACACGATGCCGCCCATGTTCAGAAGCCTTGCCAGCAGGCTGTTGCGCGCGAACTGGCGAATCTCCCAGTGACCGGGGCCCGCGTGGCGGTTGCCGAGAACGAACGCTGCGCGACCTTCGACTATCGGGCCGAGCAGGGCCGGGTAGTCGGCAACGTCGTACTCGAGATCCGCGTCCTGAATCAGCCGTATGTCGCCACTCGCCGCGGCCAACCCCGCGCGGATCGCGTGCCCCTTGCCGTACGGCCTGTCCTGGTGGATCACCCGAATTCGCGCCGGCCCGGCGCCGGCGTGGCGCGCGGCAAACTCCGCCACGATCTCGCGAGAGCCATCGGTTGAATTGCTCTCGATGATGATGATCTCGCGGGCAGCGGCTTGCGGCAGCGGTTGCGCCCACACCTGCTCGAGCAGCGTACGTACCGTGCCCGCCTCGTTGTAGACGGCGATGATGATCGAGACTTTCACGGGTGTCGAAAGACGTCAGTTTATGGCGGCTGCCGCGGCGCGCTGCGGCGAGCGATATTGATGCTCATGCGACAACAGCTCCTGCCAGCGGCGCTCGAGCGAGCGGCGCGGGTCAGGAACACCGCGATCGGGCGAGCCGGCCTCGAACGCCTGCAAGGACACCTCATCGTGAAACAGGTTGCGCACGGCGCGGTAGAACTCGGAGGTGTAAGTGCCCTGAAACATCATGGCGAGATCGTCGCTGTCCTGCCAATGAGTCTTCGGCCCGAGCTGCGCCTTGACGAGCTCGTGGAAGCGGGTGCCCGGCAGCGGATAGGAGACGCTGACGCCGACGTCGTCGGGTCGTGCGGCCGCCAGCAGCTCGCGTGTGGCCAAAATGTCCACCAACTGCTCGCCGAGATAACCGAGCTGGATGAAGAAGCCGACGCGAATCCCTGCGGCCTTCAGTCGTGAGCGAGCGGTGAGGATGTCCTGCACCGTCGTGCCCTTGTTCATGGCATCGAGGATGCGCTGACTGCCGCTCTCCGCGCCCAGCCAGGCCTCGACGCACGCGGCTTCACGCAACGCCTGCACCATGCGCTCGCTGAGCAGGTCGGCTCGCGTCTGAATGGTGAACGGGACTGTGCTGGCGGTCCCGCCCACCACGGCGGCAAACTCGCGCACCCAGTCCACCCTGAACCCGAAGATATCGTCCGCAAACCAGACGTGATCCGGACGAAAGCTACGCTTGAGGTATCCGATTTCATGTCCGACTGCGGCCGGGCTGCGCTGCAGGTAGTGGTTCCCCCAGATCGGCTTGGAGCACCACGCACAGCGGAACGAGCAGCCGCGCGAGGCCGCCAGGTTGAGGCTGAAATAGCCGTGCGCGGCCAGCCAGGCGTCGCGATAACGATCCATGTCGACCAGATCCCAGGCAGCGCGCTCGGCGAGCTCGATCTCCGGCAGGAGCTTCGCGCCGTTGATTGTAGCCACCCCCGCACCGGTGAGCGTCGCAGTGCCCGCGACCCCCTCCGCCAGCGCTCGGCTCGCGGCACCCGGGGCGAGATCGAGGCGGCGGAGAACCTCCAACAGCGCCGGCAGTCCCTCACCCCTCAGGGCAATATCCGCGCCCGCACGCAGATAGGGCTCGGGGGCGTCGCTCACATCCGAGCCGGCAGCAATGACGCGCGCCCCGGCACGCCGTGCCGCGGCGATCATCTGGCAAGCGGCGCTGCGCATCTTGGCGAGGCACATCTTGCTCAGGAAGTTGAAATTGTCCTCGTACAGCAGCACCGCCTGGGGGTGAGCGGAACCAAGCGCGCGTTCGTATTCCCCGAGGTCGTCAGCCAGCATGGCGTCAAACAGCGACACCTGGTAGCCCGCGCGCCGCAGCAGCGCCGCGCATTGCAGGGTCGCGAGCGGCGGATAGGGCTTGCGGCGCTCGGCCTGCTTCGGATCGAAGCGCAGAAAGTATGAGTGGCAGACCAGGATTGACAGCATCGTCTTACAGGGCTCCCGGCCGGAGGTCACGGCCTATGGCCTCGCGACCCGCAGGCACGGTCCTCGCTTGCTAGTAAGTGCGGAGTACCGCGTCCCGGGTTCAGGCGCACTATCTGCCCATGACCGATTGAAAGCGAGTGTACACCCCAGGCCTCCCGGCCCACTGCTCCGCTTGCGTTCCCCCAACGGTACCAACCGGCACAAATCACGTTGTTTGTGTAGTGCAAAAAGGGTCGCGTCGACAGTCGCACTGACCGCGGAGCGCCGAGGAGACCCGGGAGGTGCCCACATGAGGCCCATTGTGTTGGTGCGTGCTGCCGGACTCAAGCCGGATATTCGCGTTGTCAGGGCGGCGAACGAAGTAACATCAACAGCTTAGCCTGGCGAGGCCCGCTGTAAACGGGCCTCAGCGGGGGCACTTGCCGCGCCCGCAGTCCCTGCCGGATCATGGCACGGCGTTCGAGCAGGCCCAGCCTGCCCCACGGGAGTCGTCTCATGCCCCTGCTGCCAATTCGCTTGAACGTGAATTCCAAGGCGGTAACTGCCGAGGTCAGCCCCGACACCCTGCTCTCCACATTCCTGCGCGAGCACCTGCGCTTGACCGGCACACACATCGGATGCGACACGGCGAGCTGCGGGGCCTGCACGGTCCACGTGGGCGGTCGCGCCGTCAAGAGCTGCAACGTCCTGGTTGCCCAGGTGCAAGGCGAAGAGGTGACAACGGTTGAGGGCATCACTCCGACGGACGGCTCGCTGCACCCGATGCAGGCGGCTTTCCGCTCATGTCACGGCCTGCAATGCGGATTCTGCACCCCGGGCATGGTGATGAGCGCCATCGATCTGGTCCTGCACCGTCCCCACGCGACGGAAGCGCAGATCCGCAAGGGTCTGGACGGCAATATCTGTCGTTGCACCGGCTACCACAACATCGTGAAGGCCGTGCAGCAGGCCGCCCAGGCAATGGGCCGCTGACGAGACGAGGAGCGCAGATCATGAATGCAGCACGAGCGTCGTTCATCGGTCAGTCGGTTGAGCGGCGTGAGGATTACCGCTTCCTGACGGGCGCCGGGCAATACACCGACGACATCGTCCTGCCGCAGCAGAGCTATGGCTACTTCCTGCGCAGTCCCCACGCCCATGCCGCGATCCGCTCGATCGAGACCTCCGCCGCGCGCGGCGCTCCGGGCGTGCTGGCGGTGTTCACCAGCCGCGATCTGGCAGGGGTCGGTGGCCTGCCCTGCGGTTGGTTGATCAAGTCCATCGACGGCAGCCCGATGAAGGAGCCCAGGCATCCCGTCCTGGCAGAGGACAAGGTGCGTTATGTGGGCGATCAGGTCGCGCTGGTCGTCGCCGAGAGCGCCGCGCAAGCCAAGTCCGCCGCCGCGCTGATCGAGGTCGATTACGATGTGCTGCCGGCCGTGGTCGACACGGCGAGCGCCGCGACGAACCGCAGCGCGGTGCACGACATGGCACCCGACAATGTCTGCTACACCTGGGCGATCGGTGACGCCGCCGCCGTGGACGCGGCGTTTGCGGCGGCTGCGCATGTCACCCGGCTCTCGCTGATAAACAACCGACTGATCCCCAACGCCATCGAGCCGCGCGCCGCCAATGCCGCATATTCCCGCGCCGATGACTCGTACACCCTGTACGTGACCAGCCAGAACCCGCACGTCGAGCGTTTGCTGATGACAGCCTTCGTGCTCGGCTTACCCGAGCACAAGGTACGCGTCATCGCACCGGACGTCGGCGGGGGCTTCGGCTCGAAGATCTATCTCTATGCCGAAGAGACGGTGCTGGTTTGGGCCGCCAGGCGCGTCGGCCGGCCGATCAAGTGGACCGCGGAGCGCAGCGAGTCGTTTCTCACGGACGCGCATGGCCGCGACCATGTCACGACCGCGGAGCTGGCCCTGGACAAGGATGGCAAGTTTCTCGCACTGCGTGTCAACACCACGGCGAACCTGGGAGCTTATCTGTCGACATTTGCCTCCTGCATTCCGACCATCCTGTATGCGACGCTGTTGGCCGGGCAGTATGCCACCCCACAGATCTACTGCCGTGTACAAGCCGTCTTTACCAACACCGCGCCGGTGGACGCGTATCGCGGCGCCGGGCGACCCGAGGCGACCTACCTCCTCGAGCGGATCGTCGAGCGCGCGGCGCGTGAGCTCGGTATCGATCCGGCGGAACTCAGACGCCGCAATTTCATCAGCAAGTTTCCGTACGCCAGTCCGGTCGGACTCACGTATGACACCGGCGACTACTCGGCCACGCTGAGCCAGGTACTCGAGCTGGCGGACGTCGGAGGATTCAAGGCGCGCAAGGCCGCCAGTGAGAAGCGTGGCCGCCTGCGGGGCATCGGCTACTCGTGTTATATCGAAGCCTGCGGGATCGCCCCTTCCAACATCGCCGGCGCGCTCGGTGCGCGCGCCGGCTTGTTCGAGGCGGGCGAGGTACGGGTGCATCCGACCGGCAAAGTCACCATCTTCACGGGCAGCCACAGTCACGGCCAGGGCCACGAGACCACCTTCTCGCAGATCGTCGCCGACAAGCTCGGCATCCCCATCGAGGACGTCGAGATCCAGCATGGCGATACCGGCAGGGTGCTGTTCGGCATGGGCACCTACGGCTCGCGCTCGCTCGCGGTGGGCGGCACCGCCATTCTCAAGGCCGCCGACAAGGTCATTGCCAAGGGCAGGAAGATCGCCGCGCACCTGTTGGAGTCGAGCGCGGAGGACGTGGAATTCTCGAATGGGGAGTTTCGCATCGCCGGCACCGATCGCAAGAAAGCCTTCGCGGAGGTTGCGCTCGCAGCCTACGTGCCGCACAACTATCCCCTGGATCAGCTCGAGCCGGGATTGAACGAGAACGCCTTTTACGACCCGCCGAACTTCACTTTCCCGGCCGGCTCGTACGTCTGCGAGGTGGAAGTGGATCCCGACACCGGGCTCGTGCAGGTGGACCGGTTCAGCGCGAGCGATGATTTCGGCAACGTGATCAACCCCATGATCGTCGAAGGTCAGGTGCACGGCGGACTGGCGCAAGGCATCGGACAGGCGCTCCTCGAGGGGTGCCGTTACGACTCCGACGGGCAGCTGCTCACCGGCAGCCTCACCGACTACGCCATGCCGCGCGCCGACGATCTGCCTCGCTTCACGGTAGCGACGGCCAAAGGCACCCCCTGTACTCACAACCCGCTCGGGGTCAAGGGCTGCGGTGAGGCCGGCGCAATCGGTTCTCCGGCCGCCGTAATCAACGCCATTCTCGATGCGCTTGCGCCCCTTGGAGTTCGTGACATCGACATGCCCGCCACACCCTATCGCGTATGGCAGGCGATTCAGTCCGCGCGGCGCTGAGGGAGGACCGCATGGCCACAATCTCTTATCACCGTCCCGGCTCCATCGCCGAAGCGGCGCGCCTGGCCGCCGCGGATCCGGACGCCAGGGTTATCGCCGGCGGCCAGTCGATGCTGCCTGCGATGAAGCTCGGGCTGCTCATGCCCTCGGCCTTCATCGACCTCGCAGGCCTCGCTGAGCTGCGCGGCATTCGCGTGGAGGGGAGCCGCGTCAGCATCGGGGCAATGGTCACCCATGCCGCCGTCGCCGAGTCGCGCGAGATCCGGGCGACGCTGCCCGCCCTGAGCGAGCTGGCGGAGGGCATCGGAGACGCGCAGGTCCGTAACCGCGGCACCATCGGCGGCTCGGTCGCCAACAGCGATCCGGCCGCGGATTACCCCGCCGCGGTGCTCGCGTTGAACGCCACGATCCGGACCAACCAACGTGCCATCGCAGCCGATGCCTTCTTCAAGGGCCTGTTCGAAACGGAGCTGAAACCCGGGGAGCTCGTCACCACGATCGAGCTCCCTGTCCCCACTCGCGCCACCTACGTGAAGTTCCCGCAGCCCGCGTCGCGCTTTGCGCTGGTGGGCGTGTTCGTGGCGCAAACCGACGGCCGGGTGCGCGTTGCGGTCACCGGAGCCGCTGCGCATGCTTTCCGCCTCGAGGCGCTCGAAGAGGCGCTTGCCAGGCGCTTCGTGCCGGAAGCCTGCGACGCGGTCACGATGGCAGCGCAGGGCCTCAATGGCGATCTGCATGGGAGCGCCGAATACCGCGCGAGCCTGATTCGGGTACTGGCACGCCGGGCGGTGCAGCGGCTTATCGGTTAGTCCATCGTGTCCGCGGCGCAGCCGAACCTGCCTGTCTCCATCGATGAAACGGTCGAGCTACTGCTCGGGCAGGACTACGTCGCCGACCGCCAACTCGCAACCGCGGTGTTCCTCGGTCTGAAGCTCGAGCGGCCGCTCTTCGTCGAGGGTGAGCCGGGCACCGGCAAGACGGAGATCGCGAAGGTCCTTTCAGGCGCGTTAGGCTCCGAGCTCATCCGGCTGCAGTGCTACGAGGGGCTGGATGTCAACCTCGCCGCGTATGAGTGGAACTACGCGCGGCAGATGCTCGAAATCCGCCTGGGGGAAGCGGCGCACGAGTCCCGCGAGCAGATCGCCACGAGCCTGTTCGCGGAGCGCTTCCTCATCGCGCGTCCCCTGCTGCGCGCGTTGCAGCCGCGGGTACGTCCGCCCGTCCTGCTGATCGATGAGCTCGACCGGGCCGATGAGCCTTTCGAAGCGTACCTGCTGGAAGTCCTGTCGGATTTTCAAATCACGATTCCGGAGCTCTCGACCATCCGCGCCGTGCAGCGGCCGATCGTCGTCATCACCTCGAACCGTACGCGGGAGATTCACGACGCGGTGAAGCGCCGGTGTATCTATCATTGGGTGGACTATCCGGATGCCGCGCGCGAGCTCGAGATCATCCGGCGCAAAGTGCCGCAAGCTGCCGAGACTCTCTCCCGGCAGATCGTGGCTTTCGTGCAAGCGCTGCGGACGCTCGAGCTGTACAAACTCCCGGGACTGTCGGAGAGCATCGAATGGGGCAGAGCGCTGCTGGCCCTCGATCGCCGCACTCTCGATCCGCAGACGGTCGATGACACCCTGGGGGTGCTGCTCAAGTACCAGGATGACATTGCGCGAGTCCGGGGCGCCGAGGCCGCTCGCCTCGTGGAGACGGTCCAGGCACGCGCCGCGAGTGTGGCGGGCGCCTGACGGACCCGCTGCGCCGGTGGACTGAAGTGCTTCCCGCCGCGACCTCGCTCGCTCCGCCAGCTTTCGCCGCCAACGTCGTGCATTTCGCGCGCGTCCTGAGGCAAGCCGGGCTGCCGCTCGGAACGGACCGGCCGTTGCTCGCGCTCGAGGCGTTGAAAGTTGCGGGCGTCGCTTCGCGCGCCGACCTGTATGCGGTGCTCAGAGCCTGCCTCATCGATCGGATCGAGCACCACGCCCTCTTCGATCAGGCATTTCAGGTGTTCTGGGGCGATCCTGAGCTGCTCGAGCAGATCCTGGCGCTGCTGCTGCCGGCCGTGCAGGGTCTGCGCTCGCGCCCCGGGCCCGAGCCCGGCCGACGTCTGGCCCAAGCGTTGCTCGGGAATCGTTCGCTGGGCGCGGACGCCCCTTCTCCGCCGCCGATCCTCCAGGGGCAACCGGGTTGGTCCGACGAGGAGCGGCTGCGGAAGGTCGACTTCGACTCCATGACAGCGGAAGAATGGACATCGGCCCAGCGCATGGTGAGAGCGCTTGCGCCCTGGTTCCGGCGCATCGTGACTCGCCGTGAAGCGGCCGCTGCTTCCGGGTCGCGGATTGATCTCAGGGAAATGCTGCGCGCGTCCGGTAGGCTGGGCGGAGACTTCGCCCTGCTCGCCCGAAAGAAGCGTCGCACGCGCCCGGAGGCGCTGGTCACGGTGCTGGACGTCTCCGGGTCCATGTCGCGCTACTCGCGTGTGTTTCTGCATTTCATGCATGCCATGGCCAACAGCGAGGTCGCCTTCAGCGCCTTCGTATTCGGCACGCGCCTCACCGCCATCACGCGGCAGCTTCGGGCGCACGATCCGGATGAGGCGCTGGCCCGCGCGGTTAAGGAGGTCGAGGATTGGTCCGGCGGAACGCGGATCGGCCCGTGTCTGAGGGAGTTCAATCTGCGTTGGGCGCGGCGCCTGCCACTCTCTGAGGCTAC
>Ga0306921_10007162_pt1 | contig 11677 bp, 12 predicted proteins | sample sta12Cox44000080_FD_203760 | JGI IMG/M metagenome (GOLD analysis project Ga0306921, IMG submission 203760) | Lab enrichment of tropical soil microbial communities from Luquillo Experimental Forest, Puerto Rico - statoxic.12C.oxic.44.000.080 (v2)... | ecosystem: Environmental > Terrestrial >... | reverse complement strand
AGTTCTCGACGAAATCGACGATGGTTGGATCAGGGTGATCGATCGCGCGGGCTCCGGTATCCATCCCATTTTTCCTCCGAAGGCCAACCGTGCGCTAATCTACCCGGCATGCCACGTGAGAAAGAGCATAGATCCGCCCACTGTGCCGCCTGCCGTGAAAACAGCGAGCAGCCTACCGCTGGAGCGTTCGCAGCCGACGTGGTCGGAAGTTCGCTTGACTCTCCGCTGGAGGGGAGAGTCACGAGCGAACTCGTCTCTGGAAACCCCGATTTCTAATGTAAGAAAAGAGAGCGGGCTGCCCCAAAAAGTTACGGTAGATCAGTAGTTTGCTGCGGTTTAATGATTATTAATTTTGCGCCGGAGCGCGCCCGCGGACGCAAAAAGCTCGATGCTAAAGGTTTTTTGCGGCTTCCGGGACATCAAGGCGGTGTGGCGAGGTGGCGCGCTAGCCGGAAGATCCCGCGGTTCTCCAAAGGTTGAAACAGGTGATCTTGCCGGGTGCCGCAAATCCCCCAGAAACATGCATATTTGGAGAATAATAGGCGCTATGGCTACGCGAGGACGGCCGGCATTTCAGCCGACAAATGAGCAGCGACAAAACGTCGAGGTCATGGTCGGTCTCGGTATCCCGGAGGAGCAGATCTGTTTGGTCGTCCGGGACCGACGCGACAAACCGATTTGCCGGAATACGCTGCGTCGGCATTTTGAGAAAGAGCTGCAGACCGGCGCGACCAAGTTGAATGCCAAGGTCGCCCATTTTATGGTCGCGACAATTTTCGGCACCCGACCCCCAGATGGCGTCACGCCGATCAGGGATGAGCGGGTCCGGGGTCGGCTGGGCGAATTGTTCTTAAAGGCTCGGCTGGGTTGGCGGGACGACGTGAACCAGCAGCGCCATGAGGAGCGGCCCATAGATGTATACGTACAAGATGTTCGACGTCGGGTCTGTGCGAGAATTGCTCGGCTTGCCGAACCCGAGTGCAGCGAAAATTCCGGCGAGCCTGGCGAAACCTGAGCGCAACCCTCTAATCGGCGACCGGTGGGGATACGAGCTCGCGAACCGGGAGATCGGCAGGCAAGCTACGGCGGTCGGTGTCGGGACCGGGGGTTCGAATCCTGCTTCCTCATCGATGAGGCCGCGAACATTCGGTCTCCCACAGCGGGCTAGAAGGTGCCGCAATTCTGTTACGCTTGCGGGGCTGGACCGATGGTTCGAATCCGCTTTCCTCCAGCGGCGAGTCGAGCGAACCGGTGAAATTGACGATACGCTTTATGGTCGACCCAAACGTAGCGTTTACCGCGGTCCGCGCCTCGCGTGGCAAGGTGGTGCGGGCCGAACCGGTGAGCTCACAGGTGACCGGGGACCGATGGTTCGAATCCATCTCCCTCCAGGGAAGAGTCCGATGCGAACTTGTTCAGAAAAAGCGTCGTAGCTTCACGCACAAAATGTCGCCTGCGCGATCCCGTCCCCGTGCCGTTGTCGACGCGGCTCCGGCGGATCTCGACATCGTCCGCTATTGGGATCTCGCCGCCACCGAAAAAACCGAGTTCAACGATCCGGATTGGACCATCGGCGTCAAGCTCGGCCGCGATCGGAGCGACGGCTATTGGGTATTGCATATGGTGCGGGCGCGCGCCAATCCGGGCGACGTCGAACAGTTGTTGCTCAATACCGCCACGCAGGACGGCAAGCGGGTCAGGATCGGGTTCGGGCAGGATCCGGGGCAGGCCGGCAAGAGCCAGGCGCAGCATCTGGTGCGGGCGCTGAGCGACTTCACCGTGCGGCCGGCAACAGAGAGCGGCGACAAGCTGACGCGCTTCGGGCCGTTTAGCTCGCAGTGCCGCACCGGCAATGTGAGGATCCGGCGAGGCTCATGGAACGAAGAACTGTTCCGTGTTCTCGAAGGCTTCCCCGATCTCGCGCATGACGATGAGGTCGATGCCTGCAGCGGAGCCCTGGAAATGCTCAACCAGCAAATGAAAGGTTTGGGCATCTACAAACTCTACGAACAGCAAGCAGAGGCCGCCGCGGAGCGCAGCAAGCCACAACCTGTTCAAAACGTGCCCCAGCCCGGCTCGATGGAGTGGTTCGAGTGGGTCGAGGCGCAGAAGAAGAAAGGCTGAACCATGGCGCCTCTCGCGCCGAGATGTGTATGCGTGATGTCGATAACCTGAGCATACCGCTGCGAGGCGGCGCGGCATAGAGACTTCCGGTTTCGATCCGTACTCGCCCAGCACCTGCGGACCCGACCTCCATAGCGACATTGCACGACGAAGCCATAGCGCAGATGGCCATAGCGCTGAGGTTGATCACTCTCGCATTCGGATCGTTGCATGGTGTCCATGACAGGGCCCACAGCCCGTCATTGGGAACTGATGGTTCGAATCCAGCTCTCTCCAGCAGAGAGTCGCGCGAACTTCGAAGCTGATCGCCGCTCGCGAGAATAGATTCCAGCCCGCTACCGCGCCCGCTGGGTTCGTTGACGGAAGGCAAGCGGCGATCAGCGACACACCGCTTGTGCCCCCTGTGGCGCCCGGGTTGACGGGGACTCCCATCCCGGGGCTCCCGATCGCGAGGACCGGCTCACCCAGCGCGAGGCCGTTACTACCTGCGACCTGTTGCTAATCACCGGCAACCTCACCACCACCGACTTGATCGGTAATGGCGTTCTCGCATTACTAGCCCATCCTGATCAGCTGGCCAAACTCAGAGCTCAATGCGGTCGAGGAGATACTGCGCTACGACCCGCGTGTGGTGCAGACCCGTCGGTTGGCGCTGGAGCCGCTTGAGTATGGCGGAATGCAGGTGCAGGCGCCTGAGGTGATCACGACCTCGCTTCTGGCAGCCGGCCGCGACCCGGCGCGGCACTCCGATCCTCACGGCTTCGATATGGAGCGGACGGGCACGAGCCATCTCGCCTTTGGTGGCGGTGCGCATTTCTGCCTGGGGGTGCCGCTTGCCCGCGTCGAGGCGGAGATCGCGATCCGCTCGCTGTTCGAGCGTCTCCCCAGCCTGCGTCTCGATCCGCGGCATCCCATCGAGCATAAGCAAGTGCCGGTATTCAACGGGTTGAGGGCTCTGTGGGTCCGCGCTACGTGACGCTAGGCGGTCTCTCGAACCGTTGTTCCATCTTAGCGGGACCGATAGTTCGAATCCGTGTTCCTCCTGCGAAGAGTCTGCAAACCGTCAGTTCCTCAGCGGGTGTTGGTTTCGTGCATAAAGCGGGCGGTCAGAACGCGCGGCACGGCTCATCTCCCCAGTTGCAGCGAAGGACCGGGACGTCAGCAAGGCCTGTCCGGTCCTTCCGCGAGCCTCACGGGCTGAGGCCAGGACCGACGTACCGTCGCGAGCCTCTCGGAACCCCCTTCCACCCACACCAAATCCTCGCACGCGCACGCGAGGCGAGCCCATCTTCCTTCAGCTGCTCGGCGTCAAGGGAGCAGCCCAGGCCGGCTGCATCGCCGCGCCGCAGACGCGGCTGCGCGTAATGATCTGAAAATTTGCGAACTTGACCTTGAGCGTGACCGTTCCCAACGGCGGCGTATGGCGCTTACCAGTCGTTGGCAAAGACGGTTGCGGTACCAGCCGCGACGGTGCGGCGCGCCGTCTTCGGAAGCAGTCGCAAAATAGCTGACACGGGTTCTCGCGGAATAAAGAACCCTTCGTTGGGACCTCTGGCGGTCAGCCGACCACAGCACCGAAGATGCGCAGGTAGTTGCCGCCGGCGATCTTGCCCGCATCATCGGGGGTGAAGCCGCCGCGCAGCATCGCCGCGACGAGGTGCACCCACCGCGTGTAATCCTCGACGCAGCCCCGCGCATCGACTTGGTCGGTGCCGATGCTGACGTGATCGACGCCGACGATCTCGGCCATCTCCTTCAGGCCGTCAACATATCGATCGATGCTCGGAAAAAAGTGCCAGATGCCGACCGAGCCGCCGGTCTCGGCGATTGCCCGCGCATAGCTGGGGCTGACCTGCCGACCTGTGAGCGGCGTCGGCCCCATCGCCCGCGATCCCAGTACGGCCGTGTGCGACAGTACCAGCGGCTTCGTTGCGACCTTGACTGCCTGCTTCGCCATGTCCTCGGTCGCGTGCGCGACATCGCAGACAAAGCCGAGCCGATCACAGGCGCGGATCACTTCGACGCCGAATTCAGTGAGACCTCGATGCGTGATTGCGCCGGTCTGGAAATCGCCGATGTCGTTCGGCGTGTAATGCACGAGCTGCACATGCCGGATGCCCCGCCGATGCGCCTCCTCGAGCCGTTCGAGTTTCCGCTCGAGGAAGTCGAGGCCCTCCACATCGGCGATAATCGCCGGCTCTCCCACCTTGTGCGCCGCGTCGAGATCGGCGGCATTCAGCGCGCGGCGCACGCCATGATCGGCGACCAGTTCGTCCATCCAGGCGAGGCGGTCGAGGTGGTACCGGTAGAGCGCGCCCGGTTCCGGCGCGCGTATCGCGGCGAGCGCTCCTTCCGCGCTGCGGCGGAGCACGGGCCAGTCCGGCACGTCGGCCAAGCAGGCGACCGCCAGCGATCCCGCCCGCATCGCGGCGGCAAGATCGGTGCTCGGCGGCGCCTTCGAGATGATCCCAGTTTTGCCGCCGTGACTATGGACATCGACAGAAATGGAGTTGCGCAGGACGGCGAGCGCGGCCGCTGTGGTCTCGGCGGTCTGCGCCGCTTCCGTCGAACCGCGCGGTCCAGCCTCGCCGGCAAGCATCGCACCGACCGAGACCACCGGCGTGCCCCACACCCACGGTTGGGGTATCCCGACATGGCCATGACCGCAACAATCCATGGCTTCCTCCCAACGATTGCTACCGGTTTAGCCTATGCTGCGGTGATTGCTTGTCCAGCCCGCTCGATGATGGCCTGAAGCGCTTTTAGACCGTCGGTCAACGCAGCCGGCCCGGGCTGTAGAATGATCGGCGATTTGATTTCGTACAGCGCCCGGTTCCGCACGGCTGGTATTTGTTCGAAACCGGGTCGGGCGGCGAGCCGCTCGGGACGGAATTTCTTGCCGCACCACGAGCCGATGATAATCTCGGGGCGGCGGGCGATGATCTCCTCTGCTGTAACGATCCGCTCCTTTGCCGACTTTCCGACTGAGCGATCGGCGAAGATGTCGATCCCGCCGGCAATCTCGATCAACTCGGAAACCCAGGCAATGCCGGAAATCATCGGCTCATCCCACTCCTCGAAATAGACCAATGGTCGCGCCGCGCGCGCAATGGCCCGCCGGCGCGCGGCGGCAACTCCGGCCTCGAGCTCATCGGCAAGGCGGTCCGCCCGGTCGGCCGCGCCGACCAGCGCGCCCAGCACGCGGATCATGTCGAAGATCCCGGCGATCGTGCGCTGATTGAAGGCGTGAACGGCGACACCCTGGCGGATCAGCGCGGCGACGATATCGGCCTGGAGATCGGAGAAGCTCAGGACCAGGTCGGGACGCAGATCGAGGATTTTCCCGAGGTTCGCCGAAGTGAAGGCCGAAACCCGCGGCTTGTCGCGGCGCGCCTCTGGAGGACGCACACAATAACCGGAGATGCCGACGATGCGGTCTTGCTCACCAAGGAGATAAAGGGTTTCGACAGTCTCCTCGGTGAGGCAGACGATCCGTTGCGGTGGAAACACCCCTCGGGGACTGACTTTATTTTGCCGCGACTGCAGATTGCTCACCGACGATCAGCCGCTCGACCATGCGCCGCATCTGCGTTCTGTTGGCGTCGGAGGCGATGTCGACGAGGCCCTGTTCGCCGAGCTCGTCGGGGCGTTTCTGCTGCGCTTCGACCATCTCCTTATCCTCGAGAAATGTGGGTGCGATCTCGCGATAGAGCTGCTCGGTTGCCTCGGGATCGTTCTGCCGATAGCCATTCGCCGCTGACCAGAAGTAGAAGCAGCTGGTCTCGGTCTCCGGTGTGAGACCATGGAACAGCCGGAACTGGAAGCGGAAGTCGCGCTGCGGGTTGTCGGTTGCGATGCTGGCGTCGGTGGCACCCGTCCATTGCAGGACCGTGTTTGGCGCGACGAATTCGAATTCCTGGCAGCGGTCGACGCGACCCTTGAAGCCGGCTGCCTTCACATAGCTCGGCGGCGGCAGCGAGTTGCGCATCCACCGCGTGAACTTGAGGCCGGTCGGAGTCCGCACCGTTTTCATGTTGGCTTCGACATGCGCGCCGGGGTTGCCGCCGACGGTGCGGGCATGCAGATAGCCGAGATGCGTCAGGTCCATCAGATTGTCGACCATTAGCATGTAATTACCGTTGATCGCGTAGACGGCGTGCTTGTTCGGCCAATGCGCCGGATCGTTGTGATACGGAAAATCAACGATCTTGGCTGGGTCGGCCAGCGTCGGATCACCCATCCACAGCCACACCAGCTGGTCCCTCTCAACGGTCGGATAGCTGCGCACTTTCGCGTCCTGCGGGATCATTTTTTGCCCGGGGATCATCACGCAGCGTCCGGTCACGTCGAAAACGAGGCCGTGATACCGCACTGAATGCCAGCCTCGACGAGGCTGCCGAGATGCAGCGGCGCAGCGCGATGACAACAGCGGTCCACAAGTGCGGCCGCCTCGCCCGAGCCGTCGCGAAACAGCACGACCGGATCCCCGCAGATGCGGCGGGCGAGCGGCTTGTCACCGAGCTCGTCGGCCCAGGCACCGATATACCAAGCGTTGCGCAGCAACATTCTCGACCTCCTGGAATTTTTCGTGGGCAATCTTAGGCCTAGGCCAGCGCCGCACGCACCGCCGCCAGCCGCTCCAGCGAACCCAGGACCTTCGGCTGATCGCTGGTGAGATGACGCACGAGGATGTCGGTATAGCCGAGCTTCTCGAAGGTCCGAAACTGTTCTGCGACTTCGTCGACCGATCCCGCGATCAGGGCTTCGGCCGGAATACCGCGGTAGCCTTGGCTCAGCGCCTGCTGAAGTACCGCTTGCGCCTCGGACGACGATTGGGCGACGTAAATGTCGCGCCGCAAGGCGACGGTGTTTGGCTGCCTGCTGTAAGCCGCACAACGCTCACGATAGAGATCGGCCTGCGTGCGTGCCTCCGCGCGGGTGAGGCTGGGGCTCGCGATCCAGCCCTCGGCCAGCCGTGCCGCGCGGTCGATGGCGGGCGTCGCACTGGCGCCGATCCAGACCTCGACGGGCTCGGCTGGACGCAGTGCCAGGCTCGCTTCCGCGACGCGGAACCGGCGGGAGGAGCTCACCGTCTCGCCCGCCAATAAGCGCCGGATGATGTCGAGAGCTTCCTCGAAAGCCGAAGGACGCGTCCGGATGCTGGCGCCCATCGCGGCGAACCGGGCTTCGCCCCAGCCGAGCCCGCATTGCATGATGAAGGGGCCCTGCGTGATCGCAGCCAGCGTACCGATCTGCTCCGCCACCAGCACCGGGTGCCACAGAGGGAGCAGAAACAGGCATCCGGCCGGGGCCTCGCCCCACTCCGCGAGAAGCCGCCCGAGCATTGGGGTGTTCTGATAATAGGGCGTCGGCGAGACGTGCTGATCGCCAACAAACAGGGAATCGAGCCCGGCGCGGTGTGCCGCCGCGGCTCGCTCGATCATCCAGCGTGCTCCTTGGCGCGGGTCTTTCGCGTCCGGGTGATTGCTCGTCAGCGAGATCCCAACTCTCATCGCCTTATCCTTGTCGCCGGCTCAAGCTTTGATCAGACCCGAGCTCGCTGTCCAAGCCAAGGATAGATTGCGGTTGCGGTCGCGAAAACTCCGGGCTCTTGTCGACCGCGCGGTGATTGCTGCCCAGGACGCGTTAAGCGCGATCCGTGTGGCGGTTTGGGGCAAAGCCCCGGCTAAACCATGCGAATCAGGTTGGTTACACCCCAGGCGACGAGGAGCACGCCGCTGAACCGGCTCATCCAATCGCCCCCTGGCATCGCCTTCTCCAACAGCACGAACAGAGCGATCGCGCCAACCCACGCGAGGTTCATCAGTCCACCAACGAATAGAAGCGCCATCAACATCCAGCAGCAACCGAGGCAGAAGAAACCGTGACGCACCCCGGTCCCGACTGCGCCAAGCAAACCTTGTCGCCAGTGACGGACCAGGAACTCGGTGGGCGAACGACAATGCCTAAGGCAAGCGTCCTTTAAGGGAGTCCATTGGTAGACACCTGCGGCGATTAGAACCGCGCTGGCCAAAATCGCGTTGCCGAACGCCATCTTCTCAGATATTAGCCCGGCTCCGTCGAGACGCCATTGCAGGAGGGTAGCGCCGAGGCTGAACCCGGACCAAACGAGAAGATAGCCCAACGCAAAGAGCATTGTCGTAGTCGGAACGAGATTGGAATTGTCTTGGCGCTCCCACGCGAGCGTAGTGACCAAGAGCACAGTCGGCGCAGCAGTCGGCAGCATCATAGCCACCATCATCACCCACCACATAACCAAGATCAGCAACGCATACGGTTGGCTCCACACGGGCGTCATGGCCATCATCTGCCCGCCGCCCATATCCATCATCCGTCTCGATGCCACCACCGAGCAACAGATAGGCCCATGCCGCCGCCGTGACCGTGGCGAGCGCGCCTAACACTACGGCTCGGCGGTGGCGAAGAAGCCCGGTGAGCAACTCGATCCGCATCTCTCGCCTATTCGACGATGCCCTGGTTGCTTAAACGCAAAGGGTCGGATGTTTGGTCGGCTCTGTCCGCGGCATCTGCTAGGCGATCAAAATCACGAGCCTTGCTGTGCAATCGCTCCTTGACAGCCCGCGTCGTCACCGCTTCGGCCGATCGGCGCGCTTCCGCAGCCTTCCGGCGATAAAATCGTGCCGGTAGAGTTGGTGTGCCTTCGGGCTGATCCATATCGCAAAGTTAGCAAGACCACCGGGCAGGAGCGAGCCTCAGAATCGCACCCCCGCCCGCTGAACCGCCCTGGCGCCAGCGGTCAAATGGCTGCAAGCTGAATCTACCAAAAGACATACCCGCAGCCCTGTTCTGGTCGGTGGCGGTTCGGCCTCGACAACAGCAGGAGGATGCCGTGATCATTGCACCGATCTGCAATATCCTTGATTTATAAGGAAGCGGCCGCAACTCTGTAATCGGTCGAGACTACTAAACCCCAGGAACCTTCGAGGGATGAACGAGCGCCTGGAGCCTCGTATTCGCATTCTGCTCGGATCGTCCATAGCGATCGGTCCCGGCAAGGCCGCGCTCTTGGAAGCGATCGGGGATACCGGATCGATAGCCGCCGCTGGGCGGCGCATGGGCATGAGCTACCGTCGCGCTTGGGTTCTTACCAAGACCATGAATGCTTGTTTCAAGGAACCGCTTATCGAGACGGCAAAGGGCGGTTCTGGTGGTGGCGGTGCCCGGCTAACCGATACGGGGTGCGAGGTTCTGGCGCTCTACCGAGCGATGGAAGACCACGCAGCAACAGCCGTCATGCCGGACATGGATAAACTGCGGGCATTAATGGTCGATGAGCCACCCGAGGACTGACCTAACAGCCTCGATATGCAAAAAAATACCATATCGGACTTGATGATCTGATGTGATGAATTAGGCCGAGCACTCTATTCAAGAGGCTCGCCTGTGCACGCCCTTCTCGATGCCCTCGCCGCTGCTTGGCAGTTAGTTCTGTCGGGCGACCCCACTCTCGTCGCCATCGTATCACTGTCCCTCAGCATCAGCCTCACGGCCGTTGTTCTCGCGTCCATCCTGGGGTTGCCGCTCGGGGCTGCGCTCGCCGTGCTGCGGTTTCCAGGCCGGAATGCGGTGATTGTGGTCGTGAACGCGCTCATGGGTTTGCCGCCTGTCGTCGCTGGCTTATTCGTCTATCTGATGCTGTCGCGTTCCGGCCCCCTCGGGAGCCTCGGGCTGCTGTTCACGCCGACAGCGATGGTAATTGCGCAAGTGGTGTTGGTCACACCCATCATCGCGGCGGTCGCCCGGCAGATGCTCGAAGACCTATGGCGTGAATACGGAGAACTCTACATCCTTGATGGGGTTGGCCGGGTCCGCACCATCTACTCGCTCCTGTTGCTCGGGCGGTTCAGCCTCTTTACTGCGGTGCTTACCGGTTTAGGCCGAGCGGCTGCCGAAGTTGGCGCGATCCTGATTGTCGGTGGCAACATCGCTGGCGTCGCCCGCACGATGACGACGGCCATTGCGTTGGAGACAAGCCGAGGCGATCTCGCCCTCGCGCTCGGCCTTGGTATCATCCTCCTGGGCCTGATCCTGGCGATCAACTCGACGGCGCAGTTCTTTCGCAACACCGCCAGGAGGATGGCGGCGATATGATCGAGCGGGTCCTGTCCGTAACCTTCGCATTTCTGCTTCTGCTGGGGTCGACGTCGGCCGTCGCTCAAGAGCAGTTCATTACCGTGGCCTCTACGACCTCGACCGAGGAATCCGGGCTGTTCGGATATTTGCTACCCTCGTTCACGAAGCAGACCGGCATCGAGGACAGAGCCGGGATATTGCCGCGTCCGAAACGGAGGATCCCGATCTGGCTGGGAGGTTTCAGCGAGGCTGCGTTCGACCGGGCAGCCATGATCGGGGACGGATTCCTGTTTTCAGGCCGGACACAAACCGAAGCGATCCAAATCAAGGCGAGGATCACGGCTAAGTTGCGCGAGCTCGGAAGGGATGCCGATGCATTCGGCTTCGAGTCCATCCAGCAATACAGTCGCGGGGACAACCAATGGCCCGGCGATATTGCGGCGTGGCGCCAAGCGGGGGGGAGCCACATATCGGTCGTGACGATGGGCGCGAACCTCACTACCGTGGACGGCCACATCGAAGCCATCAAGCGTTGGCGTGACGTCTACAACTCGGTCCGTTAGAGCTCTGCAGCATGGTCAACAACCTGTGCAGGAGGGCTTTGCAATGGCGGGCATGAAGATCAGCTCCCGCTGCTAATTGGCGGCGCTGCCTCTGGGAAAAATGACAATAGAGACAGCAGATGCGTCATCCGGTATGCCGGAAATGGAGAACCAATAATCTTCAAAAGCCCGTTCTTTCGCATGAATTTCGTCGTAGGTTGCGGCGATTGCGATATTATCGGCGCCATTAATTATAAAGGCGTCTGTCGCTGGCTCATGCCCAGTGTTGCGGAATGGGACCGGGACAGTAATGGCCTCCGTTGACGGAGCACTTGGTATGCCGCTCCGTAGGAGACGCCGGGGGTCAACCTGAATCTGGGCTCGTTCGACTCGATATTGGATTCCGAGACCGCCGTTTGAGGGTCAGCTTGCTGGGAAGCTCACGAGTGAGTAGCGTCGAGGAACTGAGAGTTCGCAGACTCTGCGCTGGAGGGAGATGAATTCGAAATTCCAGTTCCGCGCCAAATCAGTAACGCCTTGAGTCGTCCGAGATGAGCCCGATCGTCCGTCGGCAGTGTGATCAGAGCAGTTGCGAGTTGCCGGACGGCCCGAGCACGCTCGCGGGCGGTGCGCGCTGGATACGTATCGGGTACGCTGCGCGCTGCGTCGTCGGCTTGCACGGCGAGCGCGCGGCCCTACCAACAGGAGAACCGCCAATGTCGATCGAGATCATTCCGACGGGCGCCGCGCTCGGCGCCGAGATTCGCGGTGTCGACTTGGCCCGACCCATCGACGACGAGATGTTCGCCGCTATCGAGCGCGCCTACAATGATCACGGCATCATCTTCTTCCGCGATCAGCACATCACGCCCCCGCAACAGGTTGCTTTTACCCGC
>Ga0306921_10007160_pt1 | contig 11678 bp, 12 predicted proteins | sample sta12Cox44000080_FD_203760 | JGI IMG/M metagenome (GOLD analysis project Ga0306921, IMG submission 203760) | Lab enrichment of tropical soil microbial communities from Luquillo Experimental Forest, Puerto Rico - statoxic.12C.oxic.44.000.080 (v2)... | ecosystem: Environmental > Terrestrial >... | reverse complement strand
GCAGGTGCCATCAGCACGCCGCAGCAGGACACGCTCGGTCCGGCCGTATATGCGCAGATCGCCCCCAGCGTTGATGTAGCCGCTCACGCAGCCCGCTGCCCGCAGCGCCTCGATTGCGCGATCGATAGCGTAGCCCTTGGCGATTCCGCCCAGGTCGAGTGCCAGCGGCACGCGGCACAGTGCTGACCGAGGCTTCACCTCGGTCGCCGAGAGCGCCAGATCGGAGAGCCGGCCCGGATGTGAGGGCAGGCAAGGATCGAACGCGCCATCGGAAAGAGCATGTACGGTCTGCGCGAGCTGTAGCACGCACCAGGTCGAGTCGGCGATCGGAATACGGGTTTGCGGGCTCGCGGAATTGATCTGTGCGACATCACTGCCTTCGCGTCGCGGGTGCATCCGCCACTCCACCTCCGCAATCGCCCGGTAGGCCACCTCAATTCCGGCCACTGCCAGAGGCTCCGTCGGTGCGGCGGCCTCGATCGTGACCCATGTGCCCATCGCTGCCCGAAGCCGCTGCACTCGCACCAGTGACACCTGCGGCGGCGTACGACCCGGGCGGGGGCGTGGCGCAGTCCAAGAGGATAGTGACCAAAACGCAGGCATGTTCTGGACCTGGGGCGTGAGGTTATTCTATAGTAATTAAGAATCATTCGCATTTGCGTGGAGTAGACACATTGATCGGTACGGATCGAGTGCCAGGGTGGATGAGCGTGCTCGGGGCGCTCGTCGGGCTCGCACCCGTTCAGGTCGTCATCGCGACCGAATATCTCTCGATCGAGGGTGCCCAGAAGGCACTGTTTCCTCAGGCCGACCGGTTCAACGAAGTCGTGCTTTCGCTCAGCCCCCCGCAGCGTGAGCGGGTGGCGGCACTTGCCGGCCCACAGCCCCCGCACCGCAGTCTGCGGGCCTTCCGTGCGCTGCACGGAGATCAACCGCTCGGTTTCGTGTTCGTCGACGAGGTGATCGGCAAGGAGGATTTCATCACCTACGCCGTGGGGATCGATGCAAGCGGGCACCTTAGCGCGCCGGAAGTGCTGGCGTACCGCGAAAGTCACGGCGGCGAGATCCGCAACGCCGCCTGGCGGCAGCAGTTCGCGGGGCGTCAAGGACTCGATCAGCTGCGGGTGCAGACCGATATCAAGAACATCGCGGGCGCGACGCTCTCCTGCCAGCACGTGACCGAAGGCGTGCGGTGGCTCATGGCGCTGTGGCAGGTGGCGCTGCAGCCGGCGCCGGCGGGGTGATCGCTCCCATGGCGCGCGCGGCGTTGCATCGACCCGAGATAAACCGCTCCGGTCACGGCGCGGCGGAGCTCGGCAAGCGCGACCGAGGCGCCGGTGGCGTGCCCCTGCCGCGGGTACTTCGAGCGACGCTCTATGGTGTGGGAACGGTGCTCTGGCTGACGGGCGCGGTGTGGTTCGTGCTGCATTATGTCTTCCCTCAGTCGACCGCCTTCGGCCCGCTGCCTAACCGGTGGGAAGCGCCGTTGATGCGCGCGCACGGACTCATCGCCGTGGGCGCCGTTTTCCTAATCGGCTGGATGATGGCCGCGCACGTGACCGCACGCTGGGCGAGCGCGCGCAATCGGCGCTCCGGGCTCGTTCTCGGGGGCGCGGCGCTGCTACTCATTCTGAGCGGCTACGCGCTGTACTACACAACGGGCTCACCGCACGATGCAGCCGCGCTCGCGCACGAGGCCATCGGCATGTTGTCTCCGGCCGCGGCCCTTGCGCACTGGTGGCGCAACCGCCCGCGAGCCTGAAATTCACGTTCCCGCGGCCACGCCGCGACGACTCCCGTCCGAGCCACTACACTGTGAACCACCCGGGGGGTCATCCCCGCCGGGCGCTGGAGCGTTTGTGTTCACAGGTGAACGGATGCTCGCGATGACACGCTTGGTTAGTGCACGGCGCATGTGGCTCATGGTCGTGCTCTGCGCCGTGCTTGGCGTCGCACGGGCAGACGAGGCGGACCCGCCGGGGCGCGCCGCGCGGCTCGCCGATGCGGAAGGCGCGGTATCGCTGCAGCCGGCCGGGGTGCAGGAGTGGATGGCGGCAACCCTCAACCGCCCGCTCACCACCGGCGATAGGCTGTGGAGCGATCAGAGCTCGCGCGCCGAGCTCGACCTCGGTACCGCCGGCGTACGCCTTGGTAGCAACACTGGCTTCGCGTTCCTCAATCTCGATGACCGCAGCGCACAGATGCAGCTCAGCGCCGGCGCGCTCATCGTGAGCGTGCGCGACCTCCAGGCCGGTGAGAGCTACGAAGTCGACACCCCCAACATCGCACTCGTGCTGCAGCAGCCCGGGGTGTATCGCGTCGAGGTCAACGACCAGGGCACCGCGACCGCGGTCGCGGTGAGCGAAGGTGCGGCCGAGGCGGCGGGCGGCGGACAGTCGGTCGCGATCGGGGCGCAGCAGGTGGTGACCTTCACCGGCACCGACACGCTCGCGTGGAACAGCGTCACGCTCGGTGCGCCGGATGACTTCGACAACTGGTCGGCGGAGCGCGAGCGGGAGCTGGCAGAGTCGGCTTCCGCCGGGTATGTCGCGAACGATGTCCCCGGAACGCAGGACCTCGACAACTATGGTCACTGGGAACAGGCCCCCCAGTACGGCACCGTGTGGGTGCCGACCGTCGTGGCCGTCGGCTGGGTGCCCTATCGCTACGGACACTGGCTGTGGGTCACACCGTGGGGCTGGACGTGGATCGATGATGCGCGCTGGGGCTACGCGCCCTTTCACTACGGGCGCTGGGTCGTCTGGAACGACAGCTGGTGCTGGGTGCCTGCGCCACGGCATGGCCGCCTGGGGCGGACCGTGTATGCGCCCGCGTTGGTTGCCTGGGTCGGCGGCCCGGCGCTGGTTATGTCCGGCAACGGTGTCGGTTGGTTTCCGCTGGGGCCGCAGGAGGTCTTCGTCCCCGCCTACCGCGTGAGCCTCAACTACGTGCGCAACATCAACATCACCAACACCACCACCCTCAGCAGCACCTACGTCACGAACGTCTATCAGAACGACATCGGTGCTCAGCACTACATGAACGAGACTCCTGCCGCGGTGAGTTCGGTGCCGCGCAGTACCTTCACCTCCGGACAACGCGTCGGCGGGCACGCGATGCCGCTGTCCTCCTCGGTGCTGGCCGCGGCGGTGGTCGTGGCCGCGGCACCCGCGATCGTGCCTACCCGTCAGAGCGTGCTCGGAGCGGGCGCGGGTCCGCCTGTGGCACGACCGCCGGCTGCGCTGCTGCAGCGGCCGGTCGTCGCACGGTCGCCGCCGCCACCGGCGCCCGCGCCGTTCGAGCGGCAACTCGCCGCGCTCGCGGAGAAAGGCGGCCGACCACTCACGCGCGCCGAGCTCGCGCCACTGCAGCCCGCGACGCCGCTTGCGCCGGTTCGAGTCATCGCGAGCCGGGCCCCAGCGACCGGGCCGGCCGGCGCGGCTGCACGCAGCTCTGGAGCGATGCACGCACAAACTCCTGCCGGCCCCAGCCTGGCAGAGCGCGAGCGCGCGCTTCAGCAAAGCATGCTGCCGGCGGCTGCGCCGCGAACGAACGTGCCGGTGAGGCCGGCACCCAGCATGAGCGTTTACGCACCACCTGAGGTCGAGCCGACTCCGCCCGCACCCGTCTTGCGCAGTGATCGGCCACCCTCGGCGCAACAACACCCGGCGCCACAGCGCGCGGTCGCCTCTGAGGATCCAGCGCAGGCGATCGATCGGCCGCCTTCCCTTCCCGTCTATCACCTTCCGTCTGCGGGCGCTGCACCGGGCAACCCGGAGTCGACGGCGCACTCTGGAGAAACCCATCGCGTCCCGCCGCCACCGCCGGTACCGCACGTCGCGGCCCCGGTGCCACCTCCGCCCGTGGCGCATCCGCCATCGGCGCACACGCAACCGAGCAAGGATGAGCCGCGGGATTCAGCGCCACACGGCGACAGGGAGTCGCGGGAGAGGGTGCTGCGGTAGGCTCACTGCCCCAGACGCGACCAGACACGCCCCGCGGCCGCACGCTGTCTTCGACCGCCTGCCGCGCGTAACCAGAGTCCGTTCACGGATCTGTCCGGCGATTGTTAGGCAACGATCTTCTCGAAGGAGAACTCTGGAGCACCAGCGCGAACAGAGGCGTGCTCAATTGTGATTGAGCAGATATTTCCCTTAGCGTCGAGGTCAACGATTGTGTTCTCATCCAAATCGCGGGTCTCAGCCACCGGGGCGTCCCTGAACTCGATCAGCAGGGTGTCCGTATCTTCAAAGTACCGGACTTTCATGGCACGAAGCCTCTGTCGAAGAATGCGTTATGGACGGTTTCCCCGTCCGGCAGCAGGATAACGCGAAGATAACGATTGTTCATCTCGGGCACCTGGCACCAGCGTCTAAAGCGACCATCCGACTGAATTACCTGCCGAATCGGAGCACCGATAGCGCGCTTGATCCACACATCTTGAATCAGCGCCCGATCAGGACGTTGACGGATCGCCTCGAAATAACGTGTGATCTTCACACGATCAAGTTAGCAGCGTTGCACAGACGTCAGGGTCGCCAGCTACTGACAAGTCTCAATCGTTGTCGTACTGCAGCGCATCGCGCTCGAGCTCCCTGACGAAATCGCGCACCTCCTCACGGGTGCAGATTCTTGTCTCGAGCAAGGCCTGTAGCAGCGTTTCGAGATGCACACGCAGCGCCACCGCGAGGGTCGCGGGCGGGTAGCGCTGCAATCCATCGATGAAGTCGTTGAGCTCGTCGAGACATTGCTCGACGGTACTGTCGTTGCGTCCGGCATCCGCTAGGACCATGTGCTTACTCCGTTGCCAACCCGCTGCCGACCATACACACGTTTCTGCGCAGGCGCGCCGTCACTCGAGCGCTGCGCAGCGTTTCTGCACAAACCCGCAGTCAATCGCCATTCCATTCAGTAGCGGGGTGCATAGACTCCCCCCGACTCGCGCGCACCACCACCAACCCGAGGAGAAATCACATGAACAGCTTCACGCTGACTGCAGTCGGGCATCTTGCCAGTAATCCGGAGTTCGTCGCCAAGAACCATACGAGTTACGCGCGCTTCTGCCTCATGGGAAACGACTACGCCGGGAAGGACGAAGGCGGCACCGCCCGCGAAGTCACTACCAGTCTGTGGCTCGTGGCCTTCGGTGCGATGGGCGAGGCACTGGCGCACAGCGCGCGCAAGGGCGATCAGCTGTTCGTCGAAGCGCACGTGCGCGCCAACAACTGGACCGACAAGCAAGGCGAGAAACAGTACGACCATTCCTTCATCGTTGACGGCTTTCGTTTCGGGGCTCCGGGCAAGATCAAGCGGGAGGAACTCGATGCGCGGCGGGAAGAGGAGAGCGCACGCACGGCTGCCGCCGTGCACGTCGTGGGCGAGCCTTGAGTGCGCAGGAGGTCGTCGAAAATGCTTGTACGTCGTTCGCCACACATGCCGACGCGAACCGTGCGTGCGGTTGCCCTGCTGTCGGCGGCTCCGCTCGCGGTCGCGCAGGCCCAGACCTCGCCTTTCATGACAGGCGCCACCGCACTTCAGACCAACATAATCGCCTGGCTGACGCCAATCGCCATCATTCTCGTCATGGTGCTCGGGGCCATGGCGATGGCAAACCGAGTGTCCTGGGGCTGGTGCCTCGCTGCAATTTTGGGCATCGCGATTGCCTTCGGCGCGCCACAGATCGTCACCTGGGTCCGTGGCATGTTCGGAGTGTGAGCGCAGCATGGGACAGCGAAACGCCGGACTGATTGCGGATCCGCTATTCGTCGGGGCGACCCGCCCGCCCATGCGCTGGGGCGTCACTTATTCGGCGCTGCTCTTCAACATGGTCTTTACCCTGGAAGCTTTCCTCGTCACGCGTAACTTGCTCACGTTGTTGTTGTGCGCGCCAATCCATGGGTTGTGCGCGCTGCTGTGCGCGCGGGACGCGAGGTTCTTCGACCTGATGCTGATGTGGGGCAGGACGCGTCTGCCCGCCATGGTCGGCACCTTGAGATTCTGGAAGGCAAGCAGCTACAGCCCCCTAACGCTCGACCTGCCGGACAGCAAGGGGCGGCGCGGGCCGGACGTTACCGTGGTAGTGGGCGCGGCGCGCAGGATGCGTCCGTGTTGAGGACACCCCGACCGACGGCAGTGCGTCGGGAGCGGCCGGCCGCCCAGCATGTCCCGTATACGGCACACGTTTCAGAGGAAGTCGTCAAGACTCAGTTCGGCGACTACATCCAGGCGTTTCGACTCGGCGGCGCGAGTTTCGAGAGCGCCGACGATGAGCAACTGAACGCCTGGCACGAGCGCTTAAATGTCCTGTGGCGCAACCTGGCAAGCCCGCACGTCGCGCTTTGGACGCACCTCATCCGCCGTCCCGAACGAGCGGCGCTCGCTACACCTGTAGGGCCTGGCTTTGCACACTGCCTCAACAGGAGATATCGCGAGCGTCTGGTGGGTGAGACGCTGATGGTCAACGACCTGTACATCGCGCTGTGCTATCGGCCGACTGCGGGCTTGGCTTCCGGGGCGATTTCACGCTTGCTGACTCGGTCGCGTATGGCACCTGCCGACGGCGAGCTCGCGGACGCGCTGGATAGCTGCGCCAAGCTCGCACAGGTGGTACGTGCGTCACTCGCGCGGTACGAGCCTGAGCCGCTACGTACTTATTACTCGGGTGAGACCTGGTGCTCCGCGCTGCTCGAGTATCTGGCCCTACTCATCAATGGCGAACGGCGACGCATCCCGCTGCCGCGAAGTCCCTTGAGGCATGCTCTGGTCACCACGCGTTTGCTCTTCGGTACGGAGGCGATCGAATACCGGATGCCTACGGCAACACGGGTTGGCGCAATGCTCGCCATCAAGGAGTATCCGACACCGAGCTGCGTCGGGATGTTCAACCGACTGCTGTCGGCGCCTTTCCCGCTGGCGCTGACCCAATCCTTCGCGTTCCTGTCGCGGGCGGCCGGACAGGCGCTGCTGCAACGCCAGTACGTCCGGATGATCAACGCCGGTGACTTTGCCGTGTCGCAGGCGGCGCAGCTGAAGGAGGCCCTGGACGGGCTGTCGAGCAACGACTTCGTGATGGGCGATCATCACTTCTCTCTACAGGTGCTTGCCGATCTTGCACCGAGGGACGAAGAGTCTGATGCCTGCCGGCTCAAGACGCTCAACGACCACGTAGCCCTCGCGCGCAATCTGCTCAGTGATACCGGGATGACGGTGGCACGCGAGGATCTGGCGATGGAAGCATCCTTCTGGGCGCAGCTACCGGGCAATTTCCCGATGCGTCCGCGTAAGGCGCCGATCACCTCGCGCAACTTTGCGGCCATGGCGCCCTTTCACAACTATCCGATTGGCCGCGCCCATGACAATCATTGGGGTGACGCGCTTGCACTGCTGTGCACGAGCGCCCGCTCACCCTACTACTTCTCACTCCATGCCAGCGACCCGGCCGACGCGGATGGCGGGAGCCGCAAGGACACCGGACACACCTTCATCTGCGGCCCCACAGGCTCAGGCAAGACGGTCTTCATCGGCTTTCTCGTCAGCGTGCTGCAGCTTCGGGGTGTAACTCAGGTGATTTTCGACAAGGATCGTGGCCTTGAGATACTGGTGCGTGCCCTCGGAGGACAGTACTTCGAGCTCAAGCACGGTCTGCCGACCGGCTTCAATCCGCTACAGCTTCCAGCCGATGCCAGGCATCTCGAGTTTCAGAAAAGCTGGCTCCGCATGCTGGTGCGCCCGGGCTCGGGACGGCCGCTGTCGGCGCGTGAGGGCGAAGATCTTGACCACGCGCTGCGCGGGACCCTCGCCCTCGATCCGGGGGCCAGGCGTCTTTCGCGACTACTCGAGTTCCTCGATCCCACAGACCCGGAAGGGGTTCACGCGCGTCTCGCACGGTGGTGTGGTGCGGCGCGAGGCGATTACTCGTGGGTATTCGACAATCCCAGCGACTCGGTGGCGGCGCAGCTTATGGGGCCGACATTGATCGGATTCGACGTCACCGAGTTCCTCGACCACGAGCTGATTCGTGTGCCCATCACGTTTTACATGTTCCACCTGGTGCGCCAGCTGCTCGATGGACGTCGTTTGGTGTGCTGGATGGACGAGTTCTGGCGACTGCTGGCGGACCCAGCATTCGAGAGCTTCGCGAAGGACGGCCCCAAAACCTGGCGCAAGCTCAACGGTGTCATGTGCCTGGCGACGCAGAGCGCCAGTGACGTTCTCGACAGCGCCATCAGCCGCACGATCATCGAACAGACGCCGACCAAAGTGTTCTTCCCCAACGTGGACGCCAGTGCCGAGGAATACACGCGTGGCTTCGGTCTTAGCGAGCGTGAATTCAAGCTGGTGAAGGAGCAGCTGGAGCCGGGCTCGCGCAGTTTCCTGGTGAAGCAGGGACATCACAGCGTCGTTTGCAAGCTCGATCTCAAGGGCTGCGACGCGGAGCTCGCAGTGATCTCCGGTCGAGCCCGTCACCTGGAGTGCATGCACCGCCTGCTGCGTGAGTACGGTTCGGATCCCGCTCACTGGGTGGCGCCTTTCCTGAGCGCCTGCACTGGAGAATGACAGTCGAGCATCACTCACTCCCGGGAGGTTGTCATGTTGACTCGGGCCGTCTGGTTTCCTGTGGCACTGGCGCTCCTTTTCGGCCTGGCGCCTGCCGCACGCGCGCAGTTCGCAGTTATCGACGTTGCGTCACTTTCGCAACTCGTCTCCGAGGTGAAGGTGCTCGAGCAGCAGCTCGCCACCGCGCGCAGCGAGCTCACTCAGGCTCAGACGGAATACCAGTCGATCACTGGCGCGCGGGGCATGGGACGATTGCTCGCGGGAACGGTGCGCAACTACCTGCCGCCGGATTGGGCGACCCTGCAGGGCGCTTTGCAGGGATCCGCCCGCTACCCACAATTCGCAGCGGATTTACAGAGCGCCGTGAAGACTGCCACCGTGCTGTCAGCTCAGCAGCTCGCTGCGCTGTCACCAACCGCCAGTGCGCAGCTGCAGACGTACCGCCAGACGGTGGCTCTGCTGCAGAGCCTGTCGCACGAGTCACTGGCCAACTCGAGCAGTCGCTTTGCCGCGTTACAGCAGCTAATCGACACGATCGCGCAGACATCGGACCAGAAGGCGATTCTGGAGTTGCAGACACGGATCGCCGCCGAGGAGGGCATGCTGCAAAACGAGACCACCAAGCTGCAGGCCCTGTATCAGAGCATTCAGGCGCAGGAGTTGGCGAACACGCAGCGCATGCGCGAGCTGGCCGTCGCGGGGCACGGTCAGTTCGACAGCCGTTTCCAGCCGCAGCCCTGAGAGCGAGGGCGTGCCGCCGTGGGCTTCTTCGCAACATTTTGGGCGTGGCTCAACAGTCAGCTCGCAGCTTACATCGGCGCCAATGCGGCACTCGTGGCGCAGGCGCTCGAGCCGGCAGTTGTGACGCTGGCCACCCTCTACGTCATGGTATGGGGCTACCTGCACCTGACCGGGCGGATTGACGAACCCTTTGTCGCGGGACTGCGGCGGCTGATCACGCTCGCCGTGGTGTTGGGAGTCGCCCTGAGGCTGTGGCTGTACAACAGCCTTCTGGTGGACACCTTCTATCGGGCGCCCGCCGAGTTGGCTGGAGCTGTGGTCGGGGCACAGGACCCCGTTGCGACCATCGACACCATCTGGGAACGCGGGGGTACCGTGGCGGGCTACCTGTGGAACAACGGCGGATTCCTGAACGGTAATTTCGGCTACTACATGGCCGGTGCCGTGGTGTGGACGCTCGTCGGGCTGCTGTGCGTGTACGCGATGTTTTTGATCGCGCTGTCGGGCATCGCACTAGCGGTGCTGCTCGCGCTCGGGCCGCTGTTCATCACGCTGTTGCTGTTTGACGCCACGCGGCGCTTCTTCGAGGCCTGGCTGGCACAGCTCGCCAACTACGCGCTGATAACGATCCTCACGGTGTTGGTAGCCGCATTACTCCTGCAGGTAGTGGCGTCGTACGCCGTGCAGACGGCAGCACGCGGCACGGCGATCGCCACGGTCGACGCACTCGATATGGTGCTGGTTGCCGTGCTGGTGTTTCTGCTGCTGCGGCAGGTCATGCCGATCGCATCCGCACTGGCGGGTGGCATCGCTTTGAGCAGCTTCGGAACGTTGAGCCGATTTGTCAGTTGGGGAATGCGCAGCGGGGTCGCGCCGGCTCGCCGCGCCGCCGCGCTCGGTATGCTCTCACTGACCGTGCCCGACACGATGCCGCCGCAGCGGCTGATGAACAGGCGCGCCGTCTGGGATGAGGCTTGAGGAGGAGGTCGCGATGCGAACTGGCCTGCTGTGTCTTCTGTTATGCCTCGCGAGCGGTGCATGCGCTACCCATGCGGGGCGCTGCCACGGCCCGTTGCGGCCGATCAATGCACCGCCTCCGCAGCCGAAACCTGCGCAGACCTCATCGTCCGCCGATTCGGATGTGTCGGTGCCGTGAACGGCGAGTCCCTGGCTGAGTATTTTCGCGAGGCGACCAGCTGGGATGCGGATCGCCTGCGACAGGTGGAGCGCGGCGCGCGCCGTGCCTGGCAGGTAGCTGCGGCCGGTTGGATCTGTGCACTCGCGATGACGGTCGCCCTCATGCTGCTGATGCCGCTTAAGCGCGTCGATCCCTTCCTGGTGCGCGTGGACAGCAGTACCGGCATCGTTGATGTCGTTCCCGTGTACGCGGGCAAGGCCGGACTGGAGCAGTCCGTGACGCGTTATTTTCTCTCCCACTACGTCAGCGTGTGCGAACGCTTCAATTTCGCCACTGCCGAGAGCGATTACGAGGAATGCGGTGCATTTCACGCGGCACAGCGTAACCAGGCATGGTATGCACTGTGGAACCCGAGCAACCCCAGCTCACCGCTCAACGTTCATAAAGACGGCAGCACCGTGAGGGTGCAAGTCGAAGCGGTGAGTTTCTTTCAGCGCGCCAGTGGCGTCACCGATCTGGCTCAGGTGCGCTATCTCAAAGCCGAGCGCCAGGGGAGCGGCGCCGATGAGCGACTGTCGCACTGGATCGCCACCATTCAATACGCCTACGCGTCGCCCTCCAAGGACCCGCGCGTGCGTCGCTGGAATCCGCTCGGTTTCAAGGTCCTCGAGCTCAGTACCGAGCCCGAGGCTGTCCTCGAGTCCGCGGCGGCGAAGCCCGCGACGTCGGGTCATTGAAAACGAGAAGGAGTGATCCGCATGCGCAAAGTCCTACCCGGCCGGCTGGCGCCCGCGCGAGCCTCGACACTCCGGGTGTGCCTGGGGAGTTGGGCTCTGGTCTTTGCGTCCTGCTGGGGACTCTCCGCGGCGGAGTCCGCCACAGCCGACGCCCGTATCCGCGTGCTCATTTACGCTGAAGATGAGGTTTATCGGCTGAAAGGTTATGCCGGCTACCAGATCGATCTGGAGTTCGAGAGCGGCGAAGCGTTCGTGGGTCTTGGTACCGGCGATCTGGACAGTCTGACTTTCGCCGCGCAGGACAATCACCTTTTTCTCAAGCCGCGTGCCGGCGGCGTCGACACCAACCTGACGGTGCTCACTAATCGTCGCACCTACCATTTCGACTACACGACCAGTGAGCGACGGCCAGACCTGGCATTCGGCGACCTGATCTACGTACTGCGGTTCGTCTATCCGCCGCAGCGTTCGGATCGCGCCGCGGCTGCCGCTGCCGTCGAGCGTGA
>Ga0306921_10007159_pt1 | contig 11678 bp, 10 predicted proteins | sample sta12Cox44000080_FD_203760 | JGI IMG/M metagenome (GOLD analysis project Ga0306921, IMG submission 203760) | Lab enrichment of tropical soil microbial communities from Luquillo Experimental Forest, Puerto Rico - statoxic.12C.oxic.44.000.080 (v2)... | ecosystem: Environmental > Terrestrial >... | reverse complement strand
GATTGGAAGCACAACGACAACTACGAGCCTACATCCACTGCTTGATTTGAGGCTGGTCATGGGAACTGGATGGACCAGTTTTATCGCGCTGCTTTTGGGATGGCTCGCCGCTATGGGAGGAGGTGCCACACTGGGCTCGCCTACAATCACCGAAGCGAAGCAAGCCGTGCCGATGCGAGCGGCGGCCTGACCTGGGCACTGTTTGTTTCCCGTACTGTCTTATCCCTGCAACAGTGCGGGTTGATGGCGTGAAAAGTGGGGAGGCACTGTTGCTGTCGTTGGCCAACTGACCCTTCGCAGAGCCATCTGATTAATCGCTTTAGCTCCAGAAGAGATCACATCCCGTCGAGTGACTCATAAGTCCTTCCTCGGCACGACGCCGATACTCAGCTCCTTCAGTTGACGCTCGCTGACGGGAGTTGGCGCGTCAACCATGAGATCGATGGCCTTCGCCGTCTTGGGAAACGGGATTACCTCCCGTAGGCTCTCGGCGCCGGCCAGGATCATCACGATGCGATCAAGGCCCAAAGCTATGCCGCCATGCGGCGGCGTACCGTATTGCAGCGCCTCCAGGAAAAAACCGAAGCGCATCTGCTGCTCCTCCGGAGACATACCCAGGGCTTTGAAGATCTTGCTCTGTACATCCTGCCGGTGGATACGGATGGAACCTGAGCCGAGTTCGGTGCCATTGAGCACGATGTCATAGGCCAGCGCCCGCACTCCGCCAGGGTCGCTTTCCAGCTTGTCCATGTCCCCCTCGTGCGGCGAGGTGAAGGGATGGTGCGCAGCGTTCCAGCGCTTCTCTTCTTCATCCCACTCAAACATGGGGAAATCGGTCACCCACAGCAGGCGGAAGATACCTCTGGCGAACGCGCCGTGGCGATCGGCATACTTCTGGCCGAGCGCGAGACGAAGCTGTCCGGCAGCGGTATAGATCGCATACTCCTGTTGGCGAACCTTAGCGTCCGTAGCGGCCTCGGCGCGCTTGGCTCCAGCGACGATGACAAGCAGGTCCTCGGGGCGCGTGTGCGTCAGTTCACGGACTTTCGCAATGGCACCGGGGAATGACTTTTCCAGGCGCTTTACATCTTCGAAAACCTTGGCCTCTCTGCGCTCGCCGAAGAGCAGCTTGATGTCGTCGCGTTCTCTGCGCGAGAGCTCGCCGGTGTTGGGAATGACGATGGCGACAACGGGCAGACCGGCGTCCACCTGCAGCGTGTCGAGGTTGTCTGCTGTGAAGGCGCCATGCACATCGGCCATAGCGGGCAGACGAAGATCGGGCTTGTCGATGCCGTAGAGACGAATGACCTGGTCGTAGCTCATCCGGGGAAAGGGCGTTGGCAGATCGTGACCGATGCAGGCGAACGCCGCCTTCAGAAAGCCTTCGACGGTGTGGAAGACCATTTCAGGGCGCGCGAAGCTAATCTCCAGATCAATCTGAGTGAACTCGGGCTGACGGTCGGCACGCAGGTCTTCGTCGCGGAAGCAGCGCACGATCTGGAAATATTTGTCAAAGCCGGAGATCATCAGAATCTGCTTGAACAACTGCGGCGACTGCGGCAGGGCATAGAACTCACCGGGATGCACACGGCTGGGCACGAGATAGTCGCGCGCACCCTCGGGCGTGGAGCGCGTCATGAATGGCGTCTCGATCTCGAAGAAGCCCTGCGAGTTCAAATATTCACGGATGGCGATGGAAACCCGGTGGCGCAGCTCGATGTTGTACTGCATCTCCGGCCGACGGAGGTCGAGATAGCGGTACTTAAGGCGCACTTCCTCGTTGGCGATCGCCGAATCAGCCGGCGAGAACGGCAGGGGTTTGCAGTCGTTAAGCACACGCAATTCGTCGGCAACGACTTCAATCTCGCCTGTGGCGATGTTCTTGTTGACCGTGTTGGGATCGCGCAGCTTTACGTGACCGAGGACGGCGATCACGAACTCAGAGCGCATTGCGGTGGCGCGGTCGTGCACTTCGGCGCCGGCATCGGTTGTGACGACTACCTGCGTGACACCAGTGCGGTCTCGCAGATCGAGAAAGATAAGGTTGCCGAGATCGCGTCGGCGGTTTACCCATCCCATGAGCACGACCTTGGAACCAGCATCGGAGGCGCGCAATGCCCCACAACGATGGGTGCGGGTTAAGTCACCTAAAAAATCGAGCATGAGCTTCCTTGCATTGTTCTGAAACTAGTTTGTTATTGCCTGGTATAGAGAGAAGCCACTGCCTCGTCATTCCGAGCGAAGCTCGCGGCGGTGGTCGTAGTCGAGAGCTTGCCCTGTGCCTGGCATGAGCCTGGCGAAGGGGGAATTGCCGTTGGGAGCGGCCGAAAAGCAGGTTTCTCGACCGCGCGATATGATTCGCTGGCGGACCCTCTCACGGTATTCGAAATGACATTGAAGGTCACTATCCTGCGCAGTGCGCTCAGTGAGTCTCATAAATGCTCACGACTTCACAAAAGATCGGTGTATTTACAGCCACCGCCATTGCGGCATCGATGTGCTTTCTGGCAGCAGGATTTGCCAGCGCAGCTTCGAATGCTTCGCGGCTCTTCCACTGGGAATAGTTCACCACTCGAGTTCCATCAAAACTGCGGTGGATCACAAACGAGATCAGTCCTTTTTGCTGGTGTGCCAACTCCTTCGCTGCAGAGTTGAGGAGGTCGATTAATTGCTGCTGCCTGGCGCGTTTGACTTCGTAAACATTGAGCAGGGTCAGATGCTTTGTTCCCGCTTCGATGGTGACACTCATCGTAAGAAATCCTTCTTGTCTGATTGTATCTGCCTGGCCTGTAGTGGATGGAATGGGGCCCCAGAAGACCTGTCGCAGAATATATCGCCCGTACCCACCGGTGAGCCCAAGAGTAACGTTTGCCGTTGGGATGCGGCTCAGACCTTTCTTACCACTCTCTCTGGCTCACAGCCTGGAGCCACACCAATCAACAGGGTTATGTCCTCTATCGCCGTCCCAGGTGCGCGACCAGCTCGGCGCGTGCCACCTGGACCTGGTAACCGGTGGTGAGATTCTTAACTGTAAAGTGGCCGCTGGCGACTTCGTTCTCGCCGACAATGACGATATACTTCGCGCCGGCCCGTACTGCACCTTCGAACGACTTCTTCAGGCGAAAGTCCTCATCGCCGATCTCTACCCTGATGCCATGACGCCGCAGCTCGCGGGCAAGCTTTAGCGCAGGGGCATTCATTCCAGCGCCCAGTGGAGCGACGTAGGCATCGAGCTTCTGAACGGCCGTGACGCCTTCCGCTTGCAACGCCATGATCAGGCGGTCTTCCCCGATCGCAAATCCGATGCCCGGTGCTTTTGGACCGTCAAGCGATTCCGATAGGCCATCATACCGGCCCCCGCCCAGTACTGCATTCTGCGCGCCCAAGTCGCCGTGCGTGAATTCGAACGTGGTACGAGTGTAATAGTCGAGACCTCGTACCATGCGCTCGTTGATGTTGTAGGGAATGCCAATTGCGTCCAGCATGGAACGTACGGCGGCGAAGTGCTGGCGACAGGGTTCGTCGAGATACTCACTGATCCTGGGCAGCTTCGCAATGATGGGCTGGTCTTCCGGCACCTTGCAGTCGAGCACGCGCAATGGATTCGTCTCAGCCCGGCGACGGCAATCTTCGCACATCTGGTGCACCACGGGTTGCAACGCCTTGCGCAGCGCCTGGCTATAGCGCGTTCGATCATCCGCGCAGCCGACGGAATTGAGTTGCAGCCCCCAGCCACGCAGGCCGACTTTGTCCAGCAATGTCGCCAGCATCTCGAGCACTTCGGCATCACGCGCGGGTGACTCACTGTTGGCGCTGGGTGGGCCGATAATCTCAGCCCCAATCTGGTAAAACTGGCGATAACGTCCCTTCTGCGGGCGCTCCCGGCGGAACTGCGGCCCGATGTAATAAAGCTTCTGCAGCGCGCCCTTCTTGTCGAGTGCGTGCTCGATGTATGCACGCACGACCCCAGCGGTGTTTTCCGGACGCAAGCTAAGCGACTGTGCATTCTCGCTGGCGGCGCGAGCGCGGTCTTCCCACGTGAACATCTCCTTCGAGACGATGTCGGTGTCTTCTCCGACGCTGCGGGCGAACAGGCTGGTGTCTTCAAAGATGGGCGTGCGGATTTCGTGGAAGTTGTAGCGCGCGAGGACGCTGCGCACGGTCGCCTCCACCTGATTCCACAAATCCGTCTCCGGCGGGAGAAGGTCACGAGTTCCGCGAACGGCTTTGAGCATAAGACAGCTGTCAGTTATCGGTTGTCACTAAAGGCCAGCATTCAGTCAGCATTCCGCCATTTGGCGGCACTGGCCTCAGCGCTCACTTCCTCATGGCCGTCACCTCGAGCGAGGACCGAGCAGTAAAGTATCAGGCACAATCTTTGCCGATGCATGCACTAGTTCGAGGGGACCTGCATTTTGGCTCAACGTTCGGTCCGTTTTTGTGCAGCGACCGCCGCAATATTGAGCGGGCGCTCCACTCGGAATGACAGCCGGGCACCTCCGGCACTGTGGTCTACTCCGTATGCAATCGTTAAGCTTCCCGCCAGCAGCCACTATCTACTGACTCGTTTTCTCCGCGAGGTACGTTTCTCTATAGCCCAGGTAATTACGCGCGTAGCGCAAGATCGTTTCCTGGTCTTCGTCGCTAAGCTTCTTACGCACCTTGCCGGGCACGCCCATCACCAGCGATCGGGGTTCGATGATCGTGCCTTCGGGAATCAGCGTGCCTGCGGCAATGATCGAGCCTGCTCCGATGCGCGCTCCGTTTAAAATGACGACTCCCATACCGATGAGGCACTGATCTTCCACAACGCAGCCGTGCAGGGTAACGGAGTGCCCAACGGTGACCCAGTCTCCCACGATGACGGGCCACTGGTTCAGCATGCCGTGCATGACGCTGCAATCCTGGATGTTACTGTTGGCGCCGATACGGATGTAATTCACGTCACCGCGCACGACGGCGTTCATCCAGATGCTGGCGTTCTCGCCCAGCGTGACGTCGCCGATCACCTGCGCCGACCGGTCGACATAACATGACCCCGGGATCATCGGCGTGATGCCTTTATAAGAGCGAATCATGAGCATTTCTTTAAACCCTTGAAAATATCACGGTGTGAGCGGGAAGCGAAATTGGAAAGCTCTTGAAGACCACTTCATCAAGTGTCCTTTGGAGATCTCCCGCATGTGTTGTACAAGGACCCGGCGTTGCCTGAACTGCGCGGAAATGCTGCTGTCGGGCGAGGTTGACGAGCGTGACGCAACATGTATTTTCCCGAGGACGAAACTGCTGGTTTTGTGCTATTGTGGCGCGCCAGGCGCAGGGTGACTTGCGGATCCGCACGCATCAAGAATGGGAGATGCCGGCGCATCGCTTGGCACACGGCTTCGGCCTTCTTGATGTAGCGGCAGGGGAATCGTGCCGAGGAAACCTTGCCTTCAGCCAGCGCGCAGCAGGAAGCTGAGCAGATCGTCAGCGACATTGAGCAACGACTCGCCCAGTTAGGCAGCGTCGAAAGTGCGCCATTCGAGCCGCTGGTCGAGGAGTTGCGCAGGGAGATCGATGCAGTGAAAGGGGTGTAGTGTCAATCAACCCCTGTTCTCGCCAGACGGGCATTCCGGAAATAGACTGGCGTCTCGCATTCGAGGATTGCTTTAGTTCGACAATAAATAATCCTCACGTACGGCCCTCACTAAATATCATCCACACGTTCGCCTTGCGTCTCGTCTCTCAGGAAACCTTTCTTCCGGGCTCGGTTCTGCTGCCGACCGTTGGGGCCGACATCCAGCCGAGGCGCAGAACGGAATCCGCGGAGCTTTACGGCGTTGTCGACGACACAACGGGTGCGCGTGCACCCTCAGAGCGGATAACAGCATGTTGCGGAATTCTTACGAATGACGCCGAAGAGAGCCTCAACTTAGGGATCTTGACCTGAGTAGGATAGCTCTTAGAGCTCGCAGGACGGCGGTAGCTTACTCAGCGAAGGCGCTAGCATGTCCCGGACAATTTCAATTGACCTCGACGATTCTCGTGCCCACGACGGCATGCGGACCGCGACAGATGTAGTTTTTCCCTAAAACTCAATTATTTAGAGAGATGCCGATAACTCCATACTTTGGTGTCGGCAGCGACCGGCACCATCCATCAGAGCAAAACCGCCAGTCTTTGCTTGACTTCGGAGAGGAACATTGAAATAACTACTACTGTCCATTTGGGGCGAGTCTGGGGGTGTTTCCGGGTTGGCTGAAGTACGCGTGCAAGAGGGCGAATCATTAGAAAACGCTCTCAGGCGATTTAAGCGCAAAGTCCAGCAAGAGGACATCATTAAGGAAGTGAAACGTCACTCCTTTTACATCAATCCGGGCGAAAGGCGCCGCGTGAAGGAAGCGCTGGCGCGCAAGCGGAGCCGAAAGAAGGCTCGTAAAGAGCAGGACTAATCCGAACCCAGGGCCGCCGTGCAAAGCGGCGGCCCTCTATTTTGTTCAGCTCGGCAAGGAAATCAGATCTTAGTAGTGCCGCAGTAATACCTGTAGTGGCCGTGCTCTGCGTACGGTTGGGCCGAACCCTCGGGGACTGACCTGAACCAAAAAAGGTGCGACTGCCGGCAGGGCTCTCAGTCCGGTCGGCCGGGAAGAGGTCGCTTAGCATGTCTTTGGTTTGGGGATCGCGGGCTGAAGGGAGCAACTCTCCATGGAATTCCAGGATAAGGTACTGAAGTGTATCGACTGCGGCGCTGATTTCGTCTTCACGGCTGGGGAGCAGCTATTCTTCCACGACAAGCAATTCAAGAATGAACCAAAGCGATGCAAGCCGTGCAAAGCCAAGCGGGCTGCCACGCTCGGCGCCGCTCCTTCCGGTGGACATCCCAAAGTGGAGACGCGAACAACCTGCTCCGGCTGCGGCAAGGAAACCACTGTACCATTCAAACCCACGCAAGGGCGGCCCGTTTTCTGTCGCGAGTGCTTCCAGCAGCGGCGGACGACTGCGGCCAGCGCCTGATCAAAACTCCGGCAACTCGCGGCGCCGCTGAGCGATATGCAGGACGCAGTTCAGCCATGTTAACTGTCCGAGGTGGCCGTGTCTCCAGGCTGGACAGCTGGCATTTTCCAGTCACACCGAAGAGCTGCTAAAGCACTTTTCTCTCAGCAGCCGCCGCTCGCGCCGAGTGGGAGTCAGGCAGACTGGTCTTACGGGTGGCCGCTTTCTGCTGCACGCGCTGTTTCTCGTCCTGGTGAGCGACCAGAAGAGCCTCAATCTGTCGCAACAAGTCGCGCGTGTTCACTGGTTTGACCAGCAGCGACTGGGCTCCCTTGTCCTGCCATTCGTGGCCCAAAGAGGGGTACGCGGTCAGAATGGCGGTGGCTGGGTTGTAGGCTTGCCGCCTCGCGGCCTTGATCACGTCGTATCCGGCAGTCTCCGTTTCCATTCGCATGTCCGTGATCACCATCTCAAAGGTGCCGCCCTTTAGCTTTTGCTCAGCGTCTTGGGTTGAAGAGGCTGTCTCAACCTCAAAGCCGTTCATTTCGAGGATGGCGCGCAATGTGAGGAGAATCGCCAGTTCGTCATCGACTAGCAGGATACGTCGTGTCATCAGGAACTCCAAGACTACTTCGTGTGAGAAAAGCGGCTGGTGAGATGCAACTTTCGCCGGCCGAGTTGCTGGAGGAATGGATCGGGCCAGCGTTACCCCCTGATCCATCCAATCCGATTCCGCCATGAAGGACGCACGCCCGCAGGTGCGGCAGCGCATCCCTCTACCTCAGTATAATAAACCCGTGCCGACATACCATGTGGAGAACTTTGGCTGCCGCGCAACTCAAGCTGATGGCGCCGCCATTGAGCGGCAGCTTTTGGAGCGCGGATTGCGGCGAGCCGGCAGCGCTCGTGAAGCCGAAGTCGTGATTCTGAATACCTGTACGGTTACAGCATCAGCCGACCAGGATGTGCGGGCTTCCATCCGTCGGGTTCATCGCGAAAATCCCAAGGCTAGAATTTTAGTTACGGGCTGTTATGCCCAGCGCGCCCCTGAGGAACTGGCGGCAATGGCCGGTGTGAGCCTGGTCGTCGGCAACTCCCATAAGCAGGATGTCGCCGCTTATGCCCAGCGGACATGCACTGATTCTGGGTTCGTGCCACTGCGGCAGCTAACCGACTCTCCGCCCTCGAATGTAGTCATCGGTGACATCTTTGCGCATACCGAGCTGATGGCTGCACCTGTGTTTGATACCGAGGCCGCTGGCAATTCCGAGAGAACGCGGCCCAATCTCAAAGTCCAGGACGGCTGCAATAACCGCTGCTCGTTTTGCATCATTCCCTTTGTGCGCGGCCGCAGCCGGTCTCTGCAACTGGAAGAGATCCTGCGCGAGGTTGATGCGCTCGTTCTCCAGGGTTACCGCGAGATTGTCCTATCAGGCATCAACCTGGGCCGCTGGGGCCGTGACTTGAATCCACGCGCGAACTTCGCAGCCATGCTACGCAGCATTCTCGATCGCACGGTGGTGCAGAAGATCCGTATCAGCTCGGTCGAGCCGATGGACTGGACTGACGAACTCATCGAGTTGGCAGCCTCATCTCCCCGCATCGCCAAGCACGCTCACCTGCCCTTGCAATCGGGTAGCGATCGCATTCTCCGCAGCATGCATCGCAAGTACCGCCCGTGGCACTACGCGGATCGCATCGAACGCGTCCGGTGTGCAATGCCCCTTGCAGCCATCGGAGCTGACGTAATCGTGGGTTTCCCTGGTGAGAGCGGCCAGGACTTCGAGCAGACGCGCGCTTTCATCGAGCGCTTGCCGTTCACCTATCTGCACGTGTTCACGTACTCGTCCCGTCCAGGTACGCCGTCAGCCACTATGCGGGATCAGGTTCCCATACAGACGGCGCGGGAGCGTAACCGCATCCTTCGTGAGCTGGCGGCGGTTAAGAAGAGCGAGTTCATGCGATCTTTGGTGGGACGAGACCTGGAAGCAACTACCCTACCCCGGGTCAAGAGGGGATACACTGAGGCCCTCACCGACAACTATCTGAAGCTGTGGATCGAAGGCGTCCATGCAGCCAACTCCATCGTGCAGGTGGGTATAACGTCGACTGATGGCGAGGCGATTCACGGCTCTTTGCTGACCTGATGAACTCGTTGAGTCCTTAAAATTCAACCAATGCGACTCCACCGAACCCACTTGTATGCGTAATTAGAGAAAAGCATTAAACCCTGCGTCGTTTGGCTTGATAAGCGAAGGTTCTCAGAGGCCGATTGCCACCTCTAAGTACCCAAAAAAAATAATTTTATGATTCATTGAAATTTACCCTTTTTGTAATACCTCGGTGTTAAGAAGTTAATGGCAAAGTAGAAAATATTCCTCCCTCATGTGCAAACTGTTGCACATGCGAGGCCGTTGGAAACCAGTAAACCAGTATGAGTCATACTCATAACCGATGCCAGGGATGAAAGGTAATGTGCGAAAGCTATTTTGAAGGTTACGAAACGCGTTACCGGAAGGCGTCGTAGTAATTGGACAGGTTGTGAGTGCCACGAGCGTTCACAGAAACGCGAATCCAGGAGAACCGATTGCGAAAGAAAACGCTAACGCTACTAATGGTCGTGGCCTTTGTGGGCACAGCCTTGTCGCTAGTGCAGGCTGATGTCATTCGGTTGGAACCTTCCAGCACCGGCAACAGTACGGCGGATGGGAGCCAACTGGGTCCGTCGCGCCCTTCCATCCCCCACGTCTTCACGGCAGTCATGAGCAACGGCGACGCTGTCTTTGGCCGGTTTGATACGGGCTACGGCGATGTTGGTCTGCAAACGCAGAGCGGTCCGTTCGGCACTCACCCGGCAAGGCACAGCGGAACGACCCGGTTGCGGACCGTCACGGAAAACGGAGTAGATGGCCACAACGCCCACGGAAGCGCTAGTTTCATCAGCGAGCGAGACTTCAGTGACCATGCCGTGACCAACGCTGCGTTCAGCGCCGTGGGCTTCAATATCGCCCTGGTTAACTTCCTGCATCTGTCAGCGATTCCCGAACCGGCGTCGCTGTTTCTAATCGGAGCCGGGTTGCTGGGCATTGCCGGCATTTCACGCCTCAAGTTCGGCAGGAAGTGAACAACCTCATTCCCCCCAAAGACTGGCCTGCGAATCTGCCAGCCAATTCTTAAGAACGGACAGACGGACTAACAGGTCGATTTATTCGCTCGACCTGTCAAGTCGAGGAACTCGGCTGGCAGGGGCAGCTGTGCATGGCAGTCGCTGAAGTGGCTATCGAAATCCGTTGTGTTTCGCATGCTATACTTTGGGTTACCGCAGTTGCTCTGGAGGCCTGTATCGATAAGCGTTTTATCCGCACCAACGAGCGTGTTCGTGTTCGTGAAGTCCGCGTTATCGACGACGAAGGGAATCAGTTAGGCATTATGCCGCCCTTTGAAGCGCTCAAAATAGCCCGCGAGAAAAACCTGGATCTGGTCGAAGTCTCTCCCACTGCACAACCCCCGGTTTGTCGCATCATGGACTACGGGAAGTACCTTTACCAGCAGGAAAAGCGTGAGCGAGAGGCCAAGAAACACCAGCACCAGATCGTGGTCAAGGAAGTGAAGTTCCGCATCAACGTCGACGACCACGACTATGAAACGAAGAAGAACCATGTGCTGCGCTTTCTCACCGAAGGCGACAAGGTGAAGGCGACGATTTTTTTTCGAGGTCGCGAAATGACGCGGCAGGGCTTAGGGCGCGAGATCCTTGAGCGATTGATTAGCGATTTGGGAGACAAGGCGGTGGTGGAATTCCGTCCGCGCCAGGAAGGCAATACTCTGCATCTAATCCTGGCTCCGCCCAAGGCACAACCCGCACCCAAGGCACCACAGAAGCCGAAACCAGCCGCTCCCCAGGCCACTGCTGCGCCTCCGCAACAACAGCAGCAATAATGAGCGATTGTTTGCGACCGTGCGCTGTGAGGTGGTCTGGCACACGTGTTTGTGGTGTAATAGAAAGATAGTATGCCGAAATTAAAGACACATAGTGGAGCGGCGAAACGCTTCAAGAAGACAGGAACGGGCAAAATTAAGCGAGGTCACTCGATGAAACGCCATATCCTGACTTCCAAGGAGACCAAGCGCAAGCGCCAGCTCGATACTGATACGTTGGTCGATAAGGCGGATGCCCCGAAAATCAAGCGCATGATCCCTTATTAGGTAACACATTTCAGCCACATGGTGTGGCCTCCGGCAGCGCCCAGCAAGTAGGTACCCGCGCGAAGCAGGGTGCAAGTTGACGGACAACAGCGTGTGAAGAGGCGAAAGATCCTACAGGCCCCTCCCTGCGAGCGTGGTCGACGTCCTTGCCTCCAGCCGCTTAGCGATGTGAAAAAGGAGAAGCAATGCCCCGCGTGAAACGTGGTACCAAGCGCCGTGCGCGCCGCAAAAAGATACTGGAGCGCGCAAGCGGCTATTACCTAACAAAATCGAAACTATACCGGCAGGCCAAGGAATCGGTCGAGCGTGGATTGAAGTTCGCCTACAGCGGCCGCAAGCAGAAGAAGCGCCAGTTCCGTTCCATTTGGATCGTGCGCATTGGCGCAGCCGCGAAGCTGAACGGCATTAGCTACAGCCAGTTCATCCATGGCCTGAAAAAAGCCGGAGTTGAACTCGATCGCAAGATACTGGCTGATATCGCCGTCAAGGATCCGGCT
>Ga0306921_10007158_pt1 | contig 11678 bp, 14 predicted proteins | sample sta12Cox44000080_FD_203760 | JGI IMG/M metagenome (GOLD analysis project Ga0306921, IMG submission 203760) | Lab enrichment of tropical soil microbial communities from Luquillo Experimental Forest, Puerto Rico - statoxic.12C.oxic.44.000.080 (v2)... | ecosystem: Environmental > Terrestrial >... | reverse complement strand
ATAGCCATCTGACGCCTGTGCGTGACGCCTTTGGAGCTGCTCAATCTGCTCTTGTAGGACGGCGCGTCCGGGCTCCCGCAAGAGCGCAGCCGTGAACAACCCGCCACTCATCCCCATACGACGGTGGATGCGTCCAACGGAGAGTTGAGTTCCACAAGATTCCAGGGGTTCCCGCCATGCGAGTACATGCTGGTACACACTGTCGACGAGAATGCCGTCGACATCGAACAGAAAAGCCGGTGTAAGCGAAGAGTAGTTCATCGCTGCATTATCTCGCCACGAGATCCTTTAATCACAACACAGAGTAGAATGGCCCCAGATCTCGAGAGTGTGATTCGTGATGGTTCGAAGTTGCCAAGTCTGCGGACGAAAGAACCGGATACCGCCCAAACATCTGGCAGACACTGGTCGTTGCGGCGCTTGCAAGTCGCCGTTACCGCCAATCAACGAGCCTGTGGAAGTCAATGTTGAGGAGTTCGATGAGATCATTCGCGAGGCGCGCGTCCCCGTGCTGATCGACTTCTGGGCCGCCTGGTGCGGCCCTTGTCGCATAGCGGCCCCCGAAGTTGAGCGGACCGCTGCGGAAATGGGGGGACGAGCCATTGTGCTGAAGGTGGACACGGAGCGCTATCCGCAATTGGCGGACCGCTACCAGGTGCGGGGAATTCCTAACTTTGCCGTCTTTTCTGGAGGCCGCCTGGTAAAGCAGCAGGCGGGCGTAGTAGACCATCAAGTGATGGAAAGCTGGCTCAATTCTGCGACCGCAGCTTAGAAGCTCGACAGAAACGGCTGAACCGTAGTCACTTCCTCGGTCATCTCTATCCGAAGTTACAGGGGGCGCCCATGTCCATCCGTCCTATTCGAAAGCTGATTCAGTCAAAGCCGACACTTGAAGGTGCAGGCGTACATCTCCGTCGCGCTTTCGGTTTCGGAAGCACCAAGGATTTTGACCCGTTCCTACTGTTGGACGACTTCCGCAATGACGTTCCGGAAGACTATCTCGCCGGATTCCCCTGGCATCCGCACCGTGGCATCGAGACCATCACGTACGTCCTGGCGGGCACCGTCCAGCATGGCGACAGCATCGGCAACAGCGGTGTGATTGGCGCCGGAGACGTGCAATGGATGACCGCCGGCAGCGGCATCATCCATCAGGAGATGCCGAAAGGCGATTCCATCGGGCGAATGCATGGCTTCCAATTGTGGGGCAATCTGCCTTCATCATTGAAGATGACGAAGCCGCGTTACCAGGAGGTGAAGGCGGGCGAGATTCCTGATGTCACCGACGACGACGGCACCCACGTACGGGTGGTGTGTGGCGAATTCTGGGGCAAGAAAGGCCCAGTGGTTGGCGTCGCGGCTGACCCGATTTATCTCGACGTGTCAGTCTCTCCGGGCAAGCGTAAGAGCCTGCCTGTCGAGACGACTCGCCACGCTTTCGCCTACGTTTTTGCCGGCAGTGGAAAATTCTGTAATGCCTCGGGGCCGCTTGCCGTCCCGACCGAGCCGGTTCAGTGGCTGGATACAACGCCACCAGTGGATGCCGAGAATCGTTCTCTCGTGCTCTTCGATCGCGGGGACGAAGTCAGCGTGCAGGCTGGTGAAGACGGCATCCGTTTTCTCCTGATTTCGGGCAAGCCACTGGAGGAGCCAGTGGCCTGGTACGGCCCCATCGTCATGAACACGCAGGAGCAACTTCAACAGGCCTTCACCGAGCTGCGCGAAGGAACCTTTCTGAAGAGCGGAAGGGCGCCCGGATCGAAGTAGCCGCAGAATGAAGTTGCAATTCAGTTGCTTTCGCCGCCCTTAGCGTAGTCAGCTAATGCCCACCATCTTCGTCCAGATCGTTCGTACCGCGACGCTGACCTTGTTCCCAGCCTGCGCGACAGCATCCCCAAAGCCGCACATCCGGAGATCCTTCGATTCGGCATCTGTTGGCAGCATGACGCAAGCGAAGACCTTGGTGAGTTCCTCGCGGATTCGCGATTTCGCGTGGTCGATGTTCCCTATCGAAACAGCACAGGTGGCAGCTCGATCCGCTTTTGCGGAAGAAAATAAGCTGTCAGTCGCAGCCGTTGAAAACAAGGCTGGCGAGTTCGTTTTGCCGACTGCGGAAGGCGCCTCAGCCGCGCCTTTTCCTCCGAGCTGAGTAAGGACACTCGCACGTCCATTGTGGATCCGCCGGCTTCAGCAGCCAATGCCTACCCCATCAGCGGGCTGACGTTTCTGCTGCTGCTGAAACAGCCACAGGACGCAGATAATGCTGCCAAGGTCAAAGCGTTCGTCGGTTATGTGATCAGCGACGGACCGGGACAGGCGCAACAACTGCACTATGCACCTCTGCCCAGCTCGCTCCAGGAAATCAACAAGCGGCTACTCGACCAAGTGCAAGGCGGCAGCTGAGCTACGGTATAAACAGGCTTGTTGCTAATTGCTATCCTTCCGCTCCGTACACTGGAATCGCCGCTCCGGTGATCTCCGTACCGACCTCGCCTGCTAGCATCACCACGAGATCGGCAACGTTTGGCGTCTTCACCCATTTTTCGAAGTCCGCTTTCGGCATCGCGGCTCGGTTCGCCGCCGTGTCCATTGTTCCGGGCAGAATCAGGTTCGCCCGAATGTTCTTGTCCTTGTTCTCAAGCGCCACGGTCTGTACCAGCGAAACCAGCGCCGCCTTCGACGCGGAGTACGCTCCGACATTCGCCGCCGGCTGAACCGCCTGCCGGCTCCCGATCGCGATGATGCGCCCATGGCCCGCTGCCCGCATGAGGGGTACGACGGCCCGCAGTACATAAAACGCAGCGTCCAGATTAATATGTATCATCTTGTTCCACGTCGCGTCGTCCGTCTCCACGACGGGAGCGCCGCCGGCGAAGGCGCCCATCACGTGTACGAGAATATCGATCTTCCCAAACTTGTTGGCAACGTTAGCGATTGCACGCCGAGCCTCGTCGGGATCGGTGAGGTTGGCAGCGAAGCGCCGAATCGTCTGTGCTTGGTCCTCGGTCTTCGCACCCATGCGATCAATTCCGGCCACCGTCGCTCCGGCGGCGAGCAGGCTGATCACCACCGACGTGCCCAGGGCGCCACTGGCGCCTGTCACAATTGCCACTTGACCCCCCAGACTCTCGCCCATGATCATTCTCCTTCCAGCTAGACTACAGGAGAAACCCGTGTCGAATCCGCCATCAGTCGATCCCCAGGCCAGAATGAAACAGGAAGCCGCCGAATTTGCAGTGCAATTCGTGGAGTCGGGCATGATCGTCGGACTCGGCACCGGTTCCACCGCCATCTTCGCCACTCGGAAGATCGGCGCCCTGCTGCGGGAAGGAACTCTAAAGTACATTTCCGGTTTTGCCACTTCGCGGGCTACGCAGGAGGAAGCGCAGCAGCTCGGCATTCCGTTGATCGACGTGTCGCTTCCCCTGAACATCGATGTCACCATCGATGGCGCCGACGAGGTCGATCCTCAGTTCAACCTGATCAAGGGTGGAGGCGGTGCGCTCTTTCATGAGAAGGTTGTCGCGCAGGCCACCGATCGCGAGATCATCGTGGTGGACGACAGCAAGTTGTCGAACTGCCTGGGGACGCTGCACGTTCTTCCTGTTGAAGTGAGCCCGTTCGGCTGGCGGTCGCAGTTGCGCTACCTTGAGTCGCTGGGCGCGCGTCCGGTGAAACGCAAAAACTCCGACGGCTCGCAATACGTTACCGACTCGGGCAACCTGATCCTCGACTGCGACTTTGGGCCCATTGCCGATCCCGTTGATCTTGCCGCCAAACTCGGTGCCCGCGCTGGAATCATCGAGCACGGGCTCTTCATCGGAATCACCAGCGACCTGATCGTCGCAGGCACAAACGGAGTGCGGTACTTCAAGGCAAAATAGCAACTAGCACCACCAATAAGTGGCACACAATTACGGGACAGACGCTTCGGCGAAGGACTCACGACGGAGGCACGGAGGACACGGAGAAATCTTTGTAAAGCTCCCTCCAATATTTCCAAAAGCTAGGCTGAAAGCTGGTTGCTAACTGCTGGTTGCTCGTCGCTCCATGCTGTTATCATTAATCCAGCCGTGAATAACATGGAGTTCGCTCCTCCCGAAGCACTAAACGTTTCCCTTTGGCGTTCGCTGCTCTTGAACGTCATTGACCGCGTCGCGCCCGAGCGCCTGCCTCCACTGCAGCTCAGCTCAAAGCCAGTGCCCGTTGGGCTCATGGTGGGCGACCTGATGGAGATGCCGTGGTACCGGACCGTATTCACCAACATCGCCGACGTGGTCTCGCCTGAGGTGCTGCCGCCGCTGGAGTTGACGTCTTCTCCTGTCGACGTGGGCGAGTTGATGGGCGATGCCATTGCTCATCCCTGGTGGCACTCTCTCCTCGGCGGTTTGCGCGATCGGTTGTCTCCCGAGAGGCTGGAGCCGCTCGAAGTGACCTCGCAGCCCTTCAAGCCGTTTGAAGCTGACACTTGGCTGCAGATTCTCGACTGGTCGTCGCTCATCGACACGCCGAAGGTGTATCTGCCCGACGCGCCGCGTCCGGCGATGACATACTCGGCTGCCGAGCCGATTCTTGAAGTCGCCCCGGCGGCGCCTGAATTCAGTCAGTCAGTGCTGGCGGCACAAATGCAGTTCAGGCGCGACATCTCCCGCTCGCGTTTCCGGCAGAAGATCTGGATCTCGGTCGTTGCCGCCGAGATCGCGTTTCTCGTCTTTGCAATCGTGAAATTCGCGTAGCAGTTCCCTACGAGCCACCACGGCACTTCAACGCCGCGGTAGCTCAGTGGGCGACGCCTGCTGGCCTTTCTCATTCTCGATAAACGCATTCACGCGCAACCCGACTGGAAGATCAACTCCGCTGTCGAGTTCCACCAGTGTTTCAAGGATCTTGTTGTCCACGCGCTCCGTCGGCTCGTCGGTGCGCACGTTCTTCCGCCCCAACTCCTGTCCGACGCGCACAACATGGCCCAGAAATCGCTTGTCGCCATAGGCATCCGCCGTAACGTAGGCCGGTTGGCCCAGCACGAGCTTGTTGACGTCAGCTTCATCCACATCGATGCGTACACGTAGCGCCCGCTTGTCGCCAATAGTAAATATCGGATCGGGATTGGTCGCCGAATTCGACACGCTCTCGCCTGGGCGATGATACTTGCGCAAGACGGTACCCTCGATCGATGCGCGGATAAACGTCTTGTCGAGCACCGCGCGGGCTTCTTTCAATTTCGCGCGAGACAGTTGCAGGTTCGCTTCTGCCATGGCGCGGTCTTCCTCGCGCGCATCGGCATCCACCAGATCGTGGTGGTGCGACATCTCCTCGAAACGCGCCTTGGCCACTTCGTATTCCTTGGTGAAGCGGTCTTCTTCTTCGCGCGAGATCACTCCCGCGGCATACAGCTTCTGCCGTCGCTGCATCTCCGCCTCAGCGTTGTTCATGACGGCCCTGGCTTCGTCAACCGATGAAAATGCCTCCCGTCGTTCCTGGGTGCGCGCGCCGTTGACCACCTTGCGCAGCTCAGCCTCTCGCTGCCTCACTTCCGCTTCGGCGGAATCCACCTGCGCCCGATAGTCGTCGTTCCGCAGCTCCGCCAGAACCTGGCCGCGCGTCACATGGTCACCCTCTTCGACGAGGATCGACTTCAACTTGCCGTTCAACTCCGACGACAGCTTGATGTCCTCCGATCCGGGCTCAACCCGTCCGGCTGCGGCCACGAGAAACGGCGCCGATGGAGCAGCCTTGCTCGACTGCGTACGCTTTGAGCTCGTTGTCCGTCCCCAAATCAAAGTGCCAGTGAGCGCGGCCACGGCCACAATTCCGGAAATAGTCAACATTCTTGCCTTCATAAGTACTCCGTACCGATTGCAGCCTCTTGGTTAGGCCGCTGCTTTGATCATTGCTTCGGCGATTCGGCCGTCTTCCATATGGACGATGCGATCGCCAAATTCCAGAACGCGACTATCGTGTGTAACCACCACCACGCCGCGCCCATGTTTATGCGCCAGCTCGTGCATCATCTCCATCACCTTGCGGCCGGACTGTGAATCCAGCGCCGCTGTCGGCTCGTCCGCCAGAATCACGCTTGGCGATCCGGACAACGCCCGCGCAATGGCGACGCGCTGCTTCTGTCCTCCGCTGAGATCGGACGGGAACGAATCCCGCTTTGCCGCCAGTTCCACCTGGTCCAATAACCGGCCTGCTTCCTCTCTCGCCTTCGACCCGCGCACGCCTTTCAGGTCCAGGGCGAGCTCGACGTTCTCGCCCACGGTCAACGTGGGAAACAGGTTGAAGCCCTGAAAGATGAATCCAATGTTCTCGAGCCGGATAGCCGGCAGCTCGCGCTCACTCAAAGTCGCAACTTCCCTGCCCGCAACCTGCACACTCCCCGAAGTCGCCCGCAGGATACATCCCATGATCGACAGCAGTGTCGTCTTGCCGCTGCCCGACGGTCCCATTAGCAGCACCACTTCGCCCTGCTCGACGTCGAAATCGACACTATGCAGCACCTGCACGCGATTCGGGCCCTCTACGAACTCCTTGGTCACATTGCGCACTGAAATTGCCGAACTCATCCCTTACTCCTAGCCTCGAAATACCAGCGCGGGATCGAGGCTTGTCACCTTGTTGATCGAAATCAGCGCTGCGCTGATACACATCAACACAGTCAAAAAGAAAATCCCTATGGCCATGGGCAACGGCAGAAGAATGGCGGCGCCGCCGGATTGGCTGGCTCGCACTACAAAGAAGCTGACAAACATCGCGAGCACATAACCCACTACTGCGCTGATACCCGCCTGCGTCATGATCACGCGATAGATGTAGCTGTTGGGAGCTCCCATCGCCTTCAGCGTTCCGTACTCGCGGATGTGGTCCATCGTTGTCGCGTAGATCGTCTGCGCCACAACCACGACGCCGACCACCAGTCCCAGCAACGCCGCGATCAGCACCGCGACTCCCGCGCCGGTGGTGAACATCCAGTAGATCCGCGTCATGCTGCTGAACTTCGCTGTCGGCAGCACATCCACATCGCGCAAGCGCGATTCCAGAGTGCCTTCGAGTTCCTTTAAGTCAGTTCCGGGCACAGCCCGCACCAGGATGAAGAAAGTCTGGTCTTCCTGCAGGCTGGTGTATCCCTGAGCATTTTTGAAGCTGGTGAACGTATACGGCGTGGTGGTAAAGGCGCGTATTCCTCGGGTAAATCCCACCACCTTCGCACGGCGGCCATTGATCTCGAAGATCTCCCCCACCCGGGTGACCCCAAGCTTCTTCTTGTAGAGCTCGTCAATGATCACTGCGTCGGGCGTCTTCAGGTCTTCGACGTTGCCCTCCACCAGGTTCCACGGCCCCCCCACGCCGGTGTAGGGATTGAAACCAACGATCTGGACGCTCTCCTGTGCGCCCTCATGCGTCTTCCATTGCGCAAAGCGAACGATGTACTTATCGGCAGAAGCGACGCCCGGCGTGGCCAGCACCTGGTAGAGCTTTCGCTCGGAAAATGCGGTTCCCTGCTCGATGTAGGGTGTATGCCGCGACACGATCCAGAAGTCGACGTGCGACTTGTCGATGATGCTCGACGTCGTCACCGTGAACCCGACGAACAGTCCCATCTCGACGACGATCAGCACCACGGCGAAGACGATCCCCGTGAGCGTGACCGCAAGCCTCACCTTGTCGTGCAGCAGATTTCGTTGTGCCAGCGGAGGCATGCGCTCACTTCTCCTTCAGTACGCCCCGCAGCAAGGCATCGAGCATGGTTTCGGTTCGCTTTTTGAGCGACCGCCACGTCACCCAATCGTCGTTGCACTTGGCGATGTGTAGGGAAACGACACCGTGCGCACCCGCCCACAGTGTCTGCGCAACCAGATCGGAATCGCTGAGCTCTTCGCGAAAGGCACCGGTCGCCATCGCCTCCTTGACCGTCGCCCTGAGAAATTCATACGCATCTTCTTCTGGATTGCCCTTACCCTCCAGGGCCACTTCCACCGCCAGAATTGGCGGATGCGGCGTCATAAACATGGTGCGGTAATGGTTGGGATGCTTCTGTCCAAAATCTATGTATGCCAGGCCGATCTTCCTGATACGCTCCACAGGATCGGCAACCTGCGCCAGCCCGATCAGCGAGTGCGCCAGACGGCGAAAATCCTCATGGCAGATTTCCCGGAAGAGTTCGTCCTTGTCGGCGAAGTGCCCATAAATCGCGGTCGCGGAGTACTCGACCTTGTCGGCAATGTCGCGCATCGAAACGCCGTCATACCCTCCGGCGATGAATAGCTCGCGGGCCGCATCGAGAATGCGCTCCCGCGTCTCCAGCCTTTCCCGTTCGCGCCGCTCCCTCACTCCCATAACACCCATCCTTTAGTTAACAGCGTTTTGTTAACACTGTTAACTTACTGCCCGGTGTTAAGCATGTCAAGGGGAATATTGTGAATTTTCGGCGATGGCCAAAGACTTCATTGTGTAGTGGCACTCTGCCCAACTTCGTTCGCAGCATCCAGAATCCGTTCGGGTTAGTCGTATAAAGTTAGGGATGTAGACATGTTTTTCCGTGCGGGCGCCTTCCTTTTAATTCTGGTTATTCGGCTGTCGGTGCCGACTTTGGTTGCAGCCGAGACGGCGCCCTTCGACCTGCCAGGTCCGAGCATCGAGGTACGTGTATCGCGCGAGGGCAAGGAACTGCCCATCGCCCAGGTCCCTAACCTCGAAGAGGGCGATCGGCTGTGGTTGCATCCGGCGTTTCCTGAGACGCAGAGCGCCCGCTACCTGCTGATCGCGGCATTCCTTCGTGGCTCCACGAACCCGCCACCCGAGAACTGGTTCACCAAGATCGAAACCTGGAACAAGCACGTACGTGAAGAAGGCGTCCTCGTAACGGTTCCTCCAGGCGCGGAACAGGCACTGCTGTTTCTTGCTCCGGAGACCGGCGGCGACTTCGCCACGCTGCGCACGGCAGTGCGCGGCAAACCCGGTGCATTCGTACGGGCGACCCAAGATTTAAATCGGGCAAGCCTCGACCGCACGCGGCTCGACCTTTATCTGAACTCGGTCAAGCGCGTGTCCGAGACAGACCCCAGCGAGCTCAAGCAGGCCTCGACGCTGTTGGCACGAAGCCTGAACATCAAGGTCGACAACGACTGTTTCAAGAAGCCCGAGGAGCAGCAGATGTCGTGCCTCATGCAGAACTCCGACCAGCTCGTGCTTGACGATTCCCACAGCCAGTCGATGGTGGGCCAACTGGCCAGCGGGCCCTCCGCGGACTTAGTCGGGCAGCTGAGCGCCACTCCTATGGCGGGCGGCGGCTTTTACAGCGCATACGTCGGAGCGGTGGTCGATGTCGTGCGGCTCACGACAACGCTTCGCAACGCCGAATATCAATACATTCCCGCATTAACATTGCCGAAATCGGACTTACTGGACCTGGAACTCAACACTGCGCCGTCGTTTCGCAAACCCATGTCGGTGCTCGTGGTTGGATTGCCACCGGTGGCGGCGGCGCAGTTGCCGCCCATGCGGACCGTTGATCCCAAGGCCGTCAGTTGTCTCGAACGTGCGTCTCTGGTGCTGCCGGTTGAGGGTGCGCCGCTGGTGTTCTCGACAGAACTTGCTCACGGTTTTGTTCTCCACGTCGCCACCGCAACCGGCGATTCTGTAGACTTGCCGGCGAAGCCTGATGCGACGCGCGGAGGGTTCGTAGTTGACACCAGTCGAGTCCAAGGCATGAAGTTCGATCCGGACGTGAGCGGCACGTTACGCGGTAAGTGGGGATTTGATTCCTACGAAGGCCCGACGTTTCAGCTTAGGACTGCCCACACAGCTCCGTGGACGGTTGCCTCCTCCGACCAGAGCGCGCTTGTCGTGGGACGCGATGACGTGCTGCACTTGCACTCGGACGCAGCGGTATGTGTGGAGAAGGTAAGTGTCGAGGACGAACGAGGCAAGCAACTCAAGGTGAGCCAAAAGCTGGTGAATCCCGACGAACTGCAGGTTGAAATTTCGCTGAAAGATGCTGCCCCCGGACCACTCACCATGCGCCTGAAGCAGTTTGGCTTGGCAAAGCCCGACGAAGTCACGCTGCATACCTATTCGGAAGCCGCAGCCGTGGACAGCTTCACCATCGATGCCGGCGATCATCGCGGGGTGCTGAAGGGCAGCAGACTCGACGAGGTGGCGAGTCTCGAAATCAACAAAATTCAATTTGCGCCTCGCGAACTGAAGCGAGCCGGCAGTGTTGATGAACTCGACGTGTCGGCGCCGGATTCGGCCGATGTAGGCGATCTGCACGCCGGAACAACGCAGACGGCGCATGTCACCCTCAAGGATGGTCGCAAGCTCGAGGTAGCGGTGACCGTCCAGCCGCCGCGACCGAAGCTGGCCCTGATCAGCAAGAGTATCGAAGTGGATGCCACTGCAACTGCTTCGGCAATTCACCTGGAAGGTGAAGATCAGTTGCCGCAGAAGGCGCAGCTTTCTTTCTCCGTGAAGACGCAGACTCCCGAGATGTTTCCCCGCGACGAGAAGATTGAAGTCGCGACCGAGGATGAATCGGTGCGCGTCCTTCTCAGCATCGCCGACGGAACGCTTATGCTGCAGGATTCCGAAACCGTTGTGGCCACCCTGGATCCGCTGAAGAGTTTCGGGCCTTCAGCTTTTGGGCCACTCCGATTCCGACCGGTTGCTGCCAGCGGCGAAAAAGGAGACTGGCAGCCGCTGGTTACGCTGGTCCGATTGCCGGTACTGAAAGCGTTGCGTTGCCCCCCCGCTGCTGACGGGCAATGCACGCTCGAGGGATCGAGTTTGTATCTCCTCGACTCAATTTCAACCGACCCGCAGTTTCAGCAGAGCGTCGCCGTGCCCGACGGTTTCGCGGGGTCGTCGTTGAGCGTGCCGCGCCCCGCTGGAACCGAGCTCTACCTCAAGCTGCGCGATGATCGTGCCGCGGTGAATACAGTGACTCTGCCTGTGTTGCCGGAAAAGTGACGAAAGAACGAAGAAGAACCTACCGGCATTTGGCAATAATTAGCGTGATGTCATCGTGCTGGTCGCCAGAGCTGAACTGCCGAACCTGATCGACAACCGAGGCCAGCAAGGCTTCGGCGGGGAGCTCGCGATGCCGTTCGAGGCCTTCAATCAGGCGTGGTTCGCCGAACTCTTCGCCTTTATCGTTAGCAGATTCGGTTATGCCGTCGGAGTAGAGCGCAAGGGCATCGCCGGGAACGACGAAGCATGTTACAGTGTGACGAATCGTAGCGTTAAGTGGCGACTCGCAGCCGTTTCTCCAACCCTGACCGCGAATCATACGGCGCAGAAGACTTCATACCCAGGCCCACACATCAATCTGCAGGAGTGAACCATGTTCAAGCACAAGGCAGTTCTCGCCGTAATTGGCGTCCTCGCGCTGGTTGTTCTGGCATTGGGTGTTCCCAGCACACCCTCATTCTCTCCCGGTTCCTGGCAAGTGGACGCTCGGCATTCGGACGCGCAGCTCATCACCAACGGCACGACAGATTTCGGAAAGAAGAAGATCAACTTTACGCTAGGTTACGGTCGCATCAGCGGAGACGTGAAAGTCGACGACAGCGATCCCACCAAGTCGACTGTCGAATTTCACATTTACCCTGCGACCGCCATGGCGGAGCCCATCCAAGAAGATGGACATTTCAAAACCAAGTGGCTGGCCAACCTGGCGA
>Ga0306921_10007155_pt1 | contig 11679 bp, 13 predicted proteins | sample sta12Cox44000080_FD_203760 | JGI IMG/M metagenome (GOLD analysis project Ga0306921, IMG submission 203760) | Lab enrichment of tropical soil microbial communities from Luquillo Experimental Forest, Puerto Rico - statoxic.12C.oxic.44.000.080 (v2)... | ecosystem: Environmental > Terrestrial >... | reverse complement strand
GGGCTTTGAACCGGATCTCCTCGCTGGCTTGTAAGAAAGCTGCGATTTGCTCCAGGCTCAGCTTCTCGGCTTCGTGCACGCTGGTGGTCAATCCTCAGCATGCCACCTGCTTCAGGCTCATCTTGTGCTAGAAACCGACTCCTCCTTCAGGCTCATCTTGCATTGGAAAAGACTAGGCATTGTTTGCCGAGGCAAATGGATGTATAGTACGGGGCGCACCGCGAACGTCCACTTCTGGGCGCCGCTTTCCTCTGATCTCAAGGGCATTCAAGTTGACGGCCAGTTCCACTGCAAGGGGCTAGCCCCATCAGGGAGACCTTATGAGCAACGGACAAGACGCAACGGGCTGGACACCTGATCTCTGGAAGCGCATCAATCAAGCGGTCCAGAGCGAAGCCCATGGCAGCAAGGTGGCGGCGAGATTTCTCCCGCGCATTGATTCTCCAGGAGCGATGACGGCAGCTGCAGACGTCATTTCTGCCAATTTGACAGTCGATGAAGGCGCTGTCATTGCGCTGGTGGAAATCTGGGTTGAATTCGCCTTAACCGCGCAGCAGATCGCAACGGAAGCAGACCTCCAGACAGGCGTGAATTTGGCCACTCGGGCCACCAATCTACTCTCCCAGGGTGAAGATATATTGATCTTCCAGGGGCAGAGTGGAGTCAAGAACATCCTTTTCACAGAGGGACTTGTCCGCTTTCGTTCGGCCCCCGCTTGGGCCGGACTACTCAACGCCACTACCGAAGTAGTTCAAGTGCCCCCGCTTGTGGCTGGGCAACACAAGTACAGCGAAAACACCGTCACTGCCGTCTCACAAGCTTATTCGTTGCTACAAAGCACGGGGCACTATGGTGGTTACGCCTTGGTTTTTCAGACGGACGAGTATGCAGACGCCTACGCTCCCCTGCCCAGCACTCTCATAATGCCGGCTGATCGCATTAATCCGCTGGTAACTTCAGGCTTCTATGGTACGGGAACGTTGCCAGTGTTCCGGGGGGTGATGGTATCGCTGGGCGGGAACACCATGGACTTAGTGATGGGAATGGAACCCACGGCCACATTCGTGCAGATCGACGCCGAAGGTCTCTATCGCTTTCGCGTTACTGAACGCTTTGCACTAAGGGTCAAAGATCCGACCGCCATTGTGAGATTCGAATTCCAATAATTCAACTTGCCGGTCCCCGACGCACATGGTGCAACTTTGACATCGACCATCGCCCCAACCCGGATTCTCAAGAGTCCCCTCCTTCCTGACGCGTCTCGGCTTCTGTCGCTTCGTCCCGAAGAGTGGCGGCAACTGCACAGCCGCCTACGGGAAATTGGCCTCACCGAAGACTACGTCGGACAAATTACCAAAGTCGGTGAGCAACTGCTCGATATCGCCATTCCTCCTCTGCGCAACTGGCACGCACGCCGTCTGCGCGAGCCGGCAGCTTACGCAATGCGGATGTTGATGCTTGATGATCCAGTGACTAGTGAGGAGGCCCAGCTCGCTTTGAGCGAGTACCTGCTCGAAAAACTTATAGCGGTTGGACTGATTATGGAAGACGAGCGTGGGCTGGTGTCCCCCTTCCGTGTGATCGTTGGCGATGACCTCTATATCATCTGCGACGATCTTACCCGAGGGAATGATGCCGTCATGGGCGCCGGTGACACGACCAACACGCTGTGTCAGGCCAGCTACCCCACGCAATCCATCGGGCAAATACTTGATTTGGGATGTGGTGCGGCCAGTTGCGCGCTGCTCTTCTCCCGCCGAGCCAAACGTGTTGTCGCGACTGACATCAATCATCGAGCCATCCTGCTTTCACAGATCAACGCGGCACTGAACAGTGTAACCAACATCGATTTCCGGGAGGGCGACCTTTTTGCGCCCGTCGAGGGCGAAGCGTTCGATCTCATCGTGTCTCAACCTCCCTACTTCGCAAAGCCCGAAGGTGTCGAGCACAAGACATTCCTTTATGGTGGCGCTCGTGGTGACGAGCTTCCCCTCAGATGCTTGTCGGAGCTTCCGCGGCATCTGAAACCTGATGGCCGAGCAGTTGTTCTGGTGGAATGGCCTGATATTTGCGATGAGCCGGTTGAGGATCGCGTGGGCGCAGCAATCTGTTCGAGTGATGCCAACGTCTTAATACTGAAGTATCCGAGCCGCGGGTTGGATGATTTTTGCACCCGCTACGCTGCCATCGAACATCCTCGACTTGGCGACAGCTTCGAGCGGAAAGCAGTCCTCAGGCGTGAACACCTTGAGAAGGTCGGCGTTGGCGGCCTTACGTTAACTCTCATCGTAATCCAACGTAACTCTAACGGCCTTCGATGGGCCGACACGCTCGAAGTCCCGGCAGCAGATGCGGACGGGATACCGAGCACTCGCATTGACAAGCTCATCTCGGCGCGCGACCTTCTTGCGGAGACCCCGGACAAGTTATTGGCGGCCCGATTGCGGGTACCAGAAGCAACTGTGTTTGCCCGGGAATACAGTTTGAGCAAACCGGATCAGCCAAAGTTCACAGCTCGGTTTCCGCACGGATCGTTAGCGGGTACTGTGTCACTCAATTCGGGAACGCTGTTGCTCCTCACTTTGCTAAATGAGACATCCGATGTACGGAGCGCGGTGCAACGTTTTGCTCAGTGTGAGGCTGTGACACTCGATGACGCATTGCAGCGCCTCCTGCCGGGTTTACGGGAGGCTCTGAGGGCCGGGATGCTCGAGGTTTCGTGATGTCTGTGCGAATCGTCGATTTTGAGACCTGCTCAGTTTGAGTGAATGAAAAGCGGAGGAGGAATGCAATGGCGTTTCAGGCTCACATCAGCATCAAAGGTAAGAAACAGGGTCAATTCAAGGGCGAGGGTATACAGGACAAGAGGAAGGACAAGTGGATGCCCGTTTTGGCGTTCGGGTACGCGGTGCAGTCACCCCGTGACGCTGCAACCGGACAAGCTAGGGGGAAGCGGCAGCATAAGCCGATAGTTATAACCAAGGAGTGGGGAGCAGCGACGCCTCAACTTTTCCAGGCCCTCACTACGAACGAGACCCTCGACTCCGTGGAAATCGAATTTGAGAAGGTAAATGCGAACGGCGAGGAATACGTCTACCACACCATCAAGCTGACCAACGCTAGCATCTTCGAGATCAGACAGTACACCCGGGAGTATCAGTTGCAAGCCGGGCAGACTTCGAAGCACCCAGGCGGCATTGATACCGGGGAACTTGAGGATGTCTCTTTCACGTTTCAAAAGATCGAAATGGAAAACAAGGATGGCAAAACCACTTCGGCTGACGACTGGTCCCAGTGAGGTGGAGATCCCGATTTGCTTATAACGCTAATAAGTTTTCGCTCGTTAACCCGTATCGCCCGTACTGGCTGGCCAACTCGATGATCGCCCGGATCAAACCGTCCTCATCCTCACGCTGTGTCGGGGAGATAACGCTGCATTCCTCTTCCTTGCCCCAACAGCCGGCAGGCATGCCGATCCGACAATCCATACTGCTGCGGGGCATGCTGTACCGCGCAACGTCGCCGTTCGGAGCGCAGAGCAGCACTCTCGCCATTGAGGGTCGATTAGCCACCGGCCACAAGACCCATTTCGAGAGATGCTTCCGCCAGTTCCTTCAATGCGCGACGCTGCAGTTTTCCGGTCGGTCCCTTGGGTAAAGCCGGCAAAAAAACAATGCGCTCAGGAACCTTGTAGTCGGCAATGCGACAGCGCGCGGCATCGCGAAGCTCTTGCTCTCTAGCGGTGAATCCGCAATGCGACGAACGCAAGCGCATAAGAGCGAAAGGTCAATTTCTGCCGCTCCTTCCTGAAAACCCTGACCAGTAAAATTGTCGAAATCTATTGCACCTCAGGCTCGTGACCACAAGCACTTGACAATCCTATACTTATTGTAATACAATAAAAATAGGGAGCAGGTCTTGTGAAACGCAAACCCGGAAGGCCAAAGCTGCCCAAGGGTGAAGCCAAGGGCAAGATCGCGCCCATCAGGTTTACGAATTAACTTCCACAGCGCCCTGACTCTTTCCTCTGTGGTTACGGGATTGAACGGTACGTCTGCCACCTTAAGCAGCGTGTCCACCGCCAAGTTGCCGCTAGGAAAGCGCTTGAGTACACCCCCCGAAGTACGATGCCGAAATCGGGACGTGTCGGCAACTGGCCAAGCGATGGGCCACTTTTCGCGTATACTCTAGCGCGATCGAGGTGCGCAGTGGACCGGAATGCCCTCGCTGCTCGAATCTTAAAGCTTGATGGAATCTTGTTACTTCTTGTAGCGGTTATCCATTTTGCTGCTACCCCGTTCGCGCTGGGTTTCGTTGCTGGTCAATCTAGCCCTGAATCGTATGCACAGATCAAGCCGCCGTTTTTACTGAGTTTTGTTTTGGTTGGCGTGCTGTTGCTTCCAATTGGGTTAAGCACATTCTACTGCGCTGAGTTTATTCGACGGGGTCAACGCTGGGCACGCACGATCTGCTACTTCAATACGGTTGGAATACTGTTATTACCACTCTCACTAGTCCTATTCATGCCCGCGAGATATTTCCGGGCGATCTTGTTTGTAACCGCGGCAACCCTGGTCTTGCTCGTTGCGATTTCGATGCTTTTTCCGCTGATGCTCGTAAAAATCGACAGATCAGGTCCTGATTAACGGGTTCCCTGATCCAGGGGAGGGGTTAACTAGTGGACTGCACCCCAAACGTGAGACAGGGAATTAAGGGGCCAGCTACATTGAACGGAGGAGAACGATGCTGGTGCCTCGACAACAATATTCCCGCGAATTGAAAATTGCCTGTATGCGCGAGTTGGACTCCGGCAAAAGCATGGCGGAAAAGCTTAGCTCAAGATCGCCAAGTACAGGAAAAGCAGCAGCGCCACTCCACTGAGAACACTTCGCACGGCGTGCAGCGCGTTCCAGCGTTTTAGAAGACGCTCGGTTTCGATTGAACGTCTGTCCAGTGTCGGACTGAGCAATCGCCTGTTGATGGGCAAGATCACGATTAGCGTGAATGGGATGACACTCCCGAACAGGACTCCCGCAACCAGCCACAAAAAGCTCGCCCCCGCGATCCGTGCGGCGATGGACGACAACAGACCCAAAGCTGCCAAGGTCGCCTGCATTACCGTGCCTCGACGATAACTGGGCGGAAATTCTGTGGCGGCTATATCAACCCCGCATTGCATCCTTGCCGGATGTTCTACGAGGTTGACGTAGATGGCTGCTCCGGTGAACAGGCCGCACGACAGGACTGCGACGAACTCAGCGATCTGGCGCATTGATTCCTCGCTTTTTCTTTAGCGACCTGATCTATCGCCTAGCGACTATCAGTGCGAAAACCATAAAGCATCTCATAGGAGACCGTCCCCGACACAGGGTCTCGAGTATTGAGATAGTCTCTGGTCGAGATACCGCGCAGCCGCCTAACTGCTCAGCACCTGAGCAGAGTGGGCACGCAACCCCTTACCCTTGTCATTGAGCGTTCCTAGCCGCCGTAAGTGGGCTTCCTGAGCGGCTCGACGGCAAGATAATTGACAGTCTCTTGACTACCTTGTGACTGTTTCGGGGCCCGGCGTGAGCTCGAAGGTTTTTGGGCACACCTACCCCTTTCCCCTGTAGCATTTAGAGGGCATTAGGTCCCTGACAGACGGGCAGCCAACAGCGCCACTACCGCCAGCGCTACGCCTAAGCATCCCAAAACTATCCTAATCGTCTCCATGCAGCTTCCTATACCTGGCGATCGCCGCTTGCTCCTCTGGGGTTAGCTGGATCCGGTTGTCTCGCGGGCTTACCCCGACCTCCTGCTCCAACTCCGACCAATCACGCATCTTGCGGCTCAGCGCTATCGTGTCCTGCATCGCTTCGCAAACCTTGCACATCGGCTGGCCCGTCTGCGATAGCGGCTCGATTCGCATTGCGATACCGCAAAAGTGGCACGCTACATTTGCCGCAGGCGTCAACACCTTAACCCTTTTTCTGAGCTCGCATCTTAGCCTTTCACCGCATCCGCCTCGCTACGTTGATATTGCTGTTAGCGTCCTGAATCATGCGATCAATGAACCCTCAATGAAATAGCGCAGAAGGCCGATGCGTCTTTCATATTGTTGAGCGCTTTACTAGGAATCAGTCAGCAACGCGCCTGCCGGGACCGCCAAATTCTGTGGCCGCAAAAACTGTGGACGCACGATGTTTTACGAGACACGCAACTAGTTCCAACCCAGCTCCTGTCACGCCGACGAGCGCGAGGCAAGGTTGAGGCCATTAGCTGAATGCGACACCTACCCCTTACCCCTTGCGCATTTTGGGGCATTAGGTCCTGACAGACGTTAATCGGTGCTAGACTTAGTCCCATTGCTGGCTGGGGCTAGTCGTGCTGAGAAGAGTTCTGCTGGCGATTTTGCTGGTATCCGCTACCACGCCCGTTCTTTACGCGAAAGAACGGATTCTCCTTCACCGTATCGGACCGTCTCAGTCTACGCTTTTCATCGCAAATGCGGACGGTGCCAACGAACGTCCGCTGCTGGCAAATTCCGGTTTTGATTACAACGCCTCGTTCTCCGCTGACGGGAAGTGGATCATTTTTACCTCTGAGCGCGGCGGCTCGGCCGACATCTACCGTGTGCACCCGGATGGGTCTGGCCTCGAGCGGCTCACCGATGATCCGGCGTATGACGATCAGGCAGCTCTTTCACCGGATGGAAAGCAGCTTGCCTTTGTGTCCTCGCGCGGTAGTGGTTCTGCTGACATTTGGGTGCTCGACTTGCGGACAAAAAAGACACGAAACCTTACGCACGCGCCCGGCAGTTTTCGGCCGTGCTGGTCCCCCGACGGGAAGTGGATCGCATTCTCGTCGGACCGCAACACGCCCGCGCGACGGCTTGACGCTGAACGATTTGCGCAAGTAGATGCCGTCAGCATTTATGTAATGCGCGCTGACGATACGGACTTGCGAAGGCTGACGCCTGGGGGGAAATTTGCCGGGTCGCCGAAGTGGTCTCTGGATGGTAAAAGAGTCGTTTTCTACGAGATGGAGATCCCAGATACGTATTACGCCATGCGACCGGGATTCGGAATAGCAGTCGATTCGCAGATCGTCTCAGTCGATGTCGCGACCGGCAGTCGTCAGGAGCACACGTCTGGTCCGGGCTTGAAAGTCTCCCCGCAGTTCCTCAGCGAAAGTAGCATCGGATTTGTCATGAAGGCAGGATCGCGGATGGGTTTAGCCTTTACGACTGGAGATCAAGGTGCCAGCGGCAAAATGCGCAACGCCTCTTGGTCGCGTGATGGCAAATGGGTGGTATATCAGAAATGGTCCTCTGAATGGCCCCAAAACCGGCGATTGTTCAGCATCGACCCGGAATTTGATTTAGCCGACTCGGCCCCATTTCCCGCGTATTCCCACGACGGAAAGAGGCTTGCAGTGACCGATCTTGGTACGGGCTTCGTGGCGATGCCTTCGGTGTCCGTAATGGATGCGGATGGGACAAACGCCAAGCTCATTTTTCGCGGGGAAAAAGGCACTCTCGCTCTGGCGCCACAATGGTCACCTAATGATGACTGGATCGCGTTTGGGCGAGGATTGTATTTTCCTCCTCGCGGCCGACCAGCCCGCGTCATGCTGATGCGCCCGGATGGCTCAGAACTCCATGAGCTCACCAAGACTGAAGGAAACAGCGGGTTTCCGAGCTGGTCGCCGGATGGTAAGCGAATTGTGTATCGCTTCTGGAGGGAGGAGGAGTACGGTCTTCGGATCGTCAATCTGGACGATGGATCCACGAGACAACTGACTTCTGGATTTGACAATTTTCCCGCCTGGTCACCAAAGGGCGATCTCATCGTCTTCACGCGCTTTAGTGAAGATGACTTTGACATTTACACGATCCGGCCCGACGGGAGTGGTTTGAAGAGACTGACCACGTCGCCGGGAAATGATGCACACGCTGTATGGTCGCCGGATGGAAAGCACATTCTTTTCAGCAGCGCGCGTTTTGGATTCAAAGACGAGGCACCACTCTTCGACGACATTCCTCAGCCCTACGCCGAGCTCTTTGCGATGAACGCGGATGGCTCTGGCCAACGGCCGTTGACAGATAACCAATGGGAAGATGGAACGCCGGCATGGGCACCCGCCTCCCTTCCCTAGTTGAACATGCAGTGGAGTTGAACAGCGCCAAGCGTGAATGCGCTCGTCACGAATCTGGCCAATAACCTTTTCCCAATAGGAGGGGACATGAAAGCAAGAACCATCGTACTGACGCTCGTAACGTGCGTTGTTGGCGTGACAATGTGCTTCGCTGCCGACGCATTTATGGGCACCTGGAAGCTGAACGAGGCCAAATCAAAAATAAGCGCCGGAAGCCAAAAGAATAACAACGTCGTGTACCACGCCACGGGTGACGACGTGAAAGTGACGTCGGACGGCATCAGTGGTGACGGTACGCCGACGCATATCGAGTGGACCGGCAAGTTTGATGGTAAAGATTATCCGGTGACTGGTGATCCAAACTCCGACATGCGGTCCTCCAAAAAGGTAGACGACCATACGTTGGAGTTTACTGCCAAGAAGGCTGGCACAGTTACTACCACTGGTCGCATCGTTGTCTCGGCTGATGGCAAAACCCGCACTGTGAGTACAAAGGGCACCGATTCGACGGGCAAGTCATTCCAGAACACTGCTGTATTCGATAGGCAGTGAACACTTCCGCCCCAGGAGAAGGGGTAATTAGCCATATGAGCACAGGGTAAGGGTGAGGTGTGCCTGAAATCTGATTGCCTCTTAACCGCTGGGTCTCCAGAATAGTACCGGGCCGCCTCCCTGTCGGAATTGGACGTATCCGAACCTCACGAAACGCAACGCTGTATCGCAATCCGGCAGTACAGCAAATCGAGTTTGCCTCCTAGTTTCTGCCGCTTAGTAGGACATATAAATCCCAGACGCAAGCCAGACGGAGAACATTGTGCGCTCGGCTCGATGGGAGCAAAGTGCGACCTGTCAGCCGGATCCACCAGCACTGAGAAAAGGAGGAACTCCCATGAAGCGCATACACACCCTGACCACCATTGTTCTGCCGCTGACAGCCCTCTCTTTCTACCTTCAGGCGCAAGAGCGGCCACTGCTAACGGCAACCGTACCCTTTGCATTCGGCGTCGCAAACGTCAGCCTGCCGGCGGGCAGTTACACCGTCTCCATTCTGCCTCCGTACAACATGATCCAAGTACAGAGTGCGGACGGACGGAAGGTGGCGACGATTACGGCGATCCCGTCCCAGAGATCAGCTAACTCTACGCAGGCGAAGTTGGTTTTCCATCGCTTCGGCAACGAATACTTCCTGACCCAGGTGTGAGAACACGGAAGTAACATCCACCGAGACTTGCAGAACGGCACTCGCGCCCGCGAGCTGGCCAGCAATGGTGTAAGGATGGAGTCAGTAACCGTACTCGCCAGCGCCAGCTATGGCTCGCACTAGGAAGTTGAGTGACTGATGCAGGAAACGGGCGCTTACCGTCGCCTGTTTTGTTGCTGCTGAAAAGGCTTTCAGAAGTTCTCAATCATCCACACATTGCTTTCTGCGTGAAACTCGCCGCCGCTCGGCCTGGGTCAGCCGAAGACTGCGCCTACTCCGCGCCCACGGATTGATTCACAAGCTTCCAGGAACCCATCGCTACCAACTCAGGGTGGGCGGACGAAAGGCCATTACGGCAATCCTGACCGCCCTCAACTCCACCGTAAAACAACTCGTAGCCGCAGCATGAGAATTTCGTCGCCACTTGCGAAGATTTTGGAGATTAGTAGTACAGGGTAAGGGTGAGGTGTGCCCGAAATCTGACGCCTCATTGAAATTGCGGCCACCTGACAAAATCAGCGGCTCATGTAGGAAGGACCTCTTTCTGCATCGGATTATCTTCATGGGCAGTGTAAGAGAAGCCGCCGTGGAAGGTAAACGGCGGGTAGTCTTCCTATGCTTCGGCGGCTACTGCTCCGCTCCGGCACAGCCCAATGTCATCGCAACGCGATGCACGTCCATTGTGCTTCGGCCTAGCTCTTCGGCTATCTCGCGGTAGCTCTGGCCTTCGTCACGCAATTGCCGGATACGCTTGGCGTCCTTATCGCGCTCCCTCTTGATTTTTGGCCGTCCAAGGGTCTTACCTTTGCTCCGAGCTACCGCAAGTCCCGCCCTGACGCGCTCTTGAATCAGGGCCCGCTCGAACTCGGCCATCGCGCCAATCACATGGAACATGAGCTTGCCCGCTGGCGTGCTCAAATCCAGGTTGTCCCGCAAACTGACGAAGGCAACGCCTGTCGCTTCCAGTTCGGCCAAAGCGTCAACGAGATGTCGAAGGCTGCGACCGAAGCGATCCAACTTCCAGACAGCGATCACGTCCAACTTGCGAGTTTTAGCCTGACGCATCATGGCGTCTAATTGCGGGCGTGTTTCTTTGGAGCCCGATACACCCACGTCCACAAACTCACCTATGACCTGCCAACCGCGCGCCTTAGCGTACTCGCGCAATTCCGAGAGCGGTTGCAAGCCGAAGGGGATTTTCGGATCCACGCTGCCGCCGTTAGAAGGAAGCCGCTGGCGCGACGGTGCGCGAGCCCCTCATGTTATGGGTTTTGAATGTTGGTGCGTGTGTCGAAGACGGGGTAGCAGGCTTGGTTGGTTCAAGGGAATCGGGCAGAGCCGATTGGCAACAGGCGGAGATGGCCCGTTGAGGTCTTCACTTAGGCGGTGGTAACGACAGTTTTCGGCTGCCAGACACACGTATTGTGCGCACGCCGAAGTGGGTATGCCGCACTCGCGAACTGGCGACTGTAGTCGGAAATATGGCGTCGCAGAATAGAGCTTTCCTCGGCATCGCGGTGTGTGTGTTCACTATCGACGGGTTGTGCCCGCCTCAGGTCTCGCTATCGGGCTGTACTCCCACAACCTGAATCTGCACCTTCCTGAATACGACAAAGCGAAGAGCCGCAGGCAACCGACCGTAAGAGCGCTGAATCCCACAAATTAAACGAGCGTTCCCAGGATTACAGGCTGTACCCATAAGCGACAGTCTGCGATAGAGGAGGAGTTCATGCCCGATAAAGATACGGGTAAAGCTGATTGCCAACGAGCCGATAGCTGAAAGCTTACCGAAGTGTTTTGGTTGCGGCTATGCCGCGCTATGTCCGGCCCGATGTCGTTCTAATTCGAGAATTCTTCGTGGCAAGTTGCGCACTTGTTACCCTGCTCGACGATCCCCCGATTGGTGGATCACTCATAGCGGAGGGCGACCATGGGGTCGACCTTCATCGCGCGCCGCGCCGGGATGTAGCTGGCCAATGCAGCGACAGCAAGGAGCGCAAAAGGAACCAGCGCCAGAGTGACCGGATCGTAGGGGGTCACTTTAAAAAGCAGGTGGGTGATGAGGCGCGCCGTAGCGACAGCGCAAGGTACGCCAACTGCAATGCCAGTCAATGTGAGCACCAGCGTCTCCCGCAAGATCATGCTCAGGACTGAGACGGGCTGCGCGCCAAGCACCATACGAATCCCCAGTTCGTGCGTTCGGCGAGAAACGGAATAAGAGATCACTCCAAAAATCCCAACCGCTGCGAGGATCAACGCGATCGCGCCAAACAGGCCGAGAAGAAAAGTGCGAAAACGGGGCTGTGCCACGGATGCGTTCAGGACATCAGGAAGCGGCGCAA
>Ga0306921_10007153_pt1 | contig 11680 bp, 6 predicted proteins | sample sta12Cox44000080_FD_203760 | JGI IMG/M metagenome (GOLD analysis project Ga0306921, IMG submission 203760) | Lab enrichment of tropical soil microbial communities from Luquillo Experimental Forest, Puerto Rico - statoxic.12C.oxic.44.000.080 (v2)... | ecosystem: Environmental > Terrestrial > Soil... | reverse complement strand
GGTACTACCCGCAGTTGTCTGGACCGGCTCTCCAATCGCCTCACCAAGATCGCCACCGAAGCGCGCAAACTAGGCACACCCTGAGAACGGGCAGAGATTGGCCGGTTATGTCGGCTTATTGCTCTCATGACCCAGCGAGCTCCTAACCGGGCTTGAAGAGACGGGTCCTGCCTTGTCGCCTAGCCTTTACCTATTCCCGGTGGCTAACTCCCACAACGGCGTTTCGGACCAGTAATGTGCCGCTGTCACTCTTCACATCTCCTCTACCGCTGAAACGGAAACTCAAAGCCGGGGGTAATCGGAAATCGACAATCGTCAATTCCCGTAAGGTAGTGGCCTTCTTGACTCAAGATGCCGGAAGCTTTGCCCCCTTGCCTCAACGATGAGCGCGGCCATGCCATTGGTCGAGTCGATTAATTCCAGGCCGCGCTTCGGTCCCAGCACACAGACGGCGACGGCGTAGCTGTCGGCCGTGATTCCCCGGGGCGCGACAACGGTAACGCTGCGGCGCCCGGTCAAGGCCATGCCCGTCGCAGGATTGATGATGTGTGAGTAGTGCTGGCCGCTGACGTCCAGGTGCTGCTCGGCATCGCCCGAGGTGGAGACCGCGGCGTCACGCAGCGACAGGTAACGCGTGCGCTTATCGGCAGATGTGGTCGAGGCTACCGGGGCTGCGATCTCGATCCGCCAGCTCTCGCGGCCGGTTGGAGGACGGCTGCACACGATGTCGCCCGCGGCCGCCACCAGGGCGCTTGTTATGCCGTCCCTTTTAAGCACGCTCAGGGCCTCATCGGCGGCGTACCCTTTGGCGATGCCTCCCAGGTCGAGCAGCATGGCGGGTTTGAGGAGCTGCGCGGTGCGGTGCCTGGGATCGAGGAGCAGGTTGCGGTAACCAACCAGGGCCAGCGCCTGGGCCAGGCGATCGGCGTCCGGCAGCTCGTGCCGGCGTCGTGCTCGGCGCCACAGACGCACCAAGGGGCCGACAGTGACGTCGAAGGCGCCGCCGCTGCGTGCGGCAAGTTCCTGTGCGGCGGCCAGAACCTGAAACAGGTCTTCGCTGACCTTGGCGGGCGGGCCACCGGCTCCTCGCGAGAGCCGCATCAATTCGCTGTCCGGTTTGTAATCGCTCATGGTGTTATCCAGGGCGGCGATGCGGTCAAAGGCGGCGCGGGAAGCCTTCTCCGCCGTGGTTGCATCCGGAGCGTAAAGCACGATACGAAACATCGTGCCCATGTGGGCCTCGGAGAAGGTGAAGCGATGGGAGGTTTGCAGGCCGAGTTGGGAAGTGGCCTGCGATTCGCGCTCTTGTCCTGCCGAAATGCTGAGAGCTGCAAACGCAAACAGCAAGCAACTGGCGATCCGGTATCGGACACCGCTCATAACCCGGTCGTGGAGGGAGAGTTGCTGTGATCTCATTAGAGTCGACTCAAAAGGATATCGCACCGCCACCACAAAGTCCCATCGTCGCGCCTTTTCGCGCCTGCTGCCGTCGATTTCAAGGTTAGAGATTTTCTTATGCCCTCGCCGCGGTCAAGCCTTGGCAAGGGAGAGGAAAGCCCGTTGGATGATATGCTGTGGGTGATAACAGACAGGACCGAAGCATGCAGCCCAGCAAGTTGACGCGCCTTGTGAGCAGATGATGCGAGTTTTCGTTTCTCCATCCAGTGCCGAGCGTCTTAGCGTCGCGCGGGAGTTCGTCGGTTCGTTCGCGCCCGCTGCCGAGCGGCTCCTCGTTGGAGGCTCACGCGAGGCGGTGGACCATCTTGTCCGTGAGGTCTCGGTTTCCGAACAGGCCACCTTCGGACTGCACCGATTTAGCCTGACGCAGCTCGCGGCGCGGCTGGCAACGAACGAGTTCGCTCGTCTTGGGCTAGTTCACAGCACGTCACTTGGTGCTGAAGCCGTGGCGGCGCGAGCTGCCTTCGAAGTGCTCGAACGTGCGAGGCTGGGCTATTTCGAGCCCGTCGCCCGCCGCCCGGGTTTCGCTCGCGCTCTCGCTTCAACCGTGAATGAGTTGCGACTTGCGGGTGTTGCACCTGCCTCCCTGGCAGAGCTAGAGGAGGCGGGATCCGATCTCGCCACACTTTTGGAGACCTTTGAAAATCAGTTGAAGAGTGCTTCCGTTGCCGACCGCGCCATGCTCTTCCGCGCGGCAGCGAGGGCGGCGATGCAAGTCGAAGGAGAGCCTTACCGCCGACTCCCGATTTTGATGTTAGATGTACGGATCAGCTCGGTCGCTGAGCGCGACTTTTTGAGGGCGCTCGTCACTTCCTCGCCGGCTGTTCTGGCCACGGTTCCTCTCGGTGACGATGTCACTGTGGCCGGTTTGGAGAGCCTCCCGCAAGCCGAGCGGATCACCGGGGCGGCATCCGAGCCTGATTCTGCCTTGGGCCGTCTAGCCACCTTCATATTCTCAGAGGCAAAGCCTCCGGAGCGGGAAGCGGGGGAAGAGGTCTGCTTCTTCTCAGCGCCCGGTGAGGGGCGTGAGTGTGTGGAGATAGGCCGACGAATCCTGGAAGACGGCCGGCGCGGGGTCCACTTCGACCAGATGGCGATTCTGCTGCGGGCTCCCGCCGCTTACTCCGGCCTGCTGGAAAGCGCCTTGAACCGGGCGGGCATCCCGTCATTCTTCGCGCGCGGCACCCGCCGACCTGACCCTGCAGGAAGGGCCTTTCTGGCGCTGCTCTCCTGTGGCGTCGAGCGATTTTCTGCGCGACGCTTCGCCGAGTACCTGTCGCTTGGGCAGGTGCCGGCGCTGGACGCCGATGGAGCACCGCCCTTGAATTTGCCGATATGGTCGCGCTCCGATGACGAGTCTCTTGGTCCGGCTGCAGATCCAGCACTGAGCAGTGGTGCGCCTTGGGCCCCGCAGCCCTCTGACCGGTCCAGCAGGGCAGGAGAGGGGTCCGCTCTTGGTTTTCACCAAGAAACAGCAGATGCCTCTCCCGCACGCGGGATCGGCAAGACAGGCAACCTTTTTGATCAGCCCGCTGAGGGGGGCGACTGGCTTCGGCAGCCTCCTGATAGCGGCGCCGGCCATCCAGACGAATCCCCCATCATCGAGGGTTCGTTACGCGCGCCATGGAAGTGGGAGGAATTACTGGTGGAGGCAGCGGTTATTGGGGGTCAGGACCGCTGGGCTCGCCGCTTGGAAGGCCTGGAACGTGAGCTTAGGGTGAAGCTGGAAGCACTTCGCGGTGAGGAATCTGACGCTTCGCGTGTTTTGGCGGTTGAGCGTGACCTGCGCAACCTTGGCCACTTGCGCCGCTTCGCGCTCCCTGTGATTGATGTGTTGGCGGGCTTTCCGGCGCGCGCCTACTGGGGAAAGTGGCTGGAGTTGCTGGAACAATTCGCTCCCAGGGTTCTTCGTCAACCGCAAAGGGTGCTGAGCGTTCTCGCCGAACTCAAGCCGATGGCAGCGGTCGGGCCGGTGTCGCTGGACGAAGTGCGCGGGGTGTTAGCGCAGCGGCTCTCCACCTTGGAACGGGAGCCGCCGCGCCGCCCGTACGGGCGGGTTTTCGTTGCCACCCCGGAACAAGCGCGTGGGCGCTCGTTCGAGGTCGTGTTTGTGCCCGGGGTGGCGGAGAGAATCTTCCCTCAGTCGCCGCGCGAGGATCCCCTCCTGCTGGATGTTCTCCGAAGGAAGCTCGCACTCAAGGAGAAGCGCCAGGATCGACCCGGCGTCAGCCTGCGGACCCAGGACGATCGCGTCCAAGCCGAGCGCCTTCTGTTGCGTTTGGCGGTCGGAGCAGCCCGAAGCCGGCTGTATCTTTCTTATCCTCGGATTGAGGTTTCGCTCTCGCGACCCCGAGTGGCTTCTTTCTACGCGCTGGATGTCCAGCGAGCGGTGAGCGGCAGCATTCCGGACATCGATAAGCTGGAGCTTGCCGCAGCACGCGAGTCTGAAGCTCGACTCGCTTGGCCGGCGCCGCGCGATCCCAGCCGCGCCGTGGACGACCTTGAACATGACCTGGCCGTGCTGGGAATGTATCGCCATGCTCCTGTTGCCAAAATCAAGGGCCGGGCGCGCTACCTCCTCGAGTTGAATCCTTGCCTCGCCCGCTCCTTGCGTACGCGTTGGGCGCGATGGCAGCCGAGGAAGTGGTCACGGGCCGACGGGCTGTGCGAGCGGACCGATGCCACGACGGATGCACTGCGGGAACATCGCCTTCGGGCACGACCGTACTCGGTTTCTGCACTGCAGAAGTTTGCCACTTGTCCGTACCAGTTTCTGCTGTCGGCAATCCACCGGTTAGAACCTCGGGAGCAAATCGCTCCTCTGGAAGAGATGGACCCGCTTACGCGCGGGCACATGTTTCACCGTACGCAGGCGGAGTTCATGCGGCGGCTTCAGTCCCACGACGGCGGGAGTGGACTGCCCATTTCGTCTTCGAATCTTGAACCGGCACTGGTTGCGCTCGATGAAACACTGGAGGAGGTCGCCAGGCAGTACCGCGAAGAGCTGTCCCCTGCCATCAAGCGCGTCTGGGACGATGCGGTCAAGACTCTGCAGACGGACCTCCGCGCCTGGCTGCACGACCTGGCGGAGACCTCGGGGGAACTTCCCTTATGGCGGCCTATTCATTTCGAGTTTGGCTTTGGCTTCCCGCCGGACAATGAACGCGACCCGGCGAGCCTCGCCGAGCCGGTCATTCTGCCGGACGGTTATAGGCTGCACGGTATTGTGGACCTCATCGAGCAAAGGATGGCTCCCGGGCAAGAAGGCGAGCTGCGGATTACGGATCATAAGACAGGGACGAACCGTACGAAAGAGAACCTGATTGTCGGGGGCGGTGAAGTCTTGCAACCAGTGCTTTACGGGATGGCCGTGCAAGCGGCGCTGGGGAGGCCCGTCTCGGAGGCGCGGCTCTACTTTTGCACCCCGGAAGGCGAATTCGCGGAGCGCGCGTTACAGATGGATGAAGGCAACCGCAAGCGTGGGCTTGCGGTACTCTCAACCATTGACCGCGCCATAGAAAGTGCTTTCTTGCCGCCGGCCCCGCGCGAGGGGGCGTGCGTCTGGTGCGACTTTCGGACCGTGTGCGGGCCCTACGAGGAAAGACGATTCCAGCGAAAGGACCTCGTGCCACTGAAGGACCTGCTTACGCTGAGGGCGCAACCGTGAGGCCTCTCGTCGATCAACGCGAGCGCGAACTCATCCACACCGCCTTGGACCGCACCCTGATTGTCGAGGCGGCCGCCGGGACGGGTAAGACTACCGAATTGGTGAAGCGCATGGTGCAAGTCCTCGCGGAAGGCAAGGCCAGGGTGGAGCAGATCGTCGCCGTCACCTTCACAGACAAAGCCGCAGGCGAGTTGAAGCTCCGGCTGCGCTCCGAGCTGGAGGAGGCGCGCAAGTCGGCTCAACACGAGGGTGCTCAGCGGAATCTCGGGGATGCGCTCGCCCGCCTCGAGGAAGCGCGCGTCAGCACGATTCACGGTTTCTGCGCCGAGTTGTTGCGGGAGCGGCCGGTAGAGGCGAGGGTTGATCCGCAGTTCGAGCCGATGGCTGAGCCCGAAGCGGAAAGGGTCTACGGCGAGGCTTTTACGCTTTGGCTGCAGGCCAAACTGGAAGACCCGCCCGAGGGTGTGCGTCGCTCACTGCGTCGAAAGTCTAGGGAAGGACCCGTTAAACGCCTGCGGGTAGCGGGTTGGACCCTCGCCGGTTGGCGCGATTTTCACGCATCTTGGCGGCGGCCGGGTTTTGCCCGTGAAGCAGCGATTGATGCTCTGGTCGAGCGGTTGCAGGATTTTTCGGACCTCACGGCACAGCCTTCCAATGCGCACGACTACTTCTACCGGGACACGCGCAAGGCGCGACGAATCAGTTACGAGGTTCGCGTCATCGAGAAGGTTCGCCAGCGGGATTATGACGGGCTGGAAGCGGCGTTGGTGGGGCTTGCTGCTGACCGTGACTTTGACAAGGCGAAGGGGTACGGCAAGGACTATGGAAAGGGAGTGACGCGCGCTGAAGTGCTGGCAGCCCACCAGGAGCTCGTGTACGCCCTGCAGAAATTTGCTGCCGCTGCTGACGCCGATCTCGCCGCCTTGCTCCAGGCTGAATTGGGGGGCACGATCCAGCGCTACGAGGAGCTCAAGTCGCGGTCTGGGCGACTGGACTTTCTCGACCTGCTGATTCTCGCCCGAAACCTGATCCGCGATTGCGACCACGTCCGCGCCGAGCTCCAGTGCCGCTTTACCCACATCTTCATCGACGAGTTCCAGGATACGGATCCGTTGCAGGCCGAGATCTTGTTGTTGCTCGCGTCTGACGACCCCGCGGTGCGGGACTGGCACAACGTGACACCCGCTCCTGGCAAGCTGTTCATCGTTGGCGATCCCAAGCAGTCGATTTACCGCTTTCGCCGCGCTGATGTGAATATCTACCAGCAGGTGAAGAAGCTGCTTTCGGAACGGGGTGTGATGGTGCTGAATCTCACCACGAGCTTTCGCGCCGTGCCCTCGGTCCAACGCATGGTCAACTCCGCCTTTGCGCCGGTCATGACGGGAGACACGGCGGCGCTTCAGGCGGGCTATGTGCCGCTTTCGCCATATCGTGAGGAGTCACCCGGCCAGCCGACAGTTGTTGCCCTTCCGGTTCCGGAGCCATACGGCAAGCGCGGGCTGGCCGCGAGCGCCATTGAAGAGTCGCTGCCGGATGCGGTGGGAGCCTTCGTGGCTTGGCTGCTGAACGAGAGCCAATGGACGGTGACGGAGCGCGATCATCCTGACGAGCGGCGGCCCGTCTCCGCCCGTCATGTTTGCCTGCTCTTTCGACGCTTTGACAGTTGGGGCGTTGACGTGACTCGTTCCTACGTGGAAGCGCTGGAGGCGCGCAATATTCCGCACCTGCTGGTGGGAGGGAAATCTTTTCACGTGCGCGAGGAGGTGGAGGCCATACGTGCTGCACTCTCCGCTGTCGAGTTTCCTGACGACGAACTCTCGGTCTTCGCCACCTTGAAGGGTCCACTGTTTGCTATCGGTGATGCGGAACTCTTGGAGTACCGCCACCGCTATCGTCGGTTGCACCCCTTCCGCATTCCACCGCTCCGTCCCGACGGCCCCGTCCCGAAGGCCCCGTCCCGAGGAGGTCTCGGGAGGTCCCCTGAGGTCGAGGGAGAACCGGTGCCTGAACACCTAAAGACGATCGCGGAATCGCTCCAACTGTTGCAATCCCTGCATCGGAACCGCAACTACCGCCCGGTGGCTGAGACCGTGGCCCTTCTTCTGGAAGCGACGCGCGCCCATGCAGCCTTCGCCCTGTGGCCCTGGGGTGAGCAAGCTCTAGCCAACGTGCTACATGTAGCGGAAATGGCCCGCGCCTACGAGGAGTCAGGCGGGATTTCCTTCCGCGGTTTCGTGGAGCGGCTGCAGGAAGAGGCGGAGAGCGGCGAGGCGCCGGAAGCGCCCATTCTGGAGGAGGGAAGCGACGGCGTTCGCATCATGACCGTACACAGGGCAAAAGGGTTGGAATTCCCGGTGGTGATCCTGGCGGACCCGACCGCCAAGCTGGCTCACTTGCACGCTAGCCGCTACATCGCTCCGGAGCGGGACCTGTGTGCGGTGCAGATTGCCGGCTGGTCGCCTGTTGATTTGCTGGAGCACGACGAAGAGGAATCAGCACGCGATGCGGCCGAGGGCGTGCGGGTGGCCTACGTCGCCGCCACGCGAGCGCGCGATCTTCTGGTTGTTCCCGCGGTGGGTGACGACCCGTTGGACCTGGGTTGGACACCCGTCAACAGTTGGTGGACGAGCCCGCTTAACTTTGCCATTTATCCGGACCGAGCTCGACGAAGGCGCCCAGCGACGCCGAAGAATTGCCCAACTTTCGGCGAGGACAGTGTCCTCTCGCGGCCTGTCGGCGACTCGGCGGTAACCAGCAGTGTGCGCCCCGGCTTGCATATCTTCGAGCCGCCGCGCGTCGCCTCGCCAGATGCTGAGCCCTATGGTGTGGTCTGGTGGGATCCGGGCAGGCTAAACCTGGGCGCGGAAATGAAGTTCGGGATTCGTCAGCAGGAACTGCTTCAAGAGACCGACCGCGAAGTGGTGGAAGGGGACCGAAACGCGTATATCGATTGGCGCGCCCGTCGAGACGAGGTTATTCGGCGCGGGTCCGAAGCCAGCCTCATCGTGAGAACTGCCAGCGAATGGGCGGCAGAGACTGCTCGGAGCGCGGGCACCCTGCCCGCGTCGGCGCCAGTCGTGGCAGTGGTTGAGATCGGGCGCGAGTTGGCACGTCCAGCAGGGCCGCGCTACGGGGCGCTGGTACACGCCGTCTTGGCAACGATTTCTCTGGATGCAAGCCGCAACGAGACTGCTGAGGTTGTGGACCTGCAAGGTCGCATCCTGGGTGCGAGGGCGCAAGAAGTCGAGTCGGCAGGCAAGGTTATCGAGGCGGTGTTGGGCCATCCCTTAATGGCTCGGGCGCGAGAGTCAGCCCGGCACGGCCGCTGCCGGCGTGAAACTCCTGTTACCCTCGCAAAGGAAGGCATTCTTGTTGAGGGCGTTGCTGACCTCGCTTTTCTGGAAGGCGACACGTGGACGGTGGTCGACTTCAAGACTGACGGCGAGCTGGAAACACGGTTGGAAAACTACCGCAAGCAAGTTGGCATTTACGCCGAAGCCATCACCCTGGCAACGGGGCAGAAGGCGGAAGCGATTCTGATGCGCGTATAATAGCAATAGGCACGAGAGAGGCACCCTGCAACCGGACAAGAACCTGCGCGTAAGGATTCCACCCGCCCTGCTCGCGAACCTTGAAAAGGCGGCGCCCGCCGAGCGCATCACTGTGGACGAGTTGGTACGGACGCCGTTGAGCGGCGGCTTGAAAGGCGCGAGTGGCGTGACCTGCTAGCCTTCGGCGAAAAACACGCCAAATCCCGTGGCCTGACCGAGGCGGACGTGCAGCAGGCCATCGCCGAGGCGCGCCGTCAATAGTCTGCGGCCTTTCGGCCCTTGAAGCTGTGCTCGCCGCTTCCGCCATACCGCTCCCGTTGTGATGCGGGTCCACCAAAAACGTGAGTGATCGATGGACGAAACGCTCTCCGCAAGTCACCTGCCTCCCGGCCCTGTCATTCTGAGGATGGCCACGGGGCGACCGACGAAGAATCTGCCTTTGCTCTGTTCAAGAGCCGCAGAGTTTATAAGGCAAAACTCTGCGCTACCCTAGCAGGTCGCGTGGTTTGCGACTTTTGCCGATCTTCAGACATCCAAAAGAACGTAACAGAGGTAAAACTTCCGCCGCATTGAATTCGCCTCGCCGCGGGAGTAAAATATAGATGGTTCAGGGAATTTGTAACGGGAGGTATTTAGTATGAAAAGAGTCTTCGGCGCGGTTATCGCAGTGTTCTTCCTCCTTGTGGCGTCCGCTCTTCCTCTGAGCGCCGCCATCAAGGGTGACTACGTGGAAGTGCGCAGCGCGGATGTTTACACCGGTCCGTGCTTCGCTAATTCCGAAGAGAGCCTGGAGGGCAAGCAAGCGATCCTGGCATGGAGGATCAAGGAGGGCAGTTGGCAGGGTGTCAGCCTGGATGGCCTGAGTGTAGTGGCGGTAATCAAGGCCAACGCGACCTTGGGCGACACCTACCACAACCCGTACCCCGCCAAATCGGTCTTGATTCTGGATGAGCGCGCGAATGGCCAGCAGCGAACGGCTCTGGTGGAGTTTGTGAAGTCGGTGGCCGGTCCCCTGGTGAAAGATGTAGTCCGGCTGGACACGGCTCCCATCGCGCTAGAGATGAGCGGTGTGCACGGCAGTATCAAGCTGGTGGCGGGCAACCTGGCTCGTATTCGCACCCGCAGCCTGTGCTCGGGCGACCACCTGTGCGGCAACGAGGAGGTCTATTATCCTCCTCTCACCAAGGTGGCGCACGCAATGCCGGCTTACACGTTGAATGCAGCTTTCACCGGCGAGGGTCTCGGGGAGGTTTGGGACCGGAGTGACGCGCGCAGTGCCTTCATCGGCTCGTTCAACCTCTAGCCTCCTGCCGCTCAGCGTTCGACCAGCCAGGACGCGCGGCTGAGCGTGACATGGACCTTCGGCTCCAATAGGGGCAAAAGTCCGCCCACTTGCCATTCCGAGGAGTGCAGCGACGAGGAATCTGCTTTTGTAGTTAGACGCCAAGAAGAAGCAGATTCCTCGCTGCGCTCGGAATGACAGGTAGGGGGGCACTTTTCTGTTTACTGGTGGGCCGAAGGCCCATGTAGCACTCGTGATGACATTGTCCGCGCCCGCTCTCTGGCCGCCTGTCAGTGTAAATTGATGTGGGACAAATATGATTCGACGCACTCGACTATTGGGATTGTTTCTTGCGGCGCAACTGTTGGGTGCAGCCTGGGCCTGGGGGCAGGGAGCATACAAGATCGAGCCGGTTGCGACGGCCCCCTCCGACATCCCTAAGGCACTTCAAGGCGCTCTTCAACCGCAGGGGACTCGCGTGGTCGGAGACAAGGGAACGGTGTGCGAAGTCTGGGTGGGAAAGGCAATTGCCCAGAGTACAGGAGGCAATCCGGATGCGGTCTATCCCAGCCTTGGGGTGGGAACCCTGGTCGGCGTTTTGCATTTCCCGGCGACGGGGTCGGATTTCCGAGGGCAGACAATTAAACCCGGTTACTACACCCTCCGGTACGCGTTGCTTCCCCAGGACGGGAACCACATGGGGGTGAATCCTTACCGCGACTTCCTGCTTCTCAGCCCGGTCGCTGCTGACACCCAGATCGACAAACCCTTGCAGCCTCCGGACCTTTACAAGCTTAGCCGGCAGGCGTCGGGCACGAATCATCCGGCAGTGATGAGCCTGGTGCCTACAGCGCAGGGCGCGACCTATCCCTTTTTGGGAAAAGATGACCAGGGACACTCCGTGCTGCAGGTGAAATTGGGCACCGCGGGAGGGGATCTTCCGATCGCGCTCGTTGTGGTCGGGCAGGCGGCTGCAACCTAACTGAAATGAACCCTATGTGCCGTGCGCTGTTCGTGGCTTTCGCAAGCTTGATGGCAGGTATCTCGAGTCCTGCCCTGGGGCAGACCCCGTCGCCGGGGGCACCTGAGATCTTGCAGGGCAGGCTGATCGTGGCCAGCGGCGACCAGCCGACTCTGAAGACAGCCCAGGGCGGTTACACTCTGACCGCGAAGACCGCTTCTTTGTTCCACACCTTGCAAGATCAGCGCCTGCTCGGTCGCGAAGTCCGCGCCGAGGGCACACCCAAGGCCGACGCCACCTTCGAGGTTACTCACCTTTTTACCGTACGGGACGGCAAGCTATACAAAGTGCGATACTACTGCGATATCTGCAACATCGCGGCGCTCGAGCCCGGCAACTGCGTGTGCTGCCAGCGCCCTACTGAACTTCAGGAAATCCCTCTCAGCGAAGTGGGCAAGGACACTGTGGTGGTGCCTTGATTTTCCATTGCCGATCGGCGATTGTTCACCATTGATCGTTGAAGGGCGAAGCCTTTCCGCACAGTCCCCGTTATGAACGACGTTCGCTGCCCAGCATGAAAAATAACCAGACTACGGCGCTCGCCCCCTTGGGAGAGGGTGGCGAGCGCAGCGGTGGGGTGAGGGGTCCCAGCCGGCTATTTTGGAAACAGCAAGCGGCGGAGCCACAGGTGCAGGATTGACGCACGCCTACGATCAGTGTTACAAAGTAGGAAAGCGGCTTCTGAAGTGTTCCCAGGTGGT
>Ga0306921_10007152_pt1 | contig 11681 bp, 8 predicted proteins | sample sta12Cox44000080_FD_203760 | JGI IMG/M metagenome (GOLD analysis project Ga0306921, IMG submission 203760) | Lab enrichment of tropical soil microbial communities from Luquillo Experimental Forest, Puerto Rico - statoxic.12C.oxic.44.000.080 (v2)... | ecosystem: Environmental > Terrestrial > Soil... | reverse complement strand
AAGCAGAGCGCAAAGATGCGATTAAAGTGCTTAAGACGGCACTACAGCGACTGACGCAGGAAAATCAGGAGCTCCGCGCGACCGTGGAGCGACTGACGTCGGAAAATAAGCAAGCTGAAGTCTCTATCGCTCTTCTTGAACAGGAACTCCATGTTAGCGGCGGGAGTTAGGTGCTGAGCGTTTGTGATGTTTACGGATCTGAAGCGACGCCATATTGCAGCGCAGGAAAATTTGAGAGAGTTGGAAACGGAAAACGCAAAATGAAACGTGGCCGTCCTATCGTGTTGAATGCAGCTTTGCAAAAGCGCATCTGTGCTTTGCTTCAAAAAGGTTCAACCATCAAAAGCGCGGCCATTCTTTGCGGAGTTTCGGAGCGAGCTTTTCATTCGTGGATGGAGCGCGGGAAACGAAATGAGCAGCCGTACGGAAGTTTTCTTTGATGCAGCTTCGCGTGCGAGAGAGCAGCACAAGGCGAATTTAATTGCGGTAGTCAGAGAAGCCACGCACAAGGATGCGCGTCACGCTGAGTGGCTGCTTGAAAGGCAATTTCCGCATGAGTTTGCGCCGTACGACCGTCGTCCAATTCCAGTTGAACCAGAGCCGGAAAAGAAAATTAACGTTGCGTTTATCGTGGATACCAAGGGCAAGAGCCTAGAAGAAGTTTGCAACTTCCCCGTCATCACGACGACTGAGCAAGCAAGGCCTGAGCCTGAGCCCACGGCTGGCGAATTGTTCGACGGCAATATCGGCAAGCTCGGACGCGTTGTGGGCGATGTCCCGCTCTTCTGACCCGTCCACCGGCCAGCGGTTTGCTGCAGCGATTAGTTAGGGGGACGCGTTCACTCGTTAGGGTACGTACGACTAAAGTCCTATATCCTTCCTCACCGTTACTGTGGTAAAATTTTTGTCGCTCAACGGATTCGAATCGGGCGGAGGACTTTCTTGCCCCGCTAGGTTCTTCGTCTCCTCCGGACCCGCAATCGACAGAAACACCCAGCGGGGGAAATAAAAAGGAAAGGACCGTATGAATACACTCATACTTCAATTTAGAAAAGTAACTCCGATATGTCTTATCGTCTGTGCGCTTGGCTGCCTTGCGCCTCAAACGCAAGCAGTCGTCCCGCCGCCCGACGGCGTTTATCCCAACTTCACTACAGCAGAAGGGCAAAGCGCGCTTCAGAGTCTTACCACCGGTGCTGGCAACACAGCACTTGGCGCGTTCGCGTTGTTTGGCACCACTACCGGGAGCTTCAACACCGCTGTTGGCGCTTTAGCGCTGGACCTCAACACCGGAGATTCAAATACGGCCGTTGGCGTTGCAGCGCTTTTACTCAACACCGGCACAAACAACACTGCCAATGGAACAGCCGCGCTTGTCAATAATTCGACTGGTATTGACAATACCGCCGTCGGTGCCTTCGCGCTCAATAGCAACACCACCGCCGAACAAAACACGGCTACTGGCTCGGGAGCTCTTTTCAGCCATGGCACCGGCAACGCCAACACTGCTAATGGAGCAAACGCGCTCTTTAACGATCTCAGCGGTGAGGCCAATACGGCGACCGGGGCTAGCGCGCTCGCAAATAACATAGCTGGCAACAGCAATACTGCCTGCGGTCATCGGGCGCTTTTTAACAATACCGGCGATGGACAGGGCCGTGGGAATTTCAATACAGCGGTCGGTACTGGTGCACTCTCTAGCAACACCACTGGCAGCGATAACACTGCCGTTGGTGTGAATGCGCTCGCGAACAACAGCACCTCCGATGCAAGCACTGCAGTCGGTTTCCGCGCGCTCCGGAACAGCACCGGCAGCTTCGAGGCCGCCTTCGGTGACAACGCGGCCTCTAGCCTCACGAGCGGAGATGGTAACTGCGCGATAGGGGAATCGGCGGCTCGCGACCTGACGATGGGAACCGCCAATGCAGCTATTGGTAATAGCGCACTCAGGAACACTACCACAGGCGACCACAACACGGCCGTCGGTATTAGCGCCCTCAACAGAATGAGTCCCACTGCCGGCAGCGATAACATCGCCTTAGGCTATTTAGCCGGCCAGAATATTGACGGCAACAACAATATCGACATCGGTAACGCTGGTGTTGCCGGCGAATCGGATACCGTGCGTATCGGCGGGACTCAAACGCGAACGTTTATCGCTGGCATCAGCAATGCAACAGTAACTGGCGTGCCCGTTCTCGTCGATGCAAACGGCCAGCTTGGCGTCGCGACTTCCTCAAGGCGGTTCAAGAAAGAGCTTAAACCGATGGACAAGGCGAGCGAAGCCGTTCTGGCGCTCAAGCCGGTAACATTTGAATACAAGACCGACAAGACTAGCACGCCGCAATTTGGTTTAATCGCCGAGCAAGTTGCCGAAGTGAGTCCCGCACTGGTAGTGCCCGATATGGAAGGCAAGCCCTACACGGTTCGCTACGACGCGGTAAACGCAATGTTGCTCAACGAATTTCTCAAAGAGCACCGCAAGAACGAGAAGCAGGAGGCGACAATTGCGCGTTTGGAAAACCAAGTTCACGCGCTTACTGCTGGCCTACAGAAACTGAGCGCACAGCTTGAAGTGAGCAAACCTGCGCCGCAAGTGGTCAACAATCCCTAAGGCCGCGACCATCTCACCAAAGCAGCAGCATTTCACAACGAGCCGTCACGCTTCACTCCGTGGCGGCTTTTTGTTTATCCGGCCAATCAAAACTCGCTGGCGGTCAAATGCAGCAGCGCGTGGCCGTCTATGGCAATCCGTGTCACAGCGGCGAAAAGTCCATGTGATACTGGCGTGTGATACTGCGCGTTCAGATTTAAGAAATTTTGTGATAGCGTGGTTTAGCGTTCCGATTGAGCGATTTTACCTGTAAAAATCGTCGTTGCGCTCCAATCGCAAGGGAACTTGTTAGGCCAACGAAAATCGCGCTTAACTCGGTGTAAACGAGACGCTCTACCACTGAGCTAACCGCCCCTAATCGTTTGACTGTAGTGGCAGGCGTGTCGCCTGCAAATTCCAAGCACCACCTGATCGCAGAACATGGCATACGATCGGTACTCTAACACCTTTTACTGTTGCAAGACTGCTAATCACAAGATTGTGCGCTTTTACTTCGTCGAGCCCCCGCTCTCGGTGTCCTGAAAAGCCGTGATTAGCCACTTCCCGTCAGTTTTGACCATCGTCACCGTGGTGATTTCTTTCAGAACAGGAACGGCCTCTCCGTTGGGACGACTCCAACCGGTCACGTCCCACGTAGCATGGACAAGTGCAACGTCGGGTGTTGAAAAACGAACTTCTGCGCCGGTAAGTCTCCGAACAGCGGTCTTTAATCTGTTCTGAAACAGTTCCGTCTGCCGCTGGACAATCTCCTGCACTCCTTTCCAGTGGACACCGGCAATGTTTACGTAGTCGCAGTCTTCAGTGAAGAGACGACCGAAAGCGGCCGTGTCATGGCCGTTCCAGGAAACTGTGTATTCGGCGAGAACATTGCGCACAGCACTTTCATCGGCATTCTCGTAATTCGTGCCGCTGTAATAGCTGCCGTAGTAACTCCGATACGGGTAGTCATATTGGTAACCATATCCCGGTGACCCATAACCATAGCCATAGTTACCATATTGATATCCGTAGCCGGGGTAAAAGGGCGGCGGATAGGAATAATCAGAATATCCGTAGGGTCCGTATGGGTAGCCCCAGCCCCAGCCCCACCAGGGACCCCACCACCATGGAAAGGCGAAGTTGCCAATAAAGATGATTTCGTTGAAATGCTTGAAGCGACGAAACCGATCGTTTCGATTAAAGTCTCTATCGTTGAAACGGTTGAAGCGTCGGAGGCCCAAGGCTGAATTCATCATTGGAGCGCGGCGCATCGGCATTCGGGCAATCGAAGGTGGCGTCAAAGCGCTGCGCATTCCCATCCGCGGGACCGAATTGCCGTGGCCTCTCATCTGCGCCGTCGCAGTCGAGGCTGCGAAAACGCATGCTACCACGCAACCAGGGAGAACGAGTTTTCTCCGGTTCATCGCGCTACACGTCCCAAAAGATTAAAACCCCTCCGGGGATTCAAAAGTTGCGGCACTGGAAAAGGTAAAAGGTAACGACGGCGTTACAATTGCAATGCTTCAACGACGGCGGCAATCTGTAAAGCTGTCGAGCACTTACCAATTTTTGAACTCGCCCGCATGCTCGTGCGTTTCGATCACTTTGCCTGATTCATTATCCTCTGGCGCCCGGGGAGACGTACTCGAGAAACTTTGGCGTGTTTCCAGTCAAAACTGTGCTCTGGCGAATAGGAGTAGCCCTCGAGCGATGCGATAATTTCGCCCATCCAAGATACACGAGCTTCTCGCCTGGAATTGATGTTTGGTAGCGCGCCGTTCTGCAAGCCGACGCTCCTCGCGTCGCTGTTCGCGAACGGCGCGATCGACGAGTGCTCTAAAGCCAATTTGATCTCGGGCGAGCAAATGACTCCTTGTGTAATTCATGGTTTGTAACTCCGACAAACAATTCGCGTCGAGCCTAGCATTTGGATGTGTTCGGCCCGGCAACAACACGCGGTGTCATTTTCATCGCAATGGCATTTCGCGCTTTGAAACGCCTGATTCTGATTGACACGCACAGCTACCTGTATTGCAATGGCTCGCATCAGAAGGTTGCTGTTTGCATTCATTAGTCTGGCGATCGTTTTCCATTACACGTCCCACGGTGCGGAACCGCCAAGGCAAACGAAGGCGAAATCGGCGAACGCGACCCATCCGGATAAGAAGCCTGTCCATCTTACCGTGCGGTCTCGGGCGGAGATAAAACAGACATTTGCTTACTCTCCATATCCTTCCGTTCCCAGTGAACTTGAGGGTTATGCGGGCTCTAAAGTAGGCGGTACAGGCACTTACCGCCTGACCGTTGACGCCCAGGGGGCGGTCACTCAGGTTACGATCTTGAAAGGATTTACGGTTATCACAGTCTACGATGAGCGATTCTCTAATGTGAAAGGCAATGCCGCTCCTGCCTTAGACCAAGTGATGGTTCAGGCACTGATGCGCTGGCGAGCGAAACCGGGACCGACGCGTATCGTAGATATTTACTGGAGTTTTGGAACACGCCCGGAAGTGAACTATGGGAAATCGAATGCGACGGAGTAATCCTCTGTAAGTTCAACAAACGGAGTTGGGACTCAGGCCCCGGCTCTCACTACAAGGGCGACAAGACGAACACGCCGCAATTTGGTTCGGTAGCCGAGGACGTAGCTACGGTGGATCCGGATCTATTCGTGCGCAACACAAACGGGTGACTTGAAGGGCACATCCAGAAAGTGAGCGCTCAGCTCGCCGCAGCGAGTCCGTCCGATGGCGGACTTGAACTAAGCACGTCTGCATCACAAACGAGCTCTGAACAATCAGTAAAAGCTGCCTGCACTAGCACTGTGTCTCGATCACGATACCAGCATCGTGGTAAATGCGAATCACTGGATCAAGGCGTATCAGGTGATGCCCTACATGAAAATTAGGCGGGGCCTGACTGGGCAGATTCGTACAGTTTCCTTAAAAAGATCTCAGATCAAACGGGTCTGAATCAGCCGGAGGACGCCTGCCAGCTACGTCCTTCGCCTCTTGCGGACCCGCAATTGTCACAATCAATCTTAGCGGGGCAAAAAGGAGAACCATGAACCTGCTGACTGCTCTCGATCGAATAATTCTGTCACGTCTCGTCGCTATCGTGCTTGGCTGCTTCGCGTTTTTCCCGAACGCAGATGCAGTTGTCCCCACACCGGACGGTTGCTATCCCCATTTGACGACCGCGGAAGGCTGCAACGCGCTTAGGGTCCTCACCTCCGGTGCTGCGAACACGGGAGTTGGCTGGTTTTCTCTCTCTGCCAACACGACCGGCAGTTTCAATACCGGTATTGGCGGTGGAGCATTGGCCCTCAACACCGCCGATTCTAACACTGCAGTTGGCGCGGCAGCGCTTTTGCTCAACATCAGTGGGACAGAGAACACGGCGGTTGGAACTGCAGCGCTCGTCAATAACGCCACCGGCGCTTTCAATAATGCCCTCGGCGCCTTTGCGCTCAATGCCAACATTGATGGCAGCATGAACACTGCTGTAGGTGTCGGGGCGCTAGAATCCAATCTGGAGTCCGGCCTCACCGCCGTCGGTGCGGATGCGTTATTCGCTAACGTCACTGGCATCGAAAACACAGCGGTTGGTACACAGGCGCTCTCTCAGAACATCACCGGCGGTGATAACACCGCCGTGGGCTGGAAGGCGCTTCTGAACAATGACTCGACCGGAAACGGCAATGGCGTTGGCAACACGGCAATTGGGTCTCAAGCATTGCTCCAGAACGTCGAGGGCGAGTCAAACAACGCGATCGGCGCTCTAGCGCTAGCGAACAACACCATTGGTAATAGAAACCAAGCTATGGGTGTTAATGCGCTGCATAATAACCTTGACGGCAGTCTTAACGTAGCGGTCGGTCATGGCGCGTTGGCGAGCAACTTACACAGCGGCAGTAACACAGCCATAGGCTCGAACGCTCTCATGAATAATGACTCGACCGGAAACGGCATCGCTGGCGGCAACACCGCCATTGGCACGTCGGCGCTTTTCAGTAACACTGATGGCGATGCTAACACGGCGGATGGTGCTCGTGCTCTGATGAATAACGTCGGCGGCCGTAGTAACACTGCCGTTGGCGCTGGGGCGCTGGAGAACAGCACCGACGATTTCAACACCGCAGTCGGCACCCAGGCACTCTTCGCAAGCACGTCCGGCATCCGCAACACTGCACTGGGCCTTGCTGCGCTTGGGAATCTAACCAGTGGGAATGACAACATCGCCATCGGCGTTGACGCCGGCTTTAGTCTGACTTCTTCGGAGATTTTTAATATCGATATCGGAAACAATGGAGTTACCGGCGAGAGCTCAACTATTCGCATCGGAAACTCCTTTCAGACCGCAACCTTTATCGCTGGCATCATCGGTAACGGCCCCTTTGGTTCGGCCGTGTCGATTGATCCCGCTACCGGCCAGCTTGGTGTCAGTGTCTCCTCTGAGCGGTTTAAGAAGGACATTAACTCTATGGGCAAAACCAGTGAAGCGATCTTTTCGCTTAAACCGGTGACCTTCCATTACAAGAATGACAAGACAGACACGCAGCAATGGGGTTTGATCGCTGAGGAAGTAGCAAAGGTGAATCCTGCATTGATAGCAGTGGACAGCGAAGGAAAGCCCTACAGCGTGCGCTACGAGCAGGTGAATGCGATGTTGCTGAATGAGTTTCTCAAAGAACATCGGATTGTACAGGAACAGGGCGCGACGATTGCACAGCTGCGACACCAAGTTGAAGCGCTTACTTCGGGCTTACAGAAAGTGAGCGCAGAGCTTCAACTGATCAAACCTGCGCCGCAAACCGCCCTGAATAATCGGTAACCGGCCGAAGCAGCAAATAATTTAATCGGGACAGCGGACCGCACATCGTTCTGCTCAGGTCGATGCCTTCCCACACCTAGATCTTTTGCGTGATCAACTCGCGGCGTGGTTGGCCGACAAAGATCTGGCGTGGCCGGGCGATCTTTTGCTCCGGGTCAGTGATCATTTCCTGCCATTGCGCCAACCAGCCCACGGTGCGGGGAATGGCGAACATCACCGGGAACATTGCCTCCGGTAGACCCATCGCCTGATAGATAATGCCCGAATAGAAATCGACGTTCGGGTAGAGTTTGCGCGAGATGAAATATTCGTCTTCCAGCGCGATGCGTTCGAGTTCGAGCGCGATATCGAGCAGCCGATTGCGGCCGGTCACCTCGAATACGTCGTCCGCCACGCGTTTAATGATGCGCGCGCGGGGATCATAATTTTTGTAGACGCGATGCCCGAAACCCATCAATCGACCTTCGCCGTTTTTAACATGTTGGATGAACTCCGGAATGTTGCGCGTGTCGTTGATGCGCGAAAGCATCTTGAGCACTTCTTCATTCGCGCCCCCGTGCAGGGGACCATAGAGCGCGGCTGCCGCGCCAGCCATCGCACTGTAGGGATCCACCCGACTGGAACCAATGGCGCGCATGGCGTTGGTGCTGCAATTCTGTTCGTGGTCCGCGTGCAGAATGAAAAGCACGTCGAGCGCGCGTTCGAGTGTCGAGTTTGGCGCGTAATTTGTTTCCGTCATCTTGAACATCATGTTCAAAAAGTTTCCGGGATAGCTCAGGTCGTTATCGGGATAGATGTAACGCAAGCCACGATTGTGGCGATAAGTGTACGCGGCAATGGTTGGCACCTTGGCGATGAGGCGTTTGATTTGCGCGAGCCGGTTGTCGAAGTCACTGACATTGTTAGCGTCAGGGTAAAACGTCGAAAGCGCAGCAACAGTGCTAATGAACATTCCCATGGGATGCGCATCGTAACGAAACGCCTGCATCAGGGTCTTGATATTTTCATGGACGAAGGTGTGATGCGTGATGTCGTAGGTCCACGCCGCCAGCTGTTGCTCGTTAGGCAGCTCGCCAAAAAGAATCAGGTACGCGACTTCTAAAAAGGTGCATCTTTCCGCGAGTTGCTCGACCGGGTAGCCGCGGTACTCGAGAATTCCTTTGTCGCCATCGATAAACGTGATCGCGCTTTTGGTGGACGCGGTGTTCATCAATGCAGGGTCATAGCTCATCAGCCCGAAATCGTCCGTATCCGTTTTGATCTGGCGCAAATCCATCGCGCGCACAGTCCCACTTTCAACGGGCAACTTGTACGATTTTCCCGTCCGATTGTCGGTAATCGTTAGCGTTGGTTCCAACATATGTGTCCTCTGAAGAAATTAATACTGAGCCAACAATTGTCATCGCCAAAACCTCTGTTTGTAAGTTTCGGTTACATTACCTCTTTGTCAGAGGCGATTGCACTTTGATGAAGCTGATGTCGTCGGTGCGTTCCACTCGCGCGACTCTGATTTTGGACAGATCTTCGATTTCCGCATCTAGCCGCATGTCCTGCTCAAGATCGTGTTGGGTGATGTGATTGCCTCAACACCAGGCCAAACAAGGCTTTGCCCGAAACCATTCCTAGCGTCGATGATTTCGCAGCGCGTGGTTGTTTTCCAGTCGTACCCGCCAGGGACCGTATATCTCAGCGCCGCTGGCGTCTGCGCGTGCGCGCTGCTTTTCTCGCGGTAGCCGAACGCGAGCGTGCAGAGCGTTGCCTCGCCACCCGCTTGGCGTGTCTGGACAATGCCTGCCTCGATGCTGAGCGACGGCTCTCGCGTTTAAGCGCGCGTTTCGTCGCGCGGGAACGTTTTCGAGAAGGCTTTTTGCGGCGTTTGGCGCGGCCCTTTGTGAGATCGCGCTTTGCCTGGCGCTTTGTTCGTTGTGTGCCGCGTCTTGGAGGCGGCAAATTTACTCCGGCTCGACGCGCTTTGGAGAGGCCAATGGCGATCGCTTGCTCCGGCGAGCGGGCGCCATGTTCGCCTTCCCGAATGTGTTCTATTTCTTCGCGCACAAACTCACCGGCCTGAGTGGAGGGCGATTTGCCTTCGCGCTCGTCTTCGCGCGCACGTTCGACTGCTTCTTCTTCTGGCATAACAAGATGGTTCGCGTTTAGAAAGAGGTTTGGACGTAAATAAAAAGCGGTAGGTGGGCAGGAACAGCAAGCCAAGGATCCAAGTCCGTAAGGCCGAACGCGCCGCGGGGCGCGAAGAGCCAATAATGAAATGTATTTGTGTAGGCTGCTCACTGAAATTCGCGGCTCGATTGGATTACTTTGGAGAACTTAAGCGTATGTTTGAAACGATCAGCTCGCGGGCTCGCTGCGCGTTCGCTGGTTGAGCGATCAGGACTGATTTTCAATGGGTACCTCGGGCGGAACGGTGGCCGAACCAAAGCAAAACGGCTCGATTGCAGAGGAGCTGGTTGCGGCCGCGGAAGAAGCTGGGTTGCAATACGTCAGCGATGAACATCCGGGTTGCCGCCGCAATGCGAACGGCAAGCATTTCGAGTACTTAGATACCGAGGGAAAATCGATTCGCGACGAACAGCGACTGCTACGGATCAAACGTCTCGCCATTCCACCAGCGTGGACTGAGGTTTGGATCTGTCCGTCAGCGAATGGCCACGTCCAGGCGACAGGTCGCGATGCGCGTGGCCGCAAGCAGTATCGATATCACGAGCGCTGGCGCGAGGTGCGCGACGAAAACAAGTTCGACCGGCTCGCTCAATTCGCCAGAGCCTTGCCGAATATTCGCCGGCGAGTTGCTCAGGATTTGAAGTTGCCCGGCCTGACCTGTCGAAAAGTGCTCGCGACTATCGTGCGACTTCTTGAGCGAACGTTCATACGCATCGGCAACGAAGAATACGCGCGCGAGAACAAGTCATTTGGTTTGACGACGCTGAAAAATCGTCATGTCAAAGTCAAAGGCGCGCAGGTACTGTTTCGGTTCCGAGGCAAGAGCGGGCGCCAACATGAAGTGGATGTCACCGATCGCAGGGTTGCGAAAGTCATTGCGAAATGCCAGGACTTGCCCGGTCAGGATTTATTCCAATACGTCGATGAGGATGGGGAAGTACGAGATGTTACCTCGCAAGACGTGAACGAGTATTTGCGCCAGATCGCAGGTGAAGATTTTACCGCGAAAGATTTCCGCACTTGGGGTGGCACGGTGCTGGCGGCAATCGCGCTTAGTAAACAGGAAGAGTTCCGAACAAAGAAACAAGCAAAGTCGAACGTCAGAACGGCGATTTGCGCTGTCGCGGAACTTCTTGGCAACACAGCGGCGGTTTGCCGCAAGTGCTACGTTCATCCGGTAATCGTGGAAGCGTATATGAAGCGAACGCGCATCGCGGGTCTCAACGGCACCAAATCATTGGAGCCTCCCAATCTCCGCCGAGCCGAACGAGCAGTTTTAAAGTTCCTGCACGCGCGAGAACCCTAGAGACTTACAAAAGAGCCATCGCCTTGCCTTCGCGATGCTCTACCTGGTCCATCGCGCACTGGCGAGGATCTTTGTCGGGACGCCAACGCAAAAATCTTGTACCGTGTCGAAACCGGCCGCCGGTAAAATGATCGTAGGCGACTTCCACCACAATTTTTGGCGCCACTGGTTCCCATTCGCCGGTGCGCTCCGTACTCCAACGGCTCGGTCCTCCGGGTGCGTTGCCAGTGAAACCAGGCGTTTTTCTGAGCCGCTCAAATTTTTCCGTTAGCGTGCGCCGTTCCGATGCTTTAAACCCGGAGATAAATCCGACGTGATGTAACAATCCGTCATCGCCAGAAAGTCCGAGCAAAAGAGAACCGATCACGCGCGCGCCAGTCACGTAACGAAAGCCGCCCACGACGCAATCGGCAGTGCGGATCTGTTTGACCTTCACTGCAGCGGTGCGTTCGCCCGAAGCATACGGAGCGTCCAGGCGTTTTGCGATGATGCCGTCAAGATCGCGCCCGCTTTTTTGGAACCAATCGCTCGCAACCCGGTAATTAGTCGTCGCCGGTGAAAGTCTTATGCTCTCCGGTGATCGTAGATTCGAACGCGCGAATTTTTCCAGAAGCCGCCTCCGCTCGTTCAGATTCAGCTTCAAATACGATTTCCCGTTCTCGGCGAGTAGATCGAACACGATATAAACCGCTGGGTGAGCTGCGGCCAATTTCTGAACACGACTCGCGGCGGGATGCAAACGCAGTTGCAATTCGTCGAACGAGAGTGCGT
>Ga0306921_10007148_pt1 | contig 11685 bp, 9 predicted proteins | sample sta12Cox44000080_FD_203760 | JGI IMG/M metagenome (GOLD analysis project Ga0306921, IMG submission 203760) | Lab enrichment of tropical soil microbial communities from Luquillo Experimental Forest, Puerto Rico - statoxic.12C.oxic.44.000.080 (v2)... | ecosystem: Environmental > Terrestrial > Soil... | reverse complement strand
CAAAAGAAACGGGAACGGCAACGCATGGGCCGCTTCGGCGGCGGCGCGAACGCGCTCCGCGGCAAACGGCAATTCGTAAGGAGTCCCGGCATGGCCCGAACCTACATCTTCAATCGAACAACCGGCAAGGCCCGTGCGTGCCGCCATTCGCACGGTTTCCGCAACCTCGGCAGGATCGTCGGCGTAGCCATTCTCGAGGTCTGCGCTGACCGGCAGATCCGTTGCCCGCGCCAAATCCGCCGCGTGCGCGAGCATCGTGTCACGATCGACCGACCCGTCCGATTTGCCGAGCGAAAACGCATAACCCGCGCTGGTCGTCGCCAGAGCCTCGAAGGCCAACCGCTCGAGCAATCGTGCGGTACCGGCATCCCATGGGTTGGGAATAATGAACGCGCGATCGCGGTCGTGCAGCGCGCGAAAGACTTGGCCCTTTTCGGTTTGGGTTGGCATAGCCAAGAGATTTTAAGTTTGCGACCCGCAGCGGTGCAATGGCACGTAGCATGGAGGTCAATTTGGTTTTCGCTTGGCAGTTTTCAGGCCCTTGGGTATCTTAGGCCGTGTTTTCGCACCCCCATTTTCTTCACTGGAACCCTGTACTAAGGAGCGTCGCAATGCCCTTTAAGCTCGGCCTGGCCTTTTGCCGCCCTTCCACCACGGTGCTGCTCCTCGCCGCTTTGGCGAACCCTTCCGCCGCTCAAGAGCGCGACCGCAGCAAGGTCCCGGAGCAATACAAATGGGATTTGACCGCGGTCTATCCGAGCGATCAGGTCTGGCAAGAGCAGAAGGCGAAATTCATGGCGGAATTGCCCAAGCTGAAAGAGGATCAGGGCAAACTCGGCTCTTCGGCAGCGAATCTGGCCTCCGCCCTGGAGCTCGAAAGCCATCTGGAAATGCAGTTGAATCGACTCGCCACGTACGCGAGTTTGATCTCCGACCAGGACAGCCGCGTCAGCACCTACCAGGGCATGAAGCAGGAAATGATCCAGATGTCAGCCCAGTTCGCGTCCGCCACGGCGTACATCGATCCCGAAATTCTCAAAATCGATCCGGCCGTTCTGGCTCGCTACCTCGCCGAAGAGCCGCGCCTGAAGGTCTACCGGCAGTATTTGGACGACGTCACGCGGCGCCGCCAACACACCCTGAGCGAAGCGGAAGAAAAACTGCTCGCGGGCTCTATCGTTCTCGCGTCTGGCCCTTCCAGTGCCTACAACATTTTTTCCAACGCTGATTTTCCGTACCCCACGGTGACGCTCGGTGACGGCAAATCCGTGAAGCTCAACGATGCCGGCTACGAACTGAACCGCGCCTCTTCGAATCGCGAAGATCGGCAAAAAGTGATGAGTGCATTCTTCGGTTCCCTGGGTTCCTATCGCGGCACCTTCGGCTCCATGCTCGACACCAATATCCAGGGGACCCTCTTTTACGCTCACGCCCGCAACTACCAAACTTGTCTCGAAGCCGCGCTCGACGGTCCGAACATTCCCGTGTCCGTGTACACGAAACTGCTCGAAGGTGTGGACCACAATCTCCCGACCTTCCACCGTTATTTGAAACTGCGCAAGCGCATGCTCGGTGTTCCCGAGCTGCACTACTACGACCTGTATGCGCCGCTCGTGAAGTCCGTGGAAACCCGCTACTCGGTCGAAGAAGCCGAGAAAAACATCCTCGCCGCTCTCGCACCTTTAGGGCCGGACTATGCCGCCGCCGCGAGACACGCCTTCTCGGACCACTGGATCGATTTCTATCCCACCGAGGGCAAGGTATCGGGGGGCTACATGAACGGCTACGCGTACGAGGTTCATCCGTACATCCTGCTGAACTATAACGGGAAGTACGACGATATGAGTACGGTAGCCCATGAATTGGGCCACAGCATGCACAGCTATTTTTCCAACAAGGCGCAGCCGTACCCCCTGGCGTTCTATACCACGTTCGTCGCGGAAGTGGCCTCCACCTTCAACGAGGCCCTCTTGATCGAGTACCTGCTCAAAACCATTCCGGACAACGCAACCAAGCTTTCCCTGTTGGGCAGCTATCTCGAAAACATCAAAGGTACCGTTTTCCGGCAGACGCAGTTTGCGGAGTTCGAACTGCGTCTGCACGAAATGGCCGAAAAGGGCGAACCGCTCACCGGCGATTCCATCACCAAGCTTTATGGCGACATCGTGAAGAAATACTACGGAAATGATCAGGGGATTTGCATTGTGGATGACTATGTCGCTTACGAATGGGCTTTCATTCCGCATTTCTACAACGACTTTTACGTCTTTCAATATGCCACTTCCTTCACCGCGTCTTCCGCTCTCTCGGAGAAGGTTTTGTCCGGTGAACCCGGAGCAACCGACCGCTATTTGAAGTTTATTTCTTCGGGCAAATCGAAATATCCCGTGGACTTGTTGAAGGATGCGGGCGTGGACATGACCACCGACGAACCTTTGGAACTCACCGTCAAAAAAATGAACCGCATTATGGATGAAATCGAGAAGCTGCTGCCGCAGACGGAGCCCCAACAGCCCGCGCGCTGAAACGTCCGCTTAGGCTTCTTCGGGTGGCTCCGGGTGAATGGTGACGCGTGAGATCTGCGGGAAGCGTTCTTTGACCAGGTCCTCCAGCGCCGCAAGCACATCATGGATGCGCGTAATGGCCAGCTCGCTCTTCATGATGCAATGGCAGGACACCAGAATGTGGTGCTCCACCTGCCTGACGCGCACGTCGTGGCAATTGATCAATTCATCGTAATTCTTGGTCATGTGATTCAGGAAGGCCTCCACGGCGAGTTCCAGCTGGCGCATCTCGCCGACGCCGATTTCAGGGGTGGCAATATGGCGGCCGAGCGGCTCGATGTGGATGTTCACGTCCAGCCTGAAATTTCCGTTGCCCAGATCGCGGATCGCGTTTTCCAGTTCGGTGGCCCGGCGGTGCGCGTCGCGAAGCGACAAATTCTCGTCGACTTCCAGATGCAGCTCGACGAACAAACTGCCGTCCTGCTGGGAGGCATTGATATCGTGAATCGCCAGGCCCATGCGCTGCGCCACGGCGCGGATGGATTCGAACAAGTGTTCGTCGCTCGGCGCGCGCGGCTCGGTGTGCACCACCACGTCGGCGGGAACGATTTGGCTCACACGCTTCTCGATGGCGTCTGTCAGTTCGTGAACCTGCTGCAGGCTCGCCGTCCGCGGCACCGCGATGGTGGCGTCGACAAAATGACGATTCCCGGCTCGCCGCACCCGCACGCGGTCGACGCGAAGGACCCCGTCCATTCTTTCAATCGTTCCGCTGATTTCGTTTTGCAGGCCCTCCGGTGCGGCATCGAGCAACGCGTCCAGTGTGCGCCGGCCCAGCCGCGAGCCGACCCAAATAATTACGCCGGCAACGGCGAGGCCGGCCAGCGCGTCCGCGTTCGCGAGCCACGGCAGATTCCAGACGTTCCCGGTCCACACCAGGGCTATGCCGAGGATTACGACCACCGTGCTCCAGACGTCGGTGGAAAAATGCAGCGCGTCGGCTTCCAACGCCTCGCTGATGTGTTTGGCCGCGACTCGCTTGAGTGCGCGGGCCCGCGTCAGGTCGATCAGCAAGGCCACAAATAAAATCAGAATCGCAGTCAGGCTCGGCTCGACGTGTACCGAGTGGAAGAACAGGCGCTGGAACGCTTCATAAATGATGTAAAGCGCGGTGAGAATCAACAGGCCCGTTTCGAGGAAAGCGGAGAAATTTTCGAACTTGCCGTGGCCGTAGGGATGTCGTGAGTCGGCAGGCAGGTCCGCCACACGCACGGAGAGGAAGGTAATGACCGCCGCGACCAGGTCCAGCCCGGAATGCAGCGCTTCCGATAATACGCCCAGGCTTCCCGTTCGCCACACCAGGAACGTCTTCAGGCAGAGCAGTATGATCGCCGAGCCGATGCTGAGAAGCGCTGCCTGCCTCTTCTCCTGCATGGCGGGATGAACGTGCCCGGAAAAGGCCATGACGTAAGACTATCGCAGGTTGGGCCGGGAAAAAGAAGCAACCGGCCGCTTGGCCTGGCGGACCGAGAGTGGCTGAATCGGCCAGGCGCGAAGGTCGCTGGCCGCTACCGTACGCCCATTACCTTGTGACGCTCGCCGTCATCGGCGGCTCGGGTAAAAGCGGCAGACGCTTCGGCTCGCCGCGCGCGCCGCGAATCTCCACTTCTTCGAACAGGAGCGAAGGAGCCACAAACGCAGCGGGAAGCCCATTCTGGGCATTGCCGAAAGCGCCCAGCGCCGTTCCCGTCACGCCTACGGTTTCATTCAGCATGAAGTTGTAGACGTAATCGTCATTGCCGATGCCCGCGATATTCCGCAACGACCTCGGGCTAAAGCCGGTGATGCGCGCGCCGCGAACCAGTTCCTCGTGGCCGTCCGACGGATACACCCGGTAAACCACTAGGGGCAGGCGGTCCGTCGCCGCGTTGCCTCCGAAACTGGCAAGCAGTTCCGTGAAATCATCCTGGTGCATCAGGCTGATCGAAGGATTGTCCATCTGGCGCACCACGATGCAGTAATTCAGCTTTTCTTCGCGGCACTGGTCCAGAAACTTCTTCTTGAGCTCGTCTTTCGACAGCGTCTCGGTAGAGGTGAAAAACAAATTGCTCATGCTCGGCTTGGGATCGGCGAAGGAAGACCGCCCGTGTCCGTTCGATTTGTCGGAGTCCGGCCCCGGCCGGCGCGACATCAGCAAGGCCTTCAGCTTTCCGTCCTCAACAAGGGTGACTCTTTCGGCCGGCACTCCTTCGTCATCGACCGCGTAGCCGCCGATCAGGAGCGTGCCCTTGTAATCCTTCGCCGCAGGGTCGTCGATCAGCGTGACGGTATTCGGCAACACCCGCGAGTTGATCTTGCCGGTCCAGTCGCTACGCGCGCCCAAGCTGCTCATGAGCTGATCCACGACGGGCTGAAACGCCACAGGGGGGCGCGCTCCGCTAAGCGACGGCCCGAGAACCTGCGCCAACAACGCGGCGGCCGCACGCGACTCAAAAAGCACCGGCCCCGTGTAGTCCGAGGCGGGCGGCGCGGCGCGCATGGTCATCAGTTCGGTACCGGCCACGTTGAGGTTCTTGCGGACCGTGTCCACCGAAGGAAGATCGGCCGGACGCGGCGCGTATGCGGCGTAGAAATGGTTGACCTGCATCCCGTCATCCGCGAGGGTGTTCAATCCTGCTTCGATCGCCGCATAGGAGTGGTTCGTGCGAATCGCGGTGCCTTCGCTGGTCAGATAGTATTCGGTCAGGTACACCAGGTAGTAGGTCACCCGTGATTCGTAAATCTGCGGAAACGCTCGCAACGTCGCGGACGTGTCGCGGGCCTCCTGATCCCAATTCCGCGCGCTCCAATCGGAAGTGGCCAGCGGTTCGGCCTTTTGAATCACCTGCACGCGCGAAAAATCGTCGATGTCCGATGGACGCGCGAGCGTGCTGAGGTAGGCCTGCTTCCGCGAATAGGTTTCTACCGCTTCCTTGAACGCCTGGTCCGTAGCGATCCACAAGTCCTGGCGCAGGGAGTTGTAATCGCGGTCGATTCCGACCGTGCCCTGTGGCCCGATGAAACCACGAAATCCTTCATCGCTGATGAAGTTCGAGCTATCCAGTTTGTAGTCTCCGACGCGCGCTTCCACGTTCATGATTCGCGTGCGGTTGTGCGTTGAAGTCATTAACGCCCCAAATTCCGCGGAGACCTCGCGAATGTCCATGTCCAGCAAGCGATATTCGATGAAATACGGGCGCACCGGCTGGTTCGCAGGCGGAATCTGCAGTTCCAGGCGCGCTTTCGAACGGGCCATTTCATCGCGCATGGCCTCGAGGGTGTGGTCTTTGTCGTTGTCCGCGGCTGCCTGGCCAAACGCCGACGGCGCCGCGCAGGCGGCTAGAAAAATGGCCGCGCACCGAACCAGGCGATTCATTGCGCGCCTCCCGTCGTTAGCGTCTTCACGGTGTCATGCGCCGGATTCGGAAGAATCGGCGGCCGGTCTGTTGAGGACTGCTTCTTTTGCACTTCCAGTTCCGAGGTCAGAATCGCCGGCGCCGCCGCGGACACCGGAACATATCCGGATTCCGCGCCGCAATATCCGTTGAACACCTCGAGCGTGTCGCCGGTGGCTACGATCTTCGTCAACGCCGCCAGCGGCGTCCCTACGATATCCACCCCGCGAACCAGTTCGTCCGGCCGGCCATCGGCAAACACCTTGTACACGACGAGCGGTTCGACCTGAAACGCTTGCGGCTGCCCCCGTCCGGTAAACGTAAAGCCGCCCGCGATGTCGTCGATCAATAATCCGTACGGCTTGTTCTGCTGCTTGACGAGTTCGATCAGCTTGGCGCGCAACTGCTCGTTCGTGAACTTGTTCGTGCTTTCCACGATGAGATTGCCCTGGCGCGACACCGGCACCGCGCCAATCTGCCGGCGGCCGTGTCCGTTCGAGTGCGGGAAATCTACCAGGGGCGAGCGCGACATATCGAAACTCTTCAACACCCCTTTATCGACCAGCACGACTTTCTGTCCGAGCACGCCTTCGTCGTCATATTGGTAGTAACCCAGCAAGTCCTGCTTGCCGACCTTCTTCATCGTGGCGTCATCCACGACCGTCAGGAACTCCGGAAAAATTTGCTGGTCCACCTTCTTGGCGAAAGTCTGCCCTTCATTCACATCTTTCTGTCGATGCCCCTCGGCGCGGTGTCCAAACACCTCGTGGAAAAATACTGCCGCGGCCCGGCCGGTCAGCAAGGCGGGCCCCACCGAAGGCTCATTCAGCGGCGAAACCACTAGCCCTTCCATTTCCTTTAATAACTGGTCCTCGGCCGCGTACACCGCTTTATTGTCCGGCGTCTCCGAGGTGTTAACCCAATCGAAGTTGTAGTAGCGGTCGATGTCCATACCGTCTTCGGCCTTGCCTTGGATAAAAAGTTCCAAGCGGTAGCGCACCTGGCCAAACTGTAACTGCGTCCCTTCGGAAGTGAGCTGCAGGGTGTTCTGCGCCAAGGCCGTGAAGGTGACGATCGAATTGATCACCGCCGGCGACTTCCGGAAATAGGCGGTATAGTCGCGGACCTTCTGTTCCCACGGCTCACGGTCCAAGGAGAACGAAACCCACGGGCCCGTGTAATCCTGCGGCTTCTCCTTCGAAAAATCGGGAGCGCGGCCCTCTGTCGTCTGCACCTTGACTTCCTTGCCGGTGGTTATTTTGATCAGCGCCTCGGAGGCGGCGCGATATTGCTTATCGGTTTCCAGCCAGATGGCTCGGCGAAGTACTTCCGGATCGTCATCGAGAGGAGCATTCGTGCCGGGCCCGCCGTTCGGTGGCTGCCGTCCATCAACCTTGTGCGTGTCGTCGAGTTGGTAGCTGCCGGCGCGGACCGTCACCTCCAGCCAGCGGTTGCGGTTCGAATCACTCTGCAGCACGGCTCCGTTTGAACCGGATACCGTGGCGCGCTCCGAATCCGTCAACGTATATCCGATGTAATATGCGGGCGGATCCTGGGCTCCCAACGCCTTCATGGAGCGTTCCAATTCCGCTTTCATCGCAGGGATCAGCGGCGATGGTTTCGCCGCATTGTCCGCGCCTGCCGCCTGCAGGCGCGCTTGAGCCACGATAGCCAGGCTGGCTACGAACATCACGCGAAAATAGAAGGGAAGTACACGGCGGCGCTGCATCGCGGGGGATTGCTTGTTCAAGGTTGCCTCACTTCAAAATCAGACGCAAATGTCGAACTTCCAGTGTACGCCACCGCCTGCAGTCCGACAAAGCGTGGGTTGCGGGGAAGGGCGACGCGGTTACCGCACTCGAATAACGCACTTTGGTAAGATGACGCGTCGAATTTTGAAGTTGCTACAAACAGAAAGACCCGGCGGCTGGGCTCCGCCGGGTCTTCGCGGTACAGCTACTACAAACCAATTATCAGCCGCAGTTGTTCACCGCCACCGGCGGGCACGGATTCTTCGTTGCCGGCGCCGGAGGCGCGGGCGAACTGCCGCGTGACGTCACGATCGGAATAACGACCACCGGCACGACCGCAATAATCCCCAGGGCAATGGCGGTACCTTTGCCGATGTGGTGCACCTGTTGCAGTCCCGTCGGTGTTTCCAGTGCTGTGGCGCTGACGGCTTCGCTCAGGGTCGCGAGAGCCGCCTGGTTTACCACCGGACTGGACGAATCGCCGTTGCGCACCGTCGTCATCTGCCCGGCTTTGACGACCACGCAGACCCCGGCGAGGTTGCACACCCGAACGAGTCCTTCGAAAACGATCACGGTCATCATGTTGTTTTCGTAGGATGTGTAGAAATCCGTTCCCACCACTCCGGCAACACCGGCGGGCGTGTGTACCTCGAACTTTCCACTGGGCTGCGTAATCTTTTGCGCTTGCGAGCGCATTTTCCCGAGCCCGATTTCCAGGTCCGTTTGTTGCGCTCCGGCATTGTGTTGCACCATGCGTACCGACGAATCGGAACCGAGATTCAGAACCGAGCCGTCATCCAACGCCACCCGTGCGCGCGCATTCGCCTGCGTATTGACCACATCCTGCCAGTCCACTACCGTTTTGGCCGACGCCACAATCGAGTTCGCCCCGCGGGCAATATTCACCGCCGGAATCAGCCGCGAAACTTCACCCGCGCGCTGCAGACCGGCATCGGGTTCCGCGAAGACCTCACCGGGAATCGCGAGCGAAAAGGCCAGCAAACAGGCCAACGCCGGAGCGGACGTAGACTTAGCGTTCATCGAGGACTCCTAAGGACACCAACAGCGTTGTCTTCAGTTGTCGCCCGAGAAGGCCATGAGGGTCAATTGGAAATGGCGCGAACGTGCTTGTTTAGCAACCCGCGGGTGGGCCGTCAACGTGGGCCGTAAGGACCCACCTCGATCGTCATGTCGTCCCACGGACAGCAATCCCGTATGAAAATATCAAGAGTAATGACGATTTGCGCCCCCAGATCCAGAGGGTGCAGGGATTTTAAGGGCCGGGTAACGAGGGTTGTTTCCAAGTACAACCGCCGCGGTCGAAATGCTTGCCGGGAACAGCGCATCGCTCCAGAATTCCATTATGCGCGCCCTGGCCATGGTACTTGTTGCGGCCGCCATCCTGTATGGTGTCTACGCAGTGTATTTGAAGAAGATGCCCACCACCGACGCGGGCACCGCGCCCACGCAAGCCATCAGTCTCACGGGTGTCCGGAGCGACCTGCTTCAGATTGCGCAGGCCGAGCGCTCCAACGTGGCCCTCAACGGGAAGTGCGCGTCCCTCGACGAGCTCATCTCCTCCGGCGCCATCACGATGAACAAGCGCGAGCGCGACGGGTACACCTACCAGCTGAATTGCACGGGCTCGGACTTCCAGGTCATCGCCGAGCATCCGCCCGCGCCACAAGGGTCAGGTATTCGGTTTCCCAAGCTGGCGATTGACGCCACCCTGCAGGTTCAGGAAATCCAATAGCCACATCGCCGCCCGGTCAAGCCCGCCACGCCTCCTTCCTCCGTCCCGCAGTGCTTTTGAGCCGTTTTGTCTGAGGAACATTTCCGCCCCCGCCTACGTACCTTGTGGTGACCCCAAGAGCGGCCGGGAGCGAGTCAGCCGCGGAAGGAGTGGTTATGGGTGGCGATGTGATCGGCTTGGTGGCAGTCGTTTTGACCTGTGGAATACCGGTGGCGGCCCTGTACACGTACTATCGGGTTCGCAAACTCCGTTCGGAGGAACGCCTGGCGGCGCTGGCCAAGGGCGCGCAAATTCCCATGGAGCCGGAACTTTCGCAGTTTGCGCGTTCCCGACGCGCGGGAATCCTGCTGGTGAGCGGCGGATTGGGGTTCATGCTGATGTTTGGAATGATCGCCAAGGCCGTGAATGAACCGGAAACCCTGGCTGCGGCGGCGTTTGGCATACTACCGCTGGCGGTGGGCATCGGCTACTTCGTGGATGCGGCGCTGCTTCATCGTGATTTGAAAGCGTCCTAGCTTTCCCAGAGTCGGGCGGCGCGGAAGAACTGCCCCCCGGACGCCACGCATGTGCTTTACGTCGAGGAAAGCACATCGGCTTCCGCGCCGCCCTCCGTTCCCGCCCGTTGCGCGAACCTTTTTCCACCTGCAAAAGGCTGTCCAGCGCCGTGTGCTAGAATCAGACCGCATGCATCCCGCGATTCCTCAACTTGTCGAATTGCAGCACGTCGATCAAACCCTGGCCGTGTTACGGGCCGATTTGGACCGTTTGCCGAAACGACTGAAGGAAGCCGATGCGAAATTGAGCGGTGCGCGTGCCGCGGTGACGGCGGCAAAAGAGGCGCATACGCACGCGCTGACGCATCGCAAAAAACTGGAATTGGACGTCGAACAATGGAAAGAACGCGCCAAGAAATACCGCGCGCAGAGCAGTTCGGTCAAGACCAACGAAGCCTACAAAGCCCTGCAACAGGAAATTACCCACGCCGAAGCGGAAGTCTCCGAGGCCGAAGACCGCGTCCTCGAACAGATGATGGCTCTGGAGGAAGTCGAGCGTCGCGTCAAACGCGTGGAGGCCGACTTGCGTGAAGCGGAGCAGGGCGTGGCAGCGGACAAGAAGCAGATCGAAGCACAATACACCGAGCAGAAAGGGAAGGCGGATGCCGCAGTCGCCGAACGCGCCGAAATCGAGAAAAAGGTTCCCGAGGATTTACGCGATCTGTACGCGAGAATCGCCAAAAAGCACCCTGGGTCGGCGATGGCCGAAGCACGCGGCGAACAGTGCCGCGGCTGCGGGATGCGCGTGCTGCCCCACACGTTGCAACTGCTGAAGTCCGAAACGGACGAAGAAGTCTTCCGCTGCGAGGGGTGTGGAAGAATTTTGTACAGCCTCGAGCCCATTCCGCACGTCCCCAAAGAGGCAGCCGACGGAGCAGCGCAATCGTGACCGGCGGCCGCGGGCATATTCCGCGAAGCGGCGGTTTGTTCGGAGACGCTTCGCCCGAGCGCAAACCCTCGATCGCCGCTTATCAGGCCAATATCGACGGGGGCTCGCGCGGCAATCCGGGGCCTGCAGCGTACGGCGTGGTGATCCGCGATGCCCAAGGCGAGGTCATCGCGCGCCTGAAAAAGTACATCGGGCACAACAGCAACAATGTCGCGGAATATTTTGGATTAGTCGCCGCGCTCGACTATGCCCAAACGCATGGCATCCGCGCCCTGCGCGTCGAAAGCGATTCGGAGCTGCTCGTCAAGCAAATGCGCGGACAGTACAAAGTCAAAAGCAGTGACCTGCGGCCGCTCCACGAACGCGCCAGAAAAATGACGCAGGCTTTCGAGTTATTCCGAATCGACCACGTCTACCGCGAGCAGAATCGCGAGGCGGATCAGCTGGTGAACCAGGCTCTCGACGAAACCTCGCGTTCGGGAGCCGCAACCGCACCCTCCCAGTCCGCCGCAAAAGAGGCCCCGCTGCGGGCCTTCGCGCGCTACCAGGACGGGTATCTGCTCCTCGAAGACCCGCTGGATCTCCCCGAAGGCACCGACGTCGAGATTCAAGTGCGCATCCGCAAGTAATCGAGATGTCGCAAAATGATTGCAAAAGCCCGGTTGGCTGGAGAAGATGATGCCAACCCGTCATGCCAGTCTCTTCGGCGCCGCAGCGCAAGGGCATCCCGGCCAGCCTCACGGTGGTTCTGGTATTGCTGGCCGTTTCTGTGTTCATCAACTATGTGGATCGCGGCAGTC
>Ga0306921_10007147_pt1 | contig 11688 bp, 12 predicted proteins | sample sta12Cox44000080_FD_203760 | JGI IMG/M metagenome (GOLD analysis project Ga0306921, IMG submission 203760) | Lab enrichment of tropical soil microbial communities from Luquillo Experimental Forest, Puerto Rico - statoxic.12C.oxic.44.000.080 (v2)... | ecosystem: Environmental > Terrestrial >... | reverse complement strand
GTACCAATCATTTAACACAGCTGCACGTGCGGCAAATTTGCAGCAGGATCTCTCCTAAAGGTTGTGGCGCTCAGCTCACCCGGTGCCGTTTCGGGCGGCATGCGCGCCGGGTCTGACCAAGGCCCCTAACGGGGGGAGCCTATTGCGCGAATCGGGCAAATTTTTGCCTACGCGAAGGTTCAGCTCCGCTTCGGCCTGCGCCAAGAAGACGCGGTCAACCGCCGACAGCGCCTTGCGCTTCAACGTAGAGCGAGTAGATCGACTGGCCCGCGGCCATGAAGAGGCGGTTGCGTTTGACCCCGCCGAAACAGACATTGGCGCAGCGCTCGGGCAGCATGATGCGGCCGATCATCTTGCCGTCGGGGGCGAATACGACAACGCCGTCCTCGGACTCGCCGCCGGACCATCCGCACCACAGATTACCTTGGACATCGACCCGCATGCCGTCGGAACCGCCCGGCTCGGCGCTGTTGAACTCGCGCCGGTTCGCGGTCTTGGTGCCGTTGTCGACGACATCGTAAACCTGGATCGTGCGCTGCCCCGGCCCGGGTGTGTCGATGACGTAGAGCAGTTTCTCGTCAGGCGAGAAGGCGAGTCCGTTCGGCCGTTTCATGTCGCCGACGGCGATCGTCAGCTGGCCCGACGCCGGGTCGAGCCGATAGACCCGGTACGGCAATTCCGCGGTCGCCTTGTGGCCGAGGTAATTGCCGCGAATCCCCGCGCCGTTGTCGCTGAACCAGATCGAGCCGTCGGATTTGACGACGACGTCATTGGGGCCGGTCAGCTTTTTGCCGTCAAACGTATCGGCGAGGATGGTGATCGTGCCGTCGTGCTCGGTGCGGGCCAGCCGCTGCGCATCCATCTCGCAGGTCACCAGCCGCCCCTGGCGGTCGCGGGTATTGCCGTTGGCGTAATGCGACGGCTTGCGAAAGACGCTAACCGCCCGAGTCTCTTCCTCCCATTTCATCATCCGGTCGTTCGGAATGTCGCTCCAGACCAAGCAACGAAGATCCCCAAACCAGACCGGCCCCTCATTGAAGCGGCAATCGCCGGCGATCCGCTCGACCGCCGCATTGCCGAGAACCAGCGGTGTGAACCGCGGGTCGAGGGTTTTTATCCGCTGATCCGGGTAACGCACGACATCCGGATTCCAACTGGCTGCCATCGATGCCAACCCCCGGTGATGATGAACGTCCGTCTGCCGATATCCATCTGTGCCAGTATCTCCGGCCGCAACTAGGAATTCGGTCCGCGCTCCATCGACACCGGCTGCCAGCGCTTTAGGCCGCTACTCGCCAGCACCGAGGGGTTGACGCAGGACATCGGCCACTTGCCGCTCAAGGCCAGCGACAGCTCGAGACCGACCCGGCGACGCCGCGCCGGATCGAACCGTGCGGTCGCCGAAGCGACATGCGCCGTCAGGATCACATTGCTCATACGCAATAGCGGATTGTTGCCGCCCGGCGGCTCCTGTTCGAGCACATCGAGCCCGGCACCAGCGATCATGCCGTCATCGAGCGCCTTGATCAGCGCCGCCTCGTCGGTCGTCGGACCGCGGCCGGTGCTGACATAGATCGCCGTCTTCTTCATCTGGCGGAAATGCTCTTCGCGGATCAACCGGTTGGCGCTCTCGGTCGCCGGCGTGTGCATCGAGAGAATGTCGGCGCGCGCCAGCAATTCAGGCAGGCTGACCGGCTCTACTCCGCGCTCGACCATGACGATCTCTTCGATGTACGGGTCATAGGCAATGACGTGGAGGCCGAAGGGCTTGGCCCGTTCGGCGACAGCTCGCGCCACGTGGCCGAACGCGACGAGGCCCAGGGTCATGCCCCGGAGGCGCGGAATCTTGAGCAACGCCGGGCGCCCCTCGGCCCAACGCCCGTCGCGGACCATCCTGTCCTGCTCGATCAGCCGGCGATGGGTCGCTAGGATCAAGGTCATCGCATGGTCGGCGACTTCCTCGATAAAGGTGTCCGGGCAATTGGTGACCGGAATGCCCTTTGCCGTCGCTGCATCGACATCGACCGAGTCGACGCCGACGCTGCCGAGCGAGATGATTTTGCAGCCTTGAAAGCCATCGATCATTTTCTTGGTGATCCGCCGTCCCTTGGCGTAGAGCGCGTCGGCATCGCGGGCTGCGGCGGCAAACTCGTCCTCCGACCCGGGCGGGATCTCGAAGATCTCGGCATCGATCGGCGCGAGCGCCTCCATCTCGTACCCGTAATCGCCGCCGGCGACGGTAAAGCTGGCGCCGGCCGGTGTCGCAATCCTGAACTTGGCCAAAACTCCCTCCCTTTGCGCGAGAATCGGTGCTTCGTGGATCACACCGTTGCCGGAACGGGTTGTCAATCACCGCGCATCGGCACCGCCGACGCATGCGGCAAGCGAAACAACGAGACGGCCAGCGTAATGACCAGCAGCACGGAGAGCCCCGCCATTATTCCGGCGAAGCGGTCGAGTCCCGGTATGGGGGAAAGAGGCGGTCCCTGGCCCTGGATCATGCTCAGCAGAAAGGCGATGCCCGCCTGGGTTCCGACATAGCCGATTCCCGTCGCGCCCGACTGGATCTGCGAGCTGAGCCAAACTCCGGCCATCAACATCAGTAGCCAAATAGCGAAATCGCTGCCGACCCTATAGAGGCAGAACAAGCCGAAAAGGACGCCGAGCGCGCAGCCCAAAAGTCGATAGAGGGCGCGCTGTACCACCGTCCGGGCGTCCGGTTCCAGGACCGCCGTCGTCGGGACGGCCATGACGGCAACCGCGGTGACCGCAAGTGTGCTTGACCCGAGGGGCGCCAGCCAGTTCAGCAAGAGCGGCAGCGACATAACGGTGAGACCGCCGCGGCAGGCATGCAGTATCACCGGCCAGTTTTCGCGCAACCATTGCTCAAATTGGCGGGCATTGCGCCGCGACCAAAATATTGGCGGCAGAACGCTCGGCGAGCTTGCGGCAGAGCTATTCGGGGTGGCCGCCAGCGCGGGAAGCAGAAAGGTTACGAGCAGAGCCGCCGTGGTGCCAATCGTGACATCGGCGAAACGATTTACCGCGATGGTGAAGGCGGTCTGCGGCTGTTCGAGGGCCATCAGCATCACCAGATTTCCGGTGATCGCAGAGATCAGCCAAGTGTAGCCGTGAGGCGATTTCGCGAAACCGAACAGGCCCATCCACGCCATTGCAAACAGGCAAAGGCAAAACGGCAGTGGATCATACGCGAACAGCCCGAGGACGATCACGGCGATGCCTGCGCCGGCGGCGCTCCCGATGACGCGCATCGCACCCCGCGACAGCGCGCCGGCCAATGTGGACCGCGTTACCATCCAAGCGGAAATTGCCGCCCACCAGGGTTCGTCGGAGTGCAGAACGAACGCGGCGAGGGTGGCCAGCGTCACCGACATCGCCGCACCGGCGGCTTCCATACCGCGCGGGCCGCGAAGCTCGAGCGAGCGAAGCTCGGTGCCGAGCGCACCCGCTATCTGGCGTAACATGGCCGGATATCAATAAATTATTAGAGTGCGGGCGTCGGCGCCCATGTGCAGAACGATGTCAGGGCTGGGATCTTGTAACACCAATGTCACCGGGAAACGCCGCTCCAGACGGATCCAGTCGGTCGTCGGTTCTACATAGGGCAACAGCTTGCGCCCCGCCTCTGCGCGGCTGATGCCGCGCGCTATGCCCTGAATCGTCGCACGATGAACATGCCAGGGGTACGTATCGAGCCAAACCCACGCTGTGTGACCGGGCCTCATATGGCGGATCACGCTTTCCTTGTAATTGGCGAAGATCCGCCACGCGTGGGCGTCGACCAGACCGATCAGAGGGATGTTGGCAATTGCTTGGTCACCGACCCGCAGGGTAAGGTTAGTAATCGTCCCGTCATTGGGCGCGAGCAGCTTGGTCTGGTCGAGCTGCCATTGCAGATAGGCAATCTCTGTTGTGATCGTCGCGACGGCTGCCTCGTGCAGCGCCAGTGTTTGCCGCGCTTGGGCGACCGCGTCCTCCGCATCGGCCAAAGCAGCCTGCGCATCGCGCTCCTTTGTCGCCGCCTCCTCGAGCGCTTGGCGAGACAGAAAGCCGCTGGCCGCTACCGGCGTCGCGCGGCGCAGATTGTCGCTCGCCAATTTTTCCTTCGCGACGGCTTCGTCTCTTGCGGCTTTGGTCGATTTGATCACGTCGTGGTCGACCGCGAGCTGCGCTTCTGCCTCGGCGCGCTTCGCCTGCTTTTCGGCGAGTGACAACTGAAAAGGCAGGGGATCAATCTCCGCCAATAACAAGCCCTTCGTCACCGTCTGATTGTCGATGATGTTGACAGCGACGATCCGGCCACTGATGTAGGGCGCGACGCTCACCAGGTCGGAAGTGACATAGGCGTCGTCGGTGTAGGCAAAGAAATAGCCCGAAGCCCAATAGAGCCCGAGCGCAACGGCGATCCCCGAGAGCACCAGCACAACCCGGCGCCGGTAGCTCGTGGCGTCCGTTGTCGGCTCGTCCGGTGGGTGTGTCGGGGGCGGTTCTTCTTGCTTTGGCTCCGGCAGCGCCAGGGGTAGCGGCGCCGCCGCTGCCGCCTGCGGTACGGCGGGGCCCTCCCTCGCGACTTCGCGGAGCACAGCTTGGGTCGTTTGCTCCGACATCACTTCAGCCGGTCGCCGGAGCGGTAATGCCGAGCTTATCCAACACTACCCCATGGCGTGGCGAACGGCGGGCCAGATCAAATCGTCGGTAGCCGAAATTGTCAATCGTCGAGATTTTGCGGCGATATACAAACGGGGCCAGCATTCATTCTGGACGATTGCTCGGCTTGCCGTGCCATCGGTCCGAGTCGAGACTGGCGCCTTCGCTCAGGAACTCGTCAACCGCTCACAATGCCGGCTTCGGCCTTTCGTTGGTCGGGTAACGCGGCAGATGATCGGCGATCTCGAACCAGGAAATCTGACTATCTGTCCAGAGATGCATAGCGGGCTCGACTGCCTCGGGGCTGTCGAGGGTGGCAATGCTGATGTCGACCAGCTTGGGGTTGTCCGTCGCTCGCCAGGTGAGGGGAGTGCCGCAGCTCCCGCAAAAATGCCGCAGCGCCTTGGCCGATGAGCGGTACGCGACCGGGTCTCCCGATGTCATCGCGAGACCGCCGAGCGGCACCGTTAACCAAGCAATGACCGGCGCACCATGGGTGCGCTGGCACATCCGGCAATGGCAGTAAAGCGCCTCGAGCGGCGTCCCGGTGATGCGGTAGCGTACCTTGCCGCACAGGCAGCCGCCGGTGAGGATATCGTCCACTTAATTCTCTCCCCGGAGGATCGGATCGCCTTGCGGTGGCGCGAAGATCAGGTTTCGGGCAAGTCGCGTGGTTCGGTTGCTTCTGCGGGGCCGCCCTCGTCGCGCGACGAGGCACGCTCCTGCTGACGCTTTAGTTTCTCATCCTTTCTGGCCTTTTTCAGCCGGTCGCGCTCGGCGCGTTCGAAACGGTAGTTGGGTTTGAATGCCATCGGCATACTCCTGATCTAACGAGGTACACCAAAGGATAAATCCGCTTGTCGCGCGCGCCGCAGGCGGGCTCAGCAGCTTAATAGCCCTCGCGCTCTAGACGTTTCCGCAGCATCTTACGGTGGCGGCGGATGGCTTCTGCCTTTTCGCGCACCCGCCGTTCCGAGGGCTTCTCGTAAGCCCGCCGCCGCTTCATCTCGCGGAAGGTGCCTTCGCGCTGCATCTTCTTTTTCAAGACGCGCAGCGCCGAATTGACGTCATTGTCGCGCACAAAAACTTGCATCGGCGGCTATTCCTCGCTGTCGCACATGTCAGGCAAGCGGGGAGCGACGCAAGACAAGCGTCGCCCCCCTCAATGAGCTAACCCTGCTTCAAGTTGACGGCCGAGGTCTTCCCTCGATCACCGCGTTCGAGCTCGAAGCTCACCTTTTGGCCTTCATGCAAATTGCCCATCCCGGACCGCTCGACGGCTGAGATGTGAACAAACACATCCTGCGAGCCGTCTTCAGGTTGGATAAAGCCGTAACCCTTTTGAGAGTTGAACCATTTCACGGTTCCGATAGTCATTGTCGTCCCTTCCAAGAACGAGAAGTACCGCCGCCCAAAAAGTGAGCGACGGGTCAAACTTCGGCACGGTACGGGATCAGGTCCGGCGCTCGTTCGCGCTTGGGAGCAAGCCGAACCACGGGGGAGTCGACGCCGAACAGATAAGCTTTCCGGGTGCCCCTTACAACCCGGCAGTTCTTTCGCGTTCGGGCCTGAGCTAGGCGGCAGAGATGTCGTCCGACGGCACCTAATTGAACCTCGGCAAGCGATAGCTCTAGAGGCTGCCTACAGTCTACCTGCCTCTTGGAACCAGCCACGGCCGATGCGGCGACTGGTCCCGTGCAATCAGCATTTCATCGGCATCTTGGGTCGATTTATCGCTGGCCTGGCTTCAGCGCTATGCTTCACCTCCAGAGTCTTCGACCAAATTCCTAAATGCGCTCGCGCTATTATCCCTCGAAATAGACATCGTCACCGACCTTTGGCCAGATGCGGGTTCACGTATCTGGTGATGATCCCAAACTTTACGAGATGTATTTTCTTCGTCCGAAAAGCGATGTCATTTTAAAGACAGATTTTTTCTCCGCACCAATCCCTGCTTTGGCAAAAAAAACGAGCTGTTTAAGCGGCGACACTTCACATATAATTCGGGCTGGCGAGTTTCATCGGGCCAATTTGTACTCGCGGTGCGGTGAACTCGAATCAGAAAACAGGAAATGGCGATCGATTATGGTTAGCGAACCGGTGGAATTGGACGGCCACCGCGGCATGGCCGCCCAGAAATCGACCGAACTTCGCCGGCGCTCACATGAAGTTGAGGCCGATCAGGCAGCCTTGCGAGATCGGCAGGAACAATTCGAGCGCCAGGCCATCGCTGGCCCGTCGACGACTTGGGCCGAGGCTGCGGCAAAGGCGCGGTATCTGATCCAGCTTTTCGCCGCGACGCCTGAGGCACGAGATCCGCGCCGACAAGAGCTGATCTCAAAGGTGCTGGACGATCTCACCAGACTATCTCGTTAACCCGTGATCGGTGCAGCTAGGAAACGATCGCATAGGCACCCAGCAGCCTCGCAAGGGGTCCAAGAAGACGCTCGGATCAGGCGCGGCAACGACGCGATGGTGCGCGCTTGCATGATTGGGTTAGGAATTGCGATTGCCGCGATTGTGCCAGTCCCTTGGGGTTGGAAGATCGTGCTCTTCCTAGCGATCATGTTTTTTGTCGGAATTGTGATGCCCGCGGTCGCGCGAGCACGGAAAAATTCGCCGTGAGCGGGCGCTATTCGCGCGGCTAGCGAGAATCCCAGTGGCATACGGTGCATCGAACTGGGTCGGCGGTGCGTGACCCGTGGCTTCGGATGCGCAAATGGCGATTGCGGAATCCGACAAACCAGCGGAGCGTTGAAATGTGAACTATCCGGAGGAGTAGGCCATGCCTGAAGCTAACAAGATCGTAGCGGCAATACTCGCCTGTGAGGCCTCGCGCCAGCGGCAGAAGTTGGTAAAGGCAGGACCAGGAAGGCTGCCGACAGACAGAGATATTACCGGAGAGTTATGGTTTTATTTCAAAGACTTCCTGTGTCGGCTCGAGAGTGAAGGCGCACTGACCAAATAGCTTGCCGGATGCAGTAATCTCTAGGGCGGGCTATTCCGCAGCTGCCGGCCTCTCGGCTCCGGCCGAGCGCCGGGAGGCGTGCCGGTCGATCTCGGCCTGAATCGCCGCGCCGGCTTGGCCGGTGAAGTCCTCGTGATGGCTGGTGGCGAAATCGTAGCTGGCGCGCAAGAACTCTCGGCTCTTTTGGAAGTGCGGGTGCACAAAGCGCGCCATTAGCTCATAGTGCTTTTTGGTCGCGTCCCAATCGGCCCAGTTTTGCGCCAACTCGCAGATCACGCCGAACCCGCCTGAACCGGTGATCAAGCGGTCGATATAGGCGATGGCGTCGTCCGGGGTGCCGATGCAGCCGGTTCCCGTTTCGACCAGCCATTCATAGGGATCGGGGACGTCGGGCGGAATGATCGGGAAGGTAGCGACGTCGCGGAAGTAGTTGGCAAAAGCCTGCACCCCGAACTGGACATTCTTACGCGCCTGCTCGCGCGTCTCGGCGATATGGAACATGCCGACGACGCGCCAGTTCTTGCGGTTGGGGGCATGGCCATTGGCGCGCGCGGTCTCTTCGTAAAGCCCCCAGTTGCGGGTGTGTGCCTCCATCGCCATCGGGCTGGTGCCGCCGATTGACAGCATGCCGATGCCATATTTTCCGGATAACAGCGAACCCGAGGGCGAGCGCGCCGCGGCCACCGCCAATTCCATTGTCGGGCGGGTATAGGGGCGCAATTGCAACTGCGCCTCGGTCAGGTTGAACCAGTCGGTCTTGTGGTTCACGGTTTCCCCGTGGAGCAGCCGCACGATGACGTCGAACGACTCGTTCATCATGCGCCGCTGCTCGCCCGGATCGACGCCGATCTTCAGCGCATCGTGCACGAGGGCGCCCGGGCCGACGCCGAACATCGCGCGGCCGCGCGTCATGTGATCGAGCTGCACCATCCGGTCGGCCAGCATGAACGGGTTGTGATAGGGCAACGACACGACTCCGGTGCCGAGCCGGATATGCCGGGTGCGCTGGGCTGCCGCGGCGATGAACATTTCCGGGCAGGCGATCAGTTCGAATCCGCCCGAATGATGCTCGCCGATCCACGCCTCGTGATAGTTGAGGCGGTCGAGATGCTCGAGCAATTCGAGGTCGCGCTCGATCGACAAGGTCGGGTTTTCGTCGTGATTGTGAAACGGCGCGAGAAAAATGCCACTGTGCAAATAGACTTCGTCCATTCCGTGTCCTCTGGCGGAAATCCTGCTGGCCCGATCGTCAGGCATCGTACCGGCCGCGGCAAGCGAATTCCCTGCTGCCGTGGTTCCTGTTATCATGGCACCGACATCCGAGGAGGAGGTAGGGACATGTCAGAGCTCGGCGGCGGCCAGATGCGGGGAGTTCCTTGGCCCTCCAACGGCCTGACCGAAATTCCGTTCCGAGTCTATACCGACCCCGAGCAATACGGCTTGGAGCAGGAGCGGATTTTCAAGGGTCCGACGTGGAGTTATCTCTGCCTCGCGGCCGAGATCCCCAATGCCGGCGATTATGTCGCCACGACTGTCGGTGAGACCGCAGTTATCGTGGCGCGCGATGGCGAGGGGCAGATCAACGCCTTTGTAAATCGCTGCGCGCATCGCGGCAACCTGCTGTGCCTCGAGAGGCAGGGCAACGTCAAAGAGATAAGTTGCATCTATCACGGCTGGACCTATGACCTCGCCGGCAATTTGACCGGCGTCGCGTTCGAGCGCGGGGTGAAGAGGCAGGGCGGCATGCCCCCGGAATTCCGCAAGGACGAGCACAACCTTCAGCGGTTGCGGGTTGCCGAATTTGCCGGTCTCGTCTTCGGGTCGTTCCGCGACGATGCACCCGATTTCGAAAGCTATCTCGGGCCCAGAATCGCCGGCGGGATCCGCCGCGTGCTGAACCGGCCGGCTCGCATTCTCGGCCGCAGCATTCAGGTATTGCCCAACAATTGGAAGCTTTACGCCGAGAATACCAAGGACACTTACCACGCCAGCATCCTGCACTTGTTCCTGACGACATTTCGGATCAACCGCCTGAGCCAGGAAGGCGGGATCGTCATGGATGACAGCGGCGCTCATCACATCAGCTATTCGAAATTGGACTACGCGTCGGAGGACGCCGACTACAAGCAGGCGGGGCTGCGCTCGGACAGCAGTTTCCGGCTGAAGGACAGTTCGGTCATCGAATCGGTCGACGAGTACGGCGACGGCATCTCGTTGCAGATCCTGACTGTATTCCCGAGCATAGTGCTGCAGCAGATCCGCAATACAATCGCGGTTCGAGTTATTCGCCCGCGCGGGCTGGAAAAGACAGAGCTCGAATGGATCCACCTCGGTTTCGATGACGACGACGAGGCCATGACCGAACGCCGCCTGCGGCAGGGGAACCTGGTCGGTGCTGCCGGCTATATCTCGATGGAGGATGGCTGCATCGGCGGCTTCGTTCAGCGCGCACTGCGCTACAACGACGAAGACAGCGGCATTGTCATGATGGGCGGCTACGACGCCGAACCGCAGCCCTTCCGTGCCAGTGAGGCGGCGATCCGCGGCTTCTGGAAGGAATACCGCGCCCTGACCGGCGCATGACGCGCCAAAGGGGGCTGCATGGATGAGGTCGCCGTTCGGCTAGGCGTCCAGGAGCTGATCGCCGCCTATGTCGACTGCATCGACGAGGACCGGCTCGAAGACTGGCCGGATTTCTTTGTCGAGCAGTGCCGCTATGTGATCACCAGCCGGGCCAGCCACGAGGCCGGACTGCCGCACGGCGTAGTCTATGCTGCCTCGCGCGGCATGCTGATCGACCGCGTGACCGCGCTGCGTCAGGCCAACATCTTCGAGCCGCATCGCTATCGCCACATCGTCGGCCCGATTCGCATCGAGCAGGTCGACACGACGGTGGCGCAGGTGCGCTCGAATTTTATCGCCGTCCGCATCATGCATGACGGCGAAATGGGGCTCTTTGCGGCCGGCCGCTATCTCGACCGCATTGCCCTGACGAGCCAGCCCTACCGCCTCATCGAGCGCCTCGTCGTGCTCGACAGCCAAAAGATCGACACGCTGCTGGTCATCCCGCTTTAAATCAGCAGCCACCCCTCACACGCTCGTTCTCGTCATTCCCGCGAACGCGGGAATCCAGTAGCGGCAAGGGCCGCAGCCGTTGCCCCTGGACCCCCGCTTTCGCGGGGGCGACGAATTCGTTGTGCGATCGGTCTTGGGAGTGGCACTCGAGTCCATTTGCGCGCATTCTCAGTCGCGAGAACCGGGTGAGAATATAGGCATCAACGCAACAACCAGTTATCTCGACGATTTCAGGGCACGCGGCGAGGCGATCGCCGAGGCCTGCACGCGTTGCGGCGATTGCTTTCGCGCCTGCCCGATGGTGGAGCCGGCTGGGCTCGGCGAGGCGGAACCAGAGGCGACCGCCGGTGGCATCATCGATCTGATTACGGGCGGCACGGGGACGCCTGAGGCGGTACGCTAGGCGTCGGTGTGCAGCGGCAGCGGCAACTGCATTCCGGCCTGCCCAGAGGGCATCAACACGCGGTTCATGGTGCAGCTGGCGCGCGGCTTCGCCCGCGCTCAGGGGGGCGACAAGCCGCTCAACACGCGCTGGCGGCAGGGGTTTCAGACGATGAGCCGCGGTGTGAGGATCCTGTCGCGGCTGCAATTGCCGCCGGAGACATTGGCCCGCGTCAGGGGGCAGACAGAACAGCGGCGCCGGAACCCGCCTGATGTGGTCTTCTACACCGGGTGCAACATCCTGAAGACCCCGCACATCGCCCTCCTCTGCCTCGACGTGCTCGATCTTCTCGGGGTCGATTACGAGGTCATGGGCGGCCCCGGGCAATGTTGTGGGGTCTATCAGTTTCGCGAAGGCGATTTCGACGGCACCGCGCGGGTCTCCTACACGACGATCGACGGTCTCGCTTCTGCCGGAACGTCGACGGCGCTCTCCTGGTGCCCAAGCTGGCAAGTCCAGATCGGCGAGGTGACATTACCGAGCTACGAGGCCCGGTTCGGCGCCAAGCCGTTCGACCTCAACCCATTTTTGGTGT
>Ga0306921_10007145_pt1 | contig 11689 bp, 10 predicted proteins | sample sta12Cox44000080_FD_203760 | JGI IMG/M metagenome (GOLD analysis project Ga0306921, IMG submission 203760) | Lab enrichment of tropical soil microbial communities from Luquillo Experimental Forest, Puerto Rico - statoxic.12C.oxic.44.000.080 (v2)... | ecosystem: Environmental > Terrestrial >... | reverse complement strand
CTTTTGCGGGGGAGACGGCAAAAAGCCCGGCAACCGAGTGACCCCCGGGGCCCAGATCGCGGCAGCGATCGACATCTTGACGGCAATCGAAACCGGGGATCGGCCGGCCGACGATGTGGCCGCTGATTACTTCAGGCGCCGCCGCTATATCGGCGCCAAAGACCGGGCGCATGTCGCCGGCCATGTCTATGCGGTGCTGCGTCACCGCTCAGCGCTCGACTGGTGGATCGGCAAGCACGCAATCAAGGTCGACCCGCGCACCCGCGTGCTGGCCGGTCTCCAATTGATCGAAGGCTGGCGCCCCGAAGTCATCGAGGCGTGCTGTGACGGCGACCGCTTCCGCCCGCCCCGGCTGACGCGAGGCGAGGAGCGGCTGCTGCGCAGCCTTGCGGGTCATACCTTGCGCCACCCCGAAATGCCGCAGGCGGTGGCCGATGACTTGCCGGAATGGCTCGAGCCCTATCTCGAGCGGTTTTTCGGCAAAGACCTGGAACGGGAGATGGCTGCCCTCAACAGTCCCGCGCCGACGGACCTGCGGGTCAATCTCCTCAAAGGCGATCGCGAGGCGGCCCGCGCGATGCTCGCCGGGGACGGTGTAGCCGCGGAGCCGACACCCTTCTCGCCGCTCGGGTTGCGTCTCCGCCGCCGGGTGCCGCTCAGCAATCTCGCCGCGTTCCGGCAGGGCTTTGTCGAGGTGCAGGACGAGAGCTCGCAGATTGCCGCGTTGCTGGCCGATGCGCGGCCCGGCATGCGCGTCGTCGATTTCTGCGCCGGGGCGGGCGGCAAGACCTTGGCGCTCGCCGCCGGAATGGCCAATCGCGGCAAGCTCGTCGCCTGCGAGGTCTCCCAATATCGCCTCGACCGCGCCGCGCGCCGCCTGCGCCGCGCCGGCGTCAGCAATGTCGAGCGCCGCGCGCTGAATGGCGAGCGCGACAAATGGGTCAAGCGCCACGCCGGCAGCTTCGACCGGGTCTTCGTCGACGTGCCCTGTCTCGGCACCGGAACATGGCGCCGCAACCCCGATGCCAAATGGCGCATGCGCCCCGAGGATCTCGTCGAACTCGTCGAACGCCAGCAGCAGATCCTGCGCAGCGCCGCGCGGCTTGTACGCCCCCGCGGGCGCCTGATCTACGCGACCTGCTCGCTGCTGCGTGAGGAAGACGAGGCGCAGGCCGAAGCCTTTCTCTCCGCCGAGCCTCATTTCTCACCGGTGCCGGTCACGGAGGTCTGGCGCGAGACGATCGGCGGCGCCTCGCCGGGCGGCGAGCAATACCTCCGCCTGACCCCCGCGCGGCATGCTACCGACGGTTTTTTTGTCGCGATTTTCGAGCACCGACCATGTCCTACCGCATCCTTATCCTCGACTTTGGCAGCCAGGTAACGCAGCTGATCGCGCGCCGGGTGCGCGAGAGCGGCGTTTATTGCGAGATCCAGCCCTTTACGATTGACGACGACGGGGTCCGCGATTTTGCCCCGCGCGCGGTCATACTGTCGGGCGGCCCGGCGTCGCTGACCGAGGCGGCCTCGCCGCGCGCGCCCGCAATCGTGTTCCGTCTCGGCGTGCCGGTCCTCGGCATCTGCTATGGCATGCAGACGATGTGCGCGCAGCTCGGCGGCCGCGTGACATTGAGCGACCACCAGGAATTTGGCCGCGCCTTCGTCGACATCGTTGATGAATGCGGATTGTTCGACGGCTTATGGCCGAGAGGCGGGCGCGAGCAGGTATGGATGAGCCACGGCGACCGTGTCGACGCGCTGCCCTCCGGTTTTCGCGCGGTGGCGTCCAGCGAAGCCGCGCCCTACGCGGCGATCGCCGACGACACGCGCCGGTTTTACGGCGTGCTCTTCCACCCAGAGGTCGTGCACACCCCGCAGGGCGCGGAGTTGTTGCGCAATTTTACGCACGGTGTCGCGGGTTGCGCCGGCGACTGGACAATGGCGCTGTTCCGCAATCAAGCGATCGACAGGATCCGTCGTCAGGTTGGTGCGCGCCGCGTCGTGTGCGGTCTCTCGGGCGGCGTCGACTCGGCGGTCACGGCAGTATTGCTGCACGAGGCGATCGGCGACCAGCTGACCTGCATCTTTGTGGATACCGGGTTGTTGCGAGCGGGCGAGGCCGAGGACGTCGTGAGCCTTTTCCGCAGCCATTACAACGTCCCGCTGATCCACCGCGATGCGAGTAGTCTTTTTCTCGAAAAGCTGGCCGGGGTCACCGACCCCGAAGAAAAGCGCAAGACGATCGGCGCCACCTTCATCGACGTCTTCGACGAGGAGGCCCACAAGATCGGCAATGTCGAATTTCTCGCGCAAGGCACCCTCTACCCCGATGTGATCGAGTCGGTGAGCCCGCTCGGCGGCCCCTCGGTCACGATCAAATCGCACCACAATGTCGGGGGTCTGCCGGCACGCATGAAATTGCAGCTGGTCGAGCCGCTGCGCGAACTCTTCAAGGACGAGGTGCGTGAATTGGGCCGCGAGTTGGGCCTGCCCGACGGCTTTGTCGCGCGTCACCCGTTCCCCGGCCCTGGTCTCGCAATCCGCATCCCTGGCGAGGTCACCCGGCCAAAGCTCGACATCCTGCGCAAGGCCGACGCGGTCTTTCTCGAAGAGATCGGCAACGCCGGCCTCTACAATGCGATCTGGCAGGCCTTCGCCGTATTGCTGCCGGTGCGCAGCGTCGGCGTGATGGGCGACGCCCGTTCCTACGATTTTGTCTGCGCACTGCGCGCAGTGACCTCGACCGACGGCATGACCGCCGATTACTTCCCGTTCCCGCACGAGTTCCTCGGCCGCACCGCCACCCGCATCATCAACGAAGTGCGCGGCATCAACCGCGTCGTGTACGACATCACCTCAAAGCCGCCCGGCACGATCGAGTGGGAGTGAGACGGAGGCCGCGGTGAAATCCTAATGTACTTGTAGCTTGGCTATTAGCACGTCGCACGCGACTGTACGCGCAAAGGTGCGAATAGTTCCCATTTACGGTCATCTTCTTAATGTCCCTTGAGGATCCGCCCCCGACTGAAGCAACGGTGAAATATCTCTACGCGCATGCGTACCGCTGCGCGTATGAGGGATGCCGACGCCCACTTTATCAGATTGATGGACAAACCTGCGTTAGAAGGCTCAATTCGCGCGTGTATCACATCAATGCGCGTCGCGAAGGGGTCCCCGCTGGGACGCTTTACAGACGCCCGAAGACAACCGCTCGGAGCAGATTTAGTTCTAATGTGTGTGGAGCATGCCAGTATGCCCGTCGACGCCGTCTGGTCCGGCATATGCACAGCGAGATGGCGCCAACTTCGGAGCGCGGTGGCTCGAGGGATGCACCTTTCGCTGATCCACCCCTCGGAACATGAAGTCTCGTGCCAGACGTTAGTCATCCTGGCGGATTCGGGTCAAGAAGGGTTCCGACGTTGGATCTGTCCAATCGGCGCTACATTCGACGCGGAGGGTGCGTGGACGCTCCGCGTCCACTCTGGCGCTTTTTCGCTAGCCGAGTTCGATGTCCGGGTTATCGCCCCGCATTGATAACCACATTCGGTGCGTCAATAGGGGCTAAATATAAGCCGAGCAGCTCGAGCACGCTCTCATTGATGGGCTGCACGAGTCGCAGGTATGATGATATTGACAACAGAACGCTCGATATGTTAGCGTTGCAGTCTAGGTATTTGTCGAGCAGACACGCTGAAATCGTTAGCGACAGGTATGCGATTTCGATTTAACGAAAACAGAGGAAAAACAGCGGAAAACCTCGCTGTTATTCGAGCCTTCGATTCCTCGGAAACCAAGGATTTCCGAAGAAAACGAGAGGTCACTCGTTGTAAATTTTTTGCTAAAACAGCAAAAACAGCGGTAAGTACGTTTCCCGCACGCATAGCGTTCGACACTTGCCACTGCGGGTCGGGCCCGACGGCCAGTCTGCCGGGCCCGTCGACTATTTCCAGTTCCCGCACGAACTCTTGGGGCATACTGCGATCTGCATCCTCTACGACGTGTGCGGCGTCAACCGCGTCATCTACGACATCGCCTCCAAACCCCCGGCACGATCAAATGGGAGTGAGGGCCACCCGCCCTCTGGGGTAACCCATCACAAACCAGCGCGATGGCCGTCCCGCCAGCCGTAAAGCGGCTGAGCTGGAGATAAAACTGAAGCGCCGAGACGCCGCGAAGCGGCTGGGGTCACGAGAGCCTTCGCACGGGCGCCAAGTTTTTGCTTGACATGCAACTAACGGGTTCCCTATGCACCTGCAACCAGATGGTTCCATATCGCCGGGATGAATGAGGACGGCGTGTTTCGTGCTTTGGCCGGTGCGAGTCGCCGGCGGTTGCTGGACCGGCTGCACCAGAGGAATGGCCAGACGCTTGGCGAGCTTTGCCAAGGGCTGGACATGACCCGCCAGGCGGTCGCGAAGCATCTGGCGGTTCTCGTCGAGGCCAACCTCGTCTCGTGGAGGCGGCAGGGCCGGGAAAAGCTGCATTTCATCAATCCTATGCCGATCAACGAAATCGCCGAGCGTTGGATCAGCAAATTCGAGCGCTCGCGCCTCAGCGCGCTTTCGGAGCTCAAAAAAGACCTCGAAGGAGAACGCGATGACTGACGCAGCCAAGAGCAGCTTTGTCTACGTGACATATATCCGAACGACGCCGGAAGCATTGTGGGATGCTCTCACCACCCCCGAGTTCATGAAGAAATACTGGTTTGGCATGAATTTCGAGACCGACTGGAAGGCGGGCTCGCCCTGGAGGCTGGTATTTCCCGACGGCCGCGTCGCCGATACGGGTGAAATTGTCGAGATCGAGAAGCCAAAGCGGCTGGTCCTCAAATGGCGCAACCAATTCAGACCCGAATTGCACGAAGAGGGCGAGGCGCGCTGTGTGATGGAGATCGAGCCGGCGGGCGAGGTCGTGAAGCTGACGATCATCCACGAGATCGACAAGCCCGGCTCCAAGCTCATCGGTGCGGTATCCGTCGGCTGGCCAAAAATTCTGTCGAGCCTCAAGACGTTGCTCGAAACCGGGTCGGCACTGCCCGCGATCGGCGAAGTGCCACGCAGCTGAACAACGCTACGAGCCAAAGGAGGCAGATATGGCGACGCATGAAATCGGTACGCGCGAAGAGTGGCTAAAGGCGCGGGTTGAACTGCTCAAGGCCGAGAAGGAGCTGACGCGGCGCAGCGACGAGCTGGCGCGGCGTCGTCAAGCGCTGCCGTGGGTTCGGGTCGACAAGGATTACCGGTTCGATACCGACGAAGGGAGCGCCTCGCTCAAAGACCTTTTCAGGGGGCGCTCTCAGCTCCTCGTCTACCATTTCATGTTCGGGCCCGACTACACGGCGGGGTGTCCGTCCTGCTCGGCGATCGCGGACGGTTTCAATGGCTTCGCAATTCACCTGGCCAACCACGATGTGATGCTCTGGGCGGTGTCGCGGGCGCCGCTCGCGAAATTGCAGGCCTACAAGCGGCGGCTGGGGTGGACGTTCCCGTGGGCGTCCTCCCTCGGCGGCGACTTCAATTTCGACTTCAACGTCTCGGTCACCGAGGAGCAACAGCGCGCGGGTGGCGTCGAATACAATTACGAGCGCAGCCGCCACAAATTGGACGCGACACAGGTCCCCGAGCCAGTCGCCCGGTTCGCGGCCACATGTGGAACCGACGCGCCCACCTTCTCGCGCGAGAGGCCCGGGATGAGTGCGTTCATTTTCGAGGACGGCGTCCTCTACCACACCTATTCCACCTTTGCGCGCGGATTGGACGGCCTCTGGGGCATGTACCAGTGGCTCGACCGCGCCCCCAAAGGACGCAACGAAGCGGGCACAGGCCCTTGGTGCCGCCGCAACGACGAGTACGGCAACCGCTGAGCCAAGCCGGGGAGGAAACCGATGCAAGAGGCCCTCATCGTCCGCCGCGAGCAGCACATCCCGGCGCCGCCCGCCGCGGTGTTCGCGCTGCTGACCGACCCGGAGAAAATCCTGCGCTGGATGGGAACCGAGGCGCAGGTCGAGCCGCAGCCCGGCGGGCTCTATCTCGTCAATGTCACCGGGGCTCGCTGTGCGCGTGGCGCGTTCCGCGAGGTTGTGCCGGTACACCGCCTCGCCTACAGCTTTGGCTGGGACGGTAGCGAGGCGGTGCCGCCGGGGTCGAGCCTCGTCGAGATCGACCTGATCGAGCAGCCGCCGGACGGGACTTTGCTGCGCCTCACCCACACCGGCCTGCCCAATGCCGAGCAATGCGCCGGCCATGCCGAAGGCTGGGCCAATTACCTCGGCCGGCTGGCCGTGGTTGCGGCCGGGCGCGACCCGGGCCCGGACCCATTCCACGGCCGCACCGGCCGGGAATGACGCCTTTCCGCTCTTGAGATCGTCGCAGCTTCGCCTATTACACTGTGAGTGGATTTCCCCGCTCCCATTGCCTGGCTGGTGGACGAGGCCGCAGCCTCGCCCGGCCCCGACCGGTTCCTGGCCGAGCTCGGCGGCCGACTGCTGGCCGACGGCCTGCCGCTCGCGGGCGGCGCCCTGACATTGGCGGTGCCGCATCCGATCATCGCCCGCCGCACCTGGCTGTGGCGCGCCGAGACCGGGGCGGTGATCGAGGCGTTGGGCTTCGCCGGCGGTCCGTCCAGCCAAGCCGGGCGCGACTGGCTGGCGGAACTCGGCCCGGTGCAGGAGGACACAATCGGCCCGGGACCGGAGAGTCCTGTGCTGGGCTGGGCCGGGACCCGGCCGCTTGGCCCCGCGGAGACCGGCCGGTTGCGCCAAGCGGCGCGCTTCGCCGCGGCGCCGCTGGCAGCGCTCGCCGCGCGCGCGGCGCTGGCAGCGCTGCTCGAGGCCTATCTCGGCCGGCGCAGTGCCGCCCGGGTGCAGGCCGGCGCGCTGCGCCGCGGCACCGGGGAGACGATCCGCGCCGTACTGCTCTCTGCCGATCTGCGCGACTTTACCGCCCTTTCCGAGGCGACGGAGCCCGCGGCGATGATTGCTGCGCTCGATGCGTGGTTCGACCGCGTTGCCGGCGCGGTGCACGCCTTCGGGGGTGAGGTGCTGAAGTTCATCGGGGACGGCGTGCTGGCGATCTTCCCGGTCACCGGCGCGCCGGCCGAGGCCTGCGAGGCGGCGCTGCGTGCGGTCGCCGCCGCCCGCGCGGGCATGGCCCATCTCGATGCGGCGCGGCAGGCGCAGGGGCTGCCGCCGCTGCCCTTTGGCGCGGCATTGCATCTGGGCGAGATATTGTGGGGCAATATCGGCGCGGCCGACCGGCTGGACTTCACCGCGATCGGCCCCGCGGTCAACCTGGTCAGCCGGCTGGAGGGGCTGTGCCGGCCGCTCGGCCGGCCGGTGCTGATCTCGGGCGCGGTCGCCGCCGAGACCACCACGCCGCTGATGCCGCTGGGCGAGCACACGCTGCGTGGCATCGCGTCGCCCTGCACCGTCTTCACGCTGCCGGACACCTGAGTCGCACCCGGTCGATCCTAAAATCGACGTTTTTGTACAGCATACTCGCAGGATCCAGACCGCGCGATCCAGTCGGAGCGCGGCCCGGTGACCCTCATCATAGATAAAATGGACGCGTGACCGCGGGTAGAATACCCGCAGGAACAGAAGCCTTTCCAGCTGTGTTTGGCACAGTAGCGCATGTATCAATCCAGGTTTTGGAACGGTCGTGCAAGGGAGGGTGAAATGCTGAAGTTGTCTGTCTTGGCGTTTTCTTTGCTTCTCATGCTGAGTGCAGTGCCGTCGCACGCAGAGGGTCCGGGCAATGTCTTGCAAGGGATCGGTAGAGCCATGAATGGCGAGCCTCCTCCGCCCCCGCCCGACTACCGGTGGCGCGAACGTGAGCGCGAGCGGGCTTATTGGCATGAGCAGCATCGCCTCGATGCCGAACAACGCGACCTCGACGCGCGCCGTCGGGCGTTGCACGACGATCGCCATTTTAACGAGGACAACGGCTTTTACGGCCGCTGACCCGGCCGGGCTCGGTTACCGTCCTATGCCAGATGGCAGCGGCAACTTGCGGGCTGGGGTTGCGCGATCCATTTCTCGGGAGTACGAGGTAGCAACCGAGATTAGGGAGCGCTGCGATGTCAGACCGAATTGCCGATGTTCCGGACGCTCCGGCCGAGGCCGTGAGCCCCTCCGGCATCAATCACCTGGTTCTCAATGTTCGTGACATCGAGGAATCGCATCGGTTTTGGACGGAGATCGTCGGGTTCAAGCAGGTAGGCGCGTTGCGGTCGCGGCCCGACCGTCCGACGCCGCCCAAGATGCAGTTCTACAGCGCGGTTAACGACGGTCAGGTCACGCATCATACGGTGGCTCTCGTCGAGAGCCCGAACCTGCCGCCGCCCAAGGATTGGGTGCTGGCCAATGGTGAAGTCGCGATCAACCATGTCGCACTGACGATGCCGAGCCGCGAGGCTTGGCTGAAGCAGCTCGCCTTTTTGCAGAGCAAGGGCGTCAAGTTCAACTGGCGTGTCAACCATGGGGTGACGCACAGCGTCTACATCAACGACCCGAATGGCTACGGCGTCGAATTTCTTTACGAACTGCCGCGCGAAATGTGGGAAAACGACATCGACGCCGGTATCAACTGGCTCGAGAACCTACCGACCGAGGGTCCTGAAGCCCTGATCGATCGGACCGACACCCCGAGCTTCGGGCGCAAAGAAGCCGTTCCGGCGGAATAGGCTGGCTGGGGCGCCAGGATTCGAACCTGGGGATGGCGGAATCAAAATCCGCTGCCTTACCACTTGGCTACGCCCCACTGAAGGTGACGGAAACTTAGCGGTTATGCGCCGCCCCGGCAACAAATCCGCCGGCGGCGCACCACCATCCTGGTTCGGCGGCGCGAAGCAACGCGCACCCTCCCTCTGCGGCCTTCCGACTGGCGAACAGTGCAAAGCAGGTAGGGCCGCTGCCGCTCATTCGGGCCAGTAACGACCCCGGTAGCCGGCCGAGCCGTCCCAGCACAGTGCTTATCTCGGGCACCAGGCCGATGGCGGCCGGGGTGAGATCGTTGTGGCGCGGGGCCAGCGCCGCGGCGAGCCCGGCGGCGTCGTGTGGCATAGGCGCGAACCTTCCGGCCTCGCCAAACGGACCGCGCCAGGCGGCGAATACCTCGGTAGTCGGCAGCCCTCTGCGCGGATTGGCAAGCAGGATTCCGGCTTCCGGCAGCGCTCCCGCCGGCACGAGACGCTCGCCTACGCCGCCGGCCCAAACGGCGCCCCCATAAAGACAGGCCGGCACATCGGCGCCGAGCCTGGCGCCGAGCCCGCAAAGCGCCTCGTCGCTGAGCGGCAACCGCCAAAGTCTGGTGAGCACCCGCAAGGCCGCTGCGGCATCGCTCGACCCGCCGCCAATGCCCGCGGCAACCGGCAATCGCTTTTCCAGATGCAGCGCGGCGCCTGCAGCGATCCCGGCATGGTCGGCCAACAGACGGGCGGCGCGCACCACCAGATTGTCCTCTCCAAGCGCGGCAAGAGTGGCCGCCTCGGGCCCGCTGACCGCGAGCGACAGAGAGGAAGCCGGCTCGACCGTCAGGTTGTCGCCGATATCGGCAAAGGCGATAAGGCTGTCGAGCAGGTGATAGCCATCGGCCCGCCGGCCGGTCACATGCAGGTAAAGATTGATCTTTGCCGGCGCAAAGAGCGCAACCGGCATCCCCGTTCAGCCGCCGCGCGCCGCGCCCGCCGTGGGCACGCTGCCGCCGTCGAGCTTAGCCTGGATCGGCTTGATCTCGTCATCCTGAGGCCCGAATTGCAGGGCGCGCCGCCATTGGTAGCGCGCCTCGACCGGTCGCCCGCTTTGCCAATAAGCGTCGCCGAGATGGTCATTGATCGTCGGATCCTCGGGCACCAGCTCAATAGCCTTTTCGAGATACTGGACCGCGCTTGAATAATCACCGAGGCGGTAATGCGCCCAGCCGAGGCTGTCGACGATGTAACCGTCTTCGGGTCGCAACTCGACTGCCTTCTGGATCATCTGCAGCCCCCGTTCCAGTTTCTCGCCGCGATCGATCCAGGAATAGCCCAGATAGTTCAAAACGAGTGGCTGCTCGGGTTTCAATTCGAGAGCGCGCTGGAGGTCCGCCTCGGCCCGATTCCACTGTCCCGAGCGCTCGAGCGCAATGCCGCGGCTGTAATAGAGCGACCAGCGCTCCGGCATGTCGGAGGCTGCAAAACGCCGCATGGCCTCGTCATAAGCCTCCACCGCTTCGTTGAAACGCTTTTTGCCCCGCAGCAGATCTCCAAGTTGCATGTCTGCGCCGGCGCGTGTCGGCTGCTCCGCCGCCATCTCCTTGAGCTGGCTAATTGCCTCGTCGGTGCGGTCCAACAGCTCCAGGTTGGCGGCGATGCGCAGCCGAGCCGACCACCAATAGGGCGAGCTCGGCGGGATTTCGGAGAGGATCGCAAGGCTCAGCTCGGGTTTGTTCTGCGCGCTCAGCACCTCGGCGAGCAGCAGCTGGTCGAGCACCATATGCGGCCGCAATTCCAGCGCGCACCGCGCGTAGAGCAGCGCCAGATCGAGTGTCTCGGGTTGATTGACGACGCTAGCGAGGTCGAAGAGAGCCTCGGCCAAACCGTCTTCGGCCGAACCGATCAACGGTGGCGGAACGCCCCTGGGCCTGCTGGCGAGCACCGATTCAGCCAGCTCGCTTCCGGCATTGTCCTTCACGAAACGCTCATAGAGCGCCTCCGCTTCGTCCTCACGGCCGTGCCTTTGATAGAAATTTGCCAGCGAGTCGGTCAGCCGCCAATTGAGCTGCCCGCTCGCTTCGAGAGCTTGCTTGAAATTGTCCGCGGCCTGTTCGGCGTTGCCGGCAAAGTCATAGACGAGACCGAGCTGGTAGAATTTAAGCGGCGCAAAGCCGTTGAATTTGTCGAATGCCCGCAAGGCCTCGTCGGCACCGGCCACATCGTGCATCGCCATGCGCGTCCAGGCCCGGGCGAGCGGCCGGACAAACCGATGTACTCCGTCCTGGGGAAGCGCGTCGGCCCGAGCAACGGCACCCGCCTGATCACCGGCCTTGACCCGTTCGACAAGCAGGACGAGCTCGGCCATCGCATCGGTGGAATCGAGTTTGAGCTCGCTTTCGGCGAGCCTTTGCGCGTTTTCGAACCGTCCGACGCTCGCTTCCATAAGAAAGGTGCGGGTGATCAGCTCGGGCGATTCGGGATCTGACCGTAACGCGTCCTCAAACCAGTCAACCGCCGACTGGTAATCGCGTATATGCTGCGCGTGTCGTCCCGCCAGATAAGCGCCAAACGGCGCTTCGGGGTTGTCGACGGTGGGCGCGCCCTCGCTCGTCCCCACGGCGAGACCGGTGAATAAAAAGCCCGCTATGATCCCAATCCGGCAAATGTCCGTCACTGATTTCCGCATCTATTCTCTACCCGTTCACCCGTATCACATGTTGGGATAATTGGGCCCACCGCCTCCCTCCGGCACGACCCAATCGATGTTCTGCTCCGGATCTTTGATGTCGCAGGTTTTGCAATGAACGCAATTCTGCGCATTTATCTGTAAATGCGGCCCGCCCGCGCCGGCCTGGTCGACGATCTCATAAACACCGGCCGGACAATAGCGCTGTTCGGGGGAATCGTAGAGCCGATAATTGACCGCGATCGCCTTTTGCGGGTCGCGCAGCCGCAGATGCGCCGGCTGATCTTCCTCGTGGTTGGTGTTCGAGATGAATAC
>Ga0306921_10007143_pt1 | contig 11690 bp, 9 predicted proteins | sample sta12Cox44000080_FD_203760 | JGI IMG/M metagenome (GOLD analysis project Ga0306921, IMG submission 203760) | Lab enrichment of tropical soil microbial communities from Luquillo Experimental Forest, Puerto Rico - statoxic.12C.oxic.44.000.080 (v2)... | ecosystem: Environmental > Terrestrial > Soil... | reverse complement strand
ACATAACATTAATCGCTTCTTTGAAGTGTACGGACGCGGGCAAAGGCCTTGTAAAGCAGCAGGTCGTAGACCATCTTCAGGCCGCCCGCCAGGAAGAAAGGGATGTTCAGCAGAGAAGGATGGGCGAATAGGCGTCCTGCGAACACGAGACTGACGGCCGCCCCGGTGGTTCGCGCTACTCCGGTAATGCCAGCGGCTACGGATCACTCCTCGGGACGAACTATCGCGAGGAAGTGCGCGGGGAATGGATCGCGTCATCCTCATGGGAAGGAAGCCGTGCGGCGCTTATGGCCCGACCGGCCGAGGACGAGAGATTCTTCCGAACATGAATGCCTCCATCCCGCACGATTCCCGTCGCGCTTGCGCGCGAATGGCTTGCGGCTCCAGGTTATGCGGAGAGAGAAGGCGGGCAAGTCCTGGACCAACGGGTTGGCAGAATCGGACGAGCTTTGGCGACCGGGAGCAACCGAGTTCTAGGAGCGGGGCGGCGCGAGACATGGAAAACACGGGTCTACGGTTTTCCGTGGCCACTCCGTCTCGCTTCGGGCTAGCCCGCAACCTCTTCGGGGACTACATTGGAAGTGGCAAACATTCCACCGGGTGTTGCCGGATTTGACATAGCCGGAGCCGCAGCGGGAGGAGGGCGCAGCCCGCATGGTATAGTAGTACTAGAAAAACTTGGGGAATTGAGGTGTGCTCTGGTCAAGTCACTGATAGCTCTAGGTTGGTTGCGGGATATCGTTCTAGTGCTGCTATTTTGCGCAGGAAACCACCTCCGCCACACCGTTCCTACGATCGGGATCACCATTATGGCGGGCACGCTGATCATTTTCGCGGAGAGGTTCGTGTGGTCGTGGCATTTATGCGACTTACGCGAGAAGAACGCCTCCTCATCGGACCGCAGCTCGTCGTAATCGTGAAATAGAAATAAATTAAGCGCGGACGACAAGAGAAAAAGCCGCGCTCGCGTGGCCGAACGTTGCCTCTCTCAAGCCCGCGTCCGCGATTTATTCTGTTCGTGCGGCTAATCTAAGGTAACCCTACAGATCACGCGGACGCAGCTCGCCGACTTAGAAAATCCTTGGCCTTGGAGACTTCGGCGTCCCACTTCGCCAATTGGTCAGGCGTGAGGAACTTTTCGATCTTCTCGCGTCCGGCAGCGCGATTCTTGGCAACATACTGCCGGATGTCTTCGCTGGATACGTTGGGATTCTGCTTTCTATATTCCTGCAGTTTTTCATACTTCTCTGTGAGAAAGGCCTTGAGTTGATCCTTCTGATTGTCAGATAGGTTCAGCTCCGTACCGAGCCGCTTCAGTTCGTTCGCGATATTGGTTATTTCCTCTGGAGTCATGCATGGTTCACTTTCCGGGCTGGATTCCTCGAGAGATGTGCCGGGCCGGAGGGTGAGTCCTGTTTCAAATGATCCTGCGCAGCCCTGGAGTCACTCCGCCCAAGAGACTCCAGGACCCTGCTCGCCGCTAACAGCAGTTTCCGGTCCAGCTGCCAGCAAGGCTTTCCACGCAGGAACCTATGAAAATCGGCCCGCGTCCTCACTCGAAAATTGCGGAAGGCAGAGTTGGAACACAGCAGGCAATCGTTCGATTGGGACAGCAGGAAAGTACTATCTTGAGTTTCTTGCGCAACTGTCAAAAGGAACAGTTTGCACATGCGTCGCGGCGGGGCTCCGTTGTGGCATCGGGAGCGTCCGCCATCGAGGAACGAACCTTCCTTTTCAAAGGTAGTCGTGATTGAATGCCTGCACCATTTCCGGCCGCAGGTGCGGGAGAACAGAAGGGCACCCGAGTATGAACCGAAGAGCGTTCCTGAAGACGTCGGGGGCGGCCGCGCTGTTGCCGCTGACGCCGGGCCGATTGGCTTCGCAGACCGCGTTCCGGCGAGTGCGTCCGTCGGACCAGGGCTGGCCGTCGAAAGAAGCGTGGAAGACGCTGAATGATGCGGTAGAAGGGAATCTGATTCCGGTGGAATTCCCGCTTGCCGCATGCAAGGCCGGCGCCAATAGCGAGGACTGCAAGGAGGTCTTCCAGGAGGTAAGGAACCCTTACTACATCGGAGACCAGGCGGGAATCACGCAGACTCTGGGCTGGGTGGATGCATGGACGACCAGACCGAGCGTGTATGCGGTAGCAGCGAGGAATGCGCAGGACATCGCGGCCGGCGTCAACTTTGCACGGGAAAATGATTTGCGGCTAGTGGTTAAAGGAGGAGGACACAGCTACCAGGGCACCTCGAATGCCCCGGATTCCCTACTGATTTGGACGCGCAAAATGCACGACATTGAGATGCACACGGACTTCGTGCCCCAGGGATGTGCGGGAACGGTGGCGCCGCAGAAGGCAGTAACCGTAGGCGCGGGCACGATCTGGATGCAAGCGTACGAAGCAGTGACCACGAAGAACGGAGGCTACGTTCAAGGCGGCGGCTGCACGACGGTGGGAGTGGCGGGACTGGTGCAAAGCGGGGGCTTCGGGAGCTTTTCGAAACATTACGGGACGGCGGCGTCGGGATTACTCGAAGCTGAGGTGGTTACGGCAGATGGAACGGTACGGATCGCGAATGCGCGTAGCAATCCGGATCTGTTCTGGGCGCTGAAGGGTGGGGGAGGTGGGACTTTTGGCGTAGTCAGCAAGTTGACGTTACGTGTAAGGGAGTTGCCCGAGTTTGCAGGAGGGGCGGGATTCAAGATCAAGGCGTCGTCGGACCAGACCTTTCGGCGGCTGGTCCGGCAATTTGTGGGGTTTTACACTGAAGCCTTGCTCAACGAGCATTGGGGCGAACAGGTGCATGTGAAGCCGGAGAACGAACTGGAAGTGAGCGTGGTTTCGCTGGGGCTGGACACGGACCAGGGACGCAAAGTGTGGCGACCATTCCTCGATTGGCTGGGACGCGCGGCGAAAGATTACGTAATCGAGGGCGAGCCGGAAATAGGCAGCATGCCGGCGAGGCACTGGTGGGACGTGGACTGGCGGAAGGAGCACGGGCATCACGCGTTCGTTGCGGATTGGCGGCCGGGGGCCAGCACCAACAAGGTGTGGTGGACCGGTGACGGGGGGCAGGTAGGTTGGGTTGTGTACGGATTCGAATCACTATGGATGCCGACGTCGTTGTTGGCGGATGACACCCAAGAGTTGCTGGCAGACGCACTTTTCAGGGCGTCGCGGCACAGGGGCGTGGGACTGCATTTTAACAAGGGACTGGGAGGGGCGCCTCCGGAAGCGATCGCGGCGACGAAAGATACGGCTACGAATCCGTCGGTACTAAACGCGTTCGCCCTGGCGATCGTGGCAGATGGACAGGGTCCTGCGTACCCGGGAATTCCCGATCACGAACCGGACATCGCAAAGGGCCGAAAGGCCGCGGAGAATGTGCATCAATGCATGAAGGAGCTGCGCGCGGTGGCGCCTGACGGCGGTGCCTACGTATCGGAAAGCAACTATTTCGAGGCAGGGTTCCAGAGGGCCTATTGGGGGAGCCACCACGCGCGGCTTGCTGAGATAAAAAAGAAATACGATCCGGCAGGATTGTTTTTCGTTCACAACGGAGTGGGTTCGGAAGAGTGGAGCAAGGACGGCTTCACGAAAGTGTAAAGTACCCTGCCTGGGCGTGGTCGGATATGCCACACCTCCGATTACACATCGCGGTAGGGACAGCGCCTTACGGGCAGGGCCCTGGCAGTTCTCCGAACGCGGCGATTGCAGTTACATCGATGGCTCGGGGGGTTTTACCTGCTTGCGGTAGCGCTCGGATCCAGCGCCGGGTTGGCCATGGCGGTGGTTTCCGAGGAGGGGCTGCCGACACCGGGGCTTTGGATGCTTGCAGCGCTGTGGTTTTTCATGAGTTTCAAAGCGTATTTGCGGATAAAACGCGGGAACATCGCGGTCTCGTGGCTGCGTTTGGTGCCGAATCTTCTCCTCGCGGAGTGCATGATCCGGCGGAGGCGAGTACTGGAACGAAGTAAACTGCCGAGATTTTCAGGGCTTACACGCGTTTAATTTTCTACCTACAGGATTATGCTGATTCCACACCATTCCCTTGTCTGGGTAGAGTGACGCAGTAAGTTGCCTCCGCTCAGAAAGAAACTTGTGATTAGCGTTCTTATTGCGGACGATCACGCTGTAATTCGGGCAGGTGTACGAGCAATTCTGACGTCGCGAAGTGATATTGAAGTTCATGAAGCGTCGGATGGGGCGGAAGCGGTAGGCAAAGCCCTGCAATTGCGCCCCGATGTGGTCATTTTGGATTTAACCATGCCCGTGATGGACGGATACGCGGCCGCCCTTGAACTGCGTCGGCTGCTGCCGGAAATCCCAGTTCTGTTTTTCTCGGTTCACGATGAAGCGCAGCTGGTGCAAGACGCCAGGGAAGTGGGGGCCCGAGGCTTCCTGAAAAAAAGCGACGCTGCGTATGCCCTGCTGGACGCGGTGGACGAGGTCGTAACCTTCAAAAGTACGTTTTTCCCGGAAACCAAAGCGACCGAAGACACTCACGCGAGGGTGTGAGGACCTCTCGGGTATCAGTTTGTCGGACGCTTCGGACGCAGCTAAAATTTCCGAGAAGTACACACGCAATCGTAAGCATCGCCAGGTGTCCTTTGCGCGTCGGCGTAGCCAGAAGTGAGCAAGGTTTCCGACTTTGCGCCAACAGGAAAAGTACACCACCAGGCAGCGCGACGAAGATGCGACCAACGGGCCGTCATAAGGGGGGGACCGAGGACTGCCAGCGAGCGCTGTTACAAATGAAAGGCAACGGCAGGTTCAACACACTAAAGCAATTTGAAGTCCATGTGGCGGACCACCACGGAACGTGAGCAAGGGTGATCCCTACATCGACGAGACACCAGGTTCGGCTTGCGTGCGATGTTTGAAGACCGCTTGACGCTGGAAGATAGAGAATTGCTGCAAAAAATGGGGATTGCCCTCTAACCCTCTCCAAAGGCTCTGCCTAAGATCGAAAATCGGCGCGACCTTTTCTAAGCCCGCACGGAAGGTCTACCCGAACGACACTACTTTGAGACCCGCCTCGACACCCTTTTCCTGTGCCGGTCAGTTGTGGAAAGATGGCGGAGAGGGTGGGATTCGAACCCACGGTAGGGGTTAGCCTACACACGCTTTCCAAGCGTGCGCCTTAAACCGCTCGGCCACCTCTCCTGTGGTGTGCGCAACCTTGTCAGTTTAGCAGAATCGCAGGTGTGCTGCATTCGTACTTTAGACCAAGTTCTTACTCAGACTGCAAGTAAACAACTTGTGGCGCTTCGGCTTTTGGAGACCACGCACAACCATGCCAATCAAAAACATAGCCAAAAATGGTGCCAGATATGATGTCCTCCAAAGACGCGCGAGTCCGATTCTCGGTAGGCGGAAAGAAAACCTTGATCGATGGACCATTCGCCGAATCGAAGGAACTGGTCGCCGGCTACTGGCTTATTCAGGTGACGTCGCTCGAGGAAGCGATCGAGTGGGGCGAAGCGATCTCCGTTTTCGCCGAACGGTTCGAACCAGGAAACCGAAATCGAAGTACCAGAGTTTACTGAGTACCGCGGGCGGCCCACAGGAGAACTTCAGATGTGAGCAACACGGTCGGGTCTACTTCCGGCAGCGACCTCATGAGATCGCCGCCGTTCTTATATTCGCCTGTTGTTCGCCTATGGCACCCGAGGGTAGGAGCGTTCACCACGCGCATCAACGAACCTCCGGATGAGGGGCTTTATGGTCCCTCGGGGGTCAGTTCAAAAGCGGCCAACTGGGGTCAGATCAAAACCGGCCAACGGAAGTGGCCCGGAACGGTTAGAAGTTTTACCCGATCGTGAACTCCTCAAGCAAGGTAAATCGTGTCGTTTCCCTCAAAGCTCTAAAAAAATCGCATTCAGGAGTCCGTAGCTGCGTTTTCTCGAAGGTCGCCCGTGGTTCTGGTCATGGCTTTTCCGGCGCCGAGGGGTCGGTCTGCGACTTGGTCCGCCAGCTCCGCGGTCCGCATTTGAGGATGTGACCATGGTGCAGGAGGCGGTCCAGCATGGCGGTCACGGCCGCGATGTCGCCGAGCAGTTTTCCCCAGTCCTCGACTGGCCGGTTGGAAGTCACCAAGGTGCTGGCGCGTTGATAGCGACGCATCACGATCTCCAGCAGCTCTTCTGCTGCTGTGGTTCCTAACTTGCGCATTCCCAAGTCATCGATGATCAGCAGCGGCACAGTGGTCAACACTTCCATGAGTTCTTTGCGGGTTCCGTCGAGAGCGGCTTCTGCGATTTCCTCCAGCAAGACGTGCGCCTCACGGTAGATCACGCGATAGCCTTGGCCGATGACGGCCTTCCCGATGGCTTGGGCCAAGTGACTTTTTCCGGTGCCCGGTGGCCCCAAAAATAACGCATCATCGTGACGAGCGACGAACGTTGCGGTCGCCAGGTCGAAGACCAAGCTGCGATTCATCTTCTTGTTGAAGTCGAAATCGAAGTTGTCGAAGCTCACCTGCGGATCGCGAAATTGTGCTTGTTTCCGGCGCCGTTCCAGGAGTCGGTCGCCGCGACGAGTCAGTTCGTCAGACACCAGACAGGAGAGGAAGTCGATGGGCACCATCGGTTCTGCTTGGGCCTGTTGCAGACGTGTTTCCAACACTGCGGCCATACCCCCGAGGCGTAGTTGACACAAAGCACGATTCAACTCGATGAGATTCATTCTGGTTGCTCCTTGGTTTTGAGATTTATGAAATCGCGATACTCGGTGAGCTGGCGGATCAACGGATCGATCTGCCGTAAAAACATTTGCGGGTGTGGACGGCGCTCCAGATAGCGGCGCACGAAGCGGTATTCATGGACACCGATGTCCATCGCGGTGGCGCAGGCATCTTCGACTGCCGCAGCCCCGTATTTCTTCATCAGGGAAAGCACTCCAAGGATGCGGCGGATGCCCATCTCTCCTTGCTGTTGATAGATCAGTTGGCAGAACTTGCCGATGGGGGCTCCCGCATGTTCGGCGCGACGCAACAGTTGCGCTGTGCTGAGCGGCATTTTCTTGGGGTGGTCTTCTTCCTGGATGCGATATCCGCCACGTTTCTGGCGCAGATGCTCACGAAGAAGTTGGCTGGTGTTCGGATGCAGGATACGCACGTGCAACTCATCCCATTGCACTTTGACCAGTCGCCCGATCCATCCCGGCGGCAAGCTGTAGTAGGCGGCCTCCACTTCGACGCAACCATCCAGATGCACCACGCGTTCTCCGTATTGGTAATAGCGGAACGGTTCCAGAGGCAGGGGCAGCAAATGCGGTTTTTCTTCGGCGAACATGGCCGCCACTTGTCGTTTCGTTGTGCCATGGATGCGCGTGTCCGCCCAGCGCTCCTCCCAACGGTCTAAATACGCCTGGGCTTCTTCCAGGTGCTCGAAACGCATCCCTTTGAGCGGTGTTTTCTTGGCGTGGCCGACCCCGGACTCTACTTTCCCCTTGCGATCCGCATCCCGGATCCGGCAAGGCAGGGCCACCACGCCGTAGTGGGCGAGCACATCACGAAACAGAGGGTTAATCGTGGGGTCGTAAACGTCCGGAACCAGCACGCCTTCCTTCAAGTTGTCCAGAACCACGACCCTCGGACAACCACCGAGTCGGCGAAAGGCTTTCTCATGGAGTTCCGCCCAGATGCGTGCACTCGAACGCCACGCCAGCAAACGAACGCATTTGCGGCTGTTGCCCAGCGTCAACACGAACAACCTGGTCCGACGATACTTGCCTGTTTGCGAGTCGCGGACCAGTGGGCCACTGCCGTAATCGACCTGGGCTTCTTCCCCTGGCTCGGTGAGGATGATCCCCGCCGCCTGGGGCAACTTGCAGCCGGCAAGCTTGCGTACGAAACGCTTTACGGTTTGGTAGTCATCGGCATAGCCGTGGTCTGTAACCAAGTCCTGCCAGATGGCCTTGGCATTCCGTCCACGGCTCAGTTGCTCCTCGATGAACTCCCGGTAGGGTTTGCAGGCACTGACCCGGCCCGCGGGGGAGCTGGGCATTTGCGAAAAAGGGCCTACAAAGTCGGGGGTCACTTCATTGGCCGGTTTTGAAAGGTCGGGGGTCACTTCGTTGGCCGGTTTTGCCGGCGCCCGCCTTCCCCAGGCGCGCGGAATCCGTACCGCAATCCCGGCCGCCCTTAGGTAAGCGCCTGCAGTTTCACGCCGTACACCGGTTTCTCGCTCGATCTTTCGTAAAGACCATCCGAGCTTTCCCAGTGCGATGACTTGTTGCTTCTTCTCTTCGCTCAAGGCATTGCTCATGCCGACAGAGCCTATAAGGGCTCCTGTCGACGTCAATGTCCCGAGCCTTCACCGTTGGCCGGTTTTGAAGTGACCCTGACTGGCCGGTTTTGAGTGACCCCTGAGGTTATGGTCCGGCCCGGCAGCTTGCCAAAACAGGTTGCCGGGCTTTATCATTTTCGGGGTGATGACGACGACGATGCGAGCTGAGTTTCAGTATTTATTTTGCATGTCCAGTCTAACTCATTGATTTGCGTACATTTCTGGTCCGGGGTCGTCTAATTGGTAGGACATCAGCCTTTGGAGCTGATTATCCTGGTTCGAGTCCAGGCCCCGGAGCCACTTTGGGCTGAGGAATCGAGGAAGCGGATTCGCAAACGCGATGAAGCGAATTGCCAAATACCGGCCCAACACGAGTCGCCGATACCGCTCGAGCGAAGCGGGCATGACTCTCCTCGAATTGATCATTGCGTGCTCGATCCTGATGATTCTTTCCACGGCGGCTATGCCGTTGGTGCGAATCACGATCGTTCGTAGCCGCGAAGCGGAACTTCGAAGAGACTTGCGAGAAATGCGAAACGCTATTGACCACTACAAGGACATGGCGGACACCGCCGCTTTCCAAACGGAAGTGACCAGCAACGGCTATCCGCCCGATCTCGATACTCTGGTGAAGGGCGTGGTTATCGCCGGAAACAAGCGGGTGCGGTTCCTCCGCAGGATTCCGGTCGATCCGATGACCGGACAGGCCGATTGGGGTATGCGGTCCATTCAAGATGATCCGGATACAACGAGTTGGGGTGGCGGAAATGTTTTTGACGTATTCTCGAAATCGCAAGGGACAGCACTGGACGGCACGAAATACACGGAATGGTAGAGTTCTAGAGCAGTTCCGATAATCCCACCCAATTATGGTCCGTCACAAAACGCAAAAGGGATTCCCCGCTCCGCAGACTTCGCTCGGAATGAGACAATCACATCGGCTGTGTGCCCGAATCAGTCCGCAGGCTTGCCCGATAGCAGTGTGCTGGTGGTGGCGACGCACTGCCAGCTGTCATTGGTTTTGATCCACGTGTCGACGAACCGCTCGCGGTGCACATAGGGTTTGCCCTTGTCGGTGCCCTTGATGCGGAAAATGCCTACGACCACGGCAGTGTTTCCGTAAACCTGGACGGAGGTCTGTTCGGTAACCGCCTGGGAGGGTTGATAATCCGGAGCTTTGATACTGGCGAGGAATTCGCCTTTTGACTGCATACTGCCATCGATGTCGACGGAAACCATTGTGTTCGCCAGGAGCATGTCCAGGGCCTTGACGTCCTTCTGCTCCAGTGCATGGTTCCATACCTTTTCTAAAGCGAGCACCCTGCCGCCCTCATCGCTGTCAGTGGATTGCTGCGCAACGGCGAGACCGACGAGCAAAGAAAGAAAGGCTGCAAAGACGCCGAGGCACTTCATGGAAATTCCCCATTCGTTAGAAGATGGGTCCGACCAGCGGACTCTCTAAAGGATAAGAGCGATCGCCAGGGTTCAAGGAAGTTTCGCGGGCGTGTGTTTCCGTAACAGCAATTGTCCTTTGGGGCCAAGACACTGGCGCAAAAGCCTGCGCTACAGAACAGGATTTGTCTCTGGCGTCGGTTAGAAGGGAATCGGCGAGGATGGTTAGCCGAGGAGCTCGTTGACCGCACGGTAGGCCTGGTCGATGGCGACATCCGTGTAGGCACTGGCTCCGGCGTCGGAATTAGCAATGGCGATGCGTCCAAAGCGTTGACGGCCGAGGACCCACGGTTGTTGACCTTCTTTCCAGTCTGGCTTGTCCAATTCAAAAGGCGTGTAAGCGTATCCGTGAGCCCAGCGATTGACGGTGATCCCGGCAATATCGGTTGCAGGATCGAACCCCGAAGGGCCGAGCATACGCGAGAGTTGATCGCGGATCTTCTGTTCGAATTGCAAAAAGGGAGTCTCGAGGAGTTCGGTGCGACCGGCGCGATTTTGGTCGCGGACGGGAAGTCCCGGCTTGCAGGGAGTGCGCAACATGAAGAGCACGGCGGGCTCATCTGGATTGCTTGGAAATTTGTATTGGCCGAGGCTGACGGGAAAATCCAAGGAGATGTAGGTGTGATAGCTGGCCGGAGCGACGATCTGGTGAATGCCGAGTTTCGAGAACGCGGACCAGTTTCGCAGAGCTACGTGGGTGTAGACCAGTGGAGCCTTCACCAGATAGGACAGCGCCTGCTTCTGGCCATCGGGTAGTTCCGCACAGATATACGGAATCATGACGTTGTAGCAGGCGAGAACGCAGTAATTCCCTTTTACGGTGAAGGGTTTGCCTGCTCGCGTGTAGGTGACGTGAACCTGTTCCGCTGTGGCCGGCGAACCCGCATGTTTCACTTCGACGACGGTGCTGTTCAGGCGGACGCGAACGGAATTGCCGGCGCGGTCGAGTTTACTGTAATCGGCGCGCGCGGTGACCACATCTTCCAGAGAGTTGCCGGGAACCGCGGCAGAAATCATGGAGCGAACCAGGAGACGCGCGATGGAGGCGTTGCCATCCGGGAAATGGAAAATATAGGGTTCCTCTTTTTGGTGAGGAGGTAGGCCAAGGCCGTCGAAGCCGGCGTAGCTGAAGGATTGATAGTCGTCGCCGGAGTCGTAGCAAGCGTAGGCGGGCACCGCTTCGATGCCGACGCAATATAAGTCGTGCGTTAAAGTCTGGAAGAATGGCAGGGCTTCGGGAGTGAGCTTGCAATACTTGGTCAGATATTCGGAATAGCTGATGGTGCTGAGGAGTTCGATTTTTTGTTTTTGTGAGCAGCCCTTAAGGTAATCGACTTTTTCCGTGTAGACGCGCGCGATGTCCTTGCGAACGGAGTCGCTGAGGGGAGCCTTGGCGAGGAACTTGGGCCAAGGCGTGGCGTTCATTCCGGTGACCAGGCGATCTTCGCCAAAAGTTTCTTTGTCAAAGAAGGCGGCGGTGCCAAGGTGTGAGTAAAGGTTCCTGTCGTAGGCCTGATAGAACTTTTTCGTGTCGATACCGAGCTCTTTAAGCAAGGTCTTGGCTTCCGGGCTGTAGCTTCCAGGACTTTCGATCGACTGCGTGCCGCCGTAGCTGAGAACCATGCGGCCTCCGACGTGAAATTCATTGCGCTTGGCGTGGCCACCGAAATCATCGTGATTGTCGAGGAGAAGGATTTTGGCGTTCTTGCCGGCTTTCTGGCGGAAACGATAAGCCGCCGCGAGACCGCTTATGCCGCCACCGACAACGACCAGGTCGTAAGTCTCGCCCGTGTCGGTAGGCGGTCCAAGTGCGTTGGGGTCCTCACCGTCACGCATACGATGCGCCATGGTGAAACTGCCGTCGTGATTGCCGCGCATGCCGAGCTTCGCGGGAGGGTAATAGCCAGGGGCGTCCTGGAGTTGCGGTTCGTCGAGTACGCCGGCGG